>Ga0181534_10000102_pt1 | contig 61445 bp, 48 predicted proteins | sample PEATcosm2014_Bin_37_FD_119758 | JGI IMG/M metagenome (GOLD analysis project Ga0181534, IMG submission 119758) | Peatland microbial communities from MTU Mesocosm Facility, Houghton, MI, USA - PEATcosm2014_Bin17_10_metaG | ecosystem: Environmental > Terrestrial > Soil > Wetlands > Peat | place... | reverse complement strand
CTGCGAGCCAGGCGGATGCTTGCCGGCGAACTCGGACGCGGGGGCCGCCGCGTAGCTTTCTTTGGGCGGTATTGATTTGAGATAGGCGGCGATTGCCTGTATGTCCGCAGCCTCGAGGTGGCTCAGGCTTTCCTGGATCACCTCCTGCATGGGCCCTAGGACCACGCCGCCATGGGGCGAGGCACCGGTCTTCAAGAAGTGCGTCAGCTCGTCCGTAGACCACGAGCCAACACCTTCGCGTCCGTCCGACGTCAGATTGGGAGCGTACCAGCCTTCAATCTCACCACCTTGAAGGGATCCGGCCCAGCGCGACGTACCCGCCTCGTTACGCTGGTTGTGGCATTCGCCGCAATGTCCGGGCCCTTCGACCAGATAGGCTCCGCGATTCACCTGCTGTGACTTCGCCGGATCGGGCCGGAATTCGCCGGCTTTGAAAAACAGGGTGCGCCAGGCAAGCAGGGACTCGCGCTGACTGGCCGGGAAAGATAGTTTCAACGGTGGCCGGACCGCTTTGACGGGTGACACCGTGCGCAGGTAAGCCCGGATCGCCGCTACGTCTTGACGGGTAATCCGGGTGTACCAGGGAAATGGAAACACCGGGTACAGGTACTCACCGCCGCGGCCGATCCCTTCGTGCATGGCGCGATAAAATTCATCGTCGCTCCAGGCACCGATGCCGGTTTCGGTATCGGGGGTGATATTGGGGACCGATATTTCGCCGAACGGCGTGGGCATATACATGCCACCTGCGAACGGTTTGCCGCCGGGTGCGGTGTGACAGGACATGCAATCGGCGGCCCGGACCAGGTAAGCACCTCGTTCCACCTGCGATTGCGCCGGTGCGGCGGGTGCGGCGCTCGCCACGGCGAGATGTCCGGCTAAAAGCACAATAAAGGCGGTCCAGCGGCTCATGACTATCTAATGAACGGCCATTGCGGCGGTTCCCTGAAAATGTCATCGTGCCCGGACTATGCGGAGTGTAAACCTGGCACGAGCAGGGGGCGCGGCCTTGGATGAGCTGCGCCACGCGACTTCGCATTGCCATCGCCGGCTGGAAAAGCGGCTGGACGTCATGCGACGTTTCGCGGATCGGGGTACGTACCGGTCCTATCTCGAGTGTATGTTTGGATACCACCGCCCTTTTGAACAATCTTTGCGCCGGCACCCCGTCCTGCGTTTCCTGCCCGACTACGAGCAACGCTGCAAGGCGCAGTTGCTGGCGAGCGATCTGGCGGCGTTGGGCGCGACCGCGGCCTGCATTGATGCCCTGCGCCACTGCCCGAAAATCCCCTCGACTCTGGACGAAGCTTCCGCTTTCGGCAGCCTGTATGTGCTGGAGGGTGCGACGTTGGGAGGGCAGGTGCTGCTGCCGATCGTGGAGCAGCGATTGCAACTCACCCGCGAGGCTGGCGCGAGCTACCTCGGCAGTTATGGCGCGCATGTCCCTGCCATGTGGCAGCGATTCTGTGCTGCGGTTGAAGACTGGTGTACCGATGGCGCGCGACGTGCGGTGGCCGCAGCCGCCGCGGTAGCGACCTTCGAGTCGCTGGAAGAATGGCTCTGCGGAGATCCGGCCTGAACGCGCCGGAGGTACGCTTCGGAGAGGCGGACCTGACGACGTGTGATCGCGAGCCGATTCATATTCCGGGGTCGATTCAGCCGCATGGTGTTCTGCTGGTGATCAATCGCGAATCGCGCGTAGTGGAGCAGGTTGCGGGAGATACGCTGCGCCTGTTGGGCCGCTCCACCTATGACATCCTCGATCAATCGACGGACGCCTTGCTCGATGCTGACGCGCGCGACTTTGTCCGGGCTCAACTGATCGCGCCCGCCGCGTTCGTGGCGCCAATTGTCCGCCTGGGCGTGCGCATTGGCGATCTCACGCAGCAGGTGGATCTGACGTTACATGCCTCCGGTCAGACCGCCATGTTGGAATTCGAGCCGTCGAACCGGACCATCACGCTCGCTGGCGATCCAATCGCGCAATTGAAAACCCTGGTGTCCGCGATTCAGCGCACGACGACCCTCGATGAGTGTTGCACGGCTGCGGCCCTGACCATGCGCAGCGCCACTGACTTCGATCGGGCGATGGTCTACCAGTTTCTGCCCGACGACAGTGGGGTGGTGGTGGCGGAGTCTGCGGTCGCGGGGCTCGAATCGTTTCTGGGCCTGCATTATCCGGCCTCGGACATTCCCAAACAGGCGCGCGAGCTGTACCGGCGGAACTGGCTGCGCGGCATACCCGATATCGACTACGTGCCCGCGCCGTTGTGTCCCGCGACGAACCCGCGGACCCGCCAACCAATCGACATGAGCCACTGCGGGCTGCGCAGCGTGTCGCCCATTCACCTGGAATACCTGCGCAACATGGGTGTGTGCGCTTCGCTTTCAGCGTCCATCATCTATCAGGACAAGCTGTGGGGAATGTTGGTGTTGCATCACTACTCGCCCCGCCACCTGTCCGCGGATATCCGCGTCGCATGCGAGACGTTCGCGCAGATCCTGTCGCTGCACGTGGAGTCGCGAATCGCGGCGCAGACCACCCAGCTGCGCGCCAATTCACAGCGCATCCTCGACACACTGGTCAACAATCTGAAGGACGCCACCGATATCGGCGGCACCCTGGCCTGCGACGAGCTGTTGAGTTACGTCGGGGCTCACGGCGCCGCGGTGTATTTCGAAGGTCACGTGCACCCGGTCGGAGAGACGCCGGCTGTGCAGGACATACTGGCTATCGTCGATTGGCTCAATTCGGTGAATCGCTCGCAGTTCAACACTCACCACCTGGCGCAGAGCTATCCGGCCGGCGCGCGCCTCGCAGGCAACGCGAGTGGCCTGCTGGCCGTGGGCCTGTCGCGTGTGCCGCGCGACTACGTGTTGTGGTTTCGGCCCGAAATCGGCCGTACGGTGCGCTGGGCCGGCGAGCCGGCCAAGGCGACCCGCCTCGATGAGCACGGTGTGCGCCTCACGCCACGCGGCTCGTTCGCCGAGTGGCTGGAAGTGACGCGGCGACAGTCGGCGCCGTGGACGGCAGTGGAACTCGAAGCCGCCGAAGCCTTGCGGGTCGTGTTTCTGGAGACGGTTTTGAAGGGACTCGATCTGGCGCGACGCGAGCGCGCGTTCGAGTTGGCCAGGCAGTCAGCCCAGGAGCTCGAGCAGCGGGTGCAGGAGCGGACCGAGCAGTTGCGGTCGCTGGCCGCGGAGCTGGAGGCCGCGGAAGACAACGAGCGCCGGCAGATTGCCCGCGATCTGCACGATGACCTCGGTCAGACGCTCGCGGCAGCTCAAATCCGGCTGGCGGCGCTCTGCAACGATGACAGTGGCACCGTGCGTGCCAAGGCCACCGAGGTCGGTGCGCTCATCGATCGGGCCAACAGTTCGGTGCGGTCGCTGGCCGCGCAGTTGGCGCCCGCGGTGTTGCATGAGTTGGGTCTGCTGGCGGCGCTCGAGTGGCTGGGGGAGGAAATCCAGCGCTCCTTCGGCCTCAAGGTGTCTGTGATCGATGATGGCGAAGTGAAGCCGCTGTCACAGGAAGCCCGCTCCATTCTCTACCGCGCGGTGCGCGAGCTGCTCATCAACGTCGCCAAGCATGCCCAGACCGACTCTGCCGTCGTCGAATGCGACACGCTGGAGGATCGGATCGTCATCCGCGTTTCCGACAGCGGCGTGGGCTACGATCCCAACATCGTTGCGCGGCGGTCCGTGCGCGGATTGGGCCTGATTTCCGTACGTGAGCGACTGTCCAACATCGGCGGCAGCACCGAGGTTCGCTCCAGCCCCGGTGAGGGCACCGTCGTCACACTCACAGCTGGATTGAGCGGGGGCGGCGGAACGTGACCGTGCGCGTTTTTCTCATCGAAGATCATCGCATGGTGCGCGAAGCCTTGTGCGAAGTGTTGGCCAAGGAGCCTGACATTGAAGTGGTTGGTCAGGCCGGCGATGCCGCGGATGGCCTGGAGCGAGTCGGCGAATCGCGCCCGGACGTGGTCGTGCTCGACATCCGACTACCTGACTTGAATGGCATCGAAGTGGCGGCGCGTCTGCGGGACGCCGGTATAGGGTCCAAGATCGTTGCGCTGTCCGCGTTCTCCGATAAGCGTTTTGTCACCGCGATGCTGCGGGCCGGAGCGGCCGGCTATGTGACAAAGTCAGCTGCGGGTACGGAGCTGGTGCGTGCGATTCAGGCGGTCGCCAGCGGCGAAGGTTATTTCTCACCCGAGATCGCCAAGGCACTCGCTGCCGAAGTGCGCGATGGTTCGCAGCCCACGGACCCCGCACCGTTGGGGCGGCGTGAGCGCGAAGTTCTGCGGCTCATCGCCGAAGGGGTCCGATCGCCGGGTATTGCCAAGCAGCTGCATATATCGGTTGCAACGATCGAGGTGCACCGCCGCAATATCATGCGCAAGCTCGGACTGCGTACCGTCGCTGACCTCACCCGGTATGCCATCCGCGAAGGGATCGTCTCGCTGTAGCCCCAAATCCGGCTCACTACGGGTTTTCCGGTACTCAGCCTTCCGGGGAACCGGGATGTGACGTCGGGAATGGGCTCGCTAATCTTAGGCGATGCAAGACGCTGTCAGGGGCCTCGAGGAGCCGTCATTCGACAATCTGTTTGCCGCGACGGCCGACCCTACAGTCATCGTACACGCAACCTGCGGATCGGTAATCAACGCGAATGCCGCGGCTGCCCGGCTGCTCGGAATCCCGCGAGCTACGCTCGCGGGGGTGCCCCTGCCGGCACTTTTGGATACGAGGAGTGCCGCGGCCCTGTGGGATGCGCTCGAAGTCGTGCGCGAAACGGGAGTTGCCGAGATCCAGACGGTTCGGTTTCGCGGCAGTGACAGGGCTCTCGGTGTCCGCCTGTCGCTGGTTCGAGCCGGCACGGAGAGTTACGTCCTCGCCCATTTCATCGGCGAGGGGGTCGATATCGCCGTGCGTTCACTCGTCTATGATGCGATTGACAGTGGCGCGATGATGCTGGCAGTCACGGACGGCGATCTCAACCTGTTGTATGCCAATCGCGCCTGCCTGCGGCTCCTGGAAGTTGAAGCATTGCAGGAAGTGTGCGGTCGACCCCTGTCGCGGTGGATCGAGTTCTCCGGGGCGGACCTGCAGCGCTTGCAGGCGCAGATGGCGGCCCGCGAAATGGCCAGCATCGTGCCGGCCACCCATGTCGCCCGCGGCCAGGGACTGAATGCGCTGGCGCTGGCCGTTCCGGACGAAAGTCGCTCCATGTGGGCGCTCATCATCAGCGAGCGCGCCCGCGTCAATTGACCTGCTATCGTCGCCGCCATGAAACGGATCGGTGTGGTGATGGTCGGCCTGGGACCGGGGTCCCAACCGCACTTGAAGAGCCTGCGCGACCTGAGTGACCGGGTGGACCTGCGTTACGCGGTCTGCCGCCATCCGCAGCAGGCCGATCGATCCCTTCTGCCCGCCAACGTGCCGGTGACATCCGACCTCGCGGCGGCGCTGTCAGACCCGGATGTTGATATGGCGATTGCGGCCACTCCTCCCGCGACCCACCTGCCGATTGCGATCGCGTGTCTGCAACGTGACAAGCACATCCTGCTGGAGAAGCCGCTCGAAGTGTCGTTCGCGCGCTCCCGTGAGCTGGTTGAAAGAGCGGCCGCGAGCACCTCGACCTGTGGGGTCGTATTACAACATCGCTTTCGGCCGGCCAGCCTGCGGCTGCGTGAGATTCTGGCGAGCGGCCGGCTCGGCGCGGTGCAGGCGGCGTCGGTCCGGGTTCCCTGGTGGCGCCCGCAGAGTTACTACGAACAGGCGGGGAGGGGATCCGTGGCACGGGACGGCGGCGGCGTACTCATCACGCAGGCTATTCACTCGCTGGACTTGTTTCGCTCACTGGTGGGTGTCAGATCGGTAGTGGCCTCCCAGGTGATCACCACCGCCATTCACCGCATGGAAACGGAAGACTACGCGAGTGCCCTGGTGAGGTTGGGCAATGGCGCTCCGGGCGCGGTGCTGGCGACGACGGCAATGTATCCCGGCGGCCCGGAAACAATCGAGATCATCGGTCAGCTCGGCACGGCTGTGCTGGCAGGCGGCGATTTGCAGGTGAGCCTGTTGAATGGCGAGCGGATTGAAGTGAAGTCCGAAGGCGGCACCGGCGGCGGTGCCAACGTTATGGACTTCCCGCATGACGCCCATCGGGCTCTCATCGAAGACTTTTTGACGGCTGTGCGCGAGCGGCGTCAACCGTTCGTGTCGCTACCCGAGGCGCTGGAATCGCAGCAGGTTATCGAGGAGATACTGGCGCCTGCAGAGGCTCGTGGTCGCTGAATCCGGTGCGCGCGTCCAGATCGATGTGCAGGGCGATCAGGCGCCGCTCCAACTCGCTGCGCGCCGACTCGGTCTGCTGTTCGTCCATCTTCGCCGGCAGCTCCATGGGCTCGCCGATCAGAATGTTGATACGAGCGCCGGGTTTGGGAATCACGGTTCGATCCCACGACCTCATGATCCACGACTTCGATGCCGATGCAGCCACTGGTAACAACACCCCGGCGCTTTTGCGCGCCAGGGTCAGAATCCCGAGTTGCGCGATCCCACGCGGGCCGCGTGAGCCGTCCACCGCCAGGCAGGAATGCAACTGACGGTCGTCACGCTGAGCCTTGATCATTTCGGCCAGCGCGCGGGCGCCGCCTGATCCGGAGGAACCGCGCGCGACCCGGTAGCCGAGTCCCTTCTCCACTTTGGTCATCAAGTCGCCGTCGCTGCTTTTGGAGCACATCAACATCCAACGACCGCGATGGGGCCGGCTGAAATAGTAAAGGAGTTGAAATGTGCGGGCGTGCAGGAACGCCCCGACAATCGGCTTGTCGCCTCGGAGCAGACTGGTGAGCACCGCCTCGTTCTCAGTCGTGTATTGCCACGAGTGGGCCATGCCGCTGTACACCAGCCGTGCGATCGGCGGCAGGATGTGTCGGACGACAAACTGTTTGACCGGCTTCTTGCGGCGAACCGGCGCAGGCGCTGCTGCCGGCTCCAGTGTCCGCAAGTCACTCACGATTCGTGGCTGCCGTTGCCATTGGCTGCGGGTTTGCCATTGGTCGCGGCGCCCTTGCGGCCGCCCGAGGCGTGGGCTGCGGCAAACGCACCGCTGGACATGGCGCCGACGATTGCCAGCTCGCCGGCCAACGCGACAGTCGCGCAGACCTCAGCAAACTTCCGCGCGTGACCGCTGCCGGCGCAGCCGAGCATCGCAAGGCATTCATGCGCAGTGGGCAGATAGGTTCCGCCGCCCACCGTGCCGACGATCAGATTCGGCAATGTGACGGATGCATACAGCTCATTCGCCGAGGTGCATTCAACACGTGTCAGTGCAGTCGTCGCCTCTGCGACGCAGGCGACGTCCTGGCCACATGCAATAAAAATCGCGGCCAGGGCATTCGCGACATTGCCTTGCAACCCGACAGCGCCCGTCTGCGCGGCGCCGTTGACAGCCTGGCGCCATGCACGCTCCATTTTCGCAGGATCGGTGCGCCAGTAGCGTTCCACCTGCTTCGGAGGAATGACGATCTCCGCGCTGACATTCCAGCCGCGCGAGCTGCGGAACGCTAGGGGAGTGGCCCGTTTATCACCGGACATCATCGATTCGACCAGCCACGATCCGGGTGGGGTCGGCATATTCGCCAGCAGATCGGCGCAGATGGCCTGGGTGGCCAGGGTGACCATGTTCTGGCCAGCCGCATCGCCGGTCGAGAATTCGAACAGGACATACACAGTGTTGCCGACGATGGCTGAAGACGCCGATAGCAGCCTGCAGAAACGTGACGTGCCGGCTGTTATTTCCTGCAGTGCGGGGATCCTGCCGGGGAGCCAGCGCGCGAACTCAGCTGCCTGCGGCAGGCTCGCGAATTCGAAGCACGGCGCGCGTCCGACCTGGTGGTCGCTGCACAACGCAAACGCTCCGCCGGAGCGATTCATGACGTTGAAGGAGTGTTGGAAAGAGGCTACGAGGGTGCCTTCACTCGTGGCGAACGGCACGAAGAATTCGCCGTTGGCCGCGCTTCCAACAATGCGTATCGGCCCGGCAACGCCGAGCGGGACGCGGGCGAAGCCGATAAAACCTTCGACACTGCCGGCCAGCTTCTCAGGGGCGATCTCGATACCCGCGCCACTGATCTGCTCGATCTCATAGCCGGCGGCACGCAACCGCCGCCGACGTTCCAGGACTGCTTCTTGGGATGGGTCGGTGGTGGCGGGAAGTCGCTGACAGGGAACAACAGGTACGTCGACGGAGAGATCGCGGGCGCTCACATCACTCACCAATCTAGCCCCAATTGGGTAGGGCATGGTACTCCGGTTGAGCGAAGCGCGTACAAGAGTCGGGCGCGTCGAGCCGGTCGGACCGCCACTACGCGGACCGACACTTTACAGCATGAAGTAACAGGTCAGAAGTAGTAATTGACGGTCAGCAACGGCGCCACTTTCGGCCGGTTCGCGCCCGTCGCGTCGTCGATTGCAAACAGTCCGTCAATGGGCGGTCCCAGGTCTTCCAGGATACGCACCTGGAAATTCGCCAGTCCCTGTCGCTGTGCCTGAACCATGAGCTCGGTCACATCGATGGGCACATATTTGCCGATATCCGCCGGCCCGAGCCGCGGCGACAGTGTCGTGAAAGCCAGTGCCGGCTGGGCGGTCCGGTCGAAATCCGTGGCGAGCATGGGTTGTTGAAAGCTCACCAACTCGACGCGCACTGGAACCACCGCGTTCTGCGGCTGAATGTCGTCAATGAAGACTTCGAGAAACGCGGAATCGATATGGGCGTTGGCCGGCACGCTGTTGAGGGGGAAGTGCAGGAACGCCCTGAACTCATCGCCCGTGACCGGATCGATGCCGGCCAGGACACTTTGCACGTTCGGTCCCATTCCCTGGGTGACAACCGCCGAGTCGGGCCCGGTCTGCTCGATGTCACCGTCATAGCCGGAATCGCTGAGAATCTGGGTTTGCAGTATGTCCGGAGGGCTGTCGTTGCCGCCGCCGCCGCCGCCGCAACCGGCCACCGAAATGAGCGCAGCGACCGCAAGGACGCGTAAGGTCTTGAAAATCATCGTTTAGTGTGCCGCAATAAGAAACCTCAAGAAGTTTATTATAATCGTTGCGCAAGGTCTCGAATTATTGCAGCCAAGCTTTTAGCCGGATCGAATCCCCGAGCACCTGGGTCGGGTAGGCCCGGTCCGGGCGCTACGGTTCCATCGGCCCAGGTCGCCGCGTCGCGCGCGCTCACGACAGATGTGCCGATGGCGACAAATCAGTCGTGGGTGATCCAACACAAACAACAGTTTTGCGGCGCGTAGCCGGAAATTCGCGGGCGGGAATCATGACCGACGCGGCGGCGCGATTGGGACCCGGCCCGCGCTACCTGATGCGCTAAGATACGCGGCCTATGACTGAGTCCCTCTACCTGTTGGCGGACAGCCAGCCTTTATTCTGGCGCGGCGGCGCATTTCTGACCGGACTGTGTCAGGGTGCGGGCAACAGCCAACCCAACGTAGCCTACATCGGTGCCTCCAACGGCGATTCGCCCGAGGCGCACGGAATTTTTGCTGCCGCGTTCGAGCAGGTCGCGACGGGGCGCACTCATTGGGTGCGTGCGCAGTGCTCCACGGAAGATCGCCAGTTCCTGGAGGGCGCCGACGTCATCGTCCTTGCGGGCGGTGATGTGGAGGTAGGCTGGAATGTGTTTACCGAGACGGGGATGCACGAGTTGATTGAGCAGCGCTTTGCCGACGGTGCCGTGCTCATCGGGGTCTCCGCGGGCGCGGTGCAGTTTGGCAAGTACGCCGCCGTGCCTGGGGCCAACGGGGGAAGCAAGCTCCTCGAGACCTTCGGATTGATCGATTTTCTCGTGGACGTGCACGACGAGAAGCGCGACTGGCAGGGACTCGCCGCCACGATTCAACTGTTGGAAGGCAGCGCGCGCGGACTGGGAATTCCCCACGGCGCCGCCGTGATTGCCCATGCCGATGGGACGCTCGAGCCGCTGGGCCGGGCGGTGGAAGAGTTTGTTTTGACCCGGGGTCGCCTGCGCCGCTCGCTGCTGCTCGCGAGCCGGCCGACCGCGGATGAGGTGCTGAGTTGAATCGATGGGGCCAGGTTGAGCAATTCGGCGCAGTTCACCAGCCGCCGGTGCTGTTGCTGCATTCACTGGCGTTGCACGGCGCCATGTGGTCGGCGCAGATCCCGTTCTGGGCGCGCTCGTTCCGGCTGATCGTGCCCGATCTGCCCGGTCACGGCGCGACCCCCGCGGATTCGAGCCTGCACCGGTTTGATGACTTCGCGACGAGTCTGCTGCGGCTGCTCGACTCCCTGCAAATCGAGCGGACGGCGCTGGTGGGCGTGTCGTTGGGCGGCATGATCTCGATGGCGCTCGCTCTTCGGCGCCCCGATCGCGTCAGCTCCATTGTGCTGGCACACACCTTCGCGCGCGTGAGCGCGCCCACCATCCCAGTGTGGCAGGAGCGGCGGCAGGCGGTTGAGTCGCAGGGAATGGAAAGTCAGGTCGAGCCCACGCTGGGACGCTGGTTCACACCGGAGTTCCGCGCCTCGTCACCGCTGACGGTCGCCTGGATTGCGGACATGATTCGCGCCACGCAACCGGCCGGATATGACGCCGTGGCTGAATCCATCCAACATCTGGACTACCTGGAGCAGCTCGCCGCCATTCAGCACCCGACCCTGGTGGTCGCGGGCTCTGAAGACAAGGGCGCCACGCCGGAGACTGCCCAGGAGATGTGCGCGAAGCTGCCGCACGGACGGCTGCTGATCCTGCCGAATGCCGGTCACCTGGGCTGCGTGGACCAACCGGTCGCATTCACGGAACGGGTCGGGGAATTCCTGCGGGAATCCCACTAGCCACGCATGTTTTCGCTGTTTGAGAGTTGGGTAAACCCCTTTCCCGCGGCCGTGCCCCTGCTGCCGCGGCAGTTTCTGCGCTTCATGTGGATCTGCTCGCGCGGCATGCGGCGCTACATTCTGGCGATGATGCTGCTGACAGCCATTTTCGGCGCGTTTGAAGCCTGGTTGTTCAGTGCCTTGGGGCAGGTTGTGGATTGGCTCGCGAAAACGCCCCCGCAGGAGTTGTGGGCGCGCGAGCGCGACCATCTGCTGCTGCTCGGGGGGATTCTCACGGCAAGCATCCTGCTGGCGGCCGGACAATCGCTCGTCAAGCAACAGACGCTCGCGGCCAACTTCGCCATGCGGCTGCGTTGGATTTTCCATCGCAACATGCTGGCGCAGAGCCTGAGTTTCTATCAGGACGAGTTCGCCGGCCGCGTGGCCACCAAGGTCATGCAGACCTCGCTGGCGGTGCGCGACACCTGGATGATCGTGACGGATATCCTGGTGTACCTGGTCATCTATTTCGTGACCATCGGCCTGGTGGTGGGTGGCTTCAATCCGCTGCTGCTGGCGCCGTTTGGTATCTGGCTGGTGGCGTATCTGCTGTTCTGCTGGTTCTTTGTGCCCCGCCTGGCCAAGCTCGGCAAGGCACAGGCCGATGCCCGTTCCCTGATGACGGGGCGCATCACCGATGCGTACACCAACATCACCACCGTCAAGTTGTTTTCCCACTCCAACCGTGAGTCGGGGTACGCGCAGGGGGCGATGGTTGAGTTTCTGCGTACCGTGTACCGGCAGATGCGGATGGTCACAGGCTTCGAGGTCGTCAACCAGCTGCTCACCGTTTTCATGATAGGCAGCATGGGCGGCATGACCCTCGTGATGTGGACCCGTGGTGAGCTGGGCGTGGGTGCGGTCGCTGCTGCCATCGCGATGGCGATGCGTCTCAGTGGTATCTCCCACTGGATGATGTGGGAGATGTCCAACCTGTTCGAGCAGGTGGGCGTGGTTCAGGACGGTTTGAACACGCTGTCGAGTGAACCCAGCGTCGTTGATAAACCGGACGCCACGGCGCTCATTGCATCTCGCGGCGATATCCGCTTCGAGCACGTCAGCTTCGCGTATGGCGCGGGAACGGACGACAAACAGATTATTCGCGATTTTGACCTGCACATCCGGCCGGGTGAGAAGATCGGGCTGGTGGGTCGTTCGGGCGCCGGTAAGAGCACGCTCGTCAACCTGCTGCTGAGGTTTTACGATCTGACGCAGGGGCGGATCCTGATTGACGGGATCGACATCGCATCGGTGACGCAGGAGAGCCTGCGATCGCAGATTGGCATGGTGACGCAGGACACCTCGCTGCTGCACCGGTCAGTGCGCGAGAACATCCTGTATGGGCGCCCGGACGCCTCCGAAACTCAGATGCTGGCTGCAGCGAACCGTGCGGAGGCCATGGATTTCATTCTCGCCCTTTCGGATCCCGATGGCCGCGCCGGCTTCGATGCGCGCGTGGGTGAGCGCGGCGTCAAGTTGAGTGGCGGTCAGCGCCAGCGCATTGCCATTGCCCGCGTCATGCTGAAAGACGCACCGATTCTCCTGTTGGACGAGGCCACCAGCGCGCTCGACAGCGAGGTGGAGGCGGCCATCCAACAGAGCCTGTACCGGCTGATGGAAGGCAAGACGGTGATTGCGATCGCGCACCGACTTTCGACCATAGCCGCCATGGACCGGTTGATTGTGATTGAGAAGGGGCAGGTCGTCGAAGAGGGCAGCCACCAGTCGCTGCTCGCACGCAACGGCCTGTATGCGCGGCTCTGGGCGCACCAGAGCGGCGGCTTTCTGGGCGAGTCCGCCCATCCCGCCGTGCCGGGCGCGTTGGAGATCTCGTGATGTTGACTACCCGGCGAGAGTTTCTAACCGGCTGCGCTGCACTGACCTGCGCTCCGGCGTTCGCCGAGGCCCCGCCTGCCAGGATCGATTCGGTGGAGCTGGTTGAGCTCCAGGGACGCTATACGGATGTGGCCGGCGTCAATGGTCAACAACAGGTCAACCCGCTGGATGTGTATGACAGCTTCCGGCCTGCGCCATATGAAGACCACCCGTCCGGCACCAGGGAGGTCCAGTACAGTGCGGTCTATCTGAAGATCCGCACCTCCGCCGGCATCGAGGGCCTGTACGGCCCGATCGAGAAAGCAGCGGCGTTGATCGTGCAAACGGAGTTGCGGCCGTTTCTGTTGGGAAAGGATGCGCTGGCGGGCGAGGCCCTGTGGGATCAGATGTATCGATCCAATCGGCACTCACGCGATGGGCTGTACATGATGGCCATCAGCGCCGTCGATAACACGCTGTGGGATATTCGGGGCCGTCACTACCAGGTGCCCGTGTATCGCCTGTTGGGAGGTCCGACCCGAACGGCGGTTGAGATGTATGCGAGCTGCCTCGGATTCTCGCTCGAGCCGGCTGCGGTGCGTTCACGTGCCCTCGCCCTGCAGAAGGAAGGCTACCGTTACCAGAAATGGTTCATGGGGTATGGACCGGGATCGGGCCCCGAAGGGATGCGCAAGAATGTTGAGTTGGTCCGGATTCTGCGCGAGACCCTCGGCGCGGATACGGAGCTGATGTTCGATGCCTACAGCGGCTGGGATCAGGGCTACGCACTCGAGTGGGCCCACCAGGTTGAGCGCTATCTGCCCCGTTGGATGGAAGAGCCCACGCATCCCGAAAAAATCGACAGCTTCGCGCAGCTGCGCCGCAGTACCACGATCCCCATAGCCTCCGGCGAGCACTTCTATGGTCGATGGGAAGTGGAGCGCTACCTGGAGCAGGGTGCCTTGTCAGTGGTGCAGGCCGATCCTGAATGGTGTGGTGGGACGACCGAGCTGCTGCGCATTGGGACTGTCGCGAGCCTGCACGACGTGCCGGTGATTCCTCACGGACACAGCCTGCGCGCGGCCATTCATATCATCTCGAGCCAGTCGCCCATGACGTTTCCGCTGGGCGAGTACCTCATCAACAAGATGCGGCACTACTATCACTTTGAAAGTAATCCGCTCGTGCCGCAGAAAGCCCACATCGCCGTTCCCGAGGGTCCGGGATTCAACGTTCAGCTCGATCCTGCGCGCATCGAGTCGCAGGGGCGGCTGCAAGCGTAGCTCACTGTCCCCGCGTCGCCGGCACCTCGACCGGCGAGGTGGGGCAGGTGCTGTGAACGCCGGCGCCGCAGGAGCGGGGTGTCAGGTTGCGGGTCAGGCAAACCCGCACTTCCGATAATTCACCGCGACCGCAGGCGACCGTGACGCCATCGGCAGGAATAGCCGGATTGGCTGTCCGGAACGCCGCGGCGATCTGCGCACCGGTCATCGAGACGGTCTGCCCCGGCGCTTCGAGACTCTTTGGAACATGCACGGCCCCGAGCGCCTGATCGGCCGTGCGGAAGTATGCGATCGCATCCAACCCGCTGCAGGTGCCATGCCGCTGCCATTCATGTTCCATGAGGTTGGGACTGGGAAACAAAGTGCTGCCGAGCTGTCGCGCATCCGGCGGCAGGGGCGCGTTTGAGCAGAACTCCGGCCAGTTGCCGGCGTCGAACTGTGGCCACAGGCCGTGCAGGACAAAGCCGTAGCCCTTGCCGCTGCATTGCTTGTGGTCCTGGGGATGGGTGAGGCAGTACGTCGGGGACCACGACAACGTCAGGACATAATAATCAAACTGCCCCGGCTCACCGGTCGCCGGCTTGGCGTGGTGATGTCTGGCGACTGCCATTGCGCAGCCGAGGCCCAACAGGAGCGTCAAAGCTGAGCGGAACCCAAGGCTGCGTTGCTTGTTCACATCCATTCCCTGCAGAATTCGCCGCATGATAATGGCAGACACGAAAGGACGCATTGCGCTCGTCAGCACCTATTCCCACCTGAGCCGGGCCAGCATGGAAAGGATGTTGAAAGCTGCCTTTCCGGAATTCGAGGTCGACAACTTTTCCGTCAATGACGTGGTCAAGCGCCATGCGGGCTGGATCCCCTGGAATCTGTGGTACGTGGCCAAGGAGTGCGGGCTGGGAATCCTGCGGCGCGAGATGGGCCTGCGGCATGCCCTGTTCCGCACGACGTATGCGTTCAAACGCCTGCGCGCGGCAATGAAAGAGTACATCCGCCCCAACCAGCATCTGTTCTCGTTTCAGATGCAGTCGCTGTACAACACGGGCGTGCCCGATGTTCCGTACTTCGTGTACACGGACCACACGCACCTGTCCAACCTGAACTACCCGGATTTCGATCGTAAGGAGCTGCGCTCGCAGGAGTGGATCGACCTCGAGCGCTCCATCTACGAGTCTGCGACAGTGGTATTCACGCGCAGCACCGATGTTGCCGCGGATCTCGTGCGTTACTACAAGCTGCCACCCGACAAGATCGAGTGCGTCTACGCCGGTAGCAACGTGGACGTGAAAAATACCGGGGAACCTGACAACAACGGCTACAGCAACAAGCGGATCATTTTTGTAGGTGTCGACTGGTTGCGCAAGGGCGGGGCGGAGTTGACGGAAGCGTTCCGTACCGTGCTGCAGTTTCATCCTGACGCTCATCTCACCATCGCGGGCTCGGATACACCGGTTGATCTGCCGAACTGCACGGTGCTCGGACAGGTGAATGCAAACGAGCTGTCACGTTACTACACGGAGTCGTCCGTCTTCTGTCTGCCCACCAAGCGTGAGCCGTTCGGAATCGCGTTTGTCGAGGCGATGATGCATCGTCTGCCGATTGTCGGAACGCGCGTCGGCGCGGTTCCCGACATGGTCGAAGACGGGGTCAATGGATTCCTGGTGGAACCGGGACAGTCGCAAGGCCTCGCCAAGGCTTTGTGTAGGCTGCTGGATTCTCCCGCGCTCTGCCAACAGTTCGGACGGCGCAGCTATGAAAAGGCGGTTGAGCGCTATACCTGGGCAGGAACCGGGCAGCGGATCCGCAACAGGATCCTGAAAGAAATCTAGTGTCTGCGGATCGCGGGCACAGTGGGCCGCAGCAGGTGCAGTGACGTCAGAATATTGCGCAGCGAGAGCTTTTGCGCGGCGGGCGCCGGCAACTCGCCTGCACAGCGCATGCAGATCTGCGAGTCATACTCGGACACGACGTCCCGGCCGCAGCACAAACATTTATTCATCCATCAATTCATACGCCGATCGGCTGGGTTGTGCAACCGCTCATACATTTCCGTGTACAGCGCCTCGAGATTTCTTGTGTACTGCGCCGTATCAAACAGGGGTGTGCCGTTCTCGCTGAGCTTGCGACGCAGGTTGTTGAGACGGTCAGGCTGCTGCGCAAGTGCAACCGCCAGGCTTTCGTATTGCTCGCGTGAGCCGGCGCGCAATTCCGACAAGCCAACGGCTTCGAGCAGGCTCGCGGCTACTCGGCTCGCGAAGCTGTCTCCCGAAAGGGTCAACAGCGGGACACCGGCGCGCAAGATGTCGACAGCGGTTGAATGAGCGTTGTAGGGGAACGTATCCAGGAACAGGTCGGCGAGCCGCAGCCGTGCGAGATGTTCCTCAACAGACTCCATGCGTTGCGCAAAGATCAATCTGTTGGGATCGATGCCGTGGCGGGCTGCGTGTCCGCGCAGGTTGCCGGCCACCGTGTCATCGGTGCGCTGCAGCCACAACACGCTGTCACCCGTTGCGCGCAGGATTCGCATCCAACTGGCAAACACTTCCGGCAGAATCTTGTTGCTGCTGTTGAAACAACAGAACACCGTGCCGGTGGCCGGCAGTCCCTGCTCGGCACGGGTGAACGGGCGATCGGACACTCCGTAGCGCGAGTCGAAGGGCATGAAGCTGCCAGGTAGATACGCAATCTGTTCCGTGTAGTGGCTTTGCAGCGGCGGCGGAATCACGGTGGCATCCGCGATCAGGTAGTCCATGAATCCGGCTCCCAGGGTCCCGGGAAATCCCAGGTAACTGACCTGGATCGGCGCGACCCGCAGTGCAAACAGAGGGGCGCGGTTGTGAGCGGTGTAGCCATTCAGGTCGATGGCAATGTCGATCCCGAGCTCACGGGCCAGTCGTACCACCTCGATGTCGGAGTGGTGATGTACCTCGAGAAAGCGATCAAACGCCGCACGCAAACGGCTGAGAATCGCATCATTCGTCTGGGGTCCGAAGGCAAAGGCGGTCACGTCGAATTTAGTCCGGTCGTGATGCTCAAACAGGCCGGCCGTGAGAAAGGCCACCGGGTGGGAGCGCAGGTCGCTGGAGAAATAGGCGATGCGGATGCGCTCCGTGCGGGGTCGGCGGACCAGCTCGGTCAGTTGGCTGCGATTGGGCGCGCACAGTTTCTCGACACTGTTCTGCGCCCAGACTCGAGCTGCCGTTCGCAACAGTGCGGGTGAGTCGGAGAGCGTCGCCAGAGTCAGCGGACTGCAGACCGGCTGCTGGGCGGCGAGCCCGCGTGCGATGTCCGCCAGGTCCGCCTCCAGGCCGTCCCACCGGGCCACCCACATTTTTGTGGCGCGGCGATTGCCGGGGAGCCAGGGATGAGCGGGCTCCAGGGCAATGGCCCGATCGAGACTGGCGATCGCGGCGTCGTATTGTTTGAGTCGCTGGAGCGAGATTGCGAGCCCATTGTGAGTCGCAGCCGTCGGCTCGAGGCGGACGGCGGTTTGGAAATCGGTGACGGCATCGCTGTGATGCTCCAGACTCTGCAGGGCCGTGGCCCGACCGAAAAAGGCCGCGGCCAGATCGGGCTTCAGGGCGATAGCCTGGTTGAATGCGACCACGGCGTCAGGTATGTGCTGCAGGTTGAGCAGGCTCGCGCCGCGTCCCTGGAACGCTTCCGCGAGCGTTGGATTGAGTTCGAGCGCACGCTGGAAACTGGCGAGCGCTGCTGCATGACGCTGCAGCTTCTGCAGAATGCCGCCACGATTCACAAAGGCTGCGGCGAAATTGCCATCCAGGGAAATTGCCGTGTCGTACGCCTGGAGCGATTCCTCGTAGCGTTCGAGATCTTTGAGCACGGAGCCACGGTTGTAATGTGCGAAGGCGTCGTTGGGATTGAGTCGGAGCGCCAGCTCCAGACTCGCGAGTGCCTCGGCATTGCGCCCGAGCCTCTGCAGAACCGAGCCTCGATTGCACGCTGCGTAGGCATGCGCAGGGTTGGCGCTGAGCGCCTGGTTATAGTCTTCGAGCGCGGCGGCGAGTTTGCCGAGTGCGTTCAGTGCATTCGCACGTTTGTAACGGGGCTCGGCCGCCCCGGGTGCCTGCGCGATGCATTGGTCGTAGAGCCCGATGGCCTGTTCCAACTGACCGGCCTGGTGAAGCGCCTGCGCCTGTTGGAATGGCACCTCCCAGGATGCGGCAGCGGCGGCCTTCGGTTTGAGTAGATCGCGCAATTTGGACAGCATTCGTCAATACTATCAGCCACATGTCGGAAGCCCTAAAGTACCTGAACGCGTTTGTCATTGCGGCGGCGGCCGTTGTGACGCGTTGGCTACTCATTCCGCTCGTGGGCCCCGACGCTCCTTACGCCACAATCATGGGCGCCGTCGCTCTAGCGGTGTGGATGTGGGGCTGGGGACCTGCGGTGCTAACGGCAGTCGCCGGCCTCATTGGTACGGGGCTCACAATAGGCCGTCCCCTCGGCACCTTGCCGATTGATCACCTGCATTTGCTCGTAGGGCTCGCGCTTTACGCGCTGACCTGCGGACTGATCATTGGTCTCGGTGAAGAGATGCGCCGGACGCGCGATGCCGATCGGCGCTCGCAGGAGCGATTCCGTGGGTCGCAGGAGGCGGCCCTCCAGGGTTACTGCTGGCTGAATCCAGTGCGCGATGACAGCAGCGCGGTCGTCGATTTCCAGATCGGATATATCAACCCGTTGGGGGCCGCTATCTGCCAGTCGAGTCCACAACAGGCCGAAGAGCAGCGCGTAACCATCGTCATGCCCGGCGCGTGCGAGGCGGGTTTGCTGAGCTCGCTCCGGGCGGTCGTGACGAGCGGTGAGCCGGCTGACATCGAGCTCGCCGACCCCACCCGCTCGCCGCGCATCTGGCTGCGATTCATGATCGTGAAGGTGCAGGAGGGGCTCGCCATGTCCTTCTCCGACATCACTCGGACCAGACAACTCGCCATGGAGCTGAAGCAACGCGCGGCCGACCTGCAACGCGCCGACGCGGTGAAAAGCCAGTTTCTCGCCACCTTGTCCCACGAGCTGCGCAACCCGCTGGCTCCCATCCGCAATGGGCTGGCCATCATCCGGGAGCGCAATCCGCCCGGGCTGGGCGACATCACCGCGATGATGGAGCGCCAGATGCGCATCGCTACGCGGCTCATCGACGATCTGCTCGATGCCAGCCGCATCGACCGCGGGCGGTTGGGAATCAAGCGCGAGACTGTCACGCTGGCCGCCATCCTGGAAGCGGCTGTTGAGACTTCACGACCCAACATCGTGGCCAGGGCGCACGAGCTGGTGGTGAATCACGCCCCGGATGACGTGCACATCGAGGCGGATCCGACGCGACTCGCGCAGGTGATTTCCAACCTGTTGAACAATGCCGCGAAGTTTACGCCGCCGGAGGGTCGCATCGTGCTGTCGGCCCGCGCCAAGGCCGGTTATGTGACGATCCGGGTGCAGGACACGGGAGTTGGCATTGCCGAATCCGAGCTGGAAAGCATCTTCGAGATGTTCGTGCAGCTGGAGGCGGGGAAGTCCGGTTCCGGCGAGGGACTGGGACTCGGGCTGCCGCTCGCGCGCTCGTTGATCAGCCTGCACGGCGGTGAGATCACGGCTCACAGTGCGGGAGCGGGCCAGGGCAGTGAGTTCCGCGTCCGTTTGCCATTGACCGCACGCGAGACTCAGCCGCCGGTGCGCCTGCCGACCTTGGCACTGGCGGTGAGTCGCGAGAGTCGCCGTATCCTGGTTGTCGATGACAACATCGATGCCGCCAACAGCCTGGCCACGCTGTTGGAATTACGCGGGCACCGGGTCCGGACCTGCTTCGATGGCTCGGCCGCCTTCGAGGCTGCCGCGCGCTCCAATCCCGACGTGGCGTTCATCGACCTGAACATGCCGCACGTGAACGGAATCGAGCTGTCGCGGATGATCCGGGGACAGCCCTGGGGTCGACAGTTGAAACTGATCGCCCTGACCGGCATGGGTCAACCCGACGATCATGTCCGAACCCGCGCCGCCGGCTTTGATCAACACCTGACCAAACCCGTCGATCCGGAAGACCTGGCCAGTGCCATCGATCGCTGACCGGCCGGCCCGCGCAGGATCGCTGAAGGCCGGCCTCGCGTCGGCGCCCATCAGTCAGCCAGGTTCCTGGCGGCCGGGCCAGAATCTGCGGCTCGCGATCCTGGCGCCTTCGGCCAACGCTGTGAGCTTGGCCCATACAACGTCAGGATCGACACCGCCGGAGCCGACGTGAATGCTGAATCCACAGTCGGTTCCGGCCATGACGTTGTCGCGTCCCGCCAGGTTGGCGTAGCGTCCGATTCGTTGAGCGACCAGCTCGGGATGCTCGATGTAGTTTGATTGGACTTCGATGACGCCGGGTATCAACACCTTGCCCTCGGGAAGTCCAACGTCTTCAAACAGCACCCACTCGTGGGCATGGCGCGGATTCGCGGCTTCGAATTGAACCGCGTGCGGCTTGGCCTTCCACACCAGGTCCACGATGTCCTGGAAGGGAACGTCGCAGTGGTGCGGACCGGGGTAGTTTCCCCAACACAGATGCATCCGCACTTTCTCCGCCGGGATGTTGACGAGCGCATGGTTCAGGACCGCGATGTGCAACTCCATCTGCTCGCGGAACTGCGCGAGGCTGAGGTTCGCGTACTGGGAATGCCGGCCCATCGCCAGGTCGGGACAGTCGATCTGCAGCATGATCCCTGCGTTGACGATCGCTTCATACTCGTGCCGCAACCCGTCGGCGAGTGCGAAGAGATAGGCCTCCTGACTCGGATAGTATTCGTTGCGAAAAAAGTAGCCGGTCACGCCCGGCGAGGCTGCGCTCATAAATGCGCCGGTTGCACTGTGCTTCGCCGCGGACGCCTGGAGCATCCGGATGTCTTCGGTGGGGCCGGCGCTGTCCTTCACCGTGATGGGGCCGTTGCAGGCGGGAGTCTTGCGGTGCTTGCGACCCGGGTCTGACGCGACCCGTGCCTTCGTACGCGGGAAGTCTTCGATGTCCTGGAAAACGAAGGCGTTCCCGGTTCCCCCGAACCCGTTCAACCGGTCTTTGATGTACGTGGCATAGCTGGGCTTGGGCCATTCGCCGTCATTGATAATGTCGATTCCGGCCCCCACCTGACGGGCAACGGCCTCATCCACCGCACGCTCCACCCGTGCAGCCAGGGCCGTCGGATCGATGGGAATCCCGTCTTCACGGGCAAACATGATCTCAATGAGATCGTCGGGCCTGGGCAGGCTGCCGACATGGGTGGTCAGGAACCGATTGGCCATGAAACTCCCCCGCCGAAATAGGTACCACTCGGCTGCACTTTATAGGATCTTGGATTGGACGGCCGCGCCCGTATTCTATGCAGGTGCTACAGGGAATCGAAAAAGTCTACTCATCGGCGATGCGCATCGCGGCTCCCGCCTTCATCCAGGATCCGTTGACCGTGGACCTGGTGATCAACGCCCCCGCGCTGACCCACCAGGGCCTCGTGATCGCGCGCGACCGGTTGCGTCATCTGCTCGAGCCGTTTCGTCCGAATTCTGCTCGTTGACCCGCCGCTGAGCGGCGTCGGAAGCCCCATTTACCTGAGGTGAGTGCATCGCCATACTTGGCCGATGAAGCACAGCCATGGACTCGTTGCGGCACTCGTGGCCGTAGGTGTTGCGTTCCCGAGCTTTTCCAAGGCTCCGGTAACCGGCGAGGTGCTCAACAAAATCGCCGATGAGGGATTCAACCGCGGCGAGGTGGTTGAGACGGCCGCGTATCTGGCGGATCACATCGGCGGTCGGATAACCAACTCGCCCGCCATGCGGACGGCGGAACGCTGGACGCAGGAGCGGTTCAAGGCCTGGGGCCTGAAGAACGTACGCACCGAGGGCTACGATTTTGGTCGCGGCTGGTGGATCGAATCCAGCCGGGTGCGGATGTTGACTCCGCGCGTGCTGGAGTTGCGAGCGATTCCGATCGCGTGGACGCCGCCCACCCACGGGGCCGTAGCGGCGCCGATCATTGTGGCCCCGATGCGCACGGAAAAAGACTTTCCCGAGTGGCACGGCAAGCTGTCGGGAAAGATCGTGCTGGTGAGCTGGCCCAGTGGGGACCTCAAGGAAGACGTGGAGCCTGCGTTTCAACGTTACGACGACGGGGCCGTTGCCAAGCACGACAAATATGAAGAGCCCAGCTATGACCCGGAGCAGCGCCGGAAGCTGGTCGATCGATTCCTGTTCCGGCGCAAACTCGACGCCTTCCTGGCAGCGGAAGGGGCGGTAGCCTCGGCGATCATGTCGCGCCATCCGGTCCGGCTCGTTCACGGCGAGGGGTACGCCTTTCAGGTGGGCATGTCCCCCAACTTGCCCTCTATCGAGCTGAGCTCGGAGGACTATCGTCGACTCGCGCGGCTCGCCAAACAGGGCGAAGTCCGGGTCGAGATCGACAGCAAGGTGCACTACGAAGATGCCGACCACCATGCTTACAACGTGTTCGCCGATCTTCCCGGCAAGGATGCGAAGGCGGGCTACATCATGGCCGGAGCGCACCTCGATAGTTGGGTTGCCGGCGATGGTGCCGCCGACAACGGTGTTGGTTGCGCGATCGTGATGGAAGCGGCGCGAATTCTCGCGAGCGTGGGAGCTCAGCCCAGGAGGACGATTCGCTTCGTCCTGTGGAGCGGGGAGGAGCAGGGCCTGTTGGGCTCCAGCGCCTTCATTCAACAACATCTGGCACACCGGCCGCCGGCGGAAAATCCGGAAGTCGCGGCGCTGGGCGCTTACTTCGGCCCTGAGACGTATCCCGTGGAAGTGCTCCCGGGGTACCACGAGCTGGCGGGTTATTTCAACGTCGACAATGGCTCGGGAAAATTCCGCGGCATTTATGCCGAGGGTAACTTTGCCGCAACGCCGATTTTGAAGGAGTGGCTGGCGCCGTTTGCCAGCCTGGGCGCTGCCGCGGTGGTGGCCGAGCCCACCGATGGGACGGATCACGAGCTGATGAGTCAGATCGGCGTCCCCGCCTTTCAGTTCGTGCAGGATCCGCTGGACTATGAGAGCACGATACACCACACCGATGCCGACACATTCGATCATCTGCGACGCGACGATATCCGTCAGGCAGCCGTGATCATGGCAACCGTGCTGCTCGATGCCGCCAATGCTGATTCTGCTTTACCCGGTAAGCCGGTGCCGACACAACCGAAGTTGACGGATCCGTTTCGTTACCCGGAGCCGTCGAAACCTTAGCGACCGCTCCACAGCAGACGCAGGATCTGCTCCCGGAGCTGCGGCGGCATCTGTTTGGTCAGCGAGCGGATCAACTGCGAGCGCACATGCGCCTGCAGCTCCGGGGACATGTCGCCCAACATTCCGCGCCGCTCGGGCGGCAGGTACCCCACGGGATCTCCGTCCCTTTCAAACACGTAGTGATCGAACATCTGGCGCCAGACCGCGCGGCGGTTGACCGGCAACGGTTTGATCGCCAGCAGCGAATGAGCTAATGCCGCAAAAGGCTCGCCGCCCGTGAGCGGGCCGTCAACCCACCAGTAGTTCACTGACAGGTTCACCGGGTCGAGTGACTCGACGTTGTGCCACCAGAGGTTGGGGATGTAGATCGCATCCCCGGGCTCAACTTCCACCGTTTCGGCGGCGGCCAGGGCGTCCGCGAAGCGCGGGTAGCGCTTCAGGTCGGGATCGGCCACCCGGACCAGGCTGGTGGGCTGTCCGCCCGGCGCGAGATCCAGGGGCCCGATGTAGAGATTCGGCAGTTGGTCCGGCGGAAAGAAAACGAACCGCTTACGGCCCGCCACCATGCAGTTGATGCCGTCCATGTTGTCATAGTGAGTGGCCGCGGTGACTGCATTGCCCAGCCACATCCGCGGCCGGCTGGCCCGGTCGAGGATGTCGAGAGTATTTTCCTCGGCAACCGCCGGGCAGGTTTCGGACACCAACGCCGCGCCGGTGTAGATCGCCGGAGCATCCGGTCGATTCTGATAGCTCAGAACAGTCGCGAGCGTCTCGTGGAAGGGCTGCTGCGCGTAGTCGAAGTTCAAGCCGCTCAAATCGTCGCGATAGAAGTAAACGCCCTTGATGTCCGGCTTACCGACCAGGATCTTGATCGGGCGACCTTGGTCGCGGCTGCGGATGTAATCGTACAAGGCCGCGGGTGATTGAGTGCTGGCACGCACGATTGGCCAGTCGTGCACGAGTCCCTTGAGAACGGCCGGTCGGTCGCGGGGAATGATTTCGTTACGGAGCGTCCCGGCAGTGACGTTCCGCCACTCTCGGGTTTTGGGAAGCGAGGCGAGATCCACAATTGAGTATAGTCGGGCGCACTCCAGGTCGAGTCCGAAGAAATGTCGATGAGCCGTATCACCGTGCTGCTGGTTCTCGTTGTTGCGGGGTTGAGTTCCGCACACGCCGCGGCGGTGAGTCTCGTCTACTCCGACGCCCCTGACTATGCGGTGCGCAGGCTCACCGAAACGCTGGAGCAACATGGCTTCGCCGTAGGCACGGGCGCTTCGCAAAAGATCCGCCTGTCCATCAGCCCGACTCTCGCAGCCGAAGAATTCTCAATTATTCCCAAGGGCCCGGTTATCACGGTCATGGGTGGCGACCGACGCGGTCTCATCTACGGCGCGCTGGCGCTGTCTGAACAGCTGCGCAACGCAGCTCGGCTCGAGGCTGTCGTCGCTGCTCACGAGAAGCCGAAACTGCCGTTCCGAGCCATCAAATTCAATCTCCCCTGGAGTACCTACCGGCCCAGCTCCGCGCTCGACCAACACTACGAAACCGCGCGGGATGTCAAATTCTGGGCAGCCTTCCTGGACATGATGGTGGAGAACCGATTCAACACCATCACGCTCTGGAACCTGGACCCCTTCACCTACATGATCCGGACGCGCGGATTTCCAGAAGCCAGTCCGTGGAACGAGGCTGAGCTGGCGCAATGGCAACATCTGTACCACGAGATCTTTCGCATGGCCAAGGAGCGTGGCCTCGATACCTACATCGTCTTCTGGAGCATCTTCGTCAGCCGGCAGCTGGCCGAGGCCCATGGGGTGGCGAAGGAAAATTACTACCCGCATTACTACGGGAACGGCGATACCTCGGATGTGGTTCGTCGCTATCTGCGCGCCAGCATCAAACAGACACTCGAGGAGTATCCCGACCTCGATGGCATGGGTCTGTCGCACGGCGAGGGCATGGGCGGCATGACGCCACTGCAACGCCAGAATTGGGTCGACGACGTCCTGGTCGCCGGGATGTTGGATGCGAAGCGTCCGGTCAAGCTGATTCACCGCGTGCCGTTTTCGTCCGGCCTGTCCTCCGAGCCCGGTGCCAGCCAGGATGTGGAGCAGATGACCCGCGCGGCCATTGAGCGGCTCGGCGGCAAATTTTCCGGCCCGATCTGGGTCGAGGTCAAATTCAACTGGTCGCATGGTCACTCCACCGCGAAGCTCGTGAAGGTGCATGGCGGCCCGCTGGGGAAGACGTACTTCGAGCCTGAGCCGTCCCGTTACAAGATCACCTGGATGATGCGCAATGAGGATTTCTTTGCATTGCGCTGGGGCGTACCGGACTTCATTCGTGAGCACATTGCGCTGAATGGCGGCCAACGCTACATAGGCGGCTACTTCATCGGCTCGGAAGGCTACATTCCGGCGTTGGATTATTTCACGGCCGTCCCCGACAGGGTTGACTGGCAGTGGGCCTTTCAACGGCAGTGGTTGTTCTATGAGCTGTGGGGGCGCCTGCTCTACAACCCTTCGACACCCGATACGGTATTTCAGGCCGACTTCATACGACGTTACGGTCCCAGTGCCGCGCCGCTGTTGCGGGCCTATTCACTGGCCTCTGCAACTCAATTGCGGCTGGCGTCGCTATACGACTCGACCTGGGATTTCACGCTCTACAGCGAAGGCTTCCTGGCTCTGCAGGGCGAGGAGACGCGCTACATCCCGGTCGACGCTCTCATCAATCGGCCAACGATGGACCCGTCGTATGTTTCGGTAAAAGACTACGTTGCGGGAAAATCGGGTGGCGTCACCCCGCCGATGCTCATCGAGATGTTGGAGCGCGACAACGCCGAGGCGTTACGGCTGGTCAGCAACATCGACACCACGGGCAACGCCTCCTTGATGTATGAGGTGGCCGATATCAAAACCTGGGCGAATCTCGGCCTGCACCTGGCTGAAAAGTTGCGGGGCGCCGTGGCTCTGGAAACGTATCGAGTGCGCGGCGGAGCCGGAAATCAGCAGGCCGCCATTGAGCACTTGCAGCGTGCCCTGGAATACTGGGATGTCGTAATCTCGATCACGAGGCCGATCTATAAAGACATGCGGTTAGCGGCCTACAACGGCAACTCGCGGGACGCGAATCCCAACAACCTGTTTCACTGGGCTCGCGTTCGCGCCGAAGTGGCACGCGATATCGAAATCGCCAAGAGGGGTCTGTAGGGCATGAGAGCACCACAAGTCTGCATCCTGGGCAGCGCCGAGCCTGGGTCGGCAGCGTATGAGCTGGCTGGGGCGGCCGGAGAGCTGCTGGCACGTCAGGGCATCACCGTCGTAAGTGGCTGCGGCAGTCCGGCGACGCGCGTGGCCGCGCAGCGAGCACTGGCCGCCGGTGGTCAGGTTGTCAGTATTGTTCCCTCCGATGACATCAACCTGCAGGATTGGCCCTGCAGTGTGTTGATTCCGTGCGGAATGGGTGATGCGCGCAACCTTCTCATGGCGCTCGCAGGGGATGCCTGCGTCGTGATTGGGGGTCGTGCCGGGACTATTTCCGAAGTCTGCCTGGCATGGCTGCACCACCGGCCCCTGCTGCCGCTCACGGGCTGCGGTGGCTGGTCGGAGCAACTCGAGCGGAATCCGCCCGATGAGCGCGGCAACTCGAAAATCCTGTCCTGGGCTTCCGTGGCACAGCTGAGCGCTCGCATACGGGAGCTCGGGTTGAAGTGAGCCGTCACTCCCAGCCGAGGCCCAGGCTTTTCTGCAGCGACGCGTAGTTTTGCACGAGTTGGGCGCGGCCCTGGATCTCGTTCTGCTGCGCCTCGAGGCGGGTACGCTCGCTGTCGAGCAAATCGATCATGCTGGCGACCCCTGCCGCGTAGCGTTGCTCAGTCAACGAGTATGAGCGCTCGGCGGAGGTGCTGATCCGCAGCAGGCTCACCACGGAATCGCGCTGCCGTCCGAACCGCGACAGCGAAGTTTCGGCATCTTCCAGCGCGCTGAGTACGGTCTGCTCATATTTCGCAGCGTCCTCGTCGCGTGCGCCTTCTGCCTGCATGATGCGGGCGCGTGTGCGACCGAAGTCGAGCACGTTCCACTGCAGGTACGGCGCGCCAACGAGTGTCAGATTCCGTGAGTCCAACAAGCCATGCGTGTTGGCGCCACCCCAACCAATGGCGCCGAGGAAGTTGACCTTCGGGAAATAGTTGGCGACCTCGGTTCCGATTTGGGCGTTGGCAGCGGCGAGGGCGCGCTCGGCCGCGCGGATATCGGGCCGACGACGCAGCATCGCAGACGGGTCGCCGATATTCACCGTGGCAGGCACCTCCGGAATGCTGCCGGCCGCCGCGAGCTGTGCATCCAGGGCCCCAGGCTCGGCGCCAGTGAGCACCGCCAGCGAATTCAGGCTCGCCTCGATCTGGGCCTGCAGCGGAATCAACGTTCCACGCGTCGTTTCCAACTGCACAATCAGCTTCTCGATATCGGCGTCGGACGCGGCTCCGCGGGCACGTCTCTGGCGCGTGAAGTCGAGAATCTGACTTTCAATCGCGGCGGAGCGCTGCGACAGTGCCAGCCGCTGCTGCTGGTCCCGAAGCTCGATATACGCCTGCGCAACCTCCGCCGCCAACGAAACATGCAGATCATCCAGGTCCGCCTGCGAGGCTTGTGCTTGCGCGCGCGCGGCTTCGATCGCGCGTCGGGTGCCACCGAAGATGTCCAACTCCCACGTGGCATCGAATCCGACGTCGTAGAAGCTGATCGTTGAGTGCCCGCTGTTGTCGCCTGAGCTCGATCCAGTCAACGACCCCAGGTTGGGAGTGCGCGCCTTCAGCAAGGCCGCGGTGGCTGACGAGCTCGGCAGCTCCTTGCCCTGTTGCTCACGGATTGCCGCTCGCGCCTGCCGCAAGCGCGCCTGAGCCGCCCTGACATTCGGGCTGTTCTGAAAAGCGGTTTCAATCAAGTGAGTCAGCTCGGGATCATTGAGCGCGGCCCACCAATGCGCCGCAGGCGGCTGAGCTGTGTCCGTGGGTAGGGTTCCCACACGCTTGAACGCGGCTGGAGAGTGGGAATTGGCAGGCCCTTTGTAGTCCGGCCCCACTGCACAGGCGCTGAGCGCACTCAGGCAGCCGATCGCAACAACAGTATAGCGCTTCATATCTTTCCTGAGCCTTCAGTGCGCAGCGGACGAAGGGCCGCCCCGACCTTTTGGTTTACGCAGCAGAAGCACCAGTGGCGTCGCTGCCAACAGCACAACTCCGAGGGCCCAGAAGCAGTCGCCGTACGTGATGACCAGCGCCTGCAGGTCGATCTGGCCCGCTAGCTGCGCCAACGCCTGTTGGTGGCCCAGCGCCAGATCGCCGTGCTGGGCCGCGAATCCCGCGGCGTTCGCAGCGATCCGCGACTGCACGAGAACGGAGTTCTGGGTGACCGATTCGCGGATCACATCGCCGTGATATTCGGTCTGCCGGTCAATGAAGACCCCCAGCAGGGCCAAACCGATCGAGCCCCCGAGGTTGCGCGCCATGTTGTATAGCCCTGCGGCATCGCCGGTGTCCTTGCGGTCGACCGCCCCGACCGATGCCTGGTTGAGCGGCATCATGGCCAGCATCTGCCCGAATCCCCGCAGTATCTGCGACCAGACAAAGTCGCCGCCGTCGCTGTCCGGTCCCAGGTGCATGTCGACAAAGGCGCTGGCCGACAGGAGCACCAGGCCCGAGATGATGACCACCTTGTTGTTCAAGCTGCCGAGGATTCGCGGTAACACCGGCATGATCAGAAACGCCGGGATGCCCGAGATCAGCAGTATCTTGCCGGACTGATACGAGTTGTAGTGCGAGACGTTGCTGAGAAACTGGGGGAGTATGTACAACACGCCATACAGCACCGAGCCCACCACGATGACAATGCCGATGACGCTTGCGTAGCTGGGATTGAGCAGCAGCGACAGCTTGATCACCGGCTCCTTGGCGCGCAGTTGGGAAGCCATCAGCACAATGAATCCCGTCAGGGAGCACAAAGCGAGCGTGATGATGAGATCGGACTCGAACCAGCGCTCGCGCTGGCCTTCTTCCAACACGGTGGTGAGACAACTCAGAAATACGGTCATCCCCAGGATGCCGCTCCAGTCCGCCCGTTTGAGCATGTCCAACTTCGGGCTCGCGTAGTCGAGTCCCAGCAACAGCAGCGCGGCGAGGCCGAAGAAGACGGGGACATTGAGGAAGAAGCACCACCGCCAGGTCGAGTTTTCCGTGAGGTAGCCGCCCAACACCGGTCCCACCAGCGGGCCCAGAATCACGATCAACCCGAACATGGTCATGCCGATCGGCATCTGCCGTCGGTTGAGCCTCGTGGCCACGATGGTCTGCGCTGTTGGGATCAGAGCGCCTCCGGTGAACCCCTGGCCCACGCGACCAAAGATCATTCCGGGCAGCGTTGTGCACATACCGCACACGATCGAGAACACGGTAAACAATGAGGCACAGGCGAGCAGGAAATTCCGCAGGCCGAAGACCCGGGTAAACCAGGCCGCCAGCGGGATCATGACCACTTCGGAAATCAGGTAGCCGGTGCTGATCCAGGTTCCCTCGGTACCACTGGCACCGATCTCGCCTTGAATCTGGGGCAACGCCGAATTGACAATGGAGATGTCGAGGGTCGCCATCAACGCGCCGAGCGAGCCGGCCGCTATCGCGATCCAGTCACCCAGCGTGGCATCCGGATGGTCGTCGTGATGAGCCTGACTCATTTCACGTCGTCCGTGCCTCGGGTGTCCACGGTGACTACAACCGATAGGCCCGGGACCAACACGCTGCGTACCTCGTCACTTGCTTTCACCGTGGTGCGTACCGGCACGCGCTGCACGATCTTCGTGAAGTTGCCCGTCGCATTCTCCGGCGGCAGCAGAGCAAACTGGGCGCCGGTGCCGGGCGCGAAGCTCTCCACCTGGCCTGTCACGTCGGCGTGGGGAATGGCATCCACCTTGATGTGCACCGTCTGGCCGACGCGCATGCGGCCGATCTGGTTTTCCTTGAAGTTGGCCGTGATGTACAGGTTGCCGACCGGGACTACCGACATCAGCCGGGTCCCGGGTTGTACAAATTGGCCGACTCGCACGCTGCTGTCGCCCACCCGGCCATCAATGCTGCTGCGAATGATTGTATGACCCACGTCGATCTGTGACTGGCGGACCGTCGCCTCGGCGGACAGCAATTGTGCCTTGGCCTGGGCGATGGCGGCTTCCAAAGAGGGAACCTGCCGTTGGGCGGAATCCAGTGCGGCGGCATCGGAACGCTCGCGGGCGCGATCCTGGTCCCGTTGGTCCCGCAACTGTTCGAGTCGCTCGCTGGTCTCGGCACCGCTTTCGGACAATGGCTGGTAGCGGACAACCTGTTTTTCAGCGAATTGCGCGGCGAGGTGCGAGGCGGCCAGTGTGGCCTGGGCCTGGTGAATCGTGGCCTGCTGTTGGACGAGCGCGGCCTGCGCGCGTTCGATGTCGGCTTTGCGGGCCTCCACGGTGGCGCTGGCCTGTTCGAGACCCGCATCGTAGGTTCGAGCGTCGACCTTGACCAACGGATCGCCGGCTTTGACAGTCTGGTTTTCGACGACGTAAACGGTCTCCACCAGACCGGTCACGTTGGGGGATATGGTGACGGAATCCGCATGCAGATACGCATCGTCCGTGGACTGCATGAAACGACCAACACTCCACCAACGCAGGCCCCAGACAACTACTGCGATGACGCCGATTGCGGCAGCGATCAGCAGCACGCGGCGGGCCCCCGCCTTGTTTCCGTTTTCCGTCATGAAGAGATCCCAATTTTACCAGGTGATCAATATCTACCGGGTGGTACAATTCTGTCAATGAAACGGACTCCCCCTTCCGAGGGATACAGAAAGAGCGCCGGCCGCCGGCGCCCGGCGGCCGGTTACGCTCGCGGTGAGGAAACACGGCTGCGGATCATCCGTGCCGCGGTCGAGTTGTTTGGTAACCAGGGCTTTGAGCGCACCTCGACCCGGGACATCGCTGCCCGCGCGGGCGTGAACGCGCCGGTGTTGCAATATTACTTTGAGGGCAAGGAAGGCCTGTACCTGGCGTGCATCGAGTACATGCAACTGCACAGCCGGAAGTTGCTGCAGCCGGTGATTGATACAGTCCGCAAGCGGCTCGAGGGGAAGATGACCCGCGAGGGGCTGATCGACTGTGTGTGTTATGTCTATGAGCAGGTGGCCGAGTTCCTGTTGACCCATTCGGAGATTGACGCCTGGAAGCGCTTCGCGGCTTGGGACGTGCTCGATCGGGACAACGTGCCTTGCTCGGCGCACAAGGCTCTTGATATGGGTATCCGGCGCGAGTACCGGCAGTTGATGTGCGAGCTGGTGGGGCGAATCATCGGCAAGCCGCCGACGGACGAGCAGACCCGGATCCGGGTGGTCACCCTCGGAAGTCAGTTGTCAGTGTTTCACGACGCTCGTCAGAAAGCGTTGGGTGATCTGGGTTGGACGGAAGTCAACCAGAAGGGTGTGCAGTTGTTGAAGGAAGTGGTTCGCGAGCAGACGGCCGCCGCGCTCCGCGTGGCCGCGGCCCACGTGGCGAAGAAGTCATGACCCGCGTGCGGTCAGCGAATGACAGCTCACGGCACGAGGCATTGGGCCGAATCACCACGGGGTCTCGTTGCGGCGATCCGATGTCTCGTACCGTGAGCTGAACCTACCGCCGTACCGTACGCCCAACCGCGGTCGGTTGTTATACGCATAACTACGTAGGCCAACACCGATACCGGTTTACATGTGTTGTCCAGTGTTCTGATTGTTGCGTCGCGGTAGCTGCGATGCGGTCGGCAAGTTAGTGCGGAGCCTGGAACTGCAAGCGTCGTGATTGGAATGTCCGCGACGCGGCGCGCATACTAGCGCAAACATGAAGCGAATTTTTTCCACGGATGATCTCGAGCCGCGGGACCGCTATGACTGCTGGCACGAGGTCATTTGCAAATACATCATTCCGCATGATTCGGTGCCGGATTGCCGGCAGTCGTTCGCTGCGAGTCTGGATGCGGCCGAGCTCGCGGACGTGGCGCTAGTGTCTTTCGCTTCAGGTCCGATGACGTGTATGTATGAGACACATCATATTGACGCCTTGGTCGATGAGTTGATTCTCGTGCGCCAGATGCGAGGTCAGATGGTGCTCAATCAAGGTGAGCGCACCGTGAACCTCGAGCCGGGAGAGATGACACTCGTCGAGCCGCGGCAGGCCTACCGCGCCCGGCTGGCACCGGACACGAGCATCCTGGTGGCGAAAATTCCGCGTCGGAACATGATCGAGCGGGTGGGGCGCATCGACCGGTTCGTCGCGCGCACCCTGAGCGCCGATGTTGGCCAGACCGGCCTGCTTTCGGATTTTATGAGCGTATTACCGGCCCATGCCGAAGCACTGAGCGCGACAGCCGCGCAGGTGGCGGATCAGCTGTTGGATCTGCTGGCCGCGGGGCTGTGGCAAGTCGGTGGCGGCGACATTCCGCGCGTCGCGTCTTCGCGCGCGCTTCTGCAAATGCAATTACGCACGACAATCGAGAAAAGCCTGGAAGACCACACAGTCACGGCCGAGTCGATCGCGAAGTCGGTGGGGATTGGCCTGCGGTACGCAAACGCCATTCTGAGCGATGACGCAACGTCAGTCGGGCGCCTGCTCCAGGCCCGCCGCCTCGAGCATTGCCGCCGCGCCCTGGCCGATCCGTTGAAAATGCACCGGAGCATTTCCGAAATCGCTTACTCGTTGGGATTCTCGGACATGACCCACTTCGGGCGCCGCTTCCGCCATGCCTTCGGCCTGTTGCCCAGCGACTATCGAAAACTCCAGCGCGACGCCCACCAGTCTTACAACTCGTAGGCGGCGGCCGCCGCACTGCGCCATCGGCGCAGGTATAGTGGCTGAATGACGGAGCTACTGATCCAGGGTGACTGGTTGCCCGCCGCGGGGTCCGCGGTCCACGAGTTGATCGACCCTGCAACCCGCAACCTCCTCGAGCCCATTCGCTGTGCCAGCCAGGAGCAACGTCAGCAGGCCGTTGCGGCCGCGCGCGATGCGCTCGAAAGCTGGTCGCGGCGCTCGGCGGGTGGCCGGGCCGCGCTCGTTCTGGGGATCGTCGCTGAGATTCGGCAGGCGGCCGGCAGTCTGGCCGAGCGGCAGGCGATCGAGTCGGGGCAGCCCTTGCGCGAGTGTCAGGATCTGGTTGCCGGGATGCTTCGACGGTGGCGCAATCCGCTCCCGCACGCTGCGCCAACCCAAGCGGCGATACGTCAGTTGCCCCCTCAGGCACTGTGGCAATTCTGGGAAGGCGCGCTCGCAACAATCGCGGCGGGTTCGACCCTGGTGTGTGAGTTGCCGGCCGATCGTGCGCTGACGGCATTGGCTGTGGCGCGCTATGCGCACAGTCTTCCCCCCGGGGTACTCAATGTCATAACAGTGGCGCCGGTCGCGGAGCCGCCCACCGATGTTGCGACTGACTTCGTGTATGTTGGTCAGGATGCGCAACTCGACGTTGCGATTGCAGGCAGCGCCGCCCTGCGTTTATACAACACAGGGCAGCGGATCGGGCAGAGTGCCAGAATTCACGTCGAGGCGCCGCTCGCCTACGCATTTGCCGACCGCCTGCATGAATACCTGGCGTGGCTCGAAGCGGGTGACCCGCGGAAGCCGGTCACCGACCTCGGCCCGCTCAACAGTGAGCACGCGATGCAACGTGCCACGGAGCAAATCGCCGCCGCCCTGAAACGAGGCGCGCTGGTGAAGCTGGGTGGCCGGCCGTACCAGCCATGGGGTCTGCGGGGTTTCTTTCTGCAACCCACCTTGTTGATCGAAGGCACCGGTCCCGAGCGGGCGCCCCGCGAGTCGATCGCAGGTCCCGTTGTGATTATCTCACCGACGACGGACATTGGTGCCGCATTGCGCGACAGTGTTGGTGTGAGTGACAGGGCTGTGCGCCTCTGCGCTTTCAGCCAACAGCGTGAGAAGCTCGAGCGTTCGCTGCAGGTCGCAGCGCTGCGCGCGTCAACGGCTGTCGAGTGGCTTCACGAGCCGCGCTCGGATGGGTTTCCCTACCGGAATCGGCGCGGTATGAAGCTTTGACACTCAACTGCGAGCCGCCCGGGCCCGGCGAGCTTCTTGTCCGGGCGGTACGCTGGAAATGGGGGCTTCGGTGGCGTCCGGCTGTCGGACAGAGGGGCGTCGGGCCCGGTGCGCCTCCCTTGGGGGTGCCGAGCGCGCCTATCTTCCTGCACAGTCCCAGTTTTACAGATTGAGTTCAGGCCCGAGTGTTGCTTAGCATGGATGGATATGAGCTGGCCCGCCGTAATCAACTCCCTGGCGTTGCTGATTGTCGCCAACCTGATGCCCTGGTGCCTGGGACGCCTGTGCGGCCAGCGCTGGTGGGCTGCGCCCCTGGATTGCGGTCTGACATTGCGCGACGGGCGGCGATTGCTGGGCTCTCACAAGACCTGGCGTGGGCTGCTGGCCGCGTTGGTCGGCTGCGGGATTACCGCGCGCGTCCTGGGAATACACTGGGTGTTGGGAGTCGAGTTTGCCGCCTGGTCGATGCTCGGAGACGCCATTTCGAGCGCCTGGAAACGCCGCCGCGGGCGCCAGCCGGGCGAGGATGACCCCGGGCTGGATCAAACTCCCCGAAGCGCTGCTCCCGCTGGTTGCAATGCGTGATCCGCTGGGGCTAGGGTGGCGGGAAATCCTGCTGGTGACCGTGGTCTTCGCGATCCTGAATCTCATCAGCCTGAGGGTCCGGCACCCCCGTCGACTCGAGGCCGACGAGGGCGCTTGAATACACTGCCCAGGTGTGACATCAGTTGTCATCCTCCCCACTGCGCAAGGTGACCGGGACCCGCAGCTTCTTCCCATCGCGCCAGACCGTCAGCTGCACGACCTCTCCCGGCTTGCAGTCATCCAGTCGCGCGAACAGCCGGCCGACGCCGTCGATCGGCTTGTCATTGAGCGCAACAATCACATCTCCCGGGAAAACTGCGTTCCGGCGTCCGAAACGCACGCCCCTCAGGCCCGCTTTCTCAGCAGGCCCACCGGCATGAATGCGCAAAATGACCGCTCCGGTCACACCGAGTTGTCGTGCCATGGCGCGACTCAGGTTCTCGTCCGTCTGAATTCCCAGGCTCGGTGCCGAGTAGTGACCCGTGGCAATGATCTCGGGAACCACCCGATTGATGGTGTCTACAGGAACCGCGAATCCAACTCCGGCGCTGGCGCCCGACGGGCTGTAGATGGCCGTGTTCATACCGATGAGCCGACCCGCGCTGTCCAGCAAGGGGCCGCCGGAATTGCCCGGATTGATGGCCGCGTCGGTCTGCACGAGATGCTGGTTCAGCACGCCGTTTTCACCGGTGAGGGAGCGGTCGAGCGCCGACACGATCCCCACTGTCAGTGTCCAGTCCAGACCGAACGGATTGCCGATGGCGTAGACCCTCTGTCCCACGAGCAGATCGTGACTCGTTCCGATCGGGATTGCCGCCGCGGCGCTGGTGGGAATGCGGATTTTCAACACGGCGATATCATGTGCCGCACTGACACCGACCAGCGTGGCCGGATAGTCTTTGCCATCCGCGAGACGAATGGTCGCCTCGGCCGCGTCCGCGATCACGTGCAGATTGGTTACCACGTGCCCCGCGGCGTCCCAGATGAAACCCGAGCCGGTTCCGTGCGGCACGGTCATGACGTTTCGCGTCCAATAGTCGAGGATGCGCTCGCTGGTCGAGATGTAGACGACCGACGCTTTTGCATTCTCGAAGACGGAGATGTTGTTCTTTTCCTCCGCGGTCAAAGGACCGCGGGGAGTGACGGGGCGCGGCGCTGCGCACGCCGTGCCGATCATGAGGAGCAGGAGAAGGAGCCTCACGCCAGAGCCTCCTTCAGCGCCCCGAGCCACGGCTCGAAGTGCCTCCAGTCCGTCACTCCGCGGCGATTGACAGGCTGCCGCACCTGTTCGGAGCTTGCCGTGCCGATGGCGCGGTCCGTGCGGTGGAACTGCAGGCAAGCCGGCTCGGGTTGCAATCCACAGAAGCTCAACAGTCGTCTCACGTTGGTCTCGAGATCATCGACCAGGTCCTCGTAGGCGATATGCAGGAGGTGTCCCGGCAGCACAGTGTCCCAATGATGCATCAATCTCAGGTAGCCCTTGTAGTAACGCGCGAGAGTCGCGACGCTGTACGAAAATTCATTGCCGGCGGCATACAATTGTTTCAGGTTGCTCACGCAACATGCCAGCGGATCGCGCCGCACATCGATGATTCTGGCGTGCGGCAGCATGCGATGAATGGCGCCGATATGCCAGAAGTTGCCGGGCATCTTGTCAATGAAAAAAGGTTTGTCGAGGGTACTGTACGCGCGCGCCCGCGCCAGGTATTCATCTCCTGACAGCCGGCCCTCACGGACCATCCTGCCGAGGATGGGCAGCTCCTGCGTGCCTTCGACGCGAGAGTGAGAAGCAAGGATCTGCTCAACGAGGGTGGATCCTGAGCGCGGCAGCCCGACAATGAAGATCGGTGTCCGGTCAGTGTTTGAACAGGGCAGTCCCGCGAGCTTCGTGTCAACCAGGCGATCGACCTCACGCTCCATCGCGAGCACATCGTAGGGTGCGCGCATCGCCTGCAAACGGTTCCCGGTCTCATAGAAGCGCCAGGACTCCTCATACTCGGCGCGATCTTCCAACGCCTTTCCCAAGGCGAAGCACAGCGAGGGTGAGCCGGCGCCGGCACGCATCTGTCGTATCTCGTCGTCCGTGAACCGATAGGTCTTGAGATTGGCCAGGCTCCACCAGGCATCCCCGCAAGCCGGCCTGCGGGCCGCGGCGGCCCGATAGGCGACAATGGCTTCCTGTTGACGTCCCACTGCCTTGAGTGAGTTGCCGAGCAGAAGGTACAGATGAACCCAGCTCGGAGCGCCGGCGAGGACTCGTTGATACGTGGTAATGGCCCGTTCATGTTGTCCCAGTCCCGCCTCGGCCGTGGCGCGCAGGACCTGGTAGTCCCCGTTGTCCGGCTCCAGCGCGAGGAGCCTGTCGAGGTGTTGTTGGGCCTGCGTGTGGCGTTGTTGTTCGATCAGGGTACGCGCGTAGTCGGCGCGAGCGGCGCGATAGTCGGGAGCGGCTCTTAACACTTCTTCAAACAGAGCTGCGGCTGCTTCCAGTTGCCCGGTGTGGTGTGCGATTCGTCCCAACAGTCGCTGTGCCTCTACGTGCCCGCTGTGGTCCTGCAAGGCGCGCCTGGCAGCCTCGAGCTGTCCGTCGGAAAACAAACGACCGGCCGCGACGATCGCCGGCGGCAGTCGTTCCAGTGTTGTTCGATGACGCGCGGCATATTCAGCTTTGCGTGTGTCACCCGTGGCACGGTACAAACGCTCGAGCTCGCTCCAACTGCGCAAGCAGGCCGGGTTCGCGCTGACACCGCGCTCGAGCGCCGCGATCTGTCCAACCAACTTCACGGAATCGTCACGGGGTTGCAACTTCGAACTCACTAGTCTGCGTGTTTCCTGGGAGTGGAGCGAGGAGTCATCATATGAAGAATACTGATCGTCGTGAATTTTTGCAGATGCTCGGCATGGGAGCCGTGGCCAGCTCGGTCAACGCCAGCATCGCGCAGGCACTGCAGATACCCGCAAACAATTGCACGCGCAGCATCCGGGACGTTGAGCACATCATCATTCTGATGCAGGAGAACCGGCCTTTCGATCATCACTTCGGCACCATTCAGGGTGTACGCGGCTTCAATGATCCGCGCGCTGTCAACATCCATCTGCCGCTGCAAAACGGCACCGGCACAACGCCGGTCCCGGTCTTCCTGCAGCCCGCGGGAGCCGCAAACGTAGCATTAGGCTACGGGGTTCCGCCTGACCAGGGCTCCCTCGGCGGACCCTCCAACGGCGTGCCGGTGATTCCGCCATTCCGGGTCGATCCCAAGGCGACTCCCAAGGACATTGGTCTCACGTATTTCCCGGGAACGGATCATAGCTGGGGTCATACGCACCTTGCCTGGAATCAGGGGCAGTACGACATGTGGGCCAGCGTCAACGGCCCGGTCACCATGTCCTATATGACCCGTGCTGACGTTCCGTATCACTGCGCGCTGGCTGATGCTTTCACGGTCGGCGACGCCTACCACTGCTCCGTGATGGGGCCGACGAATCCGAATAGGACTTACCTGTGGACCGGTTGCATCGGCAATCTCGACAACCTCGGCCCGGGCGGCACCGACGGCCACGGGGCAGGGCCCATGACCTTCAACGGCCAGAGTCACAACGGCGCCTACTGGACGTTCTCGACGTTCCCGGAAGTCCTGCAGAAGGCCGGGGTCAGCTGGAAGATCTACCAGGATATCGCCGGGCAGACCTTTGCGCCCGACTTCGGCGACGGCACTTCCAACTCATTCGCCGGCAATTTCGGCGACAACTCGGTGCTGTACTTCAACCAGTACGCCACGTCCTCACCGGGCAACCCGTTGTTCGACAACGGCTGCACCGGGACTGAAATCATCAAGACGATCCCCGCTGCCGATGCGCCCGCCAAGGACTGGCAGGCCTGGCAGGAGACGCTGTTCGATCAGCTGCGCAGCGACGTCAAGACCGGCAAGTTGCCGCAGGTGTCGTGGATCGTGGCGCCGGCGGGCTATACGGAGCACTCGGATTGGCCGGTTGACTACGGCGCCTGGTACATCTCGCAGGTTGTCGACATTCTCGTCTCCAACCCCGAGGTGTTCAGCAAGACCGTCCTGATCGTCAATTATGACGAGGCGGACGGCAGCTTCGACCACGTGACTCCGCCGTTTCCGCCGCAATCGCCGGACTTCGGGGCCTCCACAGTCGATTTTCACAACGAGATCGTGACGACCGACACCCCGAATGGTCCGATCGGCCTCGGCACCCGCGTGCCCTTCCTGGTGATCTCACCGTGGAGCAAGGGCGGCTATGTTGATTCCCAGGTCTTCGATCACACCTCGGTGATCCAGTTCATTGAGAAGCGCTTCGGGGTGGTGGAGAAAAACATCTCGCCGTGGCGCCGGGCCGTGGCGGGCGATCTGACCTCCGCATTCAACTTCAACAATCCGAATGAAAGTCGCGTGCATCTGCCGTCGACCGACGCGTTCCTGCCGCCGGTGAACGAGTTGGCAGGGGGCAATGTCGATACCTTCATCCCAACCCAGAGTCAGCTGCTCATCGGGCTGCCGAAGCAGGAGAAGGGCTTGCGTCCCGCGCGTGCGCTGCCTTATGAGCTCGTTGTCAACGGACACGTGAATGCTTCCAACAGCACGTTTGGTCTCGACTTCATCAACACGGGCAAGGCCGCTGCGGTGTTCCAGGTTCGCTCCGGCAACGCCGCCGATAATGTCCGTGCCTACACGGTGGAGCATGGCAAACAGCTCAGCGGAACCTGGAAGTTCACCTCCAAGTACGATCTGAGCGTCTACGGACCGAACGGATTCGCGCGCTACTTCAAGGGCGGCGTCGGGCATTTCGCGGGCATCCTGGATGTCCGAACTCGCTATGACAAGGACGACTATGGCTCCGTCGGCCTGCGCATCACCAACGTCGGTGCTACCAAGGCGACAGTGGTTGTGCAGGACGCCTACACGGGCGATCACAACCTGCGGCTGCTGCTGCCCGGTCAGTCGTTCGAGTCCGATCAGCGCTGCGACCGCTTCTTCGGCTGGTACGACCTGGTCCTGAAGATCACCGAGGATCCAACCTTCCTGTGGCGTTTCGCCGGCCACGTGGAGACCGGCCGTGACAGCTATTCAGATCCGGCCCTCGGCGGCCTCGTAACCCTGAAGGTCTGAGCCTGTTCAGTGGGCGGGTGAGCCGCATTCGGCCGCCCGCCCTCCCTCCTGGTGTACAGTCTGGCAAATTCCAAAAGGAGGGAGAGTGATTCATGAGATGGCTCCTGGTCGGCACAGCAGTGCTCGCGATCGCCAGCGCCCCCACGTGGGCAGCAGATGCAACCACAACTCCAGTTGCGGCAGAAAAATCGGACAAGTCCGATGCTGCGGTACCCGCGCCACCGCGGCAGTCCGGCGAGGGCCTGGGGCCATACAAGAAGCTCGTTATCCGCGGTGTCACGCTGATCGATGGCTCGGGGTCACCGCCGCGCGGTCCGGTTGACATCGTCATCGCGGGCAATCGCATCGTGGAAATCAAACAGGCAGGCACGCCGGGCCTGCCCATGAAGGGTGGTCGGCCCCCCAAGGATGCCGACTACGAGCTGGATGCCAGCGGCATGTATGTCTTGCCCGGCTTCGTGGACGTACACACGCATGGAGCCACCGCCGACAAGGCGCCGGACCTCAGCTATAGCTACAAGCTGTGGCTTGCGCACGGGGTAACAACGATACGCGGCGTACCGTTGGCCCCTCTCGAGATCTCACTCAGCGAGAAGGCGCGATCGGCACGGAATGAAATCGTTGCGCCACACATCTTCGCGTATCAGCGCCCAGGCGAGGGCGAGGGCTGGAAAGGTGGCGAGCCCAACACCCCGGAGAAAGCGCGCGCCTGGGTCGATTATGCGGCCAAGCGCGGCGTCGATGGAGTGAAGATCTTCAACACGCCGGACCAGGATCCCGAGACATTCGCCGCGCTGTGCGACGAAGCGCGCAAAATGCACATCGGCACGGTCTCACACCTCTCCGCGACCGGAGAGGGCCGGATGGATGCGCACCAGGCGGGAGATGCAGGGCTGGGCACGGTGACCCACCATTATGGCCACTTCGAATCACTGCTGAAAAACGGGCAGATCCAGAACTACCGGCCCGAATACAACTACAACGAGGAGGAGGATCGCTTTGCCGATGTGGCCGACCTCGCCGAGCAGAGCTACGACCCGGGCACGCCGGAATGGAAAGCCTATCTCGAGCACCAGAAGGCCAATCATGTGGTCTTCGACCCGACGATGACGATCTACGTCGCCTCGCGCGATCTCATGCGTATGCGCAATGCGGACTGGCACGACAAGTACACCATGCCCCAGCTGTGGGACTTTTATCAGTCCTCGCGCGAAAATCACGGCTCCTACTTTTACGACTGGACGACGGCGACCGAGGTCAAGTGGCGCAACTTCTACTGGAAGTTCATGCGGCTCATGAACGACTACAAGAACATGGGCGGCCGGGTCACGACCGGCTCCGACAGCGGTTTCATTTTCCAGACCTATGGATTCGGGTACATCCAGGAGTTCGAGCTGTTGCAGGAGGCCGGTTTCAATCCGCTGCAGGTGGTCACCTCGGCCACATTGAACGGCGCCCTGACACTGTTGGACCCCAAGGGGGCCATCCCTGAGTTCGGCACCGTGCGGGTCAACAAGATTGCCGATCTGGTGATCGTCAAGGAGAACCCGCTGCAGAACTTCAAGACGCTGTATGGCACGGGCGCGCTGCGGCTCAACGATCAGACCCATCGGTTGGAAAGAGTCGGTGGTGTCAGCTACACGGTCAAGGACGGCATCGTCTACGACGCGAAGCAGTTGCTACAGGAAGTCGCCGACATGGTCGCTGCGGAGAAGAGGAAGCGCGGCCTGCCCGATCAACTCTATCGGCCGTAAAGGGAGTCCGACCCCCTGCAAGGCCACGTTTAAGGTGTCCGTGGGCTGGCGGCGGTGCCCGCCGCACGTCGCGGCGGGCCGGATCTGGCATCATGGGCGCAGCAAACGCGGTGGCATGAGTGGGATCTATCTTGCGAACGACGGTCTGGATCATTGTAATGTTGACGAGCCCTCTGTGCCTGGCGCAGGAGCTCCACACTGATATTCCGCCGTTTTCGCACTACGTCGCGGGTGCTCAGGGATGGGCATGCGACGACAGTTACAAACAGGTCGCCGGCTTTTGCGTCTCGGATAAGCAGGAACCGCCAGGTCAGGATGGCCTGGAGGTTTACGAGGGTGAGTGGCGCTGTCGCCCGGGCTATCGGCGCACGAATGGTGTTTGTGCGCTGCCCACGGCTCCTGAGCATGCCTCGCTGGTTGGAGCGGGCGGCCGTTGGGAGTGTGACTGGGGATTCAAGAAGGTCGCCGAGCACTGTGAGGAAATAGTCCCACCGGCGCACGCGTTTCTGGATGCCGAGGGGCGCGACTGGAACTGTTTCCCGGGGTACGAACGCGAAGCGGACCGCTGTGTTGTCACCAAGGCGGCCCAACAATGATCAACCGACGGGAGTTCTTGATGGTAGCCGGCGCAGCGCTCACGCTCCCCGCGGTAGCAGGGACAGGCGATGCGGATACAGAAAAGCTCCTCGCCGCCATGGCGGAGGAGCTGTTGGCAGACTATCCGGAGAACGCCACCACTCTCGGCATCGATCGGGACCGGCGGGCGGACCTGAAGTCGCGGCTCACCGATCGCTCGCCCGACGGACAAAAAGCCATTGCCCACAGGGCGCGGGCCCGCCTCGAGCGCCTGAAGGCGCTCGATCTGGCGAAGTTGGGTGACGCAACACGGATCAATGTGGATGTGGTGCGCACTGCACACGAATTTGCCCTCGCCGGCTTTGCCTTCCCCTTTGGAGATGTCACGACACTCAACCAGTCGTGGGCCTACCGTAATGCTCCCTACGTGGTCGCGCAGAACACGGGGGCGTTCCTGGAAATTCCCAACATGCTGGATGATCGGCATACGGTGGAGTCGGCGGCCGATGCCCAGGCCTATCTGGCCCGAATGGAAGCCTATGCCGGCCAGTTGGATGGTGAGACTGCTCGGCTGCAGGCCGCTGCCGCCCGTAAGGTCGTTGCGCCCGATTTCCTGCTCGATCAGGCGCTGCAGCAGATGGAGATCGCCCGCGGCGGCGCCGTAGCGGACTGGCTGATCGTGAAGTCACTCGCCCGGCGCACGCAGAGCTTGCCGGGGGACTTTGCGAAGCAGGCTGAGAAGATCGCGACTGACAAAATCAGGCCTGCCCTCAACCGGCAATTCGATGAGCTGACAGCACATAGAAAGCGCGCGACGGCAGATGCAGGCGTCTGGAAGCTGCCAGACGGCGATGCCTACTACGCTTGGGCGCTGAGTGCAGGCACAACCACGCATCTGACTCCGGATGAGATTCACCGGATGGGCCAGGAGCAGCTGCAGGAGCTGCAGAGCGAGATGGACGGGATCCTGCGCAGCCTGGGATCAACATCCGGAACAGTGGGCGAACGCATGTCGGCTCTCGCCAAGGACAAACGCTATCAGTTTCCGGAAGGCGACGAGGGACGTGCGCAAATCATGTCCTACCTCGAAGGGCGTATCGCAGACATGCGGACCCGATTGCCACGCGCCTTTGGGACACTCGTGTCGGGGAAGCTGGAGATCAAAAGACTGCCGCCCGAGGTTGAGCCTGGTGCTCCCGGTGCGTACGGCGGCCCTGGCACCATTGATGGCAAAGTACCCGGCCGGTTCTGGATCAATCTGCATACTACGAGCCGGCACACTCGCTTCAGTCTGCCGACCCTGGCCTATCACGAGTCCATTCCGGGTCACGTCTGGCAAGGCGAGTACACTTTCAAACTTCCGCTGGCTCGCTCCTTGTTCGCGTTCAATGCCTACACCGAGGGTTGGGCGCTTTATGCGGAGCAACTCGCCGACGAGTTGGGGGTCTACAAGGACGATCCCGTGGGTCGGTTGGGGTATCTGCAGTCGATAGCATTCCGCGCGTGTCGCCTCGTTGTGGATACGGGCTTGCACTCGAAGCGCTGGACGCGTCAGCACGCAATCGAGTGGTTTGCGACCACGAACGGATCCGGCCTGGAAGAAGTGACCAGCGAGGTTGACCGGTATTGCGCATGGCCGGGGCAGGCCTGCGGTTACAAGGTCGGGCACAGCGAGATCAACCGGCTGCGTACCAAAGCCCGCACCGAGTTGGCCGATCGATTCGACTTGCGCTCGTTTGATGATGCGGTCGTGACAGGCGGCGATGTCCCCATGGTCGTGCTCGCACGCAACATCGACGCCTTCATCAAACAGCACAAGTCATGAAGTATCTTCCGCTTGCGCTGGTGATGCTGGTCGTCACCGCGCAGGCACATGTCAGCGACGTGACGTGGACGACAGCGGGGCACGACGAAAACGACTCCATGCCTGTCGGCAATGGAGATCTGGCCGCGAATGTCTGGACCGAGCCGCAGGGGGACCTGGTGCTCCTGGTGTCCAAGTCGGATGCCTGGACCGAGCTCAACAAGTTGGTGAAGCTCGGGCGGATCCGACTCCAACTGACGCCGAACCCGTTCGTGGGTGCTTCCGACTTCACGCAGACGTTGCACCTGGATGATGCGTCGGTCGAGATTCGCTCCGGCACCAACAGCCTGCAGGTGTGGGTCGATGGCAACCAGCCGGTTCTGCACGTCAATGCACATCTGGACCAACCGTCCGCGTTGCGCGCGACCGTGGAAATCTGGCGGGACCAGTCGCACCCGTATGACGAGACTTCTCCGGAGAAAGGTGGGTTGTTCGGACTGGGTAAGCACTCGATCCCCCTCGATTTCGGCGCGGACACGGTACTTCCGGCCGGGGCTGCGCAGGTGTCCTGGCTGCACTTCAATGACACCAGCGTTTTCCCTATTGTTCTGCGGCAGCAGCATCTCGAGTCCCTGGCCGCGAAATATCCCGATCCGCTGCTACACCGGGCTTTCGGGGCGGCGCTGACGGGCCCGGGCCTCGTGAGTGCCGGCGATCGGGTTTTGCAGTCGAGCGCTCCGTCGCGCGATATCCGAGTCGATCTAACTGCGTTAACTACCACGGGTACGGAGTCGCGCGAGGCCTGGCGCTCCCAACTCGCGTTGCGGCTCGAAAGGCAGACGAGGGTTGATCGGGCAGCTCACCAGAAGTGGTGGCGTGATTTCTGGGCTCGGGGTTGGATTCGGGTCAGCGGCACCGCGGACGCGGACAAGGTGTCGCAGGGGTTCGCAATTCAGCGCTACATGATCGCAGCCTCATCCCGCGGTGAGTTTCCAGCCAAGTACAACGGAAGTTTGTTCACGGTTGGTCACGATATGCCGGCGGGAATGGAATCGACGCCGGAGAACCACAATCCTGATTACCGCGCCTGGGGCGGCTCGTATTGGAATCAGAACAATCGGCTTCTCTATTGGCCGTTGATTGCCACCGGCGATTTCGATCTGATGGAGCCGTGGTTTCGCATGTATTTGCGGGCGCTGCCGCTCGCGAAGGATCGGACGCGGTTGTATTTCCATCATGCGGGGGCGGCCTTTATTGAGACGGTGGATTTCTGGGGGCTGCCCAACCTGAATGATTTTGGTTGGGATAACGCGACCAACACGGTCGAGAGCCGTTGGATGCGATACCACACTCAAGGGGCGCTGGAGGTGGTGGCACAGATGCTGGATGTCTACGACATCACTCAGGATGCGGCATTCGCGCGCAAGACCATAGCGCCTTTCGCGGCGGCTGTTGTGGACTATTACGATCAACACTGGGCGACTGACTCCACCGGCAAGCTGCGCATGGCGCCGACCCAGTCGCTCGAAACATATCAACTCGACGCGGCCGATCCGACGCCCGATATCGCCGCTCTGCAGCACGTACTGCCGCGACTGATCCACCTGCCTGTTGCTTCAGCCGGTTTGCGTGGCCGCTGGGAACGGCTGCTCAGGCGTCTTCCACCCATTGCGCTGGGAACGACTGCAAACGGCAAGATCCCGCCGTCCGGGCACGGTGACCCGGCAGGTGAGCGGGTCATCTTGCCGGCCCGCAGTTATGGCGAGTCGAAGAATGTTGAGAACCCGGAGCTGTACACTGTTTTCCCGTATCGCTTGTACGGAGTGGGCAAGCCGGATCTCTCCCTGGCGCGGTCGACATTCCAGGCCCGCTTGTTTCCCCAGGACACCTGTTGGGGGCAGGACGGCCCGCAGGCCGCCGTGCTCGGTTTGACGGCGGCCGCCCAGGAAGCCGCCGTCCACGAGCTCACCAATTACGGCAATCAGCGATTCGTCTGGTTCTGGAAGCCGGCACACGATTGGATTCCCGACCTCGATAACGGGGGCACCGGGATGATCGCCCTGGAAACTATGCTCATGCAGGTGGACGGCCGCCGGATTCAACTGCTGCCAGCTTGGCCGCGCGAGTGGACGGCAGACTTCAAGCTGCACGCTCCGTATCGCACGACGATTTCCGGTCACGTGGAGAACGGTGTCGTGAGCAACCTCCAGGTGTCGCCGCAGTCGCGCAGGAAGGACGTTGTGATCGCTGCAGTCCACTAGTGGCGCAGGAGGGTGGCGCCTAGCGAATCGGGCTCCTGCGGTACGGGTAAGTGACGTAGTCTGTGACCAGCGCCCGCCGGAAGGGGAGTGACAATCGTGGCGGGATTATTTTCAGCCCCGTGTCGAATGGCGCCGCTCTGGCGCGTCCTGAGTGCGTAGCGACTGACTTTTACCTGAGGAGAAATCGACTGTGGCCAAGCAAATCTTCGTCAACATGGCGGTGCGGGATCTGAAGCAATCGACGGCTTTCTATGAGGCCATCGGCGCGACCAAAAACCCCCAGTTCAGCGACGAAACCGCCTCCTGCATGGTGTTCTCAGACACCATCCACGTCATGCTCCTGACGCACGCGAAATGGGCCACCTTTACGAACAAGCCGATCGTCGACTCGCACCGGGAAAGTGAAGTGTCTTTGTGCATTTCGGCCGACAGCGCTCAGGCCGTCGACACGATGATCGAAGCGGCCGCCGCGAACGGCGGCAAGGCCGACACCAACCCCAAACAGGACCACGGCTTCATGTACGGCCGCAGCTTCGAGGATCTGGATGGACACGTCTGGGAGCCCATGTACGTAGACCTGTCCAGGTTCCCGAAGAACTGAGAATGGCGGCGGTTCCCCGAATGGAGCATGCTTGGCTCCCTTTCGCCTCCGAACAACAACAGTTAGGGGAACTAACATGAAAAGCCAGCTAGGGGTCGTTGCGTTGGGATTGCTGTCTGCCTGGGCGTTCGGCGCGGGTGCGCAAACACCCGAGGTCAAAGAGAAGCCGCCGCTGTATACCTACATAGGAGAGTTCGCATTTCCGCGGGCCAAATGGGCGGAGGTCGCGAAGCAGACCGCGGTGGAGCAGAAGGTTTTCGACCAGGCCCTGGCGGCCGGCCGCCTGGTCGGTTACGGGAGTGACATTGAGTTGATACATACGGCGGACGGCACGACGCACGACAGTTTCTGGTCCAGCATGTCGCTGGCAGGGGTACTGGGCGTCCTCGATGACCTCGAGAAGGTGCCTTCGACCACCGGCTCCCTGTTCGCCAGCGCGACCAGGCACGAGGACAACCTCCTTGTGAGCCGGTACTACAACTGGAAGTCGGGCGGCGTGAAGGGCGGCTACACGCATGTATCGGCCTATACCTTCAAGGACTCGGCCCCCGACAACGCCCTCGATGTAATCAGCAAGACCTTCGGGGTGCCGCTGTTCGAGAAGCTGCTCGCCGAGGGCACGGTGATCGAGTACGAGATCGACGAAGAGCAGATCCATACCGGTAATCCGGGACGGTTCTGGGTCGTCTACCTGTGTAAGACAGCGGCCGACCTGGATAAGGTCGATGCGGCCTTGGGTGGCGCCTTTGGCGCGAGCCCATTCATTGGAGTTGCCCTGGACCACATGGTCCAGAACGCCGATCACCGGGACTACCTGGAGAGAACGGACGCCGTCTACAAATAAGAGTCAGCAGTAGGGGCGGTGGCGGGGCCGCTATTCGGGCGGCCTCACTCTACTGATGGCGTCGTCTTTATAACAACTCGCGCTCCGCCAACTCGCGAAATTCGTCCGGCACGCTGTGGCTGGAATTCAACAGCACGGACCCATAACCGATCGCTTCTGTGCCGAAGCGTGCGCGGATCGTATCGACAGCGCGGTCGGCCACGCGGCTGCTCCCGAGTGGCAGCCCCAGTTGGATGCGCTCGTCCCTGATGAGATGAGACACGCTGATTGCCAGAAGGGATATGGTTCGTTCGCGTGGGTATTGCGCCAGGACCGCTCTCACGAGCCGCTCGGCGACTTCCGCCAACACTGTTGTAGTCGCAACCGGCGTGTTGAACGTGATGGAGCGTGTCACGGCGCGAAGATTCGCAAACCGAACCCGAACTGTCACGGTTCGACCGGACAGAGACCGCGCCCGCAGTCGAGTCGTGATCCGGTCAGCAAGATGACGTAGTGCAGGGCGGTAGATGCATTCCTGGGCTGGCTTGGAGCCGAGTGCCGACTGCGCGCCCGCTGATCGGGCCCGCCGCTGTGTCTGCAGCTCACGGGGGTCGCGATTCCAGGAAAGGGCTCCCAGCTTCTGTCCCGCGGCGCACCCAACCAGGCCTTCGAGTGATCGCCCGGGCATTCTCGCGAGCTGCCCGATCGTATGGATACCCGCCGCCGCCAGGCGTTCCTGGGTAACAGGGCCTACGCCCCACATCAGTCCAACTGGCAGGTCGTGCAGGAAATCCAGTTCAGAAATGGGATCCACCACGACGAGCCCATCGGGTTTCGCAACTTGCGAGGCGATCTTGGCCAGGTGCTTGGTACGCGCCACGCCCACAGAGATGGGCAGGCCCAGCTCGCGGCGGACGCGCTGGCGGATCGTGCGCGCGATTTCATCAGGAGGGCCGAACAGATGCGTGCATCCTGCTACGTCCGCAAACGCTTCATCGATAGAGATGCGCTCGACGAGCGGTGTGTAATCGGAGACGATCCCGATCGCAGCATCGCCCAGCCGTTGGTATTCGTTGAAGTGACCACTGACAAAAATAAGCTTCGGGCACAGCTCGCGCGCACGTCGTCCGGACATCCCACTCTGCACACCCAATGCCTTGGCTTCGTAGGACGCGGCCAGAACCACGCCACCTCCAACCGCGATCGGCTTGCCCCGCAACGCCGGGGCCAGCAGTTGCTCCACCGAAGCATAGAAGGCATCGAGATCCGCATGGAGAATGGTGGCTTCCATCTCGGTTCCACTGTATAGGTGTACAGTATGCGCCCAGGGCGTTGTCGGGCACAAGGCCTGGCGCTGCTTTTGATTTCGGCGGGGGCCCGGGCCCAGATGCCGTTCTATACCGACGACACCTCGACCACTGAGCCGGGCAGAATCCACGTCGAGCTGTTCGAAGAGCTGGACGGACTGCAGTCTTCGCAATTCCCCGACCTGCGCCAGAACACGGCCAACATCAAGGTCAACTTCAGTCCGCTGCAGCACCTCGAGCTCGATCTCGATGCGCCCTACATCCAGATCTCCCGTGCGCAGGGAGCGCAGGGCGCCAACGGCTTCGGCGACACGGACCTGGGTGTGAAGTGGACCATTCGCGCAACACCTCCAGACACCGATGTCGTGTCATTCGCGACCAGCCTCTATGTTGAGTTTCCCACGGGGAACACCCAACAGGGACTCGGCTCCGGCCTCACCGATTACTGGTTGAACTTCATCGCACAGAAGCCGTTGTCGCAGACTACGCGCATCAATATCAACCTGGGCATTCTGTTTGCCGGCAACACCAGCACCGGTGCGGTCGGCATTCAGACGCAACGGGGCCAGGTCTACACGGGTGGGCTGTCCCTGCTCCACGATCTGAATTCGCGACTGACACTGGGCGTCGAGGTTTATGGGGGCATCTCGGATGGCGCGGGCTCGGACCGCTCGCAGCTCCAAGGGCTGTTGGGCGCTCAATTTGCCATCTGGGATGGCTTCAACCTGAGTTGCGGCGTTCTCGGCGGCCGTTACGGAGCGACGCCGCGGATTGGCGGCCAGATCGGAGTATCCCTGGATTTTCCAGACGCGCTCCGCCGCAAGTGAGGTCGGTCGAGCTCACCGAATGATCTTCACGAGCGAGCGGGCCGCCGCCGGGGCTGTCAACTGGCCGGTGGCGTCGTGCCACTCGAGACGCGTGACCTGCCCGCGGCCCTTCTCGTAGTCATTTGATACTCCATCATCGTCATACAACACAAACTGGGCGTCCTTGCCGGGATACACGCGTATCTCCGTCAGCGCCTGCGCTGTCGCCGTGTTGGGAATGTCCGCGCCGAAGGGAATGATGGAGCCGGCGCGAACAAACAAGGGGATCTGGTCGATGGGGGCGGCGACCGTCAGCGACTGACCTCCCGTGACCTTCTCGCCCGTCCAGTAGTTGTACCAATCCGTGCCGGCCGGCAGATAGACTGTGCGGCTGCTGACACCCTGCTCGGTCACAGGGGCCACGAGGAATGCGGGCCCAAACATGTATTCGTCCCCGAGGGTCGCGGCTTTCGGGTCGTCCGGAAAGTCCATGAACAGCGCGCGCATGAAGGGAGCGCCACTGTCGTAGGTATGCTTGCCGAGCGAGTAGAGATAGGGCATCAGTTTGTATCGCAGTTTCAGGTACCGGCTGATGATGTCTTCTGCCTGTTTGCCATACGCCCAGACTTCTGTGCCTTTGCGTAAGCCGTGAGCGCGCAGGGTCGGAGTGAAAGTCGCGTACTGATACCACCTGACCATCAGCTCCGGATAATCGTCGTTGTGATCGATGACATCGCGAGCGTCGCTCGGGTCAATCAACAGCGCGCGATCCGGCGTATGTTGTTGCGGCGGACGCTGCCAGCCGCCGATGTCGTTGCCCCAGTAGGCAAGGCCCGAGGCGGTGAAGTCGAGACCGGTTGGCACCTGACGGCGCAGAGCTTCCCAGGTTGCATTGATATCCGAGGACCAGAACAGGCTGCCATACCGCTGCGAGCCCAGGTAGGCCGCCCGAGCCAGGATCAGATTGCGTTTTTGCGGTCGGTCGCGGCGTGAGCCTTCCGCGACGCCTTGCGTATGCACGAGCGGAAACAGGTTGTGATAACGATCGCCGGAGCCGATGCTGTAGAAGTAGCCATCGGGCACCAGGTCAGGCTCAGTCTCATCCAGCCAGAACCAGTCAAAGCCATGGGAGGCGAGGTTGTCGCGGATGTGCTCCCAGAACCATTCGCGGGCCTGGGGGTTGGTACTGTCCAGGAGGGCGCCGGCGCGATCGTTCCGGACCGCGAGGCCGTCGACCGGATGGCCGTCGGAGTCTTTCAACAGCCAGCCCCTGGCGGCGAGCAGGTTGAAGTAGCGCGACTCGCGCTCAAACCGGGGCCAGACACTGAGGATGCTGTGAATCCCCTGCCGATGCAGGGTGTCGTTCATGGCCGTTGGATCGGGAAAGTCGACTGGATTGATGTCGAGCTCGCCCATCCGGGTCCAGTAGAACCAGTCGAGTACTATGACATCGAGCGGATAGCCGCGGCGGCGATAACCTTCCGCGACGTCGAGAATCTGCTGTTGAGTCTCATACCGGGCTTTGCTCTGGATGTAGCCGAAGGCAGCCTTGGGCGGCAGTGGCGTCAGACCGGTTAGTTTACGATAGCCGGCGTAGATCTCATCCGTGGTGGATCCAACAATGACAAAAAAGGAAACGCGCTCGCCGACGTTGGATCGCCAGGTCGTCTGGCCGTGAATCCCGGGTGACACTGTCGTCGCGGAAGGGTTGTCCCAGACGACGCCATACCCTTTGTTGGTGACAAGAAAGGGCACACAGACGGTCTCACCCGCAGCGGCATCGTAGTTGTGGGCACACTCGATGGTGCGACCGCGATAGTCCAGGGTGCCTTCCTGGTTCTGGCCGAGGCCAAAGTAATGCTCGTCCGCGGGGGCGACGAAGCTGGCCCCGACTCGGAAAGTGTGTTCGCCGCTCACCGTGTGAGGCGACATCTCCCATCCCGTCATTTGTAGCAACGCGCTGTTGCTGCCAGCTTTGCGGACGCTGAGGCTGACAGGGGGCAGGGCGGGGGCAAAATAACGAGACATCTGGGTGGGCGGCCCGCGCAGAGGCTGGGCTCGAACCTCCAGAGAAAGGGCCTTGGAGGTGAACTCATCCCCCGAATCGCGGGTTGCGTGTTGCCACCCGGTGGGGTCGGGCGTGCCGTCGATACCGTAGCCGGCAGGCGCCATGGCCAGAACCCGGTCCTGACTCAATGTCACCCGAACGATATTGGGCGCGTAGGCCTCCACCGCGACATAGCTGCCGTTGCGATCGAGCAGCGCCAGCGGCGCCGCAGTGGCTGCGGTGCTCAGGCAAGTCGCGACGAGCAGAGCAGCGGCCATCGGTCGGGTCGGCATGGGCATTGCAGGCAGTACCGGTCATTGAGGGAGCGCTACCATAGCCCAAAAAAATGGCGGGCACGAGGCCCGCCAAGTCGGTTCCAACGGTCTCAAATCAGAATTGGGCGCTCACGTGAGCGAAGATGAAGCGACCCAATGCATCGTAGGTACCGGGAAAGGTGTTGCCGTTACAGGAGCTGCCGTTCGGCGTAATCGCGGGACAGTCCGAATTGTACCCGCCACCGCCGGAGACGACGATCGGGGGATCCTTGTCGGCAATGTTGTTGACGCCAACCTGCAGGCGTACGCCCTTGTAGAGATTGAACATCGCAGACATGTCGATGTAGTTGTACGCCGGAATGTTACCCGTGGGCGGGAAGGGGTTGCCGGCCAACGACGGACTGCTGTCAAACTGCTCTGACTTTGCCGCGCCGAGGTAGCGCCAGCGGACTACCACGTCCAGCCCGTCCCACGGTGTTGCCCAGGTCGTGTTGAGGACATGCCGCCAACCCGGGTTTGAAGCTCCACATGTGACGCCGAAGTAGCCTGCGCAATTATAGGAGGGTCCGTTGGTCAGCGGCTGGGTGTTGAGTGAAATCAGCTTGGTGCCCTCCAGGGAGAATGCCACCGAGCCGAGTCCTTGCAGCGGCAGTCGATAGTCTGCCTTGGCGTCGATTCCTCGCGTCGACAGCGAGCCGAAGTTGACATTCAGGTCGCCGACGAAGCCGTCGTTCGTTCTCCACAGGGAGCCGTTGTTATCACGGTGGATACCCGAGCAGAAGATCGGGTCGCCGGTCGCGACGCATTGCGCCAGAATCGTGTCCGCGCCGATGGGTCCAATGGTGTTCTTCACCTTGATGTTGAAGTAGTCGAGTGACACCACCAGGTTCTCCACCCAGTGCGGCTGCACAACGAGGCCCAGCGAGTACGTGTCCGATTTCTCCGGCTGCAGCTTGGGGTTGCCGCCGATGAAGCCATTGTACTGGCTCGCTGAGTTGGAGCCGATGTTGCCATACTGCCCCGGTTTCACTCCCGTCAGGGCGCACTGTGCCGGTGTCGCGGCGGGTGCTTCGCCAGGTGCGTTTGCACACGGATCGGTGGTTCCGTCCAGGCCGACTGCCGCCACCTGATACAGCTCGAAGATATTGGGCGCACGAACCGCGCGCTGGTAACTCAGGCGGGTCCGAACGTCCCTGACGGGCGCCCATTCGGCGCCGATCTTGTAGGTGTTGGTCTCAAAGCCCTCGCTGTATGAGGAGTAGCGATAGCCGGTCGTCAAAGCCGCCGAGTCGGCGAAGGCCATGTGATCGGCCAACGGGATGCTCGCCTCTGTGAACACTTCGCGCACCGTGAAGGCACCATGCACCGGGGCGGTCGGGCCGCCAGCGCCAGCCGCGTTGCCCAGCAGGCTCTGCAGGTCTGGGTTGAAGTCTGCGGACTCGCCACGCCATTCCGCGCCGATGTTGACGATCACTCCGTCGTCGGCGGTTGGCAGCTTGATGCCGTACTTGCCGAGATCACCCGTGATGGAGCCGGATGCCACCTGCTCCGTGGTGGTGTTTTCGATCAGCAGAGGGATCGACAGGTAGTCCGTCGCCGCCTTGGTCACGCCGTTCGGAACCCAGATATTCCAGGGCACACAGCTTTGGTCCGTCCCGTCCGAGGCCACTTGGCAGACCGGCGCGCCCGCCGCGGCACCCGGCACGTTACCCGGTTGTCCGGCTGCCGGGTTCGGGATGACGTTCAGTGCGTTGTTGATTTTATCAACGCTGAAGAAATTGTCATTGGTGTTGGAGAAATCGACTGTGTTTCGTTGCACGTAGGCGTCGTAGTGCCAGGCCTCATTGATGTCGCCTTTGACACCGAAGACCATGCGGGCGCTGTCGCTACGGAAGGTGGCGACGCGACCGCCGCCCTCGACATTCCGCCGCAGTACGTACAAGTTCAGGCCGCTCGGAGTGGCTCCGCCTGGCGGAGTCTGTGCGGCCAGATTGGCTGCCGAGCAGATGGTGGCGCGTTCCTGCGCCGTTAGTAACGGATCGTTGCAGGGGATGAACGAAGCTTTCACGCCAAAGTCACCGCTCGGGGCGACCTGGGCCGAGGTGGTGTTGCGCTCGAACATGACCTCGCCGTAGGTGGTCACGTGGGGATTGATATCGAGGGTGAGAAACGCGCCGGCGGTCCAGCGTGTGTTGGGCGTCTGGTAGAAATTTACGGGTCCGAAGTTGTAGGAGTCTTGCGCCCGGTTGAAGGGGCGAAACGCACCGTTCGTGCCGTCAACCGTGTTGCCGAACAACGCGGGGCCCGGAGCGAGCCCGTAGGCCAGGAAGTAGCCGCCAGCCCCGTTCTTGGCGCTGGTCGCTGATCCGCCGCAGACCAGATGGCCGGCCTTGTTGGAATCCAGCGTACAGGCGGAATAATCGTATTTGGATTGCAGGACTGCCGCTTTCTGGTCGAACGTTGCGTACAACGTGGCGTTACCACGGTCGTCGGCGAAGTTTGAGCCCATGAGGATGGACACGTTCTTGCCAAATCCGGTATTGACACTGTGATCGGGGAGGGGGTCGCCGGCAGCGGCGACGACGCTTGCCACGCCATTGTGTTGGGTGTGCTGATAGAAGTCGTAGCCGGCATCAATCTTCACGCCTTGGAACTTGGTGTTCAGGACGAAGTTCACCACGCCGGCGACTGCATCCGCGCCATAAACCGACGACGCGCCGCCCGTGAGGATGTCGACACGCTCGATCAACGCCGCCGGCACCTCATTGATATCCGAGATGTTGGTTCCTGACCCTGATCCGGGGCCGAGACGCCGACCGTTGACGAGTACCAGTGTGCGTTGCGGGCCGAGACCCCGAAGGTTGACGTCCGCGGTGCCATTCGCTCCGTTGGACACCGTGGAGTTCTGGCCTGCAAAGACCATTGGCAGGTTGTTCAGAATGTCTTCGGTCCGGGTCATGCCGGTGGCGGTGATGTCCGCGGCCGAGATTGTGGTGATAGGGCTGATGGACGTTATGTTTGGCGACTGAATGCGTGATCCGGTCACGACCACTTCCTGCAGTGCCGGCTCGTTGGAATCAGGTTGGGCGTCCGCCGCCATTGCCGGGGTGGCCGCGGCGCCGGCTGCCGCCAGGGTGCTCAACATGAGGACACGGCGAACTTCCCCCGCGATCCGATAGGTGCATCTGGACATCGAATTCTCCCGCTGGTGTGTGCGATTGCGTTCCGCTGGGACCGGAACTCATCGTCATGGTTTGGATGTTAACAGCGGCTGTTCAACATCAACAACAGTTGGTATTGAAAACAACCAAACCAACAAAGAGGTGACAGAAGAAATGTTGGATTTAGCAGAACGGTGACGGCAGGGGAACGTATACGGGCCGGATATGGCAAACTACGGCCATGGAAACCCGCCGCCTGTTCTTTGCCTTCTGGCCGCAGCCCGCCTGGCAGGCCGCGCTTGCGCAATCAACACGCGGTGCGGGTGAGTGGTTGGGCGCAACGAGGGTGCCACCCGGGAATCTGCACATCACGCTCGTATTTGTCGGCTCGGTGGCGGAGCCGGAGATTGCGCGGTTGGAGCACATTGCCGGAACGGTGGTCGCGCAACTCGGTGCAGAACCTGCGAGAGTGGCCCTCGACGTTCTCGATTACTGGAAGCAGCCGCGCGTGATCTGTTTGACGACCGACCAGCCGGCGGATGCACAGGCCGCTCGGATTGCCGAGCTGCTGCGGGACCGGCTCGTCGAGGCGGGATTCACGCCCGATCTGCGACCGTGGCGTCCGCATGTGACCCTGGCTCGCAAGGTGTCGCGGGGTGGATCTTTGGGCACCGTAGAGCCGGTGGAGTGGACTTTTCGGGAATTGGCACTCGTCGAGAGTCAGGCCGGTCCCACAGGGTCGATTTACCGTTGTCGATCCCGCTTCGCGTGGTTGATTCCATGGCTGGTCATTCTGGCCGGCTCACTGGGCTCCACCGGTGCGCGCGGCGCAAGTCATCAAGGGGGCCATGCGGATGATCGGATTCACTGTCGGTCCGACACGGGCAATGCAGCCGTCGTAGCCTGTTCGAACATCATCGACGACGAGCGTCTGGAGGAGTTCGAGCGCGCCGCTGCGCTGAAAAACCGCGCGTATCACTATCAGGAGCTCGGTGATGTGGATCGCGCGATTGATGACTATACAAAGGTCCTGAGCCGTCCCGAGCAGCGCCGGATTCAGGCGAAAACCTATTTGAACCGGGGCCTGATGTACTCCAAAAAGGGTGCAGCCGCCGCAGCGTTGGCGGACTTTACGACGGCAGCCACTCTCGACCCGAAGCTGGACTCCGCCTACCTCAACCGTGCTTCGATCCTCATGAGCCAGGGAGATGCGGACGGCGCGATTGCCGACCTCGATCGGGCCCTGCAACTCGATCCGCAGTCGGTCGCCATCTATCTGAGTCGCGCCTCCATCAACGCCCATCGTCGCGAGTACGCACGCGCGATCGTGGACTACAGTAAGGCAATCGAAATTGATCGGGTGAACCCGACAACGTGGCGCGACCGCGGGCTCGCGTTCCAGGCTCTGGGGGATTTCGAGAGTGCCATTCGTGATACCAACGAGGCGATTCGGCTGGGGGCCGGCGACGGGCGTCGGACGCTCGCGGAAGTGTACGCAAATCGGGGTGCGGCGCATTTGCGCAATTCCGAGTGGGATCTGGCCATCGCTGATTTCGGCGAGGCACTGAGCAACGATCCTGATCAGTATCCCGTGTACTTGAATCGGGGCCAGGCTTTCATCGCCAAGCACGACTTCGAGCCTGCGCTGGCCGACTTCACGCGCGCCATCCAACTCAATCCCGGCGCTGCGGACGGCTACCGATACCGGGAGTTTGTACAACAGCAGCTCGGGAAGAGAGAATCCAGACACTGATCGGTTCACCGCAGGAGCGCGGCTGTTCGTCTGGTAGCGCTATCGCGGGCCGGGATTCCCTGCAATAATCCGCCAATGCGAACTGCTTACCTGCTGACATTTCTGCTGGTGGTGGCAGCCAATGTATGCGCCGCGGCTCCGACCTATCCACCGGTCACCCTCCCCAATAGCGAGCTGCGGACCCTCGAGTCGAAGTCCACGGGGCGCAAGTACGACCTGTACATCCGTAAGCCCGCCGACTACGACAAGAATCCAACGAAGCAGTACCCCGTGTTGTATCTGCTCGACGCGCAGTGGCACTTCAAGCTGCTCGACGCCGTGATAGGCGGGCTCGTGTATGACAAGTGGATGCCGGACATCATTGTCGTCGGGATCACCTATGCAGGCGATAAACCGGACTACGAAGCATTGCGCGCCATGGACTACACGCCGAGTCCGGGGCCGCAACCGGGCTCAGGCGACGGGCCGAAGTTTCTGAAGTTTCTCAAAACGGAGGTGATTCCGTTCGCCGAGAAGAATTACCGGGCTGACCCGACCCGCCGCATCCTCGGCGGTCACTCCCTCGGCGGCCTGTTTACGTTGTATGCGATGTTGAGCGAGCCCAAGCTGTTCTGGGGGTATCTCGCCGGCAGTCCGGCGATTCCCTGGGATAACGACTACCTGGTGAAACAGGAGCAGCAATATTTCGAGCACCACAAGGACCTGCCGGTGCGGTTGTTCATGGCCGCCGGTGGCGCGGAGCAACTCCTGACTCCCGGGCTCAATTTTGCGCGCACGCTCGCCTCGCGCAACTACACCGGGTTGCACTGGGATGGGCGCGTCGTCGAGGGTGAGCGCCACGCCGGGGTGTTACCGGAGTACTACAACCGCGGGCTGCGCTTCCTGTTCACCCCCGAGCCTTGATATTGCCTACGGTCGCGCACCGCGGTCAGCGAGCCTCGGAAGCGATGATTGCCGACGCGATGACACCTGTTGCGACTGCTGCGAGCACGTAGTTGCCGTCTACCGAGCGCCACTCATAGCCACGCGGGGGAGCCTTCAGATGGTGAGCGCGGTAGTCAACATGTTCCCCTCGCTCCCAATCCTCCTTGCGTATCCGGGCGCCTTTTTTCCACTCTTCGTGATGAACGTAGCCATGATCGTCGTGATGCTCATCCGCGAGCACGTTGACACTGGCCATTCCCACCGTCAGCACCAAGAACAGTGAAGAACATTGAATCAGCTTCATGATACCTCCTGACATTGTTTCATCCTGAGCCGCGCGGGTCGCGCGCCCCCCCGTCACCCAGCAAGAATGTGGCCTGTGCGGTGCATCACATCCTGGGCTGCTCGAATTGGGTATGGCGTCACTGGAAGCCATTGCTGCGGCAGCTATCGTTCTTTTGTGAACGAGCCAACCCTCATAGACCGGCTTGCCGACACCACGTCCCGGCGGGAGAGGGAGGCGCTCGACCGGGATATCGTGCTGATGCTCGGCGAGTTTCTCGGGGCCCGCCATGTCGCTCTGTACAGTCTGCTGAAAGTCGGTCCACGCCAGTGGATGGTGGAGCAGATCCGCTTTACCAACGGCATTCTGCGGGTTCAGCCGCGGCCCTTTCACGACACCATCACCATGCCGGAAGTGGCGGATCGCGCCGAGTTGCGCGAGTGTGTCGGGGAATGCCGGCCGGTATTCCGTCAGCTGGCTGACGGAATCCACCAGGCGTATTTTCCGGTCGAGGACGGAATCAGAATCACCGGCGTGGTGGAGATTGCGCTCACCGCGCCCATGTCGGATCGTGAGGTTCGACTGGCGCAGGGACTGTTGCGCATATTGCGCAACCAGATCGCGCTTCTCGACTACGGCGAGCGCGATACCCTGACGGGACTGCTCAACCGCAAAACCTTCGAAGCCCGGTTCGAACGATTGTGCGAAGAGTTGCCGACGAGCGCGTCGCTGACCTCGCATGCGCACAGTTGGCTCGGCCTGCTGGACATCGATCGCTTCAAAACCATCAACGATACCTACGGTCATGTGATGGGCGATGAGGTGCTGCTGCTGGTCAGTCAGATCATGCAGGGTACGTTGCGCAATGACGACCAGCTGTTTCGTTTTGGAGGCGAGGAGTTTGTGGTGGTATTGGAACGCACCGATGCCACCGGCGCCGGCGAAGCGTTTCAGAGGATTCGCGCGGCGGTGGAGCGGCAGAACTTCCCCCAGGTCAAGAGTGTAACCGCGAGTCTGGGTTTTACTGCGCTGCGACGGGATGACAACCCGCCGAGCTGTGTCGAGCGGGCCGATGCGGCCCTGTACTTTGTGAAAAACAATGGTCGCAACGGGGTCCGTTGTTTCGAAGACCTGGTTCAGGCCGGCAGTCTCACGGTCAAGGACAATACCGGCGGCATCGAGCTGTTCTGACGCCGGCATCCGCCAGGCGGCACAAAAAAATTCGCTGAGCGCATAAACGTTTTCTGACCCTCCCGCATCTCTACACCACTAGAGAAGTGTAGCGCCGGGAGAAGTCCACTGGTCAGGCTGCGGCATATCCCCACAGTGCTGGCCCTCGTCATGGGGGCAGAGTGCGCATGCGCGAATGATTTGCTGAGCCTGTATCGGTTGGCACTGTCGCGGGATGCCGTACTGCAGGCCGCTACTTACCAACGGGACGCCTCGATCGAGGCACGCCCGCAGGCGCTCGCGGACCTGTTGCCACAGCTCAATGCCACTGCAAGCGCAGGTCGGGAACGCCAGGGTTCGCAGGAAATCGCTGCAACCGGGCCAACCACGACCACCCAGGCCGCGAATTGCACACTGTCGTCTGAGCAACCAACGCAATACTGCTACACAAACACCCATGCGTATGGGCTGACACTCTCGCAAACCCTGTGGAGCTTCGAGTCCTTCAGTCGTCTGCAGGAAGCGAATTTTCTGGCCGCGAGTGCGCAGGCCAATCTGCTCGCAGCCCAACAGAGCCTGTTGCTGCGGGTGGCGAGCGCTTACTTCGGAATCCTATCGGCCCGGGATCAGCTGGCGACCAACCGGCGCGCACGGGAGGCCTTCGGTACCTTGCTCAACCAGGCCCGGATTCGCGAGCGGATCGGGACCAGCCCACGTAGCGACGTCGCGCAGGCCCAGTCCTTCTACGATGCCACGGAGCAGGGGGTCATCGATGCACAAAACACGCTGGACGATGCGGAGTTGGTGTTGTCGGAGATCGTCGGTCCGCACAGCGCAGATATTGCCGTGCTGCGCGCCGAAATTCCGCTGACGTCGCCGGACCCAGCCTCCGTCGACGAGTGGGTGACGTCTGCCGAGCAGGATAATCCGACTGTCAGAGCCGCCTGGTTGCAGGTTCAGGCGCAGGATCGCGATGTGGGTGTCCAGCGGGGCAAGGCACTGCCGACCCTGAGTCTCAACGTAAGCACCTCTCACACCTGGCAGGATGCGGCATTCGGTGGCAATCAATCCGTGGATGCGATCGGCATTGCATTCAACTGGCCGCTGTTTCAGGGCGGTGCGGTTGCCTCGGCCGTTCGTCAATCGCGAGCCTCGTACCGACGGTCGGAAGCACTTTACGACACGACACAACGGGATACCGAGCGCCTGACGCGCTCGGCTTATCGAGGCGTGGTCACGGGGATCGCACGTATTGGCGCGGCCCGACGCGCTGTTGCATCCGGACGCGAGGCTGTCGAAGCGAGCCAACGCAACGTCGAGTTCGGTACCGGTAGCGTGTTCGATCTCCTCAATGCCCAGAACAACTACTACGCGGCGCAACGTGCCTACAGTCAGACGCGCTATGACTATCTGACCGCCGTACTGACATTGAAGCTGGAGGCCGGCAGGCTGTTGGAGCGTGATCTGGAAATGATCGACGGATTGTTGATAACCAATGGAAGCTAAAGTACGCGATACCTCCGGGCAGGATGTGGTCGTCGACCCGGGCGGCGCTGCACAGCGGCGGCGGCGTTTGATAGTGATACTCGGATGTGCGGTCGGGGCACTGGTCCTGGTCTGCGCGTTGGTCGTGCGATCCTGGGTGAATTCCAAAACAGACGTACCCCGGGCGCGAGTGCGCATAGCCACAGTCACACGGGGTACTTTTGTCCGGGATGTGGCGGCGGATGGGCTCGTGATCGTTGCGAACAGCCCGACACTGTTTGCTTCCGCCATCGGCACTGTGACCTTCAATGTGGTGGCGGGAGCCGCT
>Ga0181534_10000101_pt1 | contig 62623 bp, 67 predicted proteins | sample PEATcosm2014_Bin_37_FD_119758 | JGI IMG/M metagenome (GOLD analysis project Ga0181534, IMG submission 119758) | Peatland microbial communities from MTU Mesocosm Facility, Houghton, MI, USA - PEATcosm2014_Bin17_10_metaG | ecosystem: Environmental > Terrestrial > Soil > Wetlands > Peat | place... | reverse complement strand
TTGGCGTTCCACAGTGGCATGGACCTTCGCTTGGAGGGCGTTGGCGACCTCGAGACGGGCGACCACCACACCGTCGAAGACATGATGCGCGCGTTTGGTGACGCGCTGAGTGCCGCCCTGGGCGACCGGCGAGGCATTGTCCGCTACGGCGAAGCTCGCGTGCCGATGGACGAGGCACTGGCGCACGCCGTCATTGACTTGTCGGGTCGACCAGTAAGTCAGCTCGTGATTTCTCCCGATCCGGGCATGGCCAAACACGCACTGGAATCTCTCGCTCAGTCGGCTCGACTTACGCTGCACGTCGAAGCGAAGGGTGAAAACGATCACCACGTTGCTGAAGCCGCCTTCAAGGCTGTTGGTCGCGCACTGGAAATAGCGTTACGCGTCGACGGCAACCAAGTTCGTTCGACGAAGGGTCTGTTGTGAGCACGGTCGTCGTTTGTGATTACGGTGCCGGAAACACGCGCTCCGTGCGCGCCACGCTTCGACGGTTGGGCTTCGAGACGGTGTTGTCGAGTAGTCCCAATGATCTCTACCGAGCGGAGCGAGTCGTTCTTCCCGGTGTGGGATCGGCGCGGACGGCCATGGAACACCTTCGATCGACGGGCGCCGACGATGCGCTTCGCCAACGCTTTGAAGACGGACGATTTACCCTCGGCATCTGTCTCGGGCTGCAGTTGGCTCTTGAGTCAACGGAAGAAGACGGCGGCGTCGAGACGTTGGGTCTGCTTTCGGGTCAGGTCTACCGGCTCACCGAAGGAAGAGTCCCACGACTGGGATGGACCACAGTCGATCCCTGGGGCGTGGCGTTCTATTTTGCTCACGGCTTTGCCGCTACGTCACCGTTCACGACGGCAACCGCGGACGGAGTCGCGGCGGTCATAGAGTCCGGTCCTTTTTTCGGCGTGCAATTTCACCCCGAAAAGAGTGGTCCCGTTGGCGAAAGGTGGTTGGCCTCGTGTCTTTCCCTCGCCTAATTCCCTGCCTCGACGTGACCGGTGGTCGCGTGGTGAAGGGCATCAGTTTCCAACAACTGCGTGACGTGGGTGATCCCGTCGAACTCGCCAGTGCCTATAGCGACGGGGGAGCGGACGAACTCGTGTTCCTCGACATTTCGGCGACGCTCGAGGGTCGTGAAAATATGGTCGACGTGGTGGCCAGAGTGGCAGAGGTCATCAACATTCCCTTCACCGTTGGCGGCGGCGTTCGTTCCGTGGAAGACGCCGCGAGGATTATTGACTCGGGAGCGGACCGGGTGTCGCTTAACTCGGCCGCTATCGATCGACCAGTGCTGATTGACAAGATTGCCGCGCGCTATGGCTCGCAGGCTGTTGTGGTGGCGATTGACGCGGGAGACGGTGTGGTGCACACGCACGGAGGACAGCGCCCGACCAATCTGGGCGTGGTCGACTGGGCTGTTATGGCGGCCAACAGCGGCGCGGGTGAGATTCTCTTGACGTCTATTCGACAAGACGGCCAGCGCACGGGCTACGACTTGGAACTCACGGCCAATGTGCGAAACGCGATTGCCATTCCCGTCATTGCGTCGGGTGGAGCAGGTAACGCTGAACACGTGGCCCAGGCGCTGCGCGTCACCGACGCCGCACTCGTCGCGTCCATTGTTCACGACGATCCGTCGAAGTTTCGAGAACTTCGTCACGCGATAAAAGAAGCGGGCGTCGTGCTTCGCCCCTACGAGGAGGTGCCTTCAAGATGAGTGAAAACCTTCGCGCGGCAATTATTCAAGATGACCTGACGAGCCAGATTCTGATGCTCGGCTGGATGGACGAAGAGGCCTTGGCGCTCACGAAGTCAACGGGACTGGTGCACTTTTTCTCTCGGTCACGACAGACCCTTTGGAAAAAGGGCGAGACGTCGGGCAACACGATGCACGTTATTGAAATCATCGCCGACTGTGACGACGATGCTTTGTTAGTTCGTGTTTCGGCCGACGGACCGGCCTGTCACGACGGTTCGACATCGTGCTTTACTCCATGGCTTTGGCGGCGAATTCTGCAACGCGAACAAGTTGGTGATGACGGCTCCTACGTCGTTCGCCAACTAAAGGCGGGCGTTGGTGCGAACGCCCAAAAGGTAGGAGAAGAAGCGACCGAAGTCGTGGTCGCCGCCCTCAGTGAGAGCGACGAACGACTCGTGAGTGAAGCTGCGGACCTCTGGTTCCATCTGCTCTTGACGCTTCGTGCGAGAGGTCTTGATCCTGCCGCCATTGAAAACGAGCTTCGTTCGCGGGTCAAAGACTAAGCACGAGACATTGTCGCGGCAATTTCAGGCGTGGCTCTCTCGGCGAATGCGCAGACGCACGCGCTGTCCCGGCGCGTAATTGCCCAGCAAAGCTTCGTCATGCGTGAGCTGAATCCACGTGGATCCGCCAGTACCGTCGTCAACAACCACGCGCACCTCAAAACCCAGTCGAACCACGTCGGTGATTGTCACGACTTGACCGGAACTGGCAGATTCGGGTACGAGTTCTAGTTCGTGGGGGCGAATACTGACTCCATCGAAGGTGGTGAGTGGTCCGAGGAAACTTCGCACGAAGTCAGTTGCCGGCTCGTCGTACATCTGTGACGGGGCGCCAACTTGTTCAATAGCTCCCTTATTGAGCAGTACCAATTTGTCGGCGACTTCCATCGCTTCTTGTTGATCGTGCGTGACGAGAATGGTCGTTATCCCCAGATCGTGTTGCAAGTTTCGCACCCAGGTGCGTACCTCACCTCGAACTTGAGCGTCGAGGGCGGCAAAGGGTTCATCGAGCAACAGCACGCGAGGTTCAATAGCAAGCGCGCGAGCGAGCGCCATGCGTTGTGCTTGCCCCCCCGATAACTGGTGAGGATAACGAGTGGCGAAGTCGGACAACTGCACGAGTGCGAGCAACTCTTCAACCTTGCTCGCGATTTCACGGCGACCGCGTCGCTGCACCTTTAACCCGTAAGCGATGTTTTTTTCGACGGTGAGATGGCGAAAGGGCGCGTAATTCTGGAAACAAAAGCCAATCTGGCGTTCTCGCACGGGTACGTCGGTCACGTCCACGCCATTGAGCCAAATTCGTCCAGCGTCGACTTTGGTGAGTCCGCCAATGAGTCGAAGCAGCGTTGATTTGCCTGAGCCTGAAGGACCCAACAAGGCAGTGAACGATCCCGAAGGGACGTCCAGCGATAATGACCGTAAAACCTCGTCTCGTCCGAAGGATTTAGAAACCTTCTCAATCGTGATACTCATAATTCTTCCTTTCACGTTGCTTGGCGAGACTCAAGACAATAAGCACGCCGATAGAAATCATGGCGAGTAAAGCTGCGCCGGCAAAACCTTGCTTGGTCGCAAAATTCTCGAAATTGGAAGCGATGTCGAGGGTCAACGTTTGTGTTTTGTTAGTGATGTTGCCCGAGACAATCAACACGGCGCCGTATTCGCCAATAATGCGAGCAAGCGTCAACGTGGCGCCGTAGGCCGCGGCCCACGCCACGGATCGAAGCGTGATGGTAAAGAAAATCCGAGTGGGCTTAGCTCCCAAGGTGGCGGCTGTTTGCTCCTGGCTGTCACCAATTTCTCGAAGCAGTGGCACCATCTCACGCGAGACCAGTGGCAAAGAGACGGCCGCGGAGGCGAGGACAATGCCGGGCCAAGAAAAGATGATCTGCCAACCCAGATGCGCCAACGCTCGGCCAAAGACGCCGTTGCTGGCGTAGGCGAGCTCGAGAGCCAGACCAATGATGATCGGCGAGATGGCGAGCGGAACGTCAATGAGCGTGTCGAGGAGGCGAGTGAATTTGGAAGGGTGGCGAACAATGAGCAGCGATGCACCTACACCAAAAATGACGTTCAACGGCAACGTGATGGCGGCCACGACGAGGGTGAGTCGAATCGCTGACGCCGTGTCGCTCGCCGTCAACGAGTGCCACACGCTGTCGAACCCGGGCGAAAACGCACGTTGAAAGACGAGCACCAGTGGCGCGCCCACCAAAACGCCGACGTAGAAAAGGGCGATAAGGCGAAGAGCAAGTGAGCGGCGCTTCATTGAATCCTCTGGGAAATTCGTCGAGAGATGAAACCAAAGACGCCGAGGACCACCAGAGCAAAGACCAGAAGAAAAACCGAAACGGCGGCGGCGCTGTTTAACTCGCCGTCTTGACTCAACGCAAATATGTACGAACTCGCCACCTCGGTATGGAACGGCTCATTGCCGGAGATGAAGACCACGGAACCAAATTCACCAATTGCTCGGGCAAACGCCAAACCCATGCCCGAAAGAATGGATGGAACGAGCGTTGGCAGGGTCACGTACGTAAAGGTGCGAAGGGGTCGTGATCCCAAGGTGCTCGCGGCTTCTTGTGCCGAAAAGTCCATGGACTCCAACACCGGCTGTACTGCTCGAACATTGAAGGGCAAGGTAACAAAGAGCAGCGCGACCATAATGCCGACCCATGAGTTAGCGACATCAATGTGCACAGGCGAGTACGGACCGTACAGGGTTACGAGGGTGATGCCCGCGACGACGGTCGGCAGAGCGAAGGGGAGATCAATAATGGAATTGAGAAGCGACTTGCCAATGAACCGGTCATACACGAGCACCCATGCAATTGCCGTTCCGGCAATGGCGTTGATAAATGCGGTGGCAAACGCTACGAGAACGGTGAGGCGGATGGCGTCGAGCGCCTCTGTTTGAGTGATTGCGTCCCAAAACGCCGGCACGCCCCCGGTGAAAGCGTGACCGACAAGAGCAATGACCGGGATGAGAATCACCAAGCTCATGTAGGTGACGAGCAGTGATGACCCGAGGAATTCAAGGTGGAAGCGTCTCTTCGACACGCGAAGATACCGCCCCTTCCCATTGGGAAGGGGCGGTATGGCTAGCGCCGTCGTATCAGTGTTAGTGACCAGTTTGTTGTTCCCAGTACGTGACGATGCCCTGCGTCGGATAGACCTTGCTCTTAGCGCCAAAGGCGACGCTCGGTGAGAAGAATTCGCCATTCACGACAACCCAACCCTTGGGATTGAGGTTGTACACCGTCTCGAGGTTCGCGACCTTCGTGAAGTCCTTCGCAAAAACAGGATCGTTGGCGATCGTCTTCAGCACCGAACGATAGCCCAGGCGAGCAAGGATTGCCTGACCCGCTGGTGAGAAGACGTACTTATAGAACGCAACAGCTCCCGGATTGTTTTGACCAGTGAGGGTCAACGCGGCCGGGTTCTGGATTAGCACGCTGCTGGAAGGTGTGACAATTTGCACCGGTTGTCCGGCGGCGACGGCTCCGTTAGCGTCACTTTCGTAGGCGAGCAGAACGTTCCCGGTACCAGCTACGAACGCGGAAAGTGCCGTTGAACCACTGGACGGTTGCGAGATCACGTTCTTCAGGACTTCTTCGAGGAAGCCCTGCGCGTATGAGTCCGAATGGCTGTGGCTGTAACCAGCGACGTACGCCGCGAGCAAATTCCACTTGGCACTACCGGAGCTGCGAGGATCCGGCGTCACAATCTGCACACCCTTTTTGGTGAGATCAGACCAGCTCGTGATGTTGAGCGGATTTCCCTTTCGAACAACGAAAACCACCACAGAGTCCGTGAGGATGCCTGGTGTCAGGTCGTCGAGAATCTTGGCTCGCTTGGCGGCGCTGCTTGGAAGAAGGCCGTACTGAATTTCTTGAGTGGCCCAGTTGCCCGCAACTTTTCCGGCGTTCACGAGCGTCGTGATGTCAGGAGTTAGTGAAAGGTTGACGAAGTCGGCGGCTTGGCCGTTCGCGACGTTCGTGGCTTCTGTTCCTGAAGCACCAAAGGAGTTCGTAAAGCTCACGCCTGATCCAGCGGTCGTGTTTTCGAAACCAGACTCCAACGCGGAAAACGCGTTCTTGACAATGGAGTAGCCCACAACGTTGACGACGTCACTGGACGCCCCCGAGGCGTTTGTCGTAAAGGGTGCAATCAGTGTCAATGGCACGAGGGCGGAAGCGAGGGCAGCGCCAAGCACGACGAGCCGACGTTGGTTCTTTTGCATAATTCGAATGTCCTTTCAATGACTATTAATTACATAATTAATAGTGAAATAGTAGTAAATAGAGACCGCAAAATAAGCGGAATTTCTTTGCAATTTAGTGACGTTCTAGGAGCCGCAACGCCAGGGTTCGGCGAGAACCCGGTCGATGGCTTCCACGGAATCATGAACGCGGGCTTCGTGGTCAGAGCCCGAGACTTCGATCCAGGGAGTCTTTTGTTCGCCGAGGGCTTCGCGAAATCGATTGGTCATCGCTTCACGCACGTGCTCACCATCGCGGACGCCGTCTTGTTCAAAGGCAACGCCGTCATGGTTCGTAAGGATGTAGAGCGAACGGGGCTGGTGTTGGGAAAAGGCAGCCACGTCGGGAGAAATATGTCCCAGATAGCGCTCCTGCCAAATCAACGAAGCCCAAGAATCGGTGTCACAAAGCATGAGCGGGCCGCTTAATTTGGCTGCCTGATCTTCGAGGGAGTTCTGCTCACGCACGATTTCAATGAAGTCCTTGTCGGTCCACGAGACGTCCCACATCGTGGGTTCGGGCTCGTGATTAAGAACTCGCTCCGCACGAAGTTTGTTGAGTTTGATCCACGACATGTCACGGCCATATTCGCGAACCCACTGCGTAAGTCCAAAGGGCCCACCCCGTCGTCGGTAGACGTCTCGAAGATCCTTCGTGAGCGTTGTCGTACCCGTTGATTCGGCCCCCACGATCACCACGCGCTTGGCGAGCCATCCGCGCACCGAGGGTCGAATATCGTCCCAGTGTCCAACTGGGTCTCGACGAATATCCGTGGATGAGTACAAAAATGGCTCGCGGGAATTACCGAGGTTAATAAGGTGTGCGCCAAAGCGTCGGGCGAGCTCGGGACCATTAGCGGACGGCGTAAAGACGGCGTCGACCGGCACGGAATTACCGGTCTGTCCAATAGCGTCTCGAAGAACTCGTTCGTGCAGGTCCCAGACGGCCGGATCGTTCGGACTCGTCGGGTGCGGGTCAAAGGCCCCGACGACCGTGACGTGGGGGTACCACGAGTGCGCTTCACGCATCCAGGCCACGCGGGTCGCAATGGGAGCAGCTTCACGTTCGGAACCGAGCACGACCACAGTCACTGATCGTGACGAACGAGCCGCCGTGTCGATGAGGAAGTGGTGGCCTTCGTGAGGTGGATTGAACCTACCGACGATGAGACTATGAGCCGCCTTCATCTCGTTAAGGCTAGACCACGTTTTTTCTAACGAGACGGTGCCTCTAGACCGCCCGAAGACTACTGAGGTAGCACCAAGGTTTTGGACCGGGCGTGTAGCGCTGGTACAGATTCGTGACACGCCAACCGCTTTGTTCGAGTGACGCTAGTGGATCGTGCACGAGCGAACAGCCGTCAGCCATCCGCTTCTCTATCGGATTAAGTCGGTGTTGCCATCGCCGCACTCGATCGTCGGGCGCGATTCCGTGTTCGAGTACGCGAAGTTCGCCCCCGGGACGAATGACGCGTCGAAGTTCGCGAAGGGCATTGACGGGTTGGGGGATAGTGCACAGCGCGAAGGTAATTACGCCAGCGTCGCAGGTGTTGTCGTTCAATTGCAGCAACGATCCATCAAGGCCACCCCATCGAACGGGAATTTCGGACTTTTCAATCTGCTTTGTCGCACGGCATCGCATTACGGGTGAGGGTTCGATGGCCACAATTTCAAGGACCGAGGGTGGGTAGAGGTGCACGTTTCGTCCGGCGCCGAAACCAACCTCAATAACGGTTCCCGCCAATTCTTCTACGCAACGTGCCCGCCATTTTTCAAGGCCCGACGTTGAACACATGGTGTCAACGAATCGAGGAGCGAGATGTGCTTGGTAGAAGCCCACGCTGCCAACGTACTTCCAACGAAGCTGCGTTACGTGGTGAGAGTCCAGGTGGCCCCGGCGGGGGTGTCCTTTACTTCAATCCCCGAAGCCACGAGGGCATCACGCAGGTCGTCCGCTAGTTGGTACTGGCCTGCTTCGCGAGCTTTCTTTCGCGCGTCAAGCACCCCTTCGACAATCGTGGTCGGATCAATGAAATCGGATCCACCCGTGGTGGCCATGGCCACGAGTTGGGCCAGCGCACTGATGGAATCAGGGCCGCCGCTCGCTACCACTTCGCCGAGCTGTTCGGGGCTCGATTTTTCAACCTCGACGATGGGCGCTTGCACCCTTGGAGGAACCGGAGCGTTTCGGATTTCTGAAAGCGGGGTCGTGGTCCCATTTTCTAGTGTGCGTTGAATCCCACCACTTCGCCAGTAGGCGTTGCTCTTTCCCTTCACCGTGATGGTGTCGGCTTCGATATCAATCATGGTCGCCGTGTGTTCGTCAACACCCAGCGTTCCAATACCCGCCTCGAGTTGCGACTCGAGAAGCACCAATCGAGTTTCGCCGAGATAACAAAAGCGAGTGTCGTGATTACCACCCTCGGCGTTATCGAAGTGAGGAATTACCACGCAGTTGAGCCCGGCGGCTTCTAAGACGTTCAGTCCAGGAATCCAACACGGCGGTTCTCCCACTTTGTAGATCTCATAAATGGGTGCGGTATAGGCACCGAGCGTCAAAGCGGCGGCCGAGGAAAAGCACACCACGCCGCCGAGATTTAAGACGTGACGTAGCTCAGCGGCCAGCCCCACTGGTCCCCACTGGCGCATGGCGTAACTCGGACTGCCGGGACCCGCAAATACGTAGTTTGCGTTACGCACGAGCTGGCGAAATGATTCGCGCTCAAGTTCACTCGCGCGCTCGAAACTCGTGAAGGTCGAAGGCTCGATGGCGACGTGCAGTGACGTTTGAAAGTAGTCGACGATCTTTTCGGTTAGCTGGGGAATGTTCTCTTGGAAACCAAACGGTGCCTCGAGCGCAATGGCGTGGATGTCGTGGATTGAGCCAAGCAGTTCGCGATGGATTTTGACCATGCCCGGTGCCGTTTCGCCAGAACCGAGGATGGCGATGGTGCCTTGCTTCACAGTACGAGCGTAACGGTCGGACCCAGCCGGCCGCTCTCCAACGTTTTTGCTTGGTAAGTTTCACGTATGGCTTCACCTATCGTGATTCGTTTACAAAAAGAAACCAAGGGTTCCGCGGGCTTGGCGCTTACCGCCTGGAGCATTGTTATGGCGGTGTGCCTTTTCGCCTACGTCTCAAAACTGGGCAATCACATGATCTTTGCGTGGATAGGCATAGGTTCTACGGTTCTTCTGGGAGCCCACCTTGGTTGGTATCGCCGGGTCGGATCGGTTTTTGTGGCACCCATCGTGAGTTGGATATTCGCTTGGATACCCGTCTGGATTGCTGCGATGGTCCGCGATGGATTTTTTGAGGGACTCTTCGTTGGTCTGTTCTTAATTACCTTCGGTTGGATTGTCATTGGCTTTATGGAGTTTGCCGTGATGTTTATCGTCGCCGCAATTTTTCGGTTGTTTGCTCGTTTGTTTCGCCATGCGGAACCTAACGTCATCATCCTGGGTCCCGACGAGCGCTAAAAGGTCGCTAACGCCTTAATGAAAGCTGGCGCCGAGGCGTCGCAGGTTTCCTTTCCATATCCGTTCGAGAACCGGCCTAGCAACACGTGCACCCAGACCTCCAAGTCCCCACCACGGAAAGTGCAATTCTTCTCGCCATACCAAGGTGGCCTGGTTATCTCCGTGTGCACTGATCGTGAACGTACCTTCGCCCGTCACGATGCCTCGGTGTTCTACGCCCATCGTCGTCGGCGCAGTCCACTGCGTGATGCGAAGTACGTCCTTCGTACGAAAGGGTCCGACCTTCGTGTGACAAACAAATTCGGTTCCCACATCTTCTACCTGATCGCTTAAAAATTCGATCGACTCCGCGTCCATCATCCAATTGACGTGTCGGTCAATGTGGCGCAGTTCTTCCCAGAGTGTCGCGACGCTGCAGGGATACTGCGCGCTCACTTCAATTTTTGCTCCACTCAAGCGTTCACCACTGCGCCAAGCGCACGCCAGTCGTCGTAGGGGATGTTTGAAAGATCGCTGCCGAGTACTTGGAGACAGACGTGGTTGGCGCCCGCTTGTCGGTGTTCATTAATTCGCGCCAGGACGTCCGCTACGTCACCGTGCACCACCATTGCCTCACAAAGTCGCTCGCTGCCCCCGCGTACGAAATCGCTTTCGTCAAAGCCGAGCCGCTTCCACGAGTTTCGATAATTCGGCAGTCCGCTGTAGGTTTCCAAGTGGTCGTGCGCTCGGCGAAGATATTCTTCGCGAGTTTGACCAAGCACCACTGCTTGTTCGACACCAATAAATTTGTCGCCTACCGCGGCTCGAGCAATTGACGTGTGTTCCGGTGTAACGAGATAGGGAAGCACGCCGTCGGCAAGTTCCGCTGCGAGCTCGAGCATTTTTGGACCGAGCGCCGCGATGAGTTTGGCGTAAGGCTGCTTTGCTTCGGGCGCGAACGACGTGGCGGCGTTCATGGCTTCCAGGTACGAGCGCATCGCGTTGAGAGGTGACTGGTAGTCGTGACCTCGAAGGCCGTTGACCAGTGGTTGGTGGCTGACACCAAGTCCCAAGACAAAGCGGTCGCCATAAGCGGCATTAAGCGTTTTGGCGGCGGCTGCGGACGCAATAGCGTCGCGTCCCCATATGTTCGCAATGCTCGTTCCAACAATGATGCTCGACGACGCAGATAACTGGAGCCCGGCGTTCGTGAAGGCTTCTCGGCCCCAAGCCTCGGGAAACCAGAACGCTCCAAAACGCAGGGATTCAAGTTCCTGGGCAATTTCTCCCGCCCGGGCTGGAGCAAGCGCCTCCGAGGCAAAGGACCAGATCCCAACCGTGCTGTCTAATCGCTGCAGTGATGAAGGCCATGACGTACTCATAACCCTGAGCCTATTGAAAAGTGCTCGAACTTTGGCTCAAACCGGCACAATGGTGCCGTGGGTTATTTCGTCGCAATCGTTTCAGTCTTCTTGGCGGTATCGGCCTTGACGGCCCTTCGACCAGGCCGAAAGGGCATCTTTCAGTTTCTTGCTTACCCCGTTGGTTGGGCGGCCGGTGAGCTCGCGGGACAGGCCCTCATTTTGCAGTGCGCACTCGTGGGTCTGCTCGTGTGGTGGGGCTGGCCCTCCTCGTCGTGGCTGGGCGAAGTCGTGGTGATTGTGGCCGCGGTTGTCGTGGGAGCGAATGCCATTCTTATCGGTGTGCAGTTTTTGTCGCGTCGCGTGGTGCGTCGCGCCATGCTCGACGCACCCGTTCATCCACTCGAGATACCCAAACCTCGCGACGATCAATTCGGATCGTGGTGGCGGACCATGTTGCAGATACCTTGGCACCCTAAAGACATGATTCTCACGAAGAACGTGTACTACGGACCGTTACCTCGGCACCGGCTCGATATTTGGCGACAGTCCACAACGCCTCAGCACGCTCCGGTGATTTATTACATCCATGGCGGCGCCTGGACATTTGGCGACAAGCGTGAACAAGGCCGTCCGATGCTCCACGAGTTTGTTCGACGCGGCTGGATCATCGTCGCCATCAATTACCGTCTCGCCCCCAAGTACGCCTGGCCGGCACAAATCGAAGACGTAAAGCGCGCGCTCGGTTGGATTAAGAAAAACATCGCGTCTCGCGGTGGTGATCCCGAGAGAATTGTCGTGGCTGGGGGATCGGCCGGTGGTCACTTGGCGGCGCTGCTGGCTCTAACGGCGGACGATCCAACGTGGCGTCCCGCCGAGATGCGCGACTTCGACGATTGGAGCGTTCGAGGTTGCATATCGCTCTACGGCGTTTTGGAAATGATGGGAGACCCGGTGGTGTGGCAGGGTCGAGGTCGTGGTTTGGTGCGGCTCCTCGAAGAGGCCGTGGTCCTTAAGCCCCTCGTGGGTAACGAGGATGTGTATCGATCACTTTCGCCAATGCAGCGCCTCCACGAAAATGCTCCGCCGTTTTTGGTGATTCACGGTGGCAACGACACGCTCGTGGACGTCAACGTGGCACGAACGTTTGTCGAACGGTTTCGTAACGAAGCGTTCGCTCCCATTTATTACGTTGAAATTCCGCTGACGCAACACGCCTTTGACGTGACGGCGTCTCCTCGAACGTCATCCACCACCCGAGCCGCTGTAGCGTTTGCAGAAGCGTGCGCCGAACGGGTGAGTCCTCCATCGCAAGAATTGTTGGGACTCTACGAAGTGCCGTCAACCGAGCTTCGCGTCAACGTTGACGGCGAACAGTTCACGGCTCGAGACGCCGCTGACCGCATTGGCGACTTCGTTGTTGTTACTTCAGCGAATCCTTACTCGCAACTTCGAACGGCGGCTGAAAACGAACAGAGTCATGCCGCGCTGCTAAAGGATTTGTCGCGACGGGGTGAACACGTGTGGCAAACCGAGGCCGTCAACCAAAATGGATCCTGGCCCGACGAAACGGGGGTCGCGCTGGCGGGCTGGTCGCTTGAAAGGGCCCGTTCATTGGCACAAGCTTGGGGACAACACGCCTTTTATTCGGTGACGCGAGACGACATTGTGGTGCACCGCACGACGACTACGCCGCTGGCATAGGTCGAAGTTCAACGCTGACATTTTCCTCGTCAGCAACCCGTGCTTCAAGAACTTCAATTGATCCCGCCGCGATTAAATCTTCGCGTGCTGCTTCGACTGCGTTGACGCGCTGTTGATCACCGGTCACGACGCAACGAATAACTTCGGCACGTTGTGAAACCTTGTTCTCGGTTTTGGCTCGTCGAATCTGGGCCAAAACATCACACGTTGGTAAGAAAATCGCACCGGTGTTTTCACTGTCGCCAATTGACCCGAAGTCCTCCGCGCCGGGCCACGCAGCATTGTGCACTGAACCTTCGTGCCACCAGCGCCACACTTCTTCGGTGACGAACGGCATGAACGGAGCAAAGAGGCGCTGCAACACTGAAAGCGCTAAGGCCAGCGTGGCCCTCGCGGACTTCGTGGAGGCATCGTCCTCGTCGGCGTAAGCGCGTATTTTTACGAGCTCGACATAGTCGTCACAGAATGACCAGAAGAAAGACTCGGACTTTTCGAGTACGCGGGCGTAGTCGTAGTCCTCGAACGAAACCGTTGAGTCACGAACAAGTTGTGCAAGCAGGCTGACGAAATCGAGATCGATCGGTGACGTGATGTGCTCGACGCCCGGAATGTCGCTTCCCTCCAATCGACCCAGTGTGAATTTTGAAACGTTCAGAATTTTGATGGCGAGCCGTCGACCAATTTTCATTTGGCCTTCGTCAATGGCCGTGTCGGTACCCGGGCGACCTCCCGAGGCCCAGTAGCGCACGGCGTCGGCACCATGTTGCTCGATGAGCGGCATAGGGGTGACGACATTACCCACTGACTTGCTCATCTTCTTTCGGTCGGGGTCGAGCACCCAGCCAGAAATTTGAGCATTCGACCAGGGCAACACACCGTGCTCGAGGTGACTTCGCACGATGGTTGAAAAGAGCCACGTGCGTATGATCTCGGGGCCCTGAGGTCGAAGGTCCATTGGGAAAATATGGTTAAAGAGGGGTGTTCCCCATTGGCCGGCGATTTGGGGTGTCAGCGAACTCGTGGCCCACGTGTCCATGACGTCGGGATCACCTACGAATCCACCGGGCTGATTTCGCTGTTCTTCTTTGTAACCCGACGGAACTTCACTAGAAGGATCAACAGGAAGATGAGCCGGGTCAGCAACCATCGGCGCGTCGTAATCAATTTCGCCGTCACTTCCAACGGGATACCAGACGGGAAAAGGAACGCCGAAATATCGCTGACGTGAAATGTTCCAGTCGCTGTTGAGTCCTTCGACCCAGGACCGGTAACGATGCTTCATGAAGTCGGGGTGCCACACGAGTTCTTCGCCTCGCTCGAGCAGCTCCTTGCGGTGTTCGAGTGTGCGCACAAACCACTGTCGTGACGTCACAATTTCGAGTGGTCGGTCACCCTTTTCGTAAAACTTGACGGGGTGGGTTATGGCTCGAGGTTCGCCAATCAGCGAGCCGGATTCCTTGAGTTCAGCAACAATCGCCGTACGAGCTTGGGAAACGCTCTTTCCTTCGAGGGCAGCGTAGGCGCCTTGTGCAACCGCGACGTCTCTACACGGCCAGCCTTCTTCGCCAAAGTTGGCGGGCAACATCCGACCGTCACGACCAATCAGCGCACGGGTTGGCAGCGACAATTCACGCCACCACGTCACATCCGTGGTGTCACCAAAGGTGCAAATCATGGCGATACCCGATCCCTTTTCAGGGTCCGCCAGTTCGTGGGCGAGTACGGGCACTTCGACACCAAAGAGCGGCGTCAGAACTTTTTCACCAATGAGATCCTGGTAACGCTCGTCGTCGGGATGCGTTACCAATGCCACGCAACTGGGCAACAACTCGGGCCGCGTGGTTTCAATGTCCACCGATCCATCACCACTGGCGTAAGTGAAACGAAGTCGGTGGTACTCGCCGGGTCGTTCGCGGTCTTCGAGTTCCGCTTGGCTGACCGCGGAGCGAAAGTCCACGTCCCACAGTGTTGGAGCGACAGAGGAATAGACCTCGCCGCGCTCGAGCATATGGAGAAATCCAAGTTGCGATACCGCTTGAGCATGATCGGAAATCGTGGCGTATTCAAGCGACCAGTCAATGCTGAGACCGAGTTTTTGCCAGAGTTCCTTAAAAATCAGTTCGTCGGTGGCCGTCAGTTGATGGCAGAGTTCGACGAAGTTGCGGCGAGAAATCGAAACGGTTTCCTTGCCGGGTGACGTTGGGGTCGAAAAGTCAGGGTCGTAGGGCAAGGAAGGATCGCATCGAACGCCAAAGTAATTCTGGACTCGTCGTTCCGTGGGCAGTCCGTTATCGTCCCAGCCCATTGGTTGAAAGACGCTCTTCCCACGCATTCGTTGGAATCGGGCAATCGTGTCCGCCTGCGTGTAGCCGTAGACGTGGCCAATGTGCAACGATCCCGACACCGTGGGCGGTGGCGTGTCGATAGAAAAAACGTTCTCTCGAGGGGCATTTCGATCGAAGTCGTAGACACCCGTCTCGTCCCAGCGCTTGAGCCAGTGCTCTTCGATTCCGTCTACAGAAGGCTTTTCCGGTACTGAACGCGACTCCGGAGCCGAAGGCTTAGTCATGGTTGGCATAGTTTAGAACAGTGATTCGGCTCTTTGATTCGATAGCGGGCGAGGTTCGTGAGCTAGAGACCCGTGAACCGGGACACCTTTCTATGTACGTCTGTGGACCTACGGTCTACGACTATCCCCATCTTGGTCACGGTCGGTACTTCTTGATATGGGACGTTGCTCGACGGTGGTTCATCTTTCGCGGATTGGACGTGACGTACGTCTCCAACATCACTGACATTGACGACAACATCATCGCTCGCGCTCTTCGTGACGCTAGATCAGAGCAGGAAGTGGCGAGTGAATTTGAAGCCGAGCATTGGAAGGCCATGGACCTTTTGGGTATTCTTCGACCCGACGTCGCACCCAGGGCCACGGAGTATTTAAAGGACATGGTTGCCTTCGTTGCTTCGCTGCTGGAGCTGGGCGTGGCATACACAACGAGCGACGGCGTGTACTTCGACGTCAGTTCCGTGCCCGACTACGGCCTGTTGGCGGGTCAACCGCTCGACTCATTGCGAGCTGGTGCTCGAGTAGAGATGAATGACGAGAAGAAATCGCCGCTGGATTTTGCGTTGTGGAAGAACGCGAAGCCCAATGAACCCGCGTGGCCCGCGCCATTTGGTGATGGTCGACCAGGTTGGCACACCGAGTGTGTGGTCATGTCGCTGCAATTACTTGGTGACAACTTCGATCTCCACACTGGCGGGTTTGATCTGAAGTTCCCCCACCACGAAAATGAGCGTGCGCAGGCGCTTGCTTCACATCACGTCTTTGCGCGCCACTGGTCACACAGTGGTTGGGTGATGTCGGGCAATGAAAAGATGAGCAAGTCGCTTAACAACTTCACGTCGCTTACCGATCTCGTTCAAAAGACTGATCCCAGGGCCTACCGACTCCTCGTTCTTCGCTCGCACTACCGTTCACCGATCGATGTCACGCCGGACACGATTGTTGACGCGGAACGAGCACTCAATCGTCTTGACACCTTCGCTCGTCGTTTTTCGCTAACGGTGCTCGCGGGAAAGGGACATCTGCGAGCGAGCGACATCACCTGGAGCACAGAGGGATACGAACTCTACGAACGTTTCGGCGCGTTACTTGACGAAGACCTCGACACACCAAGCGCCATTGCGCTGCTTTTTGATTCGGTGAGCACTGCCAATTCGTTGGCGGATGAGGGAAATAAAGCCCAGGCCTTGGGTCTTGCCAAAGCGGTGAACGCCCTGTTTGGATCGCTCGGTTTGGCACTCGTGGCGAGTGGTGGCATTGGCCTTGATGACGCCACGGCGACCCTGGTGCAATTACGAGATGACGCGCGTGCGAAGAAGGACTGGGCCGAAGCGGACCGAATTCGTGACGAATTGGTCGCCGCCGGATGGGTGGTTGAAGACGCTGCCGGCACCACCCACGTCCGTCGAATCTGAGAACGAATGACGTACCAACGCCTGAGGCACTAGCGTTATGGGTTGAGGTTGCCGTTGTGGTTCCCTCCGGACCGAGAATATCGGTTCAAAGAAACAAGGAGGCCCACAGTGGCTGCAGGAACCGTGAAATGGTTCAATGACGAAAAGGGTTGGGGGTTCATCGCTTGCGAGGGACAACCAGACGTTTTCGTTCACTACACGGAGATTCAGGCCGACGGCCGTCGTACCCTCGTCGAGGGACAGGCTGTTGAGTTCGACATCGAGCCCGGAGACCGAGGCCCACTCGCAAAGCGAGTGCGCTTAAGTTAAAGCTCGCGTCCACGCGATCTAGTTGTACCGATGTCGCCCTTCGGGGCGGCATCGTGCATTGCGGGTGCAAAGAGCATCTATTCTGTCTCGGGGTTACTCGCAAGTAACGCAGGGGGATGTTCCCACGAGGCAGGCACACGCTCGCCACATTGTTGGAGGAAATTCATGGCTGAATTCTCGATGGAGTTGAACGAAGACCAGCGCACGCTACAGGAGTGGGTGCACGGGTTTTCCGAAAACGTGATTCGTCCGGCTGCTCACGAATGGGACGAGCGAGAAGAGACGCCCTGGCCCATCATTGAAGAGGCCGCCAAGATCGGTATCTACTCGATTGATTTTTTGGCCAGTGCCTTTGGTGATCCAACGGGGCTTTCGATGATGATCGCGCTCGAAGAACTCGCGTGGGGTGATGCGGGTATTTGCATGGCGCTCATGGGGTCGAGTTTGGCCGTTGCTGGCATCATGTCAAACGGCACGCCAGAACAACAGATTGAGTGGATCCCTCAGTGTTACGGCACACCCGGCGATTTGAAGCTCGGCGCTTTTGGTGTTTCCGAACCTGATGCTGGTAGTGACGTTTCGGCGCTTCGCACGCGAGCTGTCTATGACGAAGCCAAAGACGAGTGGGTGTTGAACGGTACAAAGACGTGGATCACGAACGGTGGCATTGCGAACACGCACGTCATCGTGGCGTCGGTCGATCCTGAACTTGGCAGTCGTGGTCACGCTTCGTTCATTGTTCCCGAAGGCACGCCCGGCATTCGCATGGGTCAAAAATTCCAGAAGATGGGTATTCGTGCGAGTCACACCGCCGAAGTGATTCTCGATGACTGTCGGGTTCCTGGGAAGTGCCTGCTCGGCGGTAAAGAGAAGCTCGACGAGCGGCTGGCTCGCGTGCGCGAAGGAAAGCGCGCCCAGAGCCAAGCGGCGATGGCCACTTTCGAAGCGACCCGTCCCGCCGTAGGTGCCCAGGCGCTGGGTATTGCTCGCGCCGCGTACGAATGGGCCCTCGATTATGCGAAAGAACGAAAACAGTTCGGCCGCGCGATCATTGAAAACCAAGCCATTGCGTTCAAGCTGTCGGACATGAAGGTGCGCGTAGATGCGTCGCGCCTGCTCGTGTGGCGCGCATCGTGGATGGCCGCGACCCGTAAGCCTTTTCTAAACGGAGAAGGATCGATGTCGAAGCTGTACGCCAGTGAGACTGCGGTTGACGTTACGAACGACGCCATTCAGATTCTCGGTGGCTACGGCTACGTCCGAGAGAACCCGGTTGAGCGTTGGCACCGTGACTCGAAGATTTACACGATCTTCGAAGGAACTAGTGAAATTCAGCGGCTGGTCATTGCACGAGCTATTTCCGGCATTCACATCAAGTAATTCTCAGCCGTAGCTGAGAGTCATTGAACAATGAATGAACGTCTGCGTATCGTGACGCTTTGTACGGGCAATGCGGCCCGATCTGTGATGCTCGGCTACATGTTGGCCGAGATCAGTGAAGTAAGTGGCGTGGACTGGCGTCTTCGAACGGCGGGAACACACGTCGTAGAAGGCCAGGCCATGAGTTCAAGGACGCGTGATGCCCTGCGATCAGTTGATCAACTCGGTCCACATCACTACGAGCAACACCGTTCCCATCAATTGACGAGCGACGACGTGGCCTGGGCGGACATCGTGTTGGGCGTCGAAGCGAATCATGTGAACTACGTGCGAGCGCAATTTCCTGATGATGCTGGAAAGGCCGTGCAACTTACGCAATTCGTTCGAGACGCTCCTCGTGGCAAAGCCATCGTCGAACAACTTCTGGCGGTATCGCGGCTTGAACTCGACGGTGCGCTTGATATTCCCGATCCCGCGGGAAAAGCACAAGCTGCCTACGACGTCTGCGCAACGACGCTATGGCGACTAACGAAATTGTTCTTCGACGTGGTGACACTGACCAACTAGTCGCCGTGTACGGCTCGAAGACCACCCCACGCGAGCGTGGCAATTTGAGAAGCCAATCGGTCCGCTTCACCGCCGCTGAGTTCGGGCCAGCCCTGGGCTTCTTGACGAACCAGCCAGGACACGCTGGCTCCTTCGGCCATGCCAACAACAGCGGCCGCCAGAAGTCGACGATGCTCGTCAGAAATACCGGCGGCGAGCTGAGGTTCGATAAAGGAAATGAGACTGAGTTCGACGTTTCGAAGTTCGGCGGCGCGTTCGCCTTCGTGTGAGTGAAGAAAGAGAATTCGGTAGGCGTCGGTTTCTTCGGTGACGAGTCGGAAGTACACGCGAAATGCTGATTCGACCTTGTCTCGGGGATCGGCTGTCTGGGTCGCCTCGGCGAGCGACGCCAAGAGTTGCTGGGCAGTTTCAACGACGATCTCGTGGTACAACGATTCCTTTGACGGAAAACTCTGATAGACGATGGGTTTTGAAAACTTCACTGCCTCCGCCACGTCGTCCATAGTCGTGGCGGCGTAGCCGCGTTCGGCAAAGAGTTTGCGCGCTACGTGAACGATGTCTCGTCGGCGGGTTTCGCTATTCGATCGAACTTCGTTCAATGCCATAGCGGTTGAGACTAACGCCTGACTAGGAAACGCCCGCGGACACTAGAAGTTCAGCGAGAATCCGAGGAAGGTCCTTTTCGTTGAACTGGGAACGAGCCAGTGCCAGATTGCTCTCAAGATAGGGCTGCTCGCGCTGGACAGCGGCTTCTTCAATACCTACTTTGTCGGTGAGTTCCAAGAAATGAAATCCCTTTTTTTCGAGTTCCAAGACCACGGGATAGGGATAACGCGCGAGCGGACGACGATGCGTCACTGATTCCAGCACTGGATTTCCAAATCCCTCCCAGGTGGAGGGCATGACCACCACGTCACTGGCGGCATAGGCGTCGTGAATGGAGCACGTCGCAGGAAGGCCTCGAATGACTCGCACGGGGCTCTTTTCAAGTAATGCCCGGAGCTCGGGACCGTAACCATCTTCGGCGTCGCCGACCAACCAGAGCACGGCGTTATGGGCGTTCGCCAATTGGAGACTGGCTGGGACGTTCTTTCGAACAAGCGCGCGGGTCGGTTGCAAAAATAGACGCACGTCGCTGTCGAGGCCAAGAACTTTGCGCGTGGACTCCCGGTCTCCTTCGGGTGGAGAACAATCGAAATGGTTGTACACGAGAGTGGATGAAACTCCGCGATTACGTAACTGAGTTTTTGACAGCTCATTTATTACAACGTGGTGCCATAGAGGCTCGTCGCGCGGCGGCGGTTCGTTCTGAAACCGTTCTCGCTGCCACGGTAAGTCGTGGTGGTGGAAGATCGCGGTTCGTCCGTGAAGCACCTCGTACATCACGTCACGCGCTTCAGGATTAAGGGGCAACGAGCAAATGTTTTCGACGATGACGACGTCGGCGTTCACGAGTGCCGACGTGACTTCTTCCTTTGAAGGTCCGTTTAAAGCCCCAATGGCCAGTCCGGGAATATGCACGTCCACTGGTCCTTCACCGGCGACCGTACGAACGTCGTGGCCGAGACTTCGAAAGCCCTTTATCCACTTGGCTGCTTCAATCGAAACGCCGTCGGTCATTCCAAGTCGAAAACTGACGACGGCGAGCTGGGCCACGGCGTAAAGGCTAAGCGGTGCGGCCCCGAACCCCGAAATGGGTAACGGTAGACTGCACCAAGGCCGTTGGCAGTTCGTCCAGCGTGTGTAAAGGGACTGAAATGACAAAGCGCGCGTTAATTACTGGCATTACGGGCCAGGACGGTTCATATTTGGCTGAGCTGTTGCTCGAAAAGGGCTACGAAGTCATTGGTGTCGTTCGTCGTAGTTCGACACTCAACTTTGAACGCATTGCCCACATTCAAGACAAGTTGATCTTGACCTCAGGTGACCTGCTCGACGAAGTTTCAATCATCAACATTTTGCGCGATCATCAGCCGACCGAGGTCTACAACCTTGCGGCCCAAAGTTTTGTACAGACCTCGTGGACGCAGCCCGTTCTCACGGGAGAAACCACGGCCATGGGTGTTACCCGAGTTCTCGACGCTGTACGACTTGTAAATCCAGAGATTCGTTTCTACCAGGCAAGTTCGTCCGAAATGTTTGGCAAGGTGCAAGCTGTTCCTCAAAACGAGAACACGCCGTTCTATCCTCGAAGTCCTTATGGCGTGGCCAAGGTCTACGGACACTGGATCACCGTCAACTACCGAGAAAGTTACGATTTGCACGCGTCAAGTGGAATTCTCTTTAACCACGAGTCCCCGCGACGTGGTCTCGAGTTCGTGACGCGAAAGGTAACTGACGGTGCCGCCAAAATAAAGCTTGGTTTGGAAAAGGAACTTCGCCTAGGCAACCTTGACGCGCAGCGTGACTGGGGCTACGCGCCTGATTACGTGCGGGCCATGTGGCTGATGTTGCAGCAAGATACGCCCGACGACTACGTCATTGCTTCTGGAGAGACGCACTCCATTCGAGAACTTTGCCAATTGGCGTTCGACGCCGTCAGTCTCAAGTGGGAGGACCACGTAATTGTTGATCCCGCCTTCCTTCGTCCCGCTGAAGTTGATCTATTGGTGGGCGACTGTTCAAAGGCTGAACGAGTGCTTGGTTGGCACCGTGAGGTGGACTTTTCTTCCTTGGTCGAGATGATGGTGGCCTCGGACCTTAAAGCCCTACAGGGCTAACGCCCCGATACTCCGTGACGATTGCGCATCTCGAAAACGCGGTCGTCACGTTGGCGGGCTATCCACTGCTAAGTGGCGTCGATCTCGATATTGAAGAGCGCTCGGTCGTCGTACTGACGGGTCCCAACGGTGCGGGAAAAACGAGCCTTCTCCGACTCCTCGCCGGGCTCGAGACACTTGCCAGGGGCGAAGGAAACGTCCTTGGCTTTGACCTCCTTCACGGCGATCGTCGACAGCTTCGTCGCGAAGTGGGATGGATTGGTCACGAAGGTTCGTTCTATAACGAACTGACGGTTCGAGACAATCTCGTCTTTGCCGCCCGGTCCCTCGGAAGACCAATCGACGATATTCCTGTGGCTTTGCAACGAACAGGTTTGGTGGAACGAACGAACACGTTGGCTAAGCGATTGAGCGCGGGTCAACGTCGACGCTTGGGACTCGCGTGGTTGCTCGTTCGTCGTCCATCACTTTGGATACTCGATGAGCCTTACGCTTCGCTCGACGAAAATGGCCGCGACTTTCTAAATGGGCTCATAACCGAAGTGATACGTCAAGGTGCCACGGTGGTCCTCAGCGCCCATGATCCACTTCGCAACGCCACCTTCGACGTGCGCCAAGTGCGTATGGAAGGTGGACGAATAGTGAATCGTGACGTCCAATGATTAGAACCGCGCTCTTAGTGGCCGCGAAGGATCTGCGAATCGAAGCGCGAAGTCGGGTCTTGCTCTGGCAGGTGGTTCCCTTTGGAGTGATGGCGCTCTTGTTGATTGGGCTCGCGGTGGGACCGAGTGCCACGACCACACGCCATCTCGCACCGGGACTGTTTTATGTGGTACTGGTGCTCGTGTCCTTATTAATGATCAATCGTTCACAGGCGGTGGAGAATTCTCCCGGCACGAAAACGTCAGTGACGATGCTGGGGCTCGATCAAGCTGGCGTGTTCATTGGAAAGGCGCTGGCTTTGTTGCTCGAGCTAGCAATGACGTCAGTCGTGTTACTCGTTGGTGTCGTGCTCTTTTTGCACGTGCCACTCCATGGGGCGTTGATCGCGTCGCCGTCGGTGCTGCTCACGATTGCCACCATGTCGGTGGCGGGGACGCTGTACGGCGCGATTGCCGCCGGGGTTGACGGACCCGCAACGCTGCTTCCCGTTTTGGCACTTCCGGCCTTTGCGCCTTTACTTATTGCAGGTGAGCGCTCTTTCGCTAGTGCGGTCATTGGCGGTGCGCTTGCGAAGTGGCTGCTAATTCTTATTTTGGCGCTGATTGTCTACGTAGCGATTGGAATTATCCTTTACGGTGCCCTAGAGGAGTCCTAATGAAATTGTTCGCACAGCGCGCGCTGGGCCCCGTAACACTGGTATTGCTGGGCCTCACCATTTGGTTAGGGATCTGGGTGACACCCCCTGACGCCGTGCAGGGAAATTTGGCTCGACTTCTCTATGTTCACCCGGCTGTTGCGACGGTGGCTCTCTACCTTTCTTACGGCACGGCCACTGTTGCCAGTGCGTTGTATTTATGGAAGCGAACGCGTTCTATGACGCTTGACCGCATTGCCGAAGCGGCTGTTGAAGTGAGTCTCGTATTCATTGTCTTGACGCTCATTACGGGTTCGATTTGGGGCCGACCGGCGTGGGGCGTCTGGTGGGTGTGGGACGCGCGACTGACGTCCACTGCGATCTTGGGAGTTTTGGCTCTTGGCTGCCTTGCTCTTCGTCGCGCCAACGATGATCCCGTTGTGCGAGCTCGAAGAAGTGCCGTTTTTGTGATCATTTCCGCCATCAACGTGCCCATTGATCACTACTCCGTCGAGTGGTGGAAGACCTTGCACCAGGGAGCGACGGTTTTTAATCCCGGCGGCGGTCTAAAAGTGCACGGTTCGATGATGTGGACGTTGTTGTTGAGTTTTGTCTCGTTTTCGATGGCGTTTCTTTGGTTGCTTCGCGCCCGTTACCGGTTGAGCGAGCGGCAGTATCAGAACACCGAACGTGCGTTACAAGAAGCGCTCGATCAGCGACGAGCCGAGGTAACCAACTAATGGGTTACGTGACCGCTGGCTACGCCTTTGCGTTTGGCGGACTTGGGTTGTACGCCCTCTCACTGTGGTGGCGAGGACGGCGTGGCAACGGTTGAACCTGCAATTGATGTAGCTCCCGTTAAGGCACCCGTTTCGCCCTCGCGAAGTCGTCGGCGATCAATTCTCGTGCTCTTGGTACTTGTTGCTGTAATCGTGGTCTTGTTGGCGCAGGGTCTCTTGCACTCGCTTAACTATTTCGAGACCGTCGACCAGGCGTACCAGACAAAGGCCTCTATTGGTACGAAGGTCATTCGACTCGAAGGTCTTGTTAAACCGGGGACAGTCGTTCGTACTTCAGTTGGCGCTTCTTTCGAAATAAGCGGTTCGAAGACGACGTACAACGTGGTGGCGCACGGTTCTCCACCGCAGTTGTTTCGTGCCGACATTCCCGTCGTCGTGGTCGGCCACTTTTTGAGTGCCACGTCATCGACGTTCGATAGCAATCAAATTTTGGTAAAGCATTCGGCGACCTACATTGCCGCTCACCCCAATCGCGTGAAGGCCCCGAACGGCTCGGTTCGATGACGCTTACTTGGCTAGGACGTAGCGGCGTCTACATTGCTTCACTCGCATTTGTTCTCGGCGCCGTGCGACAAATTTGGGTACTTCAAAACGGGAAACAGAGTTACGCGCGATACTTTGCATTTGCGGGTCTCGTCGGCGTGGCGCTGTCTGTGGGCGTTATGCAGTTTGCGCTCATCACGCACAATTTTTCGCTCGCTTTCGTTTCTGAAAATAACGCCACTTTCACACCGCTGCTCTATTCGATTACCGGCATGTGGTCGGCGCTTGAAGGATCGATCCTTCTGTGGGCTCTGCTACTCAGCGCGTACATCGTGTTTGTTCTTTTTCGTTACCGAAAAGAAGCCGCTGACTCCGTCGTTAGCTGGGCCAGCGCCGTTCTCTTTATCGTTGGTGCGTTCTTTACGCTCTTGATGGCGGGACCCGCCGATCCGTTCATTCACAACGCGGCGAAGGTTTTACAAGGAGCGGGACCGAACGCGCTCTTGCAGGACAATCCGTTAGTGGCCATTCACCCACCGTTGCTCTACGCGGGTTTTGTTGGATTCAGCGTTCCCTTCGCCTTTGCGCTTGCGATGTTAATTACGGGCCGTGTGCAAGATCGCTGGCCACTCGAACTTCGACGATGGTCCGTTCTCTCGTGGGGATTTCTCACCGTTGGCATCGTGATGGGCGCGTGGTGGAGTTATCAGGTTCTGGGCTGGGGCGGCTTTTGGGGCTGGGACCCCGTGGAAAACGCGGCGTTACTTCCGTGGTTGACCGCCACGGCATATATCCACTCGGTGATTGTCCAAGATCGTCGTGGCCTGTTTCGCGTATGGAACCTCACGCTCGCCATCGCTACGTTTGCCCTGACGATTCTCGGTACGTTCTTCACACGTTCGGGCGTGTTGCAAAGTGTGCACGCATTTTCTTCGAGCACGTTGGGACCCATTCTCATGGGGTTCTTCATCTTGACCGTGGGAACAGGGCTCGCGCTCTTGGCCTGGCGCGGTGACCGACTTCGTTCGCCCGTTGGTGTCGACAGTCCTTTTTCTCGCGAAGGCCTCTTCGTGGCCAACAACATATTGTTCGTGGGTTTCGCCATCGTTGTTCTCCTGGGCACCGTGTTCCCGCTTCTCTACCAAGCAATCAACGGTGGACAGGTCACGGTGGGCACGCCGTATTTTGCGACCGTCGCGGCTCCACTCAGCGTGGCGCTCCTCGTCTTGATGGCACTTGCTCCACTGGTGAGTTGGCGAACTTCGGATCGAAAGGTCCTCTGGGAGCGACTTCGCTTTACGGTGTGGGTGTCGTTACTCGCGGTAATGGTGATGCTTCTCTCTGGTGTTCGAAAGCCCGTGGTACTGGTGGCGTACTTTTTGGCGATTGCCGCCGCGGGTTCCGCGTTTCGACTTCTTCGAGGCACCATTATGAGCGCGCACCGTCGCGGTGAGTCATTCTGGTCGGCGCTTCGAGGACCCACCACGGGTGGCATGGTCGTACATCTCGGCGTAGTGATCATGGCCATTGGCATTGTTACGTCCACTTCGTACACGACGCGCGCTGACGTGACGCTCGCGAGAGCACAGAGCACTTACGTCGCGGGCCAGAAAATTACTTTTGATGGTTTTCGTCAAGTTTCGGATTCACTGCGCACCGCCACTGACCTTGAGATTGTGGTGAACAATCATGATCGCATGCAACCGGCAATTACAACGTTCAACGGTCGAGACGGTCAAACCGTGGGCACTCCCGCTATTGATTCGAACCCTTGGCGCGACGTGTACCTCACCTTTGACGCAGTGGGTGGTAACGGTGCAGCGTCTGGTGCACAAGTCGCCGGCAACTTGCCCGCCGGATCAGTTGTCGTCGGCGTGACGGTGGAACCGCTTATATCGTGGCTTTGGGCCGGGGGACTCATCGTCGGACTCGGCAGTGCACTCTCCTTTGTTCGTCGACGCCACCGAGAAGAAGTGAACCCCCTATGAGGCGCCGCGTTGTTTTCTATAGCTCGCTCGCGGCGCTTGTTCTCGTCGTTGCGTTTTCAGTATTTCTCGCGACTCGCCACACGGTTACTGACGCCACAAGTAGCCCGAGTCCACTGCTCGGAAAGCCCGCACCGGCCGTGAAGGGTATTTCACTCTCGGGCACGATGGTGAATCTCTCTTCGTACCGGGGACACGTCGTAGTGCTGAATTTCTGGGCGTCGTGGTGCCCGCCTTGTAAGCAAGAAGCTCCAGAACTCTCGACGTTCGCGTGGCAACAAAGAAACGGCGGCGCGAGAGTTCTCGGCGTTGTTTTCAATGACTCGGTGAGTTCGGCTAAATCATTTAGTACCTATTACGGCTCGCTCTATCCGTCCATTGCTGTTGATACCAATGGTTCGATTGCCAACAGTTACGGCGTAACGTCACCACCAACGACGTTCATTATCAATCGGCATGGCCGCGTGGTCGCTGAGTTGCTGGGTGCAACGACGGTTCGCCAACTTACGGCCATTGTCAACAAGGTCACATCATGATGAAGTTCCTTCGATCATTTTGGCTGTGGCTCGCCGCGGCGGTCGTTGTCATTGTGGTGGCGTTCGTGGTGGCCCCGTCCGCTTCATCAACGCAGCAACGGATCAATCACCTCGAATCACTCGTGAAGTGTCCGGCCTGTGAAGACCTTTCCGTCGCTGAAAGTAACGCCACGTCGGCCATTGCGGTGCGACACGAGATTGTTCTCAAGGTAAAACAGGGCGAAAGTGACACCGCGATCTTGACGTCACTGGAGGACAGTTACGGAACTTCAATTCTTTTGAGTCCTTCGACCAGTGGCATTGGCTCGCTGTTATGGGTGCTGCCCGTTGTTGTTGTGATCGTTGGTGCAGGCGCTTACCTTCGACTGGTGCGGCGCAAATGAGCACGAGCGAGACTCTCGAAGACGAGATCATTCTTCGTCGTGCGTCTATTTATGACGCTCGCGTGGAACTCGAAGCGGGCGAACTTTCACCCGAAGCCTTCGCGTCCTTGGAGGCACGTGAGTTAGCGGCAATTGCGTTGTGTGAGAAGAAACTCGAAGTCGTCTCGAACGTGGCGCCTCGTGCAAAAATTGTGCGACGTCGAAGAAAGAGCTTGCTCTACATTGCTCTTGGGGCGTTCGCTGTGGCAATTGTCTTGTTGCTTGTCTTGCAGCTTTCGCCTCGACAGCCGGGAAATTCCATCACCGGCAACATTGCCACTTCGAAGGCGACGACAATCAATCGTCTTCTCGATCAAGCCCAAATCGACGTTGCCGACGGCAACACGACGGCGGCGCTAGCTGCGTATCAAGACGTGCTTACGTTGCAACCAAAAAATGTTCAAGCATTAACGCAGTCGGGCTGGCTTGATTTTTCTGCGGGTAGTGCTGATCAAGATTTCGCCGTGGTGCAAAAGGGCGAACAACAAATCGAAAGGGCGATTGTCATTGCTCCCTCGAATCCCGCGCCGCATCTCTATTACGGCATAGTGGCGCTTTCGACGAGTGGCAATAGTGGCGAAGCCACCAAGCAGTTCAGAATCTTCCTAGCGTTGAAGCCCTCAAAAGCGCTGCTCGCGACCGCGGCGCCGTGGTTGAAACTGGCCGGGGTGACGTCGAGTTAGGCAGTGGCGCGACAGGCTTCGTCGCCGCGCGCTTTGGACGTAAGCGTTACCGTGGTGCGCTCGGCGCCGAGCCCTTCGAGCATGCCGGCAATGAGTCCACGATCGACCGCGCACAGTACGGGGTGTTGCTCCGCCAAGTTGCCAAAGGGACACGATTCGGCAACAACGGAACTCGACTCGTGGTCCAACGTTTCTGAGTGCGCGGCAAATCCGTGAGCAGTGAGAAGTTCCGCAATGGAGCCCATGGCGTTTCGCATCGTTCGAGTGGACTCTTGGGGCGACATTGATTCGGAAATCATTCTTCCGTATTCCTGTCCGACTTCAAGCGCCATGGATTCGGCGTCGTTGGGCCCGAGTCGTTCCAGTGCCTTTTCGAGCAGGGCAACGAGCAGAGAATCTCGTCGCACCGCACCGTCCATGTTGACGTTGTCACTGAGCAGACGGTACGCCTTGGCGGGACGACCAACACCTGGCCGCTTCACGTTGTCGTAGGTGACGTATCCGGCGGTCGTCAGTCGCTCGAGGTGGTGACGAACCACGTTGGCGTGGACGCCGCAGTGGTCAGAAAGTTCGTTTGCGGTGGCGCCAGGATTCTCACGAAGAAAGAGAAAGACCTTGCGTCGCGTGGAATCTCCAAAGGAAAGGGTGAGACTCGACACCGTCGCGCTAAAAGACTCTGGATCAAAGGCTGTTTCTTGGGTCTCGACTGACACGTTTTCTAGTTTATGAGACAAACGCTGAAAATTGGCCAGTAGCCTCGTTATCTACCTCAGAAAGAAGACGCCGTGCCCTCCACTAGTGAAATTCGCGACCAACTCGCGGCCATTATCGAACCACAACTGGTTCGACCGCTAGGCGAATTGGGCTTTTTAGGCGCAATTGGGGACCGTGATGGAAACCCACGAGTCGAACTCGTGCTGCCAATCACGGAGTGGCCGAATGTCTCGATAATTGAAGATGCCATTCGAGCAGTGGCCCCCGGAGCCGACGTGCTTCGACGCTCCATGAATGAAGACGAGCGACTCGCGCTTCGCAATTACTTGCGTGGAGCAATGCAGGGTGCGCCGGGTCCCGGACACCACGATCACGGCGACGCCAAGCCACGCTTCCTCGACAAAATGAGTAAGACTCGTGTGCTCGGCATCTCATCAGGTAAAGGTGGCGTCGGAAAGTCCTCGGTAACGGTCAACCTCGCCATTGCGCTGGTGCAAGCGGGATTTCACGTCGGCGTTCTCGACGCTGACGTCTACGGTTTTTCACTTCCCAAGATGCTTGGTGCGAGCAACGACCCCATCATTTTGGGAGACACCGTTATTCCAACGTTGGTGCATGGCGTCCACTGCATTTCCATGGGCTACTTCGTTCCCGACGAACAACCCGTCATTTGGCGAGGTCCGATGTTGCACAAAGCGATTGAGCAATTGGTGACCGAAGCCTGGTGGGACGAACCGGATTTTCTTCTCATTGACATGCCCCCCGGAACGGGTGACGTCGCGCTCACGCTGTCCGAAGTGCTCCCTCGCATTGAAATGTACGTGGTCACGACCCCGCAGGCGGCCGCTCAGCGCGTGGCCCAACGCTCCGCCTACGCGGCAAGGAAACTAAAGCTGTCTGTTCGAGGCGTTATTGAGAATATGAGTTGGTTCACCGGTGACGATCACCAGCGTTACGAGATCTTTGGTTCCGGCGGTGGTGAACGTCTCGCCGCCGACCTAGGCGTGCCGCTGCTTGGTCAGATTCCTCTTGAAGCACTGCTTCGCGAGGGTGGCGACGAAGGACGACCCGTCATCGTCGATGCTCCCGACAGTGAAGTCGCGAAAGCATTTCGGTCACTCGCGACGAAAATTGCGTCGCAGGGGCCTGCGCGCGTCTACCGGCAGGAACTGACACTGTCCTAGGCAACTGGGTAGAGTTCGAACGACACTTTGAGCGGGGGATCATCATGGAATTGCAAGGTAAGACGGCGGTCATCACCGGGGGAGCGAGCGGCATTGGTCTCGCCACCGCGTACCAATTTGCTTCGTCGGGCGCAAACATCGTTATAGGTGACATCGAAGACGCTCCGCGCGAGGCGTCCGTCGCGAAACTTCGTGACACGGGGGCCAAGGTCATTGGCGTCAAAACAGATGTTGTGAACGAAGTCGACGTTGAGGCACTTCGCGACGCGGCACTCGACGAATTTGGCGCGGTGCACATTGTCTTTAATAACGCCGGTGTCGCCGCGGGTCCCACCATTGGCACACCAAAGAAAATCTGGGACTGGGTTCTCGACGTCAACGTTGACGGTGTCGTCAATGGCCTTAATGTCTTTCTTCCCTTGTTGCTGGAACAGAACGAAGGACACGTCATCAACACGGCGTCGCTCGCGGGTCTAGGTGGTGTGCCGGGAATGGGTGCTTACTGCGCCAGCAAATTTGCGGTCGTGGGTATCAGTGAATCGTTATTGCAAGAATTGATCTTTCGTGGCAGCAACGTTGGGGTCTCGGCTCTTTGTCCGGGCTTTGTGAAAACGAGAATTTTTGAGTCACAACGAAACATGCCCAATGAACTTAAGAGTTACAACGAAGACCCCGAAGTGGCGGCCGTTAACAACATTGCCCAAGGTGCCGTCCAAGCGGGCATCGACGCCGATCAAGTGGCGCTCGCCATTGAAAAAGCGGTGCGCAATAAAGATTTTTGGATTCTGACGCATCAACGAGCAGCCATTCGCATCACCGAACAACGTCTCGAATGGATGAAGGGCGGTCCAATTCCAGGGATCAGCCTCGAAAGCGCAACGAAGCCTTAACGGTCAATGCCGCTGGGCAGTTGATCAATCGGCCAATTAAGTAGCGTCACGGCGCTTCGACAAGCGAACCGGTCGGTCATGCCCGCAACGTAGGCGACTGCTTCATGCAACGCCGCTGACGGTCCAAGAAGATCGCGACCTCGTTCAAGCCCGCCCGGGATATCTTCGGGGCGTTCAGCAAAATATTCGACGAGGCCACGAAGTACGCCAATGACGGCTTTGCCATTTCGTTCGGAAGCTTCACGCAGATAGATGGTCTCATAATTAAACGACCGAAACGCCGCAAGTGCCTGTGCATGCCAGTCATCCATGCCGATGATGCCCGTTTCTTGAATCGTCTTAATCATGGCGTTGATAAAGGAACCAAGTTGTTGACCACGCCGCACGCCGCAACGTTCGCGAACGATGGCGGGCAAATCTTCGGGGTCGACAATTTCGGCCGAGACCGCATCTTCGAAGTCGTGACAGACGTACGCAATGCGGTCGGCCCAGCTAACAATTTCGCCTTCGGGCGTCATAGGTGCTGGACGAGACCAAGAGTGATTACGTATCCCGTCGAGCGTTTCAACGCAGAGATTGAGATTCGAAAGCGAAACGTCCGCTCCCCATACGGCGTGATCAAAGCCACCTTCGACGAAAGGATGCAGCGCGTCCTCGCTGGCGTGACCTCCAGGACCGTGCCCGCAGTCGTGCCCAATGGCGATGGCTTCGGTGAGTGCGACGTTAAGACCAGTTGCTCGAGCGACGCCGGTGGCAACTTGTGCGACTTCTAAGGCGTGCGTCAGGCGGGTTCGTTGATGATCATCGGGGAAAATGAAAACTTGTGTCTTCCCCGCGAGTCGACGAAACGCACTCGAGTGAAGAATGCGGTCGCGGTCGCGTTCAAAACACGTACGGAATTCGTCGGGTTCTTCTTCTCGTTCGCGCTTGCCGGCTCCCCTCGAACGTGTAGCGCCGGGGGCTAAGGAAGCGTCTTCTACTTCTTCTCGACTCGCACGAGTAATTGGTCGCAGATTGTCGCTCGTGAACAATCGTCCAATGTGGGCAGTGGAGTCTTGGTGCGCAACGGTGAGATCTTCGCCACTGGCGTCGAAACCTTCCATCGTGCCGGCCCAACGCTCATTACGTTCTGATGCGAAATCACTACTCACGCCCGCTATCTTGCCTCAGACCCGTAACATGGGGAAGGTAGTTCGAGTAATCAAGGAGTCCCCGTGGACGTTCGTATTGGAATAGTGCAGTCGATGAAGGAAATTGACGTTGAACTCCCGAAGGATGCTGATCGCGACAAGATCCAAAAGGAAATCGAAGCATCTTTAAGTAAAGACGCGGTTCTTTGGTTGACGGATCGCAAGGGTCGTCGTGTGGGGATTCCGGCGAGCCGAGTGGCGTACGTTGAATTTGGCACGCCCTCGAGTGACCGAGTCGTGGGCTTCGGCAACTCGTAGTTTGTGGCTCGCCCTTCGCTGCGAGAACGGCGGCTCCTCTTTGTCACCGGTAAGGGTGGAGTGGGTAAGACCACTATCGCGGCCGGACTAGCGCAGGCGCTCGCTAATGAAGGTAAGTCCGTCTTACTTTGTGCGATTGACAACCGATCCGACATTGGCGAAGCCTTCGGGCTTTCGCAGTTGCACTTTGAACCACAATCGGTGTCGGGCAATCTTTCACTGATGGTGATGGACACGGAGTCCGCGCTTCGTGATTACTTGCGAATCAATATGAAGATTCCCGTCGTTACAAAAATTGGTCCGATTGCCCACGCCTTTGACTTTGTGGCGACCGCGGCGCCGGGAGTTCGAGAAATTTTGACCATCGGCAAACTCTGTTACGACGTCCGAGAAAACACGTACGACGTTGTTGTCGTTGACGCTCCAGCGACCGGACACATCGTTGGCTACCTCGCGGCACCTCAAGCCATCAACGCACTGGTGCGGGTTGGGCTCATTCGCAACCAGACTGACTGGATGCTCGAGATACTGAGCAATCCAGAAAAGACCGGTGTGGTGATTGTGACGACGCCCGAAGAGATGCCCGTTGTAGAAACACTGCAACTATTAAAAAAACTATATGAAGAGACGACCGTGCAGGCCGCCGCGGTGGTGGTGAATCGAACATTGAGTGATCTGGTGGTGCCACGAGACGAGCCCGTGCTCGCCGGTCTCAGTGCGAAGCGACCGGATGAATTTTCTACGTCGTCGCTTGACGGACTCTTCGAAGCTGCCCGATTGAGCAGTGCAAAAAATACCGTCGCGCACGAACACCTGGCAACACTGCGCCAAGGTCTCGACGACGATCTTTCGGTCATTGCCCAGCCGTATTTGTTTGAAGGCGCGAATGCTTCGTCAATCGTTCAAGCAGTGGCCACGTCGTTGGGCGAGGAAATTTAGTGATGTCACTTCGAGAGGCGATTGCGTCCTCAAAGATTCTGGTGACGTGTGGAGCCGGAGGCATTGGCAAGACCACCGCCGCCGCAGCCCTCGGTGTGGCTCTTTCGCAGTCAAGTCAACGTCGTGTTCTGGTACTCACGATTGACCCCGCAAGACGCTTGGCCGACGCGCTTGGCCTCGACGGCATTGGCAATGAAGTGACGTCCGTGAAAGAGGTGACTGGTCCGGGAAAACTCGACGTGGCCATGCTGGACACGAGAGCCAGTTGGGACAGCCTTATTCATCGACACGCTCCCGATGAAGAAACCGCGCAACGAATTCTCTCGAACTCGCTCTATCAAAACATCACTGGTCGCTTTATCCAGAGTCACGACTACATCGCAATGGAGCGACTTTATGAGCTTGTCCAACTCAATCAATATGACCTGATTGTGCTTGATACACCGCCATCGCGCAACGCGCTTGATTTTCTTGACGCGCCAAATCGAATGGCTGATTTTTTCTCTTCTCGACTGCTTCGATGGTTAACGGCCCCAGCTCGAGGCGGTATGCGTGGTCTCGCGGCAAAGCCCTTTACACAAATCACCGACCGGATTCTCGGTGCTCAGTTCCTTTCTGATATCACTGAGTTCTTCGTTCTTCTCGAGAGTATGTACGCGGGTTTTATTGAGCGGGCTCGCGAAGTCGAGGCGCTTTTGGTTGATCCCACCACTGGTTTCCTTGTTATTTCGACGTTGGATGAAGCACCACTCCACGAGGCCGCGTTCTTTGTCAACGAACTGGAGAAGCGCAACCTTCGCGTGTACGGGTGGTTGCTTAACCGTGTGCTGCCAGCTTCACTCAGCTCACCATCTCTTCTTTGGGCGATAAACGAACTAGAGCGAGCGTCTCTGGATGACGTTGCTACGGATTTGAACGTTCCCTTGACGCAGTTATCAACCGTGACAAAATCGCTCGTCGCGAACGCGCGTGCGTGGTCGAATGTGGCCCTACGCGAACGCCAGCTGATTTCCACGCTCCGTTCGTCCGTTCCCATGGTGGCCGTTCCTTCCTTAGACGGTGAAATCAGTGATCTCGAGGGGCTCTTTGCTCTCGGACAACGGATTCTTGATGAACCATTCGTTCTAGAGTTTGGCGACGACCAGCGATCGGAAAGCGCGTGATTGATTACCACTTGCACCTATGGCCGCATTCCAAGAGCTCGGTGTGGTACGACATCGACCAAATTGCTCTTTACTGCGAACGCGCCCAAGCAAACGGCGTCAATGAAATCGCGCTCACCGAACACGCGCACCGATTCCGCGATGTTCTATCCGTTGTGGGACCTTTTTGGGAGCGGTACGGACACGAGCCCACGAGTCAAGCAATGGCGGACTATTTCGATTTTCACGCGCGAAATTCCTTGGAGGAGTACGTCACTCTGGCCGAGCGCGCAAAAGATGAGGGCCTGCCCGTGAAGATTGGCATGGAAGTGGATTACTACCGTGACCAAATGGATGACGTCAGCACGCTACTGAACGAGTATCCGTTTGATGTTTTGATTGGAAGTGTTCACTGGCTTGGTACGTGGCAGTTTGACGACATTGATAACGACGTCCAAATGGCCCTTTGGAAAACGAACGATCTCGACGAAAGTTGGCGCTCCTACGCTGACGCACTCGACGAGTTAGCGAGTACCGGTGCCGTCGATGTGCTGGCGCATCCTGACCTAATCAAGGTCGCCGGATTTCAACCGGGACGCCCTGAGTTGTACTGGGACGCCATGGCTGACGCCGCCCAGCGAGCGGATATTTCTATTGAGTGTTCGTCGGCGGGTTGGAAGAAGCCGATTGGTGAGCAGTACCCTGCGGAGGGCTTTCTTGACCGACTCGTCGAGCGAGGTTTGACCTTTACCACTGCGAGCGACGCACACGCCGACGAACGAGTGGGCGAGCGAGCAGGCGATCTCGCGGTGTTGTTGGAAGCACGCGGGGTGCATGAGGTGGCGTCGTACGAAAAGCGCCAGCGACGCATGGTTCCTCTTCGGAGCAACTAGTGGCGACGCTCGCGGAACTCGCCTCGCTGCGCACTGAATTAGACGAGCCGACGATTGATCACCTCTTGCGCCTCACGGCGTCGTGGTCACTGCTCAGCGACCTTTCATTTTCTGACTTGTTGCTGATGACGCCCTGTGTTGAGCCGCACAACCGAGGCGAGGCGGACTACGTCGTGTTGGGACAGGTTCGTCCCAACAATCGTTCGACACTGATTACCGACGACCTCGTGGGCACCACTCGTCGTGCGGACAAATGGCCACTCGCCCGCGAAGCGTTTCGCAGTGAAAAGCAAATCATTGGTTCGATGGTGCTCGAAGGAACAAAGGACGAAGTATTGACCTGGTGCATCCCGGTGAAGCACCAGGGCGTCACCGTGGCGGTGCTCGTTCGAGTTCAGGGACCACTTCGCGGACCCGCCTCGCTGTACGAACAGGCGTACCTCGGCATTTTTGAACGGTTGTGCGCCATGGTGTCGGGAGGGACGTTCCCTTTTCGAGAAGGCGACGTAGCGGGACCCGGTATGCCGCGCGTCGGTGACGGCATTGTGCTCATCGATGGAAGAGGACTCATTGAGTTCTCAACGCCCAACGCGACGAATGCTTTTCACCGACTGGGCATCTACGCGGCGTCTGATGGTCGGTCGCTACGCGACCTCGGTCTTCGCCTTCGCGTTATGGAACGAGCGCTCGAGTTCGGCATTCCGGCAGTGGAAGAAGTAAACCGTGGACACGACGTCGCCATCCTCTTTCACTGCGTTCCGTTATTTGATGAGTCGGGCGTGAGTGGTGTCGTGGCGCTGCTTCGTGACGTGTCCGATCTTCGCCAGCTCAACCGATTGGTGTTAAACCGCGAAGCGGCAATTCGTGAGGTGCACCACCGCGTGAAGAACAATTTGCAGACCATTTCGTCGTTGCTTCGATTGCAAGCTCGACGAAGTGATCAAACCGAGACGAAGACCGCGCTGATGGAAGCAGAGCGTCGCGTTCGTTCAATTGCCGTGGTGCACGAGGTTTTGTCTCGAGAACCCGGCGAGGAAGTTGTTTTTGACGAAATCGTGAGTTCGCTCATTTTGATGGTGCAAGACACGGTGCTTGCTCTTCACCCGGTAGAAATCGTCGTGAACGGCAACCTCGGAACGTTGCCGACAGATATTGCTACGCCGCTCGCGGTGGCGCTCGCGGAGCTACTGACGAACGCGGTGGAGCACGGCTTTGTTGACTTTGCCGAGGATGACGAGACGGCAGTAGGCGTGGTGTCGCTCAATCTCCATTTGGAAGAGGGTTTCGCCGTGGCGGAGGTTCGTGACAACGGTCGCGGACTCGGGCCGAATTTCTCCTTAGAAGTTCCAACGAGTCTTGGACTCTCGATTGTTCGTGACTTGGTGCGAGCGCAATTGCACGGAACGATTTCGATGGAGTCAGTACCTCAAAGAGACGGTGGTGGCACGTACGTCAAAGTACGTGTACCAACGAGTGAGCGACCTTAGTTAGCAGCGGAGCGACGTCGAGCGGCGAGCCACTGCTTACGCAGTTTGCGGCGCTCTTCTTCCGTCGTGCCACCCCACACGCCGGATTCTTGGTTCGTGGCGAGCGCGAACTCTAGACAGGACTTTGAAGCGTCACAAGAATTGCAGACGCGCTTGGCGGCTTCAATTTGATCGAGGGCTGAACCCGTTGATCCAATAGGGAAAAAGAGTTCCGGTTCGGTGTCACGGCAGGCGGCGTCGGTGCGCCAGTCCGCGTCATCCCACGCGTGGGTACGGTTCCAAATAAGCGACATACATAATCCTTTGAGCTCTGGGGGGAGGAGCTTCGCCGCGACCAATTTTTGGATTAATCTGCGACTGAGCGACGACCAATTTTAGTCAGGAAACCAAACGCTTACAAGGGGTAGCGGAGCATTTCTTTCTTATGTTTGGCCACCCGAGCCTGAGAACCTGACAAACTCTGGCGGTGACTCAGATTTTCGCTCACCGTGGCTTGCACCAAGACGTTCGAGAGAATACGGTTGAAGCTTTTTTGGAGGCTCGTGTCGCGGGAACCCACGGGATTGAACTGGACGTTCGACGGACCCTCGACGGTGCTCTGGTCATCCACCACGACGCCGAAATTGCGGAGATTGGTGCCGTTGCTGAGCTCAATTGTCGTGACCTGCCAACGTACGTCCCGACCTTTCAAAGCGCTCTCGACGCCTGCGAGGGGCTACTCGTTAACGTCGAGATAAAGAACATCCCTTCGGAATCCGGCTACGACCCTTCGGGGGCGCTGGTGGCCCAGGTGCTGCAGGTAATTACCGAGTCAAGCTGGCACGACGACGTCATAATTTCGAGTTTTGACCTTGCAACTTGTGAATCGGTTCGTCACTATGACCCAGAAATCGCCGTGGGTTGGCTCTTGGAATTCGCTATTGATACCCAAGACGCCATTGCTCGCGTTCATGATTTAGGACTTAATGCCGTGCACCCATTTTTCCTCAGGGTCGATGAGGTTTCGATGGCGTTTGCTGAGGAATTGGGGATTGCTGTCAATACGTGGACCGTCAACGGCGAACGCGATATCCGAGCGATGCTCGATTTGGGCGTGGACACGATAATTAGTGACAATCCAATTCTCGCTCTACAACTGCTGGGCGAGAAGGATCACGGTCGCTGATTTAGCCCGGCAGAATTTCCTCTAGATTTACCCGCATGAACGTTGTCGTGTGTGTAAAACAAATTCCTGATCCAGCAGCGCCGCAGTCGCTTGATCCAACCACCAAGAATCTCAACCGTTCCGGAAAACTGATTCTGGACGAGGCCGATACCTACGGCGTCGAGATGGGTTTGCAGCTCGTTGATAAAGCGGGCAGTGGCGAAGTCACCGTGGTCTCCATGGGATCAAGCGCGGACCTCTCGGGTCTTCGAAATGCGCTGGCCATGGGTGCAGCAAAAGCCATCATCGTGAGTGACGAGTCTCTTCGTGGCACGGACGCGCTAGGTACCGCCAAAGTGTTGGCGGCAGCCATTCGTCGCGTGAACCCCGACCTGGTGCTCGCCGCAACGGAGTCTTCCGATGGTTACACCGGCACGACGCCCGTGCAAATTGCCGAACTACTGGGTCTACCTTCCATAACGTTCGCCAAGTCCGTAACGGTAGAGAACGGCACCGTCAAGGTTGACCGTCAAACCGAAGAGGGTTACGACGAAGTCACGGCGTCACTGCCCGCCGTTGTTACTGTGACCGCTGGGGTTGTTGAACCTCGTTACGCGAGTTTCAAGGGCATCATGGCCGCGAAGTCCAAGCCCGTGGAAGAACTTTCGGCCAGTGACTTAGGACTCGCGGGTGAAGTTGGTCCCGGAGGTGCACGCCAAGAGATCACGGCAGTCGTGGATGCAGAAAAACGTTCGGCCGGTGAAATTCATGTTGACGAAGGTGAGGGCGCGCAACAAATCGTGGCTTTCCTTGATTCAATCAAAGTTCTTTAAGGAAAACGAATATGTCACTTTCAAATATCTGGGTTGTTGTTGAACCAACGAGTAGCGGACTTTCGTCCACGTCACTCGAACTCTTAACGCACGCGCGTACCTTCGGCGCCACCGTCTCGGCAATTACGTGGGGCGACGCGGCAGCGAACGCTGCGCAGGCCGGCGACTACGGCGCCGCCACGCTCTACAGCGTGGGTGACTTGAGTGGAGCGCTGCCGGGAGTTCCCGTTGCGAGTGCCATCAGTGCGCTCATTGCTTCGTCGGGTGCACCCGACGCCATTCTCATTCCCACGAGCTACGACGGTCGTGACATCGCGGGACGCTTGTCGGCTCGCCTTGATCGACCCGTACTCACGAACGTGACGGGACTTTACGAAGACGGCAGCCTCGTCACTGAGCACCCGGTGTTCGGTGGATCGCAAATTGTGAAAGCTCAGTTCACTGGTGAAGGTCCTGGCATCTACGTCATCCGAGCCAAGTCTTTTGTTGCCGAAGCCGCCGGCGGTTCCGCTGCTTCGGTGGTGGCTGCTCCGGTAGGCGACATGGGTTCCACGGACACTGCACGCATTGTCACGTCGCACGTCGAAGAGCGCACGGGACCAAAGCTCGAAGAAGCCGCCGTCGTGGTGTCGGGTGGTCGTGGCCTCGGTGAGGCGTCGGCGTACGCGCTGATTACCGAAACCGCCAATCTGTTACATGGTGCTGCTGGCGCGAGTCGAGCCATTGTTGACGCAGGATGGGTTCCTTATTCGCACCAGGTTGGACAAACGGGAAAGACCGTGAAGCCCACGGTGTACATCGCGTGCGGCATCTCGGGCGCCACTCAGCACATGGTGGGCATGAAGGGCTCAAAGAATATCGTGGCAATCAACAAGGACGCCGACGCGCCCATTTTCCAGATTGCCGATTTTGGCATCGTGGGCGATGTGCACAAGGTCTTGCCGGCGTTAATTGAAGCTCTCAAGGCGCGCGCCTAGTTCGGTCTGACATTCGTTCTCCACTCGTAGGGTGAAGAAGTAGGTCATTAGCGTCAAAGGTTTTTAGGAGGCACCATGCCAGTTCACCGACTCAATCACGTCGTGCTGTATGTTCGAAGTTCCGACGTCACAAAGAAGTTCTACGAAGAAGTCTTTGGGTTTCGAGAAGTGACGGGAATACCTGGACGAGCCTCTTTTATGCAGGCACCCGGTTCACACAATGATCACGATCTCGGACTCTTCACGATTGGCGAAGGTGCGGGAGCGTCACCCGCCGGACACAGCACCGTTGGCATGTATCACATTGCCTGGGAAGTGAACACGCTCAATGAATTGCTCGCCATCCGAGACGAACTCTCGAAGCGCGGAAATCTCGTCGGGGCTTCGGACCATGGAACCACCAAAGCGCTCTACGGCGTTGATCCCGATGGCTTGGAGTTTGAAGTGTCGTGGTTAGTACCGGCGTCATTGATTGACGAAGGCGTTTTAAAGGCGCGAATGCAGACGCGACCGCTGCACCTCGAACAAGAGATTGAACACTTTGGCGGCGAAACGATGGGCGGACTCGGTATTTCGATTCCCCTTGGTATCGAGGCCTAAACCAAAGGCCACGGGTAGGGCGGCCAGTCGCCGTCCTCGTTGGGAGTTGGGTACCTTCGCGTGTCCACCAGGACCTTCGCGCGGTGTTGCGTGAGAGCAAGTTCACTTGGTGTGAGGTACAAAGCGAGTTCTCCGCCGTTACCACTCGCGAATCGTTCGAGTTGTTCGCAGAGTTCATCGCTTAGTCGCTCGTCAGAAAATTCCCAGACAACGGTTCGGAGCTTTTCGATTTCGTTAAAACAAAGTCCGTTGTCAATGGCCCAACAACGTTCGTCATCAAAGATGATGTGGCCGCTTTTTCGATCAGCGTTATTGGCAACTACGTCAAAAGCCGCCAACGACGTGAACCACGGCCGAAATTCCTCTCGTTCGCGCAGCGTGAAGTAGTGGTCTTCTAGATTGTCGTTGACCCACCACTGCAATGAACCAATACCAAACGGTGCGTCCTCGCGAGCCACGGTCGTCGGAACCAAATCGGTATTGAGACAGCAGTCAAGTTCGTAGGCAGCAACTTCTCTTCGCCATAAACCGTCCGGGAAGTCCCAGAGGGGGCGTTCGCCCGCCTCCGCCTTGTAACAAGCCTGTCCTTCCACGCCGTCCAACGTCACGCCGATCAGCAATGCCTGATTCGACGAACCATCGACACGTCCGAGAACTTCAATGTCGCCGTGGAGTAAAAGGTCGCGCTGTTCGTCTCGTGTCATCGAAGGGGAGCGCGATGACCATTCGTTCGAGGACAGTCGTGGCCTCGCGGATCAAGTGGTAAGCCACAGAGCGGACAAGGAGGTCGACCTGCTTCAATGAGGCGGGTTATGGCAATGGCCAGAGCGCCGGCCCACTCTTTAGTGAGCGAGATGTGCAACGTGTCTTCTGTTTCGCGCGCTTCGATGGTCAACTCAATGGTCCTTGCCTCCGTATCGAGGGCAACGGCAATTTCTCCGACGACTAAATCAGGCTCAAACTCCGGCTCTAACGTGAGATCGTCGGGCAAGTGAGCGGGTCGACCAAGTTCATCGATAACTGATCCAATCCATTCGGCCAGTGCGGCCAGTTGGACTTTCTCGCACTTGGCAATCGTGAGCCGACGGCCCTCGCGCACCTGGAGAAGAAAAAGTCGATTACCGACGTCGCCGCGGGTGCCAACCATGACTTTGTCGGGATTGGAATATTCGTAGTTCACGATGGTCCCAGTTCTCGTAGTGAGCCCACCGAGTTAACACTCAGTACCACGGGTGCTCCGTCAGTAAACGCCAAAGCACTCACGGAGCACGTGGAAACCACGGTGCGCTGGAAGAGATCGAGCGGTACACCCTGGGCGAAGGTGACGGCAGCCTTGATGGGGTCGGCGTGGCTCACGACAACAACCGTGCGGTTGCGATGTTTTTGGGCAATGGTTTCAAGCGTCTTCCATATGCGAAGTTGCATCTCAACAAATGATTCGCCATTTGGAAATCGAAATGTACTTGGGGCGCTCTGCACGGCACGCCATTCGGGTCGACGACGAAGTATCGACAGCTTCTTTCCGGTCCAGTCACCGAAGTCACACTCGAGCAGTCCGCGGTTCATTTGTGGCCGAAGCCGCAAGGTCTTGGCAATGGGAGCCGCGGTCTCTCGAGTGCGTTCCAGTGGCGAGACATAGAGGGCGACGGGCTTCTTCGAGAGTTCAGCCAGTCGCTGAGCGACTTGCTCAGCCTGCGCCGCCCCTTCGTCGCTTAGATGCAGACCCGAGGCTCGTCCAGGCAGAATAGTTCCCGTCGTAGACGTTTTTCCGTGACGGACTAACAATATGGTCGTGAAGGTTGGGGTACGGGCCACTTATCGAATCTAAACGTTTGATTTACGCGGACGTCACGGGGAGTCGACGTGGACCAGGATTTGCCGTCTCGGGCCAACGCTTTCGACTCACTCGAGCTAGACGATGCAAGAGCGCGACGGCACCCGGATCGTCGTCGCCGGGACGGGTTTCAATGACGCCGTCACGCTTCATTGCTTCCATGAGCTCTCGACCCTGCTCCGTACGAACAATCACCAGCGTCCAATCACCGAAATCGCCAATGCCCCCGGTTGAAATGTCGGCGTGTTCGGCGGCGAAGTCGGGGCACTGCTTGCAACCTTCGCGCGTGAAAACGTGTCCTTCTTTGAGCGGCACCTCGTGATAGCCGCCATCGTGGGTCCAGATTTGAAAAACACCTTTGATGTTGATCTTTTTAATTTCGGCCCGCTTGAGCCCGTACTGCGCTTCGAAGAGTTCTTCAAATATTTTGTCGTCGAAAGTCTTTGAGCACAACAGTCCAATAGTGAGCGAGAGTCGTCGAGCCACTTTGCCGGCCTTTCGTGCCTGCATTGCTCCCGGCGCCGAGGCCATACATCCCATACCAACGAGCGCAATGCGTTCAGCACCATTTTCTACGGCCGAGGCGTACGCCAAAAGATTGGCACTGTAGGTGTAGCGCGACCCCGCGGTTTCAATAACTTGGTCTCGCGTGGTGACGACGCGAGGTTCCGTTTGCCACGTCGCGCCATCTCCTTCAAGCCCGCTCACCAAGGCGGCGTCAATGATGTCATTTTCGAGTGCGTAAATCAGTAATGATGAAACGAACCCACCGTCTTGACCATTTTCTACGTGAAAGGGATCCGACGAGCGAGCGAGCAAAACATCGCCGATGCCGAAGATCTCGTCGTCGGTGCGGTCGCGCTCAAACTTTCGAATATCGATTTCGCTTTCCCAGTTTCGAAAACGGGGGCAGGCACGGGTGCAGAGCGTGCAGCCCTTCTCGCCGTGAGTGCAGTCTGCTTTGCCGCCATCAATATCTAAGTGGAACGGCTTGTAAGCACCGTTCTTGTCGTCATAGTCAAGAACGTCGTGGGGACAGACAATGACACAGGCCGCGCATCCAGTGCACGAACCCGACGTGACCACTTCGCTAAAGAGTTCGCGCCAGTGCGGTTTGTCAATTGCCATATAGCCACGATAGTAAGTAGGTCGAGGGTGAAATTCTCGTGCAAACCTGTACGATTCGCCCGTGCCCGAGATACTCGAAGTTGAGTCGTATCGTCGATTGGCCGACCGTATTGTTGGTACTCCCATTGTTCGTGGGTGGGCGGATTCCTATGCGGCGAAGAAATTACCGAGTACGACAGCGTGGGCGAGTGCAGTAAAGGGGCTCAGCGTTACCTCCACCTCTCGACGAGGAAAGCTGATGCTGCTCAATACGAATGGGGTCACACTCGGTATGCGTTTTGGCATGACCGGGGTACTGCTTATCGATGACGACGCCGGCATCGACGGACTCTTCTATGGTCCTCATACGTTCAAACGTGAATGGATCCGGGGTGGTCTTGAATTCATCGATGGACGCAAGTTGATCTTGCACGATCCGCGAAGGTTGGCGCGCGTAGAGATTGATCCGGATCTGAGCGAACTTGGCCCCGATGCGCTTTCGCTAACGAGAAAGGAATTTGATTCAGTACTTCGTGTTGATCGTGGTGAGGGACCAGCTATTAAGGCGCGTTTATTGGACCAAAGTGCGGTCGCCGGGGTGGGGAATCTGCTCGGCGACGAAATACTGTTTCGAGCCGGTATCGATCCACGAACTGCTACGGGTCTTTTAAACGCTGACGAGCGTGACCGCCTCTTTCGGGCTTTCAAGCAAACAATGAAAACACTTCAGCGCAGGGGCGGTTCGCATACTGGCGATCACATGATTGCAAGATTTCCCGACGCATTTTGCCCCTTGGACGGTGGCAGGATGTTGCACCAGTCAATTGGAGGGCGCACCACCTACTGGTGTTCGAAACATCAGAATCGCTAAGCAATTCAGCATTTCTTAGAGTGGTGGTCGGCGCGAGCAATGCAATAGTGAAGACTGTCTGAATGCAAAGTTTCATCCACCACTACGGCTACGCCGGTCTCTTTCTCGTCGCGATTCTCGAATCCATGTGCGTACCCATTCCGTCGGAGGTGACCTTTGCTTTTGGTGGAGCGCTGTGCACGACAGCCGTTGCGACAGGAAAGCCGCTCAATATTGGCGTGGTGATACTTCTCGGCGTGCTTGGCTCGGTCGTTGGATCAATCATTGCCTATGAGGTCGGACGAAGTGCGGGTCGAGCAATTGTCGATCGATGGGGAAAATGGATCCTTCTCACGCATAAGGATCTCGATACAGCAGAACTTTGGTTTGATAAATACGGATCGGTTTCCGTGCTCGTTGGTCGAGTCATTCCCATCGTGCGATCGGTAATTTCATTGCCAGCCGGCGTTGCTGAAATGAAGCGAGGAAGATTTATAGTGCTGACGGCCGTCGGTAGCGCTGTTTGGGTTTCGCTACTCACAGGTCTTGGTTATGCCGCTGGAGCGAATTGGAATTCTCACGTGGCGAAGTATTTTCACTACGTGCAATGGCCGGTGGTGGCCATTGTTGTTGTCCTGCTTGTTTATGGCTACCAGCGTCGCTTCAAATCCGTTCGCGCTCAACAGTCGAACTAACCCCCTATCTCTTGGAGCACACGACTGGCGTGACCATCGGTGCGGACGCCGTACCAAGCGTGTTCAATTTTCCCGTTCGGACCAACAACGAACGTTGATCGGATTACGCCAATGACCTTTTTGCCATACAACATCTTTTCTCCGAAGGCGCCGTATTTTTCCATCGTCTTTTTTGATGGGTCACTGAGCAATAAGAACTTCAGCCCAAACTTTTTCTTGAAGGCCACGTGCGATACTTGGTCGTCGGGAGAAACACCCAAGACACGCACTTTGGCTTTCTTATACATAGCGAGCGAGTCGTTGAATTGGCATGCTTCCTTGGTGCAGCCCGGCGTGTCGTCGGCGGGGTAGAAGTAGAGAACGTATCGCTCGCCCGCCAGACTCGTTGACGAAACGGTGCTGCCGTCATCGGCCTTCAGTGAAAATGATGGCGCTTTGATGCCAGGGGTTAGTCGAGGCACGATGATCCTTTCGCTGAAAATCTCAAACTAGCGGCCCTAAAAGTGCATTCTGGTCGTAGACTGCATCTGAGGCACTGCGTTGGGCGTAGATGCCTGGGCCCATCCCCCCTTAAGACGTCGGTTCTGGGTCCAGCCGAGAAAAGACCAGACCACCGTGAATGCGGAACTAAACGTCGTTGCAAATGCAGCTGACACCTACGCGACGGAACAAACATTTGCCTCATTAGGCATCTGCGAACCGCTCGTAAAAACCCTCGAGGCCCAGGGAATCACCGCGGCCTTTCCTATTCAAGCCATGACCATTGCCGACGCACTCGCCGGTCGAGACGTCTGTGGCAAGGCAAAGACCGGCTCAGGCAAAACTTTGGGCTTCGGGCTACCAATGTTGCAACGCGTCGCCGAATCTCTCGAAGTACAGGGCTCGCCCAGTGTTGGAGGACCAGCACGACCGCGCGGACTGACACTTCTTCCGACGAGAGAACTCTGTGTTCAGGTCTACGAAGTGTTAGAGCCCCTCGGAGCAGCCCTCGGACTTCGAGTTACTGCGGTCTACGGCGGTGCCGACATCGAACGTCAGATTAAGCAACTTCGAAAAGGCAGTGACATCATCATTGCCACACCAGGGCGACTCATTGACCTTGGCGACCGAGGCGAAGTAAACGTCGAACAACTCGACATCTTGGTACTTGACGAAGCCGACCGCATGGCCGACATGGGTTTCATGCCCCAAGTGGAGTGGGTTCTTCGTCGCATCGCTGAGCATCCTCATCAGACGTTGCTTTTTTCGGCGACATTGGACGGTGCCGTTGACCGCTTGGTAAAGCGCTATCTGACTGATCCTGTTTTTCACGAAGTGCAATCGGACACGCAGACCGTTTCAAAAATGGTTCACCACTTTTTGAATGTTCATCAGATGGACCGGATCCGAGTCACCGCCACCATATGCAAGGCGTACGACAAGACGATCATTTTTGCCCGCACCAAACGTGGTGCTGATCGACTCGTCGAGCAATTGCAAAAAGAAGGCGTGAACGCCGCTGCTATCCACGGTGATCTTCGACAGATCCAGCGTGAGAAGGCCCTCGCCGATTTTGGTTCCGGTGACTTAGCGGTCTTGGTCGCTACCGACGTCGCGGCGCGAGGTTTGCACATCGATGGTGTCGATGTTGTTATTCACTTCGACCCACCCGAAGATCAAAAAGCGTATCTGCATCGTTCAGGTCGTACGGCTCGCGCGGGTTCAACGGGAATTGTTGTTTCGCTACTTCTCTGGAATCAAATTGTTGAAGCAGAAGTCATCATGAAGCGTCTCGCTTTGAAACGTCCCATTGTCGAAGTATTCTCAAATGATCCACGTCTTAAAGATTTGGCGAACTGGGAACCAACGATGGAGGACTCAGTACTTTGACACCTCGCGAAGAACCACCGCAGGTTTGGAAATACGACAAGGGGCTTGAGCGCGTCCTCGTCGTGGTCGCGCACCCTGACGACATTGACTTTGGTTGCGCCGGGACAGTCGCCGCACTCACCGAACACAACATCGACGTTGCCTACTGTCTCGTGACGTCCGGCGACGCCGGTGGTGATGATTCAAACCTCACCAAGGAAGAGCGAAGTGAAATTCGCGAACACGAACAAGTTGCTGCGGCCAAACACGTGGGAGTTTCCAAGGTGACGTTTCTTCGCTGGCCCGACGGACAAGTCGAGCCGTCGCTGCTCCTTCGACGAGAAATTGCGCGAGCAATTCGCGTGCAAAAGCCGGACGTTGTTATCACGCAGTCGCCCGAACGTAACTGGGAGCGAATTTTTGCTTCGCACCCCGACCACTTGGCGGCCGGTGAAGCCACAATGCGGGCGGTGTATCCCGATGCCCGTAACCCTCACGCATTTCCAGAACTGTTGCGTGAAGGTTTTGAGCCTCACACGGTGAACGAAGTGTGGTTGATGTCAAGGGCACCCAACATGGTGGTTGACATCACGAAAACTTTCGACCAAAAAATCGCAGCTCTTCGCGAACACGTCAGTCAAGTTGGCGAACGAAACGATCTTGATGTCTCGATGAAGGAATGGGCCCGCCAGACGGGCAAGGCTGCTGAACTCGGTAAAGGAAAATTGGCGGAGGGATTTCGCCGCGTCGGTACGGCATAGAGTTAGTCCCCACGAGAGGGGGCGAAGTGACCGAGCGGCGTCGAGTATCCGAACGAAGCGTTGATTCTTCGCTGTTCTCCTCGCTGCGTGATCTAAAACGTTCTGAATTACCGCTCGAATTTTTGGCGGGCGTCACGCTGTTGGCCATTGCGATTCCCGAACAACTCGCGACGTCGCAACTGGCCAATGTCCCCGCATTTTCGGCAATGCTGGCCTTCACTGCCGCGACGATAGTTTTCGCGATGCTGGGGTCGAATCCAATTTTGTCGGTCGGGGCTGATTCGACAATCGCGCCGCTGTTCGCCGTGGCTTTGCTTCGTCTCGCCGCGAGCGATTCACCTCACTACTTGTCACTCGTTAGTGCCACCGCGGTCGTGACGGGCGTTCTCGTGTTGGCGATTGGGTTATTTCGTTTGGGATGGTTGGCGGACTTTCTTTCCATGCCCATTATCGCTGGCTTCATGACCGGCATCGGCATCGTGATCATGGTCCATCAGTTGCCGCACGCGTTGGGCATTGCCAGTGTGGAGGGATCGTTCTGGCATCGCCTCGTCACCATTGGTTCTCATTTGTCACACGTCAATGGTTGGGCGGTAGCGATCAGCTTTGGAACTTTGGCATTAATTGTCGTTGGTGAAAAATTTCTTCCGAAGTTTCCATTTGCGTTGTGCGCGGTGTTGGCCGCAACAGCGCTGACGCATTTTGGACACCTCGCCCAACACGGTGTCGCGATTCTCGGCACGGTGATTGCGGGAGGACCAACATGGCGTTGGGGTTCGCTGACGTCGCATGACATGGTGACGGTCATTACGACGTCGCTGACGGTCGCTGTTGTTGTACTCAGTCAAACTGCGGCCACAACGAGGTCGGTGGCTGATGACTTGGGAATTGGCATCAACATCAATCGAGACTTCATTGCTGTGGGGCTCGCAAACGCGGCGTCGGGCCTCATTGGTTCTATGCCAGTGAATGCCAGTCCCGCGAGAACTGGCGTGATCACGATTGCTGGGGGAAAGACGCAACTCGTGGGTCTTCTCGCCGCGGGTGGCGCGCTCTTGGTGGCCCCCGTGGCACCCGCACTCAAGGACATGCCGCTGGCGGTTCTCGCGGGTGTGCTGTTCTTCGTGGCGAGTCGACTGGTAAAAACAAAAGCCCTTCGTCAAATTGCGCGTGTCGGATCCTACGAGTTGGTGTTAGCGCTGCTTACTGCCGTTGTCGTGATGTTCGTGGGAGTGCAACAAGGCCTCGCGCTGGCCGTGGCGCTCGCCATCTTTGATCGCACGAGGCGTTCGTCGCGACCACATATGACGGTGCTCGGTCGAAAGCCAAACACGACGAGTTGGGAACCCCTCGGCAGCGAAGGGGCTACCACCGTTGATCACGTGACCGTCATGCTCTTTTCTGCACCGTTGTACTTTGCGAACGCGGCCAAGTTTGTTGACGAAGTCCATCAAGTGCTCACTACTTATCCGGAGACAAAAAACATTGTTCTTGACGCCGCCGCGATTCACGACATTGACTTCACCGGCATCTCGACGTTGGATGATTTATTGGAAGATCTCAAACGAGACAGCATCGGGTTTTCCATTGCTCGCGCGGGAAGCGGTGTCCTTCGCACCCTGAAAGCAGCGCCGTCCGCCCTCGCCCAAGAAGTGTCTACCTACGACACGGTGGACGAAGCCGTACGAGCTCTCGGCGATTAGCTCTTCGCGAGATTTCTCAGTACGAAATTCAGTACGCCACCTTGTCGGTAGTACTCGGCCTCGGTGGGCGTGTCGATGCGCAGTCGCACGTTGAACGAGAACGAACTGCCGTCTTCGCGTGTGGCCGTGACCAGCACTGTTTGTGGGGCTTCGCCTTCGTTCAAGGACTCGAGGCCCGTGATGTCGAGCACCTCGGTGCCGTCAAGTCCGAGTGATTGCGCCGTGTCGCCGGGCAAGTACTGCAAGGGAAGAACGCCCATGCCAACAAGGTTGGAACGGTGAATACGCTCGAAACTCTCGACGAGGACGGCCTTTACACCGAGCAACTTCGTGCCCTTGGCGGCCCAGTCACGGCTGGAACCACTGCCGTATTCCTTGCCAGCGAGGATGACGAGCGGAGTTCCTTCTTCGGCGTAGCGAGCGGCCGCGTCGAAAATGGACATGCCTTCACCCTCGGGAAATTTGATGGTCACGCCACCTTCGGTGCCCGGAGCCAATTGGTTGCGCAGTCGCACGTTCGCGAAGGTGCCGCGCACCATGACTTCGTGGTTGCCCCGTCGCGTGCCGTAGCTATTGAAATCCTGAGGCTTAACACGCGCGTCGGTGAGGTAGAGACCAGCAGGCGCGCTCGCGCGGATGTTTCCCGCGGGCGAAATGTGGTCGGTCGTCACGGAATCGGCCAACTTCGCCAAAACACGTGCGCCGATGACGTCGCTGACCTTTCCCACTTCCATCGTGAGGCCGTCAAAATACGGCGGCAGTTTCACGTAGGTGGAAGCGTTGTCCCACGCATACGTCAACGCATTCGTTGTCGGAACTTGCTGCCAACGTTCGTCCCCACTAAAGGCACTCGCGTAACGCTCTTTGAACATTTGAGGTGTCACGGAAGCTCGAACTCCTTCGGCGACTTCGGCGTCCGAAGGCCAGATATCGCGCAGGTACACCGGCTGACCATTGGAACCGGTGCCGAGTGGCTCGGTTTCGAGGTCAATGTCAATCGTTCCTGCTAGTGCGTAAGCAACAACGAGTGGCGGACTCGCGAGAAAGTTCTGCTTAACGTCAGGGTGGATGCGTCCTTCGAAGTTTCGATTTCCCGATAGGACCGACACCGCCGAAAGATCGTGCTCGTTAATGGCTTCAGAAACGCCACTGAAAAGTGGACCAGTGTTGCCTATGCACGTCGTGCAACCGTAACCAGCGAGCCAGAAGCCCAATTTGTCAAGGTACGCGGTGAGATTCGCGCGGTCGAGGTAGTCCATGACCACACGACTGCCCGGTGCGAGTGACGACTTCACCCATGGCTTTTTTTCGAGGCCGAGTTCGACTGCTTTTTTGGCGACGAGACCAGCCGCCACCATGACCCAGGGATTGGAAGTATTGGTGCACGACGTAATCGCCGCGACGACGACGTCGCCGTCGCGCAAGTGTTCCGCAGCATCGACACCTTGCACGGCAATGGGTTCGCGGCCAAGTGCGTTGAGAAAAGCTCCTCGTGCGCCGCTCAAGGAGACGCGGTCTTGAGGACGCTTGGGTCCCGCCAAACTCGGCTCGACCGTTGCCAGGTCGAGTTCTACGGACTCTGAATACACCGGTTCTTCGTTGCCGGCATCGTGCCAGATTCCTTGAACGCGTGCGTAGGTTTCGACGAGCGTCAAGAGTTCTTGCGAACGACCAGTGAACTGCAGGTAGTCGAGGGTGACTTGGTCAATGGGAAACATCGTGCAGGTGGCACCGTACTCCGGCGACATGTTGCCAATGGTCGCGCGAGTTTCGAGTGAGAGGGATCCAACGCCGGGCCCATAGGCCTCGACGAATTTTCCGACGACGCCCTGCTTTCGCAGCAGTTCCGTAATCGTCAACACGACGTCCGTCGCGGTAACACCCTCACGGGTAGAACCCACCAGACGAAGTCCGACGACGGGGGGAATGAGCATCGACGTTGGTTGTCCGAGCATGCCGGCTTCGGCTTCGATGCCACCAACGCCCCAGCCAAGAACGCCAAGACCGTTCACCATCGTTGTGTGGGAATCGGTGCCAACGAGGGTGTCGAGGAAGGCAACGCCGTCTTGTTCAAATACCACGCGAGCCAAATGTTCGAGATTCACTTGGTGGCAAATCCCCATGCCCGGAGGCACCACGCGGAACTGCTTAAAGGAACTTTGCGCCCACTTAAGGAACGTGTAGCGCTCAACGTTTCGTTCGTATTCAATGTCGACGTTTTCTTCGAAGCTCTCTGCGGTGCCCGTGAATTCAAGAATGACCGAGTGGTCGATGACGAGTTCCACGGGGACAAGGGGATTGATCTTGTTGGCGTCACCCCCGAGCGCAATGATGGCGTCACGCATTGAGGCAAGGTCGACCACCGCCGGCACACCCGTCAAGTCCTGCATGAGAACGCGCGCGGGCGTAAAGGCAATTTCTTTGGCGTCGTCGCCGGCGGCTTCGCCGTGGCGCCCTGGAGCCTCGGCCCAACGAGCAAGAGCCTCAATGTCGCCGGCGAGTACCTTTACGCCATCCTCGTGACGCAGCAAGTTTTCTAAGAGGACCTTTATGGAATAGGGCAATCGCTCGACGTTGTAGGGAGCCAGTGCACTCGCTTTCAAGGAGTAATAGCTGAGCGTGCGGTCGCCAACTTGCAGACTGGCGAGCGCACCGAAACTGTCGAGTGAGGGTGTGGTCATGTCTCCATTCTGCCGTGTTTTCAAATGTTTAGTTTCGCGAAGTATCGCCTCGTCGACACTGGTAAGAAAAGTGCGAGACTGGACCTCGTGGTGACTACGTACGACGAGATTCTCACCCGACTGCAAGCGGCTTTTGACCACTTGGAAGTGGGCGCCGATCCCGTGCTTCGACCGTCTGATCGCTGTGACTTTCAAGCCAACGGCGCCATGGCCCTCGGCAAAAAGCTCGGCCGCGCTCCTCGCGACGTTGCCCAAGAAATTCTTGGCTTCGTTGATCTCTCCGGCGTCGCCGAGGCGCAAATCGCGGGTCCCGGTTTCATTAATCTCACGCTCTCGACACCATTTCTCTCGAAGCGACTCCAACACCTCGTGGCCGACGAGCGTCTAGGCATTGCCAAAACCGAGAAGGTTCTGACCGTGGTCATTGACTATTCAGCCCCCAATGTCGCCAAGGAAATGCACGTGGGTCACCTTCGCTCGACGGTCATTGGTGATTCGATTCGACGCACGTACGAATTTCTTGGACACAATGTTATTGCTCGTAATCACATCGGCGACTGGGGAACCCCTTTTGGCATGTTGATTGAGCACTTAGTGGATATGGGAGAAGACGCAGCGGTCGAGTCACTATCGATTGGCGACCTCGATAGTTTTTATCGCAGCGCTCGAACAAAATTTGATGCCGACGACACCTTCAAAGATCGAAGTCGGTCCCGAGTGGTGTCGTTGCAGTCGGGCGACCCCGAGACGCGTCGACTCTGGCAATTACTCGTTGATCAGTCGGTGGCGTACTTTAACGAGGTCTATCAACTCTTGGACATTGAGTTGACGTCGGACGAAGCAGTGGGCGAGTCCTTCTATAACGACATGTTGGAAGACGTGCTCACGGACCTCGACGCCGCAGGATTAATTGTGGAGAGCAACGGGGCACAGTGTGTGTTTCCAAAAGGGTTTACCAATCGCGACGGTGAACCGCTGCCACTCATTGTGCAAAAGAGCGATGAGGGTTTTGGGTACGCGGCTAGCGATCTCGCGGCGGTGCGCGACCGCGTGGGACGCCTGAAGGCTGACGAAATTCTTTACGTCGTAGGAACGCCCCAGGCGCAGCATTTTGAGATGGTCTACGCGGTCGCTGGCGAAGCGGGGTGGTTGCCAGCCAGTGTTCGTTGCGAACACGTGAGTTTCGGCAACGTGCTTGGTACGGACCGAAAGATGTTTAAGACCCGAAGCGGAGAAACCGTAAAGCTCGTGGGACTTGTTGAAGACGCTATTGAGCGTGCCTACGCCGCATTGGAGACGCGCGCGAGTGATCTCTCGGATAGCGAACGACGAGAATTGGCGACACAGATTGCCCGTGCGGCCATTAAGTATGCCGACCTTTCAACTGAACGGCAACGTGACTACGTCTTCGACCTCGAGCGCATGTTGGCCTTCGAGGGTGACACCGGTCCGTATCTTGAGTACGCGCACGCCAGAATTCGTTCGATCTTTCGTCGCCTGGCGACGCCGTACAGTCCCCATGGAGTTACGTTCGCGCTATCGAGTGATGCGGAACGTCAGCTGGCGCTCGGACTACTCGCGTTTCCCGAGGCGTTTGAGCAAGCCTTTACGCAGTTGGCTCCCAACAAACTGTGCGCCTATCTCTTTGACCTCGCGCAACGATTCACCACGTTCTACGAAAATTGCCCAGTCCTCAATGTTTCGGGTGACTTGCAAGCGGAGCGTCTCGCGCTTTGTAACTTGAGTGCTCGCACCTTGGCTCTCGGGCTTTCACTCTTAGGGATTGGCGCACCGGAGCGTATGTAAAAGCCGTGTGGCTTTAAACGTTACGGATGGGTAATGTACAAACCAGCGCACTCGCGCGGGAATTCGTTTGGGGGAATTATGAAGGTACGAGCCGCACTCGCGACGGGCGTCAATGAGCCTTGGGTCACCGAGACAATTGATATTGACGAACCACATCCGTACGAAGTGAAAGTGAAAATGGCCTTCGCGGGCATGTGCCACTCGGACGAGCACGCTCGAACGGGCGACATGGGAGCGCCTGCTGAAGTCCTGCAAATGCTTGGTGCGCCCTCGATGTTTCCGCTCGTTGGTGGTCACGAAGGCTCGGGCATTGTTGAAGCAGTCGGCGAAGGCGTCACTGATTTGAAAGCGGGCGACCACGTGGCTGTCTCGTTCGTGCCCTCGTGTCGCAAGTGTCAGTACTGCTTGTCGGGTCGGGCGTATCTCTGTGATCTACTCGCGGGCACGCTCGTAGGACCCATGTTGTCCGACGGTACCTGGCGCCACCACTGGGAAGGTCAGAACGTGAATCGTTACGCCCAACTCGGTACCTTCTCTGAGTACATCGTGGTCCATGAAGCATCGGTCTTTCGTATTGAGCCTTGGTACGACCTTCGAGCCGCCGCACTGTTGTCGTGCGGCATCTCAACGGGCTTTGGCTCAGCCGCTACTCGCGGTGGCGTAAAGCCCGGCGACGTCGTTGCGGTCATTGGTTGTGGTGGTGTGGGATCTGGCGCCATCCAAGGTGCAGTGCACGCTGGCGCTCGAGCGGTCATCGCCATTGACACAGAACCCTCGAAGGTAGAGCGCGCCCTAAAGATCGGCGCTACGCACGGAGCGCCGTCGACGCTCGATGCCGCGTTCAATATTCTTCCCGATCTCACGTGGGGACAAAACTGTGACGTGGTGATTTTGACGCCGGGCCGCCTTACGGGCGACCTCGTGGAGCAGGCTCGCTCCATCACCGCAAAGGGTGGCACGATTGTCGCTACGGCGATTGCTCCGATTGGCCAAACTTCGGTGGACATCAACTTGCAGATGTTCACGCTGTACAACCAGTCCTTGCTCGGCACCATGTTTGGTTCAACGAACCCACGCGTCGCCGTTCCAAAACTGCTTCGCTTGCATTCCGAAGGCAGCCTCATCATTGACGATTTGATTACCAAGGAGTATTCAATCGAAGAAGTCAACCAGGGCTACATCGACTTGGAAGAGGGCAAGAACATTCGAGGTGTCGTTCGCTTCTAGTTTTGAAGTCCCCCGTTTGATGCCTTAGTCGTAGAGCGGGGGACGTTTTGCGTCTCGACCCGTGAGCGCTCGAAGACCCTTCGTTGTGCCGGTGATGTTTGGTCGAATGGCCCACCAGCCGCGGTGCTCCACGGCGCCGCGCCACACACCCGTGGCGTACGCCATATCGTCAGCCACAGCGAAGGGAATATCTTGTACGTGGAGCGCCTTTTGGCGTCGCCAGCGCCACAGTGTCCCCACGCCAAAGAGCACCAGCATGCGACGACGCAATTTAGGATGCAGACTTAGTAGCAAGACCAGTGGTCCGTACGTTCGAACAACGGACCGAGCGAGTGGTCCACCCGCTCGCATCACGCCGGCGCCCACGATTTGTCGTGCAACTTTTTCCGGATGTTCGGTAGTCCCCGGAAGTTGACCCACGAGACTTCGATGCGCCACAGTCAAAATTCGCGCCGCCAGGCGAGGTCGCTTTAGGAATACGGCCATCCAAATGGCGAGCGTTGATGCATCGACTCGAACGGGTGTGAGGCGCGAACCGTACCGTTTCGCTAGTTCGCCGGACGAACGTCCGTAATCGTGGCGCTGCTGCCACCACTTTTTCCACGAAGGCCGAGCCGGATGGCGCACTATGACGTCAGGGTCGTAGCGAAGGAGCCAACCTTGATCGTGCAAGCGCCATTCGAAATCCACGTCTTCACCCACACGAAAAGAAGGATCGAAACCGTCACCGAACGCGGCGCGGCGAACGAGAAGACAGGCGCTCGGAACGTACGAAACCCTTCCTCCGGGCACGACAATGGCGCGGGAGTTTCCGAGATCGAGTGGAGAGTTTCGTCGTTCGAACGAGGAGAAGACTCCTTTGTCGATACTGCCCACGACACGCGGTGCCGCCGCAGCCACCAGAGGATCTGAAAAATTGGCAGCGAGCTGAGCGAGCGTCGTCCGCGAGTCATCGAGCAGTACATCGGCATCGACGAACCACAAATACGATCGATTCGTTCGGGCAGCTCCTTCGTTTCTCGCGGCGCCAGGCCCACTGTTCACGTCGAGGCGCACGAGCGCTGCCCCAGCGTTCTCGACCGTCTGCGCAATTTCTGGACCGCTGTTTGAGCCATCATCGACGACGGTGACATGAAGACCTTGTAATTGCTCCAATAAAGAAGTCAGTGCGGGAACATTTTGGAATACGGGAATGATGACGTCGGTCTCGGCGCTGACATCCATCGGCGAAAAATGCGGATGCAGCAGGCCCTGAGAAACAAGTGTTCGGGCGAAGAGTTCTTGCCCAGGTTCAACAACGCCGCCGTCTTTCCAACTTTGGGCTATTGGTCGCGAAGCACCGCGAAGGCGGAGCAGTCGCCACGGGGAGCCACCGGCGATCAAATCACGGTCAATGAACGTCGCGTCATCATCAAGCGATACTTTCGTCCCTGGCTCAATGGGCGCGTCCTGGGGCAATGGCGCGGCCACGAGGTGATTGGCCATAGCGAAGTATGGCACGAAGAGTGTCTCGGGGCATCGTCGGACACGGCAGAATAGGAGAACCCGAGGAGGAACCATGGACCCCGAAGTCACCGAAGAAGTTGTCGAAGAACAAAGTGCCCCTGAGAGCACTGAATTACTGGTTGAAGAAGTTTCTATTGACGGCCTCTGCGGCGTTTACTAAATCGTGATCGACGCGTCGCAGTGCGCGTTCGACGCGCGCGAACCGTGGCACCTCAGCCCACTCGTGTCATTACGTGACGAAGAGTTCGGCGCGATGGCGTATCACCACGGCAACCGTCGACTGGTGTTCTTGAAGTCGAGAAAACTCGTGGACGTCGTTCGTGAACTGCACGAACACGAAAGTGCGGACGCTGCTATTGATGCACTCGTAGGGGACGACGACCACGCTCAATACATCGCGGCGCTGGCCTCACTGGCGAAGTCCGAGGTGTTGTGTGTCGGCTAATTCGTCACTCCGTAACCGATTCGAACGGGGTCTTTCCGCACCGATCTGTTTGACGTGGGAACTGACGTACGCCTGCAACTTGGCGTGCACGCACTGTCTGTCATCTTCGGGACGCCGAGACCCTCGCGAACTTTCCACCTCGGAGGCGAAGGCGCTCGTGGACGAAATTGCCGCGATGCAAATTTTCTACATCAACATTGGCGGCGGCGAACCAATGATCCGTTCGGATTTCTTTGAGCTCATCGAACACGCCGTTTCGCGACACGTCGGCGTGAAGTTCTCGACCAACGGTACGCGCATTGATGCCGTTGCCGCGCGACGACTTTCGAGTATGGACTACCTCGATATTCAGATTTCCATTGACGGGGCTGACGCGGCCACGAGCGACAAAATTCGTGGCGTTGGATCGTACGCCAGCGCGAGGCGAGCAATGGATCATTTGCGCGACGCGAACTTTGGTCAATTCAAGATTTCCGTAGTTATGACTCGCGAGAGCATTGAGCAGCTTGACGAATTTGAAGCACTCGCCACATCGTACGGAGCAGAACTACGACTTATGCGACTTCGACCCAGTGGTCGTGGTGTTGACGTGTGGGACGAACTCCACCCGACGCAACAACAAAATCGTGATTTGTACCACTGGCTGCTGGAACGCCCGAACGTGCTGACCGGCGATTCGTTCTTTCACCTTTCCGCACTTGGAGCGCCACTCGAAGGCCTCAATCTCTGTGGGGCAGGTCGCGTGGTCTGCCTCATCGATCCCGTGGGCGACGTCTACGCCTGTCCCTTTGTCATCCACGATGAATTTCTTGCTGGCAATGTACGCGACGCCGGCTTCCAAAACGTCTGGTCCAATAGTTCGTTGTTTAAATCACTTCGCGAACCAGGAAGTCCTGGAGCGTGTGTTTCGTGTGGTTCTTATGACGCATGTCGCGGTGGTTGCATGGCGGCCAAGTTCTTTACAGGGCTCTCGCTCGATGATCCCGATCCCGAATGCGTCTTTGGACATGGCGAAGAAGCTCTCGCAACCAAGCGCTTGCAAATAATTCCGAAGCCGTCGCCCGATCACTCAAGGCGCACGTCCGTGAGTATCGGTGCGCGTTAGTTTTACCCGAAGAAAGTGAATCTTCCCCCGCTCGATCGTCGAAATCATTTGGAACAAGCGACGCAGCGAACAAGGATTCTGCTCGTACCCATTGGCTCCTTTGAGCAACATGGCCCACACTTACCTTTTGATACGGACACGGTTATTGCTCTCGCCGTGTGTCACGACGTGGCAGCAATCGAGAACGTGGACGTCGCACCGGCACTTGCGTACGGAGCGAGTGGCGAGCATCAGGGCTTCGCGGGTCTTCTCTCGCTGGGTACGAACGTCACCGAACAAGTGCTCGTAGAGCTCGTGCGGTCCGCTCGCGATTCATGGGCCGGTGTCATTTTCGTAAGTGGGCATGGTGGCAATAACGAAGCGTTGTCGAATGCTCTTCGTTTGTGCACCGACGAAGGCGACCGAGTTTTTGCTTGGATGGCCAGTGCCGTGGACGGTGATCCGCACGCTGGCGAAAGTGAGACGTCGGTCATGCTCAGCATTGATCCATCAAGAGTTCGGACTGAGTTAATTGATGACGCCGTGCCTCTCGAGGGTTGGGGCTCACTCGCTCGTCATGAGGGAATCATCGCGGCAAGTCCCTCGGGGGTGCTTGGTTCTCCTTCAAAAGCGACGCTAGAACGTGGAGTGGCTCTTCGCGAGCGCTGGTGTGCTGAAGTGGTGACGTTGATTGAACGAATGAGGAGCATGTCATGAGTCGTGTCGCCATAGTGACGGGTGCCGCCCGAGGAATTGGTGCCGCGACGGTGGACGCACTCGTCAATGACGGCTACCGCGTCGTGGCCGTCGATCGCTGCCGCGACATCGCGGAAATTCCCTACGCCCTTGCTAAACCAGCCGACCTCGACGCCGTTGTTTCGCGTCACGGTGACAGCGTGCTCGGTCTCGTGGGTGACGTGCGAAGTGCTACCGACATGGCGCTCGCCGTTGAAACTGCCGTGCGACACTTTGGTCGAATCGACGCCGTCGTGGCCGCCGCGGGGGTGATTGCCGGTGGCTATCCACTTTGGGAAATGTCCGATGCTGCGTGGGATGCGGTATGGAGCGTGAGCGTTCTAGGTACGCGTCGCCTCTTGGAGGCGGCGATTCCTCAGATGTTGTTGGCGGGACCTGAAGCCAACGGTCGCGTTGTAGCCGTGGCATCGGCCGCGGGACAACTCGGCCTTCGACACCTCGCCGCGTATTCCGCCGCAAAGCATGCTGTGGTCGGACTTATTCGAGGAGTGGCCATGGATCTTGCCGAGCACGGCATTACCGCCAATGCCGTGAGTCCAGGATCGACGGCGACGTCAATTCTGGACGCGTCGGCTGCTCTCTACGGTCTCTCGGGTCCCGAGGAATTTGCTTCACAGCAACCCGTTGGTCGATTACTCGATCCCAAGGAAATTGCGAATGCCATTTCATGGTTGTGTTCAACGGGTGCTTCGGCCGTGACGGGTGCGGTGATTGCCGTCGACGGCGGTATGACTGTTAACTGATTGACGCAAGTGGTTTCGTTCGTCGCGCCATTACGCCGACGATTATCACGATGGCGATCGATAGATAAATCGCAATCGTCCCCTGGCCAACGGCCAGTCCACCGCGCGACGTTCCAACGCCAAACCAATCGGCGAACGAAGCACCCAACGGTCGAGTAACAACGTAGGCCGCCCAAAAACTAAGCACGGCGTCAGCATTCAATTTCCAATACGCGAGAGCCGGTAGCGCGATGAGAACCGCAAAGAAAATCGCCGAACTGAAATAACCGAGTTTGAACGTGGTGGCCGTGAGATCACCAGCGGCTGTTCCGAGCGCGAAGGTGGCGATGACGGTGCTCCAGTAGAAAAGTTCGCGCCTCGTCGTGGTGATGGCGTGAATGGAAATCGTTCGCTCCGATTGATACCACCACGTCAAGATTGCGATAAGAGCGACGAAGAACAATGGTGTGGAGACGTCATAAGGAACTCCAATTTCAACGTGCAGACCGTCCGCGACCATCGTGCCGACAACGCTGATAGTGACGACAGCAAACCAGTACGTCCAGGCACGATAGCGCGGGGAGCGAAGCTGCCAAATCATCGCTAACAAAAAGAAAGGTGCTGCAATGACGACTGCCGGCACCGGGCCGAAGTGGTGGGCCAAAAAGTCGGAGGCAGATTCGCCCATACCGGTAGTCAAAATCTTTGTCAGCCAAAACAACGCCGTGGCCGCAGGCACCTTTTGGCTTTGGGGTGTCGTTGCGAGACTTTTTAGGAAAGGAGAAACGGTAATCCGTTGATGTTAAATCGCCGGCGTGGTCGCACTTCGCCACAATTCAAAGTAATTCTTAAACGTCACGTCGGAAGTTACGTAACCAGCTTCTTGTAATTCCTTGTGGAAGGCCGGGAGGTTGTGCCACGGTACGCCCATGTCGACGTGATGGGCGAGGTGCCACCCGGTGTTGTACGGGACAAACCAGAAACGAGCAAGGAGATGCTGCTGCACGTTGTGGGTAGTCATTCGCCGGTCACTGCTCTTTTGCATTCCGCCGTGTTCGGCGATAGCGCGCAGTCGATTGAGCACACGCCACTGCGTCATCCAGGGCAACCACCAAAAAACCAAGTACGACCACCACGCGCCGGTGGCGAGCCAGAAAAGTCCGAACAAAACAGCCTGCACGCCCAAAATAGACCCCGCGAGTTTTCGACTGTTTTTCTTTGCGAGCGCACCGAGCAGGGCTTTGAAGTTTTTGTAGCCGGAAATGCCAATGGCGTCACGAAAGAGCCGACGTCGCAGACTCGCGGGTTCGCAGGGGTAGCCCGAGTAAAACGCGATGTCGGGTTCTTCGGGTCCAAATTCTTCTCGGTGATGGGCGAAGTGACTTCGTCGGTAGAGCGAAATTGGGACCATGACCGGGTAGGCAATTATCCATTTGCCAACAAAGTCGTTCAGGCTCTTCTTTCGAAATAGCAAACGGTGGGCCGCTTCGTGCATCAAGATTGCAAATCGGGCGTGCATGGGGCCCATCAGGATAAAAGCCGCGATGGCGGCGATCCATCCAAAATGCACGCCGAGTTCGGCGAGCAGTGCCGTCCAAAACCACACCATGAATATGGCTCGCACGTTTCGCCACGTTTTTATGTCACGGTATTTTGCCCGCAGTTCGGGAATCGCAATACCGTTCGCGAGCAATCGATCGCTAGGTAGGACCTGGGGCAGCATGGCCTCATCAGGCACGAACGAAATTGCCATGTGCGAATTGTACGTCCAACTCCGCATTTCTGGAAGGTTGGGCTATGGTCGAGGTACCTCGCGTAAGCGAAGTCGGTGAAATTCCGACGCTGTCCCGCAACTGTAAGGGAACCTCTCAAGGGTTCTCAAGCCAGGTCGCCTGACGTGAGGGGATGTGAAGACAGCTCTCGAGGTGAAGGGCGGTCGTTCGGATATCACTATCCGTCGGTCAATCCACACTCGACCGAAAGGAGATATCCAATGAAACAAGTCATCCGCTACTTCGTAGCAATCGCGCTCGGCCTTGCCCCGCTCACGCTCGTGAGTTCAAGTGTGGCCAGTGCTGCTTCGGTACCGTCGTGCATTGTGTCCTTGTCGCCTACGGCGACCGAGACACTGTTCGCGATTGGGGCTGGTCCACAGGTACAGGCCGTTGATAATGACTCGGACTACCCAACGCACGGACTACCGAAGAAGAGAATCAATGCACTAAGTCCCAATGCGGAATCCGTCGCAGGTATTTGTTCGACCAAGAATGGTCACTCGACGAAGCCGGATTTGGTTGTCATTTCTTACAACGCGAACTCCATTGCGGAGCATTTGACGGCACTTGGTATCAAAGTGGTTGAACAAGACGCTGCTACGTCCGTGACCAGTGCATTGTCACAGATCAAGGCTCTTGGCGCACTGACGGGGCATGTAACGAAGGCTGATGCTCTCGCGAATTCGCTTCAAGCCACAATCAAGAAGGACGTTGAGTCAGTCCCGGCGCACGCATCAAAGAAATTGACGGTGTACTACGAACTTGATCCCACGCTGTATTCGATTGCAAGCTCGACGTTCGTGGGGGCACTGCTCAAGTCTCTAGGTGTCATCAACGTCGCCGACGCACAGTCGTCGGCCGCTGATGCGGGTTATCCGCAGCTCAGTCGTGAGTACTTGGTCAGCGCCAACCCGAAACTGGTTTTCTTGGCGGACACTATTTGCTGTGACGTCAATGCAAAGAACTTCGCCAAGCGTTCTGGCTTCTCGACAATGAGTGCTGTTAAGTATGGTCACGTCGTTGGACTGAACGATGACATTGCTTCACGCTGGGGTCCGCGACTTGGCACCTTGATGAACGATCTCACAAGGGGCGTCAAGTCGGCGTTAAACGACGCACGACTCTGGAAGTCATAAAACGTTGAACGAAGCTCTTCCGCCGAGTCCCCGACGCGTACGCATCGTGGCCGCAAGCTCTGTGGCTGCCGTGGTGATTTGCGCGTTGGGCGGCTTGGCGATTGGGCCGTTATCAATTCCGTGGACCGGCATTCTCGCGAGCGTCGTGAGTCACGTTGGCATGGGCCATTCGCATCTCACTTCGCTGCAGGATCTCGTTGTTTGGCAGCTGCGCGCTCCGCGAGTGGTGCTCGCTTTGTTGGCGGGAGCGATGTTGTCAGTTGCGGGTGGCACGTACCAGGGAGTATTTCGTAATCCTTTGGCGGATCCTTACTTGTTGGGCGTTGCGGCGGGAGCTGGTCTTGGCGCGACGATTGCCATCGTCAACTTAGGTAACGGTTTCACGACGCCAACGTGGACACCAGCACTCGCGTTTGGCGGAGCACTGCTTGCCGTTGTTCTGACGTGGATGATCGGAGGGCGAGGAATGCGCAGCAATTCATCGACGTTGATTTTGGCGGGCGTTGCCATCGCCGCGCTCTTTACTGCGTTTCAAACGTACCTGCAGCAGTCAAACACGAGCGCCACCATTACGCGCGTGTACTTGTGGCTTCTTGGCTCGCTCGCGAGCGCCAGTTGGCACCAAGTGCTCATTGTGTTGCCCTACGTCGTGGTGTGTTGCGCTGTCTGTGTGGCGTCAGGTCGGGCGCTTGACGTCCTCAGCGTTGGTGACGTGGAGTCT
>Ga0181534_10000099_pt1 | contig 63185 bp, 58 predicted proteins | sample PEATcosm2014_Bin_37_FD_119758 | JGI IMG/M metagenome (GOLD analysis project Ga0181534, IMG submission 119758) | Peatland microbial communities from MTU Mesocosm Facility, Houghton, MI, USA - PEATcosm2014_Bin17_10_metaG | ecosystem: Environmental > Terrestrial > Soil > Wetlands > Peat | place... | reverse complement strand
GTCGTTGAAATTGTCGTGCATCCACGCCAAACGCTCACGATCGGCGAACTGAGCAATAATCGCGTCTTGACTTTTGGGGTTCGCAATCTCGAGTGAGACCATCATCAGTTCAACAATCTTTTTTCCCTCATACGTGCTGATCGTTCCCCGTTCCATGATGTTCCGCGCTACCAAAATCCAGGCTTCGCCAATAGTTTTGGTTCCTAGAAGCAAAGGCGAAGAAACGCCGTGCACGGAGCCAGTGTCGCGAGAGTTCACGACAACAGTGTAAAAGCGTCGCGACGCTAGGTCCTAGTGCAACGAAAATTCGGCCGAGACTTTGACTTGTGAACCATTGCTAAGCCAGAAAGACCCTTCGTCCCACGCGAGCCACAAATTATCGTCGAGGGCCACGGCGTCGTGGTGCGTCAGTTCGGCCCACGTGAGGGGGCCCGAAGCAACCTCAGTCAGAATTTCCCAGAGCGCCGCGTTGTTCACGTGACCAACGACGTCGAGATCGGCTCTTCGAATCGGCCACGGCTTCTGCTGCTTGGGCGTTGGTGTAGTGGCCACAGAAATACGTCCCGACACCTTTCTTCCCTGCGCCGAAACACCGTAGAGATTCACGAAGTCGGGTCCCAGTCGAGTTGGTTGTCCCGTCGCATTAACGGGAACCCAGAGACCCGCAGTTTCGACGGCGACGTTTCCTTTGACCGAAATATCCGTGCGGCGCTCGGCCCATGCGGCGCCGGTTCCCGAACACCATGTTGTGAGTGTCACCATTTCGTCGAGTCGAGGCCAACGTTGCTCCCGCACCACTCGCATCGAGGTACGACGTACTACCCACGCTCCCGAATCGCTGGGATCGGTATCTTTCCAGTCGTCACGCGCGACGTCTTGTACGTAACGGGCGGCGGCGTCGGGACGCAATGCGGCGTCGACTCCGGTATCGCCTAAGCGCACCCGCCGCGTTGCTTCGAAAGTTCGACCAGTCGCGGGTCGAGGAACTATTTCAATCACGATGCACCGAGGGTAGTGCGCTTTAGATCTTCACGATGGTCTTTGGGGAATATCGAATCAACTTTCCAGCGTCAGTATCATCGTGACGAGTACCAACAACCGAGAGCGAGCCACCCATGCAATCCACGGATGGAGCACAATCAATAATTTTCCTGGTTTTGCTCGTAGTCTCAGCGTCCCTTGTTCGAAAGGGTCGAGCTGATCCGGCGTCGTCAACCCTGGCACCTCGCCAACGCATTCGACCTCTCGCATTGGAATGGCTTGATCCCGTGCTCGCCCTCGTTGTGGTTGGACCAGTGTTGTGGCACGAACTCACTTTGAACGTGGTTCATGTTGGTGCGGGAATCCTTGGCCTCGCACTTGGCTACCCCATTGGTGTACTGCGATCACGAATCCAATTCGTACGAGCCATTGAATCGACGAAGAGCGTCGTTCTCACCCGATCGAATGCCGAATATGCGCTCGTAGTTCTGCTCGTCATTCTTCGCTCCGCGGAGAGTTCCATAGAACGCCAGCACGGCGCAGCCATCACTTTTTTGCTCACAGTTCTTCTTACGTTTGCATTCGGTGAATCCGCAACCCGGAGTGCCACCATTACCCAGAAGTACCGAAAATCCGTCAATGAACAACCCCGACCAACTCTGGGCGCCTAGCGCCAGAACGAAGAATGTCAATGAGATCAGAGATACATGAGTTTTGAAGTCGAAAGAAGTGTTTCGGGTGACGTTGAAACGTGGTGGCTCAACCGTCCCGAAGTTCACAATGCCGTGTCGCTCGATATGTGGCACAAGATAGTCATCGAATGCGAGCGACTTGAGGGTGATCGTTCGGTGCGCGTTCTGGTTATTCGAGGACGCGGTGATCACTTTAGTGCCGGCGCCGACGTAAACGGACTCGGACGCGCGCTTGCGGCCGACGTCGACGGTTCCGTGTATCGAGCAACGAATGCCGCCGCCGAAGCTGCGCTCAGTGCACTACCGCTCGTAACAATTGCATTCATCAATGGTTACTGCGTTGGCGGTGCGGTGCAGTTGGCCTTGGCGTGCGATATCCGTATCGCGAGTGAAGACTCACAGTTCGGGGTTACTCCCGCGCGACTCGGCATTGTCTATCCGGCACTCGCTACTGCGCGACTCGTCGCAACAATTGGGCGCACCGCGACTGCAGATTTGCTGCTTCGCGGTCATCTCATCGACGCACAACGAGCTTTCGATATTGGTCTCGTCTCGAGCGTGAGTACCGAACCAGAAGAGACGCTTGACGCCTACGTCGACGAAGTTCTGTCTCGATCATCTTCGAGTCAAATCGCCACCAAACGAGTAATGAACGAACTTCTTCGTAACGAGACTTTGTCGTCATTGGGGAGCGAACTTGAGCAAGCGTCGCTGCATCACGACGACCTCGACGAAGGTCTCGCCGCGTTTCGTGAACACCGTAAACCTCAATTTGGACCGCGTCCGTAACGGCCCATTCTCGCCTACGGTAGACACGCCAACGAAAGTAGGTTGCATGAGCAAGGCCACAGATATCGACCTTTCACCGAAATTGAGCCCTGATGAATCGGCGAGTCGAATCGCCCAAGCGCAGCATCGTCTTGTTGAACTGCGGCTTTTCACCGCGGGTCTTACGCCACCTTGTCAAGTGGGTCCCGCGCTCATTGTGGTGATGGAAGGATTTGACGCCGCCGGTAAGGGTGGTTCGATTCGACGAATGGCCGGTGCGCTCGATCCTCGTCACGTCAGCGTGGTTCCGATTGGCCCACCTACTCCCGAAGAATTAGCGCACCACTTTCTGTGGCGTTTTTGGTCACACCTACCCGCCAAGGGTGGCATGACCATATTTGACCGCAGTTGGTATGGGCGCATCTTGGTAGAACGCGTCGAGGGTCTCATTGACAAATCCACGGTGGAGCAATCAACGAAAGAGATTGTTGATTTCGAACGAACACTCGTGAACGACGGCGTGACCTTGGTCAAGATTTGGCTTCATATTTCGGCCGACGAACAACTTCGGCGATTCGAGGATCGAAAGAAGGATCCCCTTCGATCATGGAAACTCACGCCTGACGACTGGCACAATCGAGATAAGCGTGAGCTGTATCTCGACGCCCTAAGTGACGTTTTGAAAAACACGGACGAACCGCACGCTCACTGGAATCCCATTTCTGGAGAAGATAAGCATTACGCCCGGGCGGTTGTTTTAGAGACCGTTATCGAGCGCTGGGAAGCGGACCTGCAGCGACGTGGCCTTGAGCTTCCCGAGACGCACGGCGGCCGGTCGCTTTGAAAACACTCGCGAGTCCATTTTCTGGAACACTGGCACCATGACCACTTCGTACGGAATCACTATTCCCTTTGACGGCATAACGCTGCACGAGCACAAGGAATGGTTCCACCTCTTGGCCGACCTTGGTTACCGCGATGTTTGGTCCGCGGAGGTTGACGGTACGGACGGCTTCACGCCGCTCGCACTCGCCGCTGCGTGGGAGCCACGCTTGGACCTTGGTGTCGCCGTAACGCCAGCGTTCACCCGAGGCCCAGGACTTCTCGCCATGAGCATTGCGTCCATTGCCGAGGCGGCGCCGGGTCGATTCTCGATGGGCCTCGGTTCATCGAGCTTTCCCGTCGTCGAGAGGTGGAACGGAATCCCGTACGAAAAGCCCTACGCCAAGACACGTGACGTCCTACGTTTCGTGAAGCGGGCGTTGGACGGTGAAAAAATTGATGAAGCCTTTGAAACCTTTGAGGTTCACGGGTTCAAACTCGCTCGTCCGGTCGCCGTGCGTCCCGAGATTTTGCTCGGCGCTCTTCGACCCGGCATGCTTCGTCTCGCTGGAAAAGAAGCCGACGGCGCCATTCTCAACTGGTTGGGCGCGAACGATGTTGCTCAGTGTCGCAACGAAGTGGGTGAAGGAAAGACCATTGCCGCCAGAATATTTGTGATCCCGACTACGGACAAAGACACCGCTCGTTTCATTGCTCGTCGAATGATTTCGTCGTATCTCACGGTCGAAGGGTACGCAGAGTTTCACCGCTGGCTCGGTCGTACCGAGGTACTTCAGCCCATGTGGGACGCGTGGGCGGCGGGTGACCGCAAGAAAGCGAACGAAGTCATTCCCGATCACGTCGTGGATGAATTGATAATTCATGGTTCCTACGACGAGTGTCGCGAACACGTCCAGCGTTACCTCGACGCAGGCGTCACGCGTGCCACGCTTGCGATTGTCCCCTTCGGCATTGATCTTCGAGAAGCTGTTGAAGGACTGGCGCCGCGCAGGTGAGTGCACCGCTCGGTAAGGGTTGGCTCGACACGGTTCTTGAAGGATCGATTGTTGGCAGCTTCACGCGACTGGGACCATCAATACGCCAACACACACAGCACTGGAAACCACTCGAGCGCCTCGACGGAAAAACCGTCGTCGTAACGGGGGCCACTTCAGGACTTGGCGCCGCGGGAATTCGCACGCTGGCCGAGCTTGGTGCCTACGTCGTTGGTATCGGTCGTAATCAAAAGGCACTCGACGATCTGGGGGAGTTCCTCGGCAATCGTGGAGAAACCTGGCGATTTGATTTAGCCGACCTCCGAGATACGCAGTCGTTCGCCAAACGACTCGGTGATCTCGATCGCTTAGACGTGGTCTTGAGTAATGCCGGGGCACTCCAAAATACCTTTACGGTTTCGCCCCAGAATGTGGAAGTCACCCTCGCGGTGCACCTACTTTCCCCCTACGTTCTGGCAACGACGCTCGCGAAGCGACTCACCGCCGAGCACGCACGATTTATTTTCATGACGTCAGGTGGTATGTACACGCAGCCGTTCAGCCTGCGAAAACTTGAAGCGATCCCCGATCACTACAAGGGATCAGTGGCTTACGCTCGCGTCAAGCGTGGTCAAGTTGTCTTGACCGGCGCGCTGCAGCACCGTGAGCCGAGCGACGGCGCCACTTTCTATGCTGTTCACCCCGGGTGGACTGCGACGCCAGGCGTCAGTGAAAGTCTGCCGCTCTTTAATACGCTCACGCGACCGCTACTTCGAACACCCAAGCAAGGCGTCGACGGTGCATTATGGCTCGCAAGTCACGAACCCAAGCCCGAAGGTGGCGGACTCTGGCTCGACCGCGAAGAACGACCGGTGTACCGAGGAAAAAAGACGGTGTCCGAGAATCCGTTACTCGACCAAACTGAACTTCTCAGTTGGCTTGACGAACGTCTTTCGCGCGCGCTCGCTTAAACGCTGTCGGCTTCCAAAAATTCGAGCACGTCAGCAAATTTCGCTTCGGCGGCTGTCGTGCGCGACGGAATGTACTGCGTAGGAATTTCGCTCGGCGAATATTCCTTCAGCGAGTGGCGCGCGACAGTCTGACGATGCACTTCGTCGGGTCCGTCGTAGATGCGTGCGGCGCGTGCCGCGCGGTACATTGCCTCCAAGGGCATGTCCGAGGAGTAACCGAGAGAACCGTAGGTTTGCAGGGCTCGGTCAATGACGTTGTGCATGACGGTGGCGCCGTAGTACTTGATCATCGCAATTTCGACCCGAGCGGCTGACGCACCAACTTTGTCCATCTTCCACGCGGCGTGCAATGTCATGAGACGCGCGGCGTGCATTTCGGCGCGCGAATCAGCAATCCAATTCTGAATTGTCTGCTTCTCCGATAGCAATGACCCGTGCGTGTAGCGACTGAGTGCTCGCTCGCACATCATGTCAAAGGCGCGCTGGGACTGTCCGAGCCAGCGCATGCAGTGATGAATTCGTCCGGGTCCGAGGCGAGCTTGCGCGAGCAAGAAGCCCGAACCTTCGGGTCCGATCAAGTGATCGGCCGGCACTCGAACGTCTTCGTAAAGGATTTCAGCGTGGTTGCCAAAGCGACCGTAAACGACCTGGGGATCGTCCATGGCTCCGACGTCACGAACAATCGTGACGCCCGGCGTCGTTACCGGCACCACGAACATTGAAGAACCTTGGTACGGATGCACGTCGGGATTGGTAACTGCCATCACGACGAGAATGTCGGCGACGGAACCATTGGTGGTGTACCACTTTCGTCCATTGATTATCCATTCGTCACCATCGCGCACCGCCGAAGACTTGAGAAGACGTGGGTCACTCCCCGCCGTATTTGGTTCAGTCATCGAAAAACCCGAGCGCATCGTGCCGTCAAGCAACGGTTGCAACCAGCGTTCGCGAATATCTTCTCGACCCGTCATCTCCATACCCACGGCGAGCAATTCCGCGTTGCCACTGTCGGGCGCGTTGTTCCCAAAGACCAAGGGGCCATAGGGACTCTGTCCGAGAATTTCGTGCATCAGACCGAGGCGAACCTGCCCAAATCCCATACCGCCCAACTCCGCCGGGAGGTGCGCCGCCCAAAGGCCCCGCTTACGTACTTCGTCTTGCAACGGCTTAATCACCGTCACCACGTCGTCGTAGGAAAGTCGTAACGTTTCGATCGGAAAAATTTCCTCTTTTACGAACGTGCGCATCCACGCCAACTGCTCTTCGAATTCAGGTTCCGTCTCGAAATCCCACGCCACAACCACACCCCTTTTCGGTCGATTCTCACTCTAGGCCTCACCCAACACAGCATCGTGAAGCGCAAAGGGACCAAATTCCTTATTTGAACGACCAGAATCGAATGGTCCCTGCGTCTATCACTGTGGGTTCGCCAAACGCTGCCTCGAGATATTTGAGAGCTAACGCTGGTTTTGCTCCCGTCCATTGCATAACAATCGTCGAGACGTGATACTTCGCTACGAAAACATGGAAGAAATGAATCGTCCGTGGCGTAAGGGGAGGTAGGGGTCCGACGGGGAGAACGTTGTCATTGAGCGCACCGGTCCTGCTCCCGTCGTACGTGCGAAGAAGCATGTCGGGAAGGGCCTTGGGCGAAAGAGGCAAAGCCGATGTGCCATAGCCATCGCCACGAACAATTGCGTAACCACCGACCAGACGAAACTTCATTCCCGTTTGAGCCTGAACAAGCATTGCTTGGTCGTTCAAAGCGCTCGGGTACGGATACCACAGCACTGTTTTGTTGTCGGACAAAAGACGCTCGCTTGATGAGGTCGTAAACCACGATGTGATACCCGGCGACGCCGACACGAGTGGGGCGAGTGACGCGAAAGGGAGCACAATGCTGAGAGCAACGGTGCCCGCGAAAGCGGCCACCCTCCCCTTTCCCGGAGCCACTCGCCGCCGGTGTCGAATAATTTCGATCATCAAAAATATAAACGCGGCGAACACGGCCTCGATCGGATGTGACGAAATTGCTATCGCGGAAACGACGATCGTGGCGAGTGACCAGCGTCCTATGTCGAGTCTTCGACCCGTGACGTCATCGACGTTGATTGTCGACCAACTTTGCAGTACAGCCGCCGACACAAAGGCAATGAGTAGCCATACGAACATATCAAAGCGCTCGGGCAACGCACTGCTAAATAGCGGCAGTTCGTCGAGGTAGCGCACCGGCGACCATATTGACCACGAACCTCCGAGGTACACCGAGTTTCCGAGTGTCATCAGTACGAGAAACGTTCCCACCACCAAGAAGAATTTCGTTGTTTTCAATCGACAGTTTCGAGCAATGACCACCAACAAAAAGACGATGAGTGGCACACCCACAAATAATTGATTCCTCGAAGGACTGGTGAACAAATTCCAAGTCCAATGGAACGCAGGAGCAACCGGTGGAAACGCAGCTGGTCCGCCAAGAAAAAATTGAGATAGATAGCCGTGGTACAGGGCAATGTAGTTATGAACATTCAGAGAAACGTGTTCAGGTCCAAAGAAGACGAAACCGAAAGGCACAGCCATCACGAAAATAAAGACGGGTAGTGCATACCCGATCCCTATGACAACGCGACGAACGTCTTCTCGCGTCAACGATTCTCTCCAAATGACCGAAGCGGCCACCAACGCCACGGCAGTTACGAAAGCCGTATCAAAGCAGCGTTCAAAAGAAATTAGCGCGCAGAGAGCGAACAAAATGCCCAGCGTTATTCCGGCGCGACGAACCGACAGTGTTCCAAGAATCAAACTCACAAGAAGCAGAAAAATCAATGGGGGAAATACGGCAAAGACCATGAACACGTGTGACGTCGCTTCACTTACCTCGAAACTCGAAAAGCCGTAGATGTAACCAGCGAGTAACGCCCACGGTGGACGTAGCCAAATCTTGTGGGTGGCGTACGTCATTGCGAGAGCGCTTGCCAACAGTCCCATCGCTAAAAGCACGTTGTAGGTCACAATGGGACCCGCAAGTAACGTCAGCGGCGTTGCGAGTACGCCGAGAAGAATCATCGACGTATTCGTCATTAGGTTGACGCTGAAGGGGTAGTTGATCGCGTGCGAAACAAATATGTTTTGTCCCGTAGCGAGCGCGTGAGCCGGCCACTCAAGAAACCAGACTTGTTGGTAGTTATCTGGAAAACCCCAGCCGGCGATCCGTAAGGTCGAAGAAAAGAAGATCCCACGAAAGAGCAGAAGGTCGGGAACGAGAAACAATATTGTGGCAACGACGGCGAAGCGCCAGCCAACGGTCCACGAAGGACGCTGTCTGGGTGTGGTCAAAGAATCAACAGCGTCAGATCGAAGAAGGGATCGTGTTCGTTGGTCCGTCGCCACATTTCGAAAGTAACGATTGTTCTTTAGAAATTCCTTTGGATTTGGCAAATGCGTTGTAACGAAGCCTTCCGGCTGACACCGACGTAAGTTCCTACACTGGAAAGAGCACAGAAGGGACGAGGTTGAGCGTGGGAAAGAAAAAGAAACACCAACCGGTGCGCATTGGCGTGGTGGACACCATGTTTGCCCGCTACAACATGGGAAAAGCAGCCGTTGACGAACTGAGCGCGTGTCCGGGCTACGGCGAGAAATTCATTGTTCTCACTAAGACCGTCCCTGGCTTCAAGGACCTCGCCGTTGCCGCTAAAAATCTGATTGAGAAGGATCGATGCAGCATCGTTGTAGCTCTTGGCATGCCGGGAAGTGCACCCATTGATAAGCAATGCGCCCACGAAGCCGCCCAGGGAATCATGCAAGCGCAGCTGCTCACGTCGACGCCGATTTTGGAGGTCTTCGTGCACGAGGACGAGTCCGACGACCCCGCCGTTCTGGCTTCCGTGTTTGACGACCGTTCCCGCAAACACGCGCGCAATGCTTACTGGATGTTGTTTGAACCTGAACAGTTGGCAAAGCGGGCCGGTCAAGGCATCCGTCAAGGTTTTGGCGACGCCGGTCCCCTCAACGTCGGCGCGGCTCAGTAACCTGCGATAGTTACTCGAAGAACAAAGTGGGGGACGTGTCGAACTGGAATTTCGCCAATGTGTGGCGGGCCATCAGTGGCCTTCAGCCCAACGAGATTGCCATTGAACAAGGCGACCGCGTGGTCAGCTGGTCCGAATTCGGTGAGCAGAGCGAAAGCTTCGCCAGTTGGTTGATTGAACAGAATTTGCCGTTACAGAGTTCACTTGCCCTCTACCTTTATAACTGCCCCGAATACCTCATTGGTTTTGCTGGAGCTCTAAACGCCCGTTTCGTACCCATGAATACGAACTACCGCTACAAGGCGGATGAACTGATCTACCTCTTTGACAACGCCGAAGCTCGTGTGGTTGTTTTCCACGGAGCGTTCACTGAACAAGTGAATGAAGCAAGAAAGCATTTACCAATGCTTCAGTATTTTGTCCACGTCGATGACGGAACGTCCCCGTGCCCTGACTGGGCCACACCATTCGCCCAAGTGGCCAGCCACGCGCGAGTTCCAATGCCCACAGGTTCGGGCGACGATCTCTTGTTGCTCTATACCGGAGGAACTACGGGGTTACCCAAAGGGGTGATGTGGCGACAAGATGACCTCTTTATTCGACTCAATGAGGGAGCGAGTCCTCGCTATCCCGACGACGGCAACGTCAATGACGTTGTCTCGATGATGAAAGAAGCGGGACCTGGAAAGATCATGTTGCCAGCATGTCCGCTCATGCACGGCACCGGACTTTTTAGCGCCATGCGAAATTTCATGAACGGCGGACGCATCGTATTACTGAACGACATCTCCTATGACCCCGAAGAGATGGCCGGCGTCATTACCGAACGCGGTGTGCAGGTGGTGGTCATTGTCGGCGATCCTTTCGCTCGGCCTCTTCTCCGGGTCCTTGATGAAAAGCCCTCATCGTATTCCTTGCGATCGGTCCAAATGATTGGAAGTTCTGGTGCAATGTGGAGTGAAGAAATCAAAGAAGGTCTGTTGAAACACAATCCTTCAATGCTCTGCGCGGACACTCTTGGTTCGTCAGAAGCACTAGGACTTGGCGGCAGCATTTCTTCTGGCGCCCGTGGTCCTCGAACCGCGCAATTTTCGGCGGGAGCTGACGTTCGAGTCATTGGTGATGACGGCCGCGATGTGAAGCCGGGCAGTGACGAAATCGGAAAGGTAATGCTGGGAGGACGACTCCCCCTTGGTTATTTTCGCGACCCCGAAAAAACACAGCGCACCTTTCCCGTGCTCGACGGTGTGCGCTACTCGGTGCCAGGCGACATGGCCAAGGTGAATGACGACGGCACCATCGTGCTCTTGGGTCGAGGTTCGCAGTGCATAAACACGGGTGGCGAGAAGGTATTTCCCGAAGAAGTTGAGGAGACCCTAAAAAAGCACCCGTCGGTTGCCGACGCGTGCGTTTTGGGTGTGCCTGATGAAACATATGGTCAGCGCGTCGTGGCCGTCGTGGAACTGCACCCGAATGAACATTTTGACGAGCACGGTCTCGTCACGTTCGTAAAGACACATCTCGCCGCGTATAAGGCGCCCAAGCTCGTCCGGCATGTGACGAGTATCGGACGAGCAGTCAATGGCAAGATGGACTACGCGCGTCACCACCGCGAAATGACCGAATGGTTACAAAGTCGCTGACTATCCGGTACTTGGTAAAAATCCCGCCAGCAGCTGCCCAAAGGCGAACGCAGCGTAAAGCGTGTACGGACCTGACAAATGATCCGTATCAAAGTGCACCAAGATTCGATCAACAATCGTGGGGCAGGTGCCATTCGAACAAAGCAATGGATCAATGTCGATTAGAGCCGTGCCGGTCGCGTCCGTCGCGGCGACCATGGCTTGGTGCCACTCGCTCGTGTCAACGCCCGACTGGGGTGACGAGCACTGTTGAATAGCGTGTGGATGCTCTAAAAGGCATTCGTTCGGGTACGCGAGGGAACTCGTCGGGTGCGCAGGGATAGGAATGTTGCTGAGCATCACGACCGATTTCTTCGAAAGATGCAAGCCCGCGAGGAAATCCTGGTAATCCGTCGTCATACGTTGCACGCCGATTTGTTCCGTCGAACTTGACGGCAAACGACCGTTAGGACCAAGTTGCGAAGCGCTGGCGCCGGGCTTTAACTGTTCGCCCGGCGTCGTCGCAATGATGACCAGTGCAGGATGGAGTTCATTGATCTTGTGCGTCGACCATTGCGCAAAATGTAGGCACAGCGTCCCGACTTGACCGTTCGGTCCCACGTAGCCCTTGTCAATAAACACCCCGCAGGCGGCTTTCATAATGGGCACGACTTTGAAGTGATCTCTCTTTCCGAGCCAATCAAGCGCCGGGGCCCACATTTGCGCTTGCGAATTGCCGTAGAGCACGACTGACTTGTTGCTGGAAGTGTCGCCGTACGCACAGGTGGGAACAACGTAACCATTGCTCGGAGGTGAACAATTAGCAATCATCGAGGGAATAGAAAATGTTGTCGCGTCAAGATTGAGTGACAACGCTGGGAATGTCGATGACGGCAGGCTCGTCGCAGCAGTGGCGTTCTTAACTTGTTGTTCAAGTTGCGTAAGTGCGGGGTGTCCCGCGACCGTCGTGGCGGCCCCTCCCGCCGAAGGAAGTGCCGCCGTAGCAACGAGCAACGAAAGTGATATCCCAACGGCACCAACACCGAGCGCTACGCCCGAGCGCTTGCGCAAGACCTGAGCACTTCGAAAGGGTCGTTCCACAGCGTAAAAACTAACGAGTGAGAGGACCACGGCAATTGCGAGGCACACGAGTCGAGTCGCTAAGGAAAGAGGTGTCGACTGACGCTGCGCAGCGAGTGCAACGACTGGAAAATGCCAGAGGTACAACGAATAAGAAAGATCGCCGACGTAAACAAAGGACCGCGTCGAAAGCACGGCGCTGGCTCCCATTCGAGGGCGGGCGGCACCTCCCAAAATAACGAGAGCCGCTCCGGCTACGGGTACAACTGCAGCGAGACCGGGGTAAACCGTCGTTCCGTTAAATCCCCACGCGGCCGCGAGTATGAGTCCAACGCCCAACCACGTAGTGGCGGCGGCGACTGATGCACGAAGAGTTGAAAGCCGTCGTACTGCGAGCGCCACGAGAATGCCAACACCGAGCTCCCAGGCGCGAGTGAGTATGGAGTAGTAGGCGGTAATGGGATCGTTGTTCGTCGAGAGGTACGACCAAACGAGCGACGCCACGACAATCAAGGTGACAACGAGAGCCAGATGCCGACGAAAATTCCTTGACACTGATGCGACCAACAACACAAGGGCTGGGATAACAAAATAAAACTGTTCCTCAACGGCCAACGACCAGAAGTGCAACAGTGCCGAGGGGGCTTGTTGGGAAGCAAAGTAATTCGTCCCTTCCCACGCAAAGTGATAATTCGCCACAAAGAGTGCAGCGGCTCGGGCGTCATTCGCCACCGCGGCCGTGGCGTATCGACCAAAGAGTAAATACGAAGCGACCACCGTAGTGACGAGCACGGTTGTTGAAGCGGGAATAATGCGACGAGCGCGGCGAGCATAGAACTGCAACAACGACGGACGTCCTCGCTTCGCGGTATCGCGTAGGAGAACACCCGCAATGACGAAACCCGAGATCACAAAGAAAACGTCGACGCCCACGTAGCCACCGTTGAGCCCCAACAAATTGAAGTGGTACAAGATGACGAGGCCGACAGCAATAGCTCGCAGTCCCTGAACGTCAAGTCGAAAATCCGGTGTCACCGACTCTTCGAACTCTGTACTCATAAACCTCATCTAGTCGTAGGACCAGAGAAATCTTAGGTTTGAATTGCGCGCCGCATCGACACCGTATTGCTTAGGCTCAGCGCGTGACCATGAATGAGCCACCGTGGGGTTTATTCCTTCAAAGATTCCTGCGACTGGGATTTCTCGGTTTTGGTGGCCCTCCTGCCCACGTATTGATGATGCGTCAGCAGTGGGTCACAACGGGCGCGGTGCCCAACGAAGAGTTCAATGACGCCTTTGCCGCCGTATCGCTTCTGCCCGGTCCCGCTTCCACCCAACTTGCCATGTGGTTAGGTTGGCGACTTCGAGGATTCCTAGGCGTGTGTGTCGCAGCCATGTGCTTCATTACGCCTGCGGTGGTACTCGTTTTGATTCTGTCCACTTTCTTGCTCTCAAGCCACGAACCCCGTCTCCTGGAAGCAACGGCGCTCGGCGCGGGTGCCGTGATTGCACCCATTGCCTTGCGCGCAGGTTGGGAAATCTCGCGCGGCTACCTGCAGCGTTCGAACTTGAGCACTCCTCGTGCGCGCACGGTGGCGTACATTGTCGTTGGTGGTGCCACGTGCGCGGTCGCGCCGGCGTTTCTCCCTGTGGCCATGATTGCTTGTGGTCTTGCTGAGATTCTCTGTCACCGAAACACTGCATCGAAATTGGCGGGATTTTTCGGTCTCGGTGCAACCAAGTCGTCTCTCGTAACTATGGCGCTAAAGGTTGGTCTACTGAGCTTCGGCGGTGGATTCGTCATAGTGCCGATGATGCGTTCGAGCGCCGTTGGTGCACATCACTGGATGACCGGTCCAGCGTTTTTAACTGCCGTTGCGATAGGTCAAATCACTCCCGGTCCGGTTGTTGCCACCGTTGCCGCCGTGGGTTACGCCGCCGCTGGATGGGCTGGCGGCATCATGGCCGCTCTCATTGCCTTTGCTCCGTCCTTCATTATCCTCGCCTTTGGTGCCCGACGCGTCACCACTCTTCGTCGCCACCCAACTGCTAGTTCATTTCTTGACGGTGCCGGTCCAGCGGCCGCGGGTGCCATTTTGGCTTCGGCTGGCGTGCTCGCGAGCAACAGCCACGCTCCTTGGCAAATTGGGGTAATGGTCGTTTCAGCCCTCTTGCTTTTTTGGCGTCGTCACATGACCACGACGTGGGTTTTGGCAGGTGGCGCGATGGTGGGATTGTTCGCTCAAACCTGGTTTCACGTACTCTCGTAGTTTTCACCCGCGAGTGCGCCCGCTGGCTATGCTCGCCAGAGTTACTTCTGAGTAACAATGAGGAGGAATCATGCCCGAAGCCGTCATCGTCGCTACTGGACGCACACCCATTGGTCGCGCGTTCAAGGGATCACTTGTCGACATGCGACCCGACGACCTCACCGCACTCGTCGTCACTGAAGTGCTTTCGAAGGTCCCCCAGTTGAATCCCCAGAGCGTAGAAGACCTCATTGTTGGTTGTGGTCAGCCCGCTGGTGAATCGGGTTTCAACATTGCTCGCGTGGTGGCCGTGTTGGCCGGACTCAGTGATGTGCCTGGGGTAACTGTGAATCGATACTGTTCTTCGTCACTACAGACCATCCGCATGGCGGCCCACGCGATCAAGGCCGGCGAAGGCGACGTTTTCATTGCCGCCGGTGTCGAGACGGTCTCGAGGTTCGCCTCCGGCGCCTCCGACAGTGGCAAGGCAATGAACCCGCTATTTAGTGACGCAATTGCTCGGACGGCGTCGCGTTCCGAAAAGGCTGGCGATCCTTGGACGCCTCAGCCCGGGCTGCCCGACATTTACATTGCCATGGGACAAACCGCTGAGAACGTTGCTGAGTTCGAGAATGTCTCGCGAGAAGAGATGGATGAGTTCGCGGCGTTGTCGCAGGCTCGTGCCGTAGCAAGCCAGGAAAACGGTTTCTTCGAGCGAGAGATTATTCCGGTAACTCTCCCCGACGGCACTGTCGTGAAAAAAGATGATGGACCGCGAGCCGGAACGACTGTCGAAAAGCTTTCGCAACTCCAGCCAGTTTTCCGTGAGGGTGGCAAGGTCACCGCCGGTAACGCTTGCCCGCTGAACGACGGCGCTGCCGCCGTAATTGTTATGAGTGACACCAAGGCCAAAGAGTTAGGCATCACGCCACTGGCCCGAATTGTGTCAAGTGGCGTGAGCGGTCTCAACCCCGAAATCATGGGACTCGGACCTATTGAGGCGTGTCGTCAGGCACTTCGCCGCGCCAATTTGAGCATTGACGACATCGACCTCGTCGAAATCAACGAGGCCTTCGCAGCGCAGGTTATTCCCAGTGCCAAGCACTTGGGCATCTCGTGGGACAAGTTGAACGTCAAGGGTGGTGGCATTGCTCTTGGACACCCTTTTGGCATGACGGGTGCTCGCATTATGACGACACTGCTCAACGCTCTCGAAGACGATGACAAGACGTTCGGCATGGAATCAATGTGCGTCGGTGGTGGACAAGGCATGTCCATGATTGTTGAGCGACTTAGCTAAGACGCCACGGCTGAGATTTAACGCTCGGGAGACTTTCCGGTCTCGACGGCAGTTTTATCTGACGTGAACTTCACGTGTTCTTCGTCTGACGCTGGTCGTGCGTCGCCGGGGAGCAACACCGGAATCGAACCGCGTACTTCATAAACCAATCGGTTGCGAGGGTTGTACAAAATCGACGCATGTTCGATGTAAAGCAAAGGTTCGCGGTCCACGGGGTCAATCAACACGCCGAGCAGAAATGGTTCGAGTGCCACGAAGCCCTTTCGATCGTTCAGAACGCCGCGATAATCACGACGCGTCATTGTACACAGGCCTTTTTCGACGTCGGCGTAGCGACGTTACGCCCAGTAGCAAACCCGTTAATGCCACGACGTCGGTGACGTAATTACCCACGCGCACAGCAGTTGTTGCGCCATAGACCAGCATTACGTTCTTGGACGTTGGCACGACGACCATGAGGTTCGGGCTCACTCGGTATGGTCCCGTTCCCCCCGTCACTTTCCACCTCGGGTAGTACGAAATCTTGACAACGACTGGAATACCTACGCGGCTTACGTGGAACGAAAGACTCTGATTCGTCATCATTATCTTGGTCACCGCGACTGGCGACACGGCTTCTTTCAACACTTGTGAAGAACTCGACACGTGAGGCCAGGTCGCCGGTCCACTGGCGGCCAGCACCGTACCCCAGTCTTTGGGACTTAGCCACCATTTGGTATTTGCGTCCAACCACGAAATGCGACCATTGATATTCGAAATAACGTTGGGCAACGTAGTGAGTCCCTGCACCAGTGGACTGTTTCGAACGAGGTAGATGCGCCACGTCACACCAGGCGACGGCCAATGAATCGTTGAGGTGAGGTACTGCAGTTCAGGATCAGCGTTGGCCTGCGCCACGACACTGGGCGAATAGGCAATGTAGTAACGAACGCCCAGTTGTTGTAGATGCTGAACACCGAGAGCAACGTCGAGTGGACCGTAAGGAAGACCGACTTGGGGATCACTCGGGGCGGCGCTGAGTTCTGCTTGATCTAAGAAGTGATACGGCGTGGTGGCGGAGGATTCAAAAAACAGACCCTCCATGGACGAAACACAATTGTTCGTCCAATAAGGAAGAAGCATGAGAGCCTCAGGGGTTCCAAAACGTCCCTCGTTGGCGTTGTATTCCCACATGGCTCTTCCACAGCCGTAGTGTTTGGAGACGCGCTCCATGGTGTCAATCAAGTTGTTGTACTCGGGCCAGGCCGCCTGTTTTTGGTAGCCCTCGTAGTTATAAGCCGACCAGTTGCGCACTTGATTTGCGCCAACGTGCACGTGCAACGGCGAACTTAACCAACTAATCATTGGCGGTACGGTCATAACAAGGGCCAGAATGCCCGCGGCGTACGTAGCAAAGACTGTCCGCGACGTTCGCCGCTTTTCGAGCGCTTCGGGCGTCTCATGGTTGTCCCAGTCATAGACGTCACCAACGAAGAGTTCGTGGTCTTCGTCGTCGAGTTCGTCGGTGTGATCGCGCACAACTATTGGCCGCGGGCGCCGGTTGATCCAGCGCAACAAGACGTAACCAACGAGCCATCCAGCACTCAGATAGATCGTGATGAACCAGAACGGAACAAGTCGTTCGTTCCAAAGAGAACTCTGCGGATCAAAAACGAACGCCAACGCCGACAAGGCCGCCATCGTCGTGAGTGTGATTCCTAAACGGTCACGGACCCAATACGAGACAATGAGAGCCAAGAGCGCCAAGATGATGACCCATCGATCACCACCCCAGGCACCCAGCCCACTCGTCCATCCCAATTTCGAAAAAACGACCGCGACAGAATTCACGGGGTCGTTCGAGTAATTCATTGAGTTCGTGAGATTTTGGGTCGTGACAAAGGGCAGCAACCACCACGCCGATAACGCGAGCGAAATTGCGCCGCCCAACGTTACGAACCGGAGTGCTCGTTTATTATCGCCGCGAAGAAAATGTGGACGATCCGCGTCGAATGCTCCGTTTCGACCAATAATTTCGATGACCAACAACAGCGCAATCCCCACAAGAGCAAAGAGCCACGGCAGTAGATGCGCCGCCAACGTGAGTGACAGCGAAATCGCCGCGAGCCACAAACCTTTGCCAGTTCGAACCCCTCGAGCAAACAGACCCAGCGTGATGAGCGCGAGCGCCAAGCTCAAGGAGAAGGCGTACTCCCCCGCCAACGTAGAAAAAAGGTTGCCACCGTCAATGGTGAACGATCCGTCAAACAAAAAGGGCAGCGTGGCGGCGGCGCACGCGGCCGGAATCGGACGACGCGCGCCAAAAAGCCGAGCCATCGTGAACGCGGCAATTGGCAATAACAAAGAGCCGAGAATGGTGGCCAACTTGAACGCCACAGCAAAGCCAATGACGTAACTGGCGAGCGCCGCGAGCGCATCGGGTAACACGAAGTAATACGAATACGACGGCATTCCTGCGAACCATCCTGGGTACCACGGCGTGACATTCAGGTGGAAAATGCTCGTTCGAAGGTACGCCGCGGTCGCTAGGTGCGCTCCAGTGTCGCCGCCAGTAATTGTTGTCGAAGAAAACAAGAGTGACGGGTGCAACTGCCACAGGACCACCCATATAACGCCTACGACCACCAAAAATTCGGCCCAACGTTCGGGCGTCATTTTCTGTCGAGTTCGTCGGAGCACTAGTGGCCGAGTCTCTGCGAAATCAACACCACAATGGCCACACCGTTAAAGGCGGCGTGCGTGAGGATGCAGGGCACAATTCGGCGTGTTCGAACATAGATGATCGCCAAAACAATGCCAACGAGAGCCAAACCCGGAAACTCCACGAGTTCACCGTGGGCGCCAGCGAACAACACCGCATCAAGAGCAACGGCACTGACGATTGCCACGTTGGCCCTTAACCCAGAAAAGAGGCCGCGCAGACCTTGGAGCAACGCACCTCGGAAGAACAGTTCTTCCATGATTGGCGCGAAAATTCCCGTCATGACACATAACAATGCGAATTCAAATCCATGAGCGTCGCCGAAGAGTCGATTTTCGGGTTTGTTAAGCCCTCCCACGTGAAATGGTTTGTAGAGAAGGCCTATGACGAGTTGTAGGCCAACGCCAAGCACGATGAACCAGAAATCGCTCCAGCGAACATGAAAAACATGGATGTCACTAAAGACTCGGAACTTAACTTGAATAAATAACACGGCAATGGCGAAACCAAGCCAGAGGCCGAGCAGGCTAGTCATAGTGAACCACCATGGCGGTTCGGCAAGTTTTGACAGATGCGAAACAGTGCCTTGGTAATTTGCGACCGAGACGGCCAACGAAATGAGCAAAAGAGCGGCTATTTGTCCAACTATGAAACCACCTAGGGAAATTCCCAAAATCGAGAGTCCGGCGCGACGCTCCAAATTGTCGGGTGGTGTTGGGTGCGAAAGGGAAGATGCCACGAGAACCAAGGCTAACAAGTGCTTAGTTTTGGCTTAGTCCCATGGTTTCACTGTTACAAAAGCCACCTAGATTATTAGCAATGACTATGCCTCCCGACCAGCAACCGAGCTGGAAGAAGTTTCTTAATCCTAAGACGCCGAACAACGGTGGGCCTAACGCACCTGTCTCGTCGTCGGGTGGCACGGATCCTCGACGACGCATGCTCATGTTTTTAGTCATTGCGTTCATTCTTGGCCTTTTCATTATTCAGCCACTCTTCAAGAACACCAACGTAAAAACTCTGACGTATTCAACATTTCTCAATGACGCCAAGCACGGCAAGGTTGTATCCGCCGTTATTCAAAACTCCTCCGGCGTAATAACCGGATCACTCGCCAGCGGCGTGTCCTATACCGTGGCTGGCCCAAATCCGGTACTTTCAAGCACCGTTGACGCCCTTCGCAGCGACAACATCGAAGTGACGTTTACGAACCCATCGTTCAACTGGTTGCCGTACGTCATTTACATCGCCATCTTTGGTGGTTTCTTCTACCTCATCAGTCGACAAGCACGAAGTCAAATGAACGGCATGATGTCGGTCACTCGATCAAAAGCAAAACAGTTCAACCAGGATCGGCCAAAGACAACCTTCGCCGACGTCGCGGGTTATCTCGGCGTAAAACAGGAGATTTCAGAAGTCGTTGAGTTCTTGAAACATCCTGGGCGCTATACCGAAATTGGAGCCCTCATTCCAAAGGGAATCCTCCTCGTGGGCCCTCCAGGTACTGGAAAGACCATGCTCGCGAGGGCGGTAGCGGGTGAAGCCGGCGTTCCCTTCTTCTCCGTTTCCGGATCCGATTTTATGGAGATGTTTGTTGGTGTTGGTGCAAGTCGAGTCCGCGACCTTTTCAGTACGGCTCGAAAGCAAGCTCCGGCCATTGTCTTCATCGACGAGATTGACTCAATCGGCCGTAAGCGTGGCGCAGGCGTGGGCGGCGGTCACGACGAACGTGAGCAAACGCTGAACCAAATGCTTTCCGAGATGGACGGTTTCGATCCTTCCGAAGGTGTTGTACTCATCGCGGCTACGAACCGGCCGGACGTTTTAGACCCGGCCCTGCTTCGTCCCGGCCGTTTTGATCGACAGATTGTGGTGCCGCTCCCCGACCTTGAAGAACGGCTTCCAATTCTCAAAATTCATTCAACAAATAAACCTTTGGACGCGAACGTTGATCTAACTATGGTTGCGCGCGGAACCCCCGGTATGAGTGGCGCCGACCTCGCCAATCTCGTGAACGAATCCGCTCTGCACGCGGTACGACGCGGTGCCCACAAAATTGCGATGGAGGACTTCGAGTCCGCGCGAGACCGAGTCCTCATGGGCCAAGAGCGCGACACCATGATTCTTCGTCCCGAAGAGCGCGCACGAATTGCACACCACGAAAGCGGACACGCAGTGTTGGCCTACGTACTTGACAAGGCCGACCCCCTGCATAAAATCACGATCATTCCGCGAGGGATGGCTCTGGGAGTGACAATGACGCTCCCCGAAGAGGATCAGCACATCATGTCGCGCGAACATCTCGAAGATGCTCTGTGTATGCGAATGGGTGGACGAGTTGCGGAACTTCTGATTTACGGTGATCTTTCAACGGGAGCGGCTGACGATCTCCAGCGCAACACCGAACTCGCTCGACGAATGGTCCGCGAGTGGGGCATGTCAAAAGAAATTGGTCCGATGGCGTGGGGTTCCAACAATCAGGTTTTCCTGGGCGAAGACTTAATGCACACGCGCGACTACTCAGATCACACCTCTCAAGTCATCGACGATGAGACCGAACGAATTCTTCGCGAGCAAGAGGCCCGAGCAATTGAAGTGCTGACGACTCACCGACGTGGTCTCGAGGCGCTCGCGAATGCCCTGCTCCTACACGAAACTATCGATGGTGAAGATGCCGCCAAGTTGATTGACGAGGCTTTTGGCGAACCTGTCCACCCCAAGGGCACAAAGACGGTCAGTTCTCTTAGTTTGCCCGAAACATTAAGCAATGAGCCAGAACCGGCGACCGTCGCCAATTCATGGCGGCCACCAGCGTTACCGAGCGTTTAGTCCGTTCACCTCAAAGATGCCGGTCGTGCTTGCGACTGGACCAGTAACAACGAACGCATTCGAGCTCTGCAGTTGATACGTCCTTTTCAACATTCCTTTTAGTCCCAATGCAGTGCTTAACGAAGCGCTCCCTTCGCGAGGAATCCGTAGCACCGAAATCGTCGACGTAGAGCCAAATGGCATGACGTTGACGAGAATTCGGTGCTTCGTCAGGTTCACCACGTTCTCGTCACTCAAGTTTTGGCCCGCCGGCGGTCCAAGTACCTGCGACGATGACGGCACGGGATTTGACGCGAGCCAGGAGCCCGCTTTGGTTCCCGAAAGCAATGAAGCGTCAATTGCCACATTGGCCTTAATGGCCACGATCGCGTTCCCAGCGGCGGGAACACGAGGGTTAGGCGTAATCACGACATCACCCGACGCAAAGGGAGCTAAGGAATATGTAAAGGGACTAATGGAATAGTTGGAAAGCTCCACGTTCAGTGTCACTTGAGCAGTCGCATTCGAAGGATTCGCAATGCGCACGTCCGCCGTAGAGCCATTGGCCGTTGTAACCGATGGGAACACAATGTGCTTCTCGATCGTCGTCGAACCACCTACGAGTGATTCGCTCGGTGACGTGGCACCAATTCGTTGGATTCCCGTGGCGACGACGGAACCTCGAAGCACGTGAAGACTGACGCCGATGTTGGACGTGTCAACGATATCGGAACCCAGATTCACGGCCGTCTCTTGAAACGGTTGCAAGAGTACGCCGTGCAGAGGAGCCGGAGCAACGAAACCACCCGTCGTTTCAACTTGCAAGTTGTACACGGCGGGGGTGGCTGTTGGGTTGAGAATGCTTATCACCGCGGTTGAATTCGCCGTCGTGTCAAAGCCCGTCGCGAACCAGTTCGTCACGCCAGTGCTTTGACAAGGTACCGAAGACGGTTGGGGCGAGTCGAGGTTTTCGGTGGCCACCACGCCACCTCCGTCCACAATGGCAGTTACGCCGAAGTACGAACCTTTGGTGAACGTCGCGGGATTAAAAACATATTTACCGTGAGCCGCAATGGTGAAGCTCGAAAAAGCCGAGCCACCGTCACTGGATATAAGAACGCTGACGTGGCGCGAAAGATCTACCGAATTGAGGTAGTCAATAGAGCCCGATGCTCCCACGTTCGCACTGGTGAGTCCGGTACAGAAGATCGATGTTGATTCGGCCGTGACTGGAATATCGAGACCTGACGGAAGATTCGTTGCATTCGAAGGATGAATGAGAGCGCTACCAACTCCAACCAGCGCCAGCATCCCCGCTAAGGAGAGAACAGCAAAGTGATGACGGTAGTGATGCCTAGTCATTGCCGGCGTCACTTTCTCCGCGACGCACAATAACGCCTCGGGGCTTTCGACCGATTATTTCTTCGAGTCGCTGTACGCCTCCAAATCCCAGGAGCGAGACGCCCCATAGGCCAAGAGTGAAGATGGCCAACAATCCATTGAGAGGAAATTGATGAAGGACGAGCTTCAGTTTGGGAACGGCGACTGGACTGACGCTGTAGGCACCAACCCAGCCCAACACAACTTTTCGTGGCGTGGGACTGCCGTCTTGATTGAGTGCAAAGGCTGACGCCGGTGCTTCGCCGACGAGAACCTGACCGTAATTGGCGAAGCCGCTCTGCGTTTCGTCGCCCAAAATCGGCGTGAGATTGGTGATGCTCGATCCCGACGACGCTGTCGTGCTTGATGACATTGCCCCGAACGCCGATTGACGAAGTGAAATGACGCCGTGAAAGGCGGAATTTGTATAAACGTGCATCGACGCCGTCTGCAAGACGAGTGAAAGATCCGTTTGGTGATCAAGGGCCGGAATCAGGTTGGCAGGTACGGAGCGAACAATTGACGCCTGGCTTCCCCCGAGCGACGGTGCCGAAGAGTTCATCACCACAATGAGCGATATGCCCGCCGGCGCCAAAAGTTGACCGAGGCGCACGGTCTGTCCCGAGACTGTCTTGTTCACATCTTGCAAGAGAAGACCACTCGTGTCCGCGTTGGGTGGCGTGAACAATGAGGCGCCACTGGGTAAACCATTCGTTGACGTTGCAGCGGCAAGCCCCGGTTCCACCGACCAACCCGAGAGCGGAAGAACATCTGGATTGGCGAGCCACAACACTCGAAAGCCCCCGTAGGCATCGGGCGAAAGATTGCTCAATGATTCGGCTGAACTTGTCGTCGGCAGATTGAATCGGCCACTGGAAACTTCAGCGAAAAAGGGAATAACTGCCGCAACGAGAACGAGTGATGCACCCGCCGCCATCATCTGGCGCCAGCCAAAGTTTGATTCTTTCAAGTCGTTTTCGAGTGACGACACACCCGTTCCTACGAGAGCGGCCATTGCCACCATCACGACGACGAGTAAGACGTCGGCGTCTGGAGCAAACGGACCACTGAGGTGGTGGTCAACCAACGTTGAAAGTAGCAGCGCCACAGTGGCCACCGACGCCAAGCGAACGGCCAAAATTCGTCGCGGTCCTCTCGAAAGAAGAATCGCTATGACGGCAAAGGCGGGCAACAGCCAGCCTCCCCATCCTCCGCCAAACGATCCATCCGCCCCTCGAACGAGCGCCCCGAAACTCGGTGCGGTCCACGACGACTGCGACAGTCCAAACACGCCCAACGCGCCACGTCCGGCGAGCAGCGTGTCAACCGTCATGGGCAACAACAAGATGGCGAGTCCCATCCAGAGCGAGCCGAGGAAGCGCCAAGGATTCTTGAGCTCACCCTCGTCTCTTCCGCCAAGTCGCTTGGCAACCACGGAGCCCAAAACGAGCACACCCACCACTAAGAACGTCGCGGGTGCCAACGCCGTCATGACGGCGGCGAGCAACAGCGTGATGGTTTGTTGGCCCTCTCTCGTTGAGCGCCAACCAATGTGACCAAAGTGAATGTGGTGGGGGTAGTCGCGTTGAAACCCGGGAACGTCCATCAACATAAAAATGCGACGCATCAAATACGGCAGACCTGCCACGACAACGAGGACATCAACCCTTCCCTGTTGAATCATATTGACGCCCAATGGAAGTGCGAGATACGCAATAGACGCGAGAATGCGAGCACGGTTGGAAACCTGCTCTTTAAGTAAGCGCGCAATGCCGAGTGCCCCTACGGGCACAGCGAATATCAATGCCGCCCGAGGAAGTACACCCATTCGACCAAAGACAAACGTTCCCGCAAAACCGAGCACGCCGTAGCCAGGCATTCCTGGAGTACCGGTTCCAACACCGCTCGATGTCCACGAAGCAAAGAAATGGCGCCACGTAGTCCACCACGAGTCAAGAGGCGCCAGTCTCCCAATGAGGGGCAAGTGCATGGCCACAAGATTTCGAGATCCAATTAACCAAGCAATTGTCACGACGAGCAACAGAAGCGCCTGCGAGCGAAATCCAGTGAAAATGCGTGAAGGGCGATGCGCCCTCTCCAGTATTAAGTCGTCCATATCATCAAATTCCGTGACGTCGCCAAAGGAAGATCCAAAGCCAACACCGGAGTCCGCAATCAATGCGTCGGACACTTCGTCATGTGGAATAACGCCCCTCGCGGTATCCAGACCTTCGTGGAGAAGCGCGAGGAAGAACCGGCGAACGCGACTTGAACCAGGAACTTGCAGCCGGCGAATCTCGGGGTCACGAAGTGAGCGAATTGAGCGAAGTTGACGACGACGCTGACGGATGCGACCAAGGTTTCTAAGAACCCAGCGCCATGAACCCACAATTGCTCCCGCGCGGTCAAGGTCTCGACCAACGAGTGCGAGGCCTACTTCAAACACGTCAAGCAACAACAAAAGCGGCAGTGTCGTGAGTAGTGAAAGCGGACCCCATGCCGTGCACACCACGAGCAGTTGATGTCGGCGCTGCAAATCTTGTCGACTCGCGCGTCGCGTTCCAACAGCAGTGACGGCTCGTTGACCCGTGGCAATCGTTTCACGGTGCGCTACTACGGCACCAGGAGCCACAACAATTCGTGCTCCCGCTACCTGTGCGCGCCAACAAATGTCGAGGTCTTCGCCAAGAACCGGAATCAGAGGATCGAATCCCCGAAGAATTGTAAAAAGGTCTGCCCGGATGAGAGTGGCGCCACCGGGAGCCACAAAGACATCTCGTTCAAGGTCTTGTTGTCCGTGGTCGATTTCGCCAACTTCAATGCGCTCTTGCACCGAACCAAATCGGTCGGCCACTTGGCCCGCGTGCAACAACACGAGAGGATCGTTGTAGTGCACAAACTTGGGCGTGACAATGCCCGCATTTGTTCGGTAAGCCGCCTCCACTAACTGGCTCACCGCTCGAGAATCGAGCCGAATGTCGTCGTGGCAAAAGAGAAAAAAGGCGGCACCCTCAACCGCAAGCGCCCCTTCATTACAGGCCCCGCCGTAGCCACGGTTATCGTCAAGCATCTTGACGAAGGCGCTTGGGGCTACGGCCGCGACCCTGTTTGGAACGTCGTCAAAATCACCGTTGGCGACGACCAGGATGCTTAATTCTTCGTATTCCTGGGCCACCAGAGATGCCAAAGTGGCCTCGAGTCCAGGTCCTGGACCAGTAGTGACAACAACGGCGACAACCGCAGGAGCTCGGGAGTCCATGGGTATCTAAGGCTAGTTGGGAACGCCGGTTTCCACAGGTTGCTAACTATTTATTGCAATATGCTATACTTTAGTTAGCACTTAAGAAATGAGGAAATCATGGTTGATCCCACTGAGGTAACAACGAAGATTGGTCGCGAGGCCGCGGCTAAGGCCAAGGCGTTCATCGAGACGAACGAAACGGCAAAGAAGGCCACCGACGCGCTCTACACGCTCGTTGGGTTAGGTGTCATTAGTGCGCAAAAGATTACGGTGGCCGCCAAGAGCACACAAGAGAAAATTGATGCCAACGTTGGCGAAGGTTCAGACAACGTGAAGAAGTCGCTGAAGGATACGGTCAACTTGGTGGATGCCAAGGTCGATCAAGCACTCAAGGCAATTGACTCGTTGACCGCTCCCTACCAGGAGAAGCTGCCCGAAGCTACCCGTGCCGCCGTGCAGAAGGCTCGCGAAGCGACAGATTCACTGCGCGCACATCTGAAAGAGCGCATCAGTAGCCACGACGAAGAGTCCCCCTCAGAGGACTAATTCAGCAACGACGTCGTCTATCGTCGTCACAAAATCTATTTCCGGTTGCCAACTGGTAGTTGCTCGCAGTTTGTTCGCGTCACCGCGAAGAACGGGTACATCGACGGGCCGAAGAAGACTCGGATCGACACTGAGTTCAATTTCTGCTCCGACCGCGTCAAGAAGCATTTGCGCAACTTCACCCATGGAACGATCAACGCCGCTCGCTAGGTTGTACGTCTCCCCCGGCTCGCCGTGGGTAGCTAAGAGACGATAAGCGCGCACAACGTCGCGCACATCGGTGAAATCGCGCCGCGTTGAGAGTTCGCCCACCGGCACGCTGTTGCGACCCTCCCGCTTGGCCGCAATGAGTCGACTCGCGAGAGCGGGAACGAAGAATGTTGGGGCCTGACCCGGCCCTACATGATTAAACGGACGCACCACGATGACCTTTTGTGAAAACCCTCGAGACGCTTGGAGCGCAACGACTTCTGCTGCCGCTTTACTCGCGGCGTAGGGTGACGACGGTTGCACGTTTGAATTCTCGGTCAGTGGTAATTGTTCTAACGAGACAATGCCATAGACCTCGGCCGAACTAATCACCAATGTAAGAGCGCCGGGAACTTCTTCGCGTGCGGCGGCCAACAAGTTTGCGGTGCCGAGCACGTTCACGTTTAACACTCTCGAAGGGTCATTCCACGATGTCCCTACGTGACTTAGCGCGGCCAGGTGATAGATGACGTCGGGCTGTGCGTCTCGCATCACGTGACGCATTTCTTCGTTGTTCGTGACGTCGTGTTCAAGATCAATTATGGTGACGTCGTCGTTTTTGCTAAGTAAGTGCTCGCTGAGATGGCGACCAACAAAACCTTTACCGCCTGTTATCAATGCGCGCATAGAAAACTCTACCGACGGGTCCTGGCGAACTCAGATCGCGCGAGATCATAAGCCTCTAAGTGGCGATCAATTGTCACGTCCCAGGTATAGACCTCAGAACGTAACCGAGCTCGATGCGCGACTTCAGCGCGCTGTTCATTCGTAAGATGAAGACTTTTGTTCAGAGCTTCGGCGAGTTGGGCAATATCGCCCACTCGTACGAGCATTGCCGCGTCACCAGCAACTTCCTCCATCACGGTTCCCTCGCTCGTCACCACGACCGCTCCACAAGCCAACGCTTCTAAGACGGGCAGTCCGAATCCTTCGCCTCGTGAGGGATAGGCCACCACACTCGCTTGGCGAAAAAGCGCCGGCAGCACTTCGTTGTCAACGTATCCGAGTGGGCGAATTCGCGATGCAAAAGGGTGTTGAGTCAGCCGTTCATCAATTGTGTTCTTCCCCCATCCACGTTGCCCAGCAATCCAGAGCTCAAGTTCCGGATGTGTTGAGGCAACACTCGCGAATGCATCGAGGAGAAAATCCAAGCCCTTTCTGGGTTCAAGAGTCCCAACAAAGAAGATGTACGGCACGTCGTCGTTGCGAAACGGAGCCGTGAGCTCATCGTCGTTAAGGCCCTTGGTAGAGAAATGCTCGAGGTCCACGCCATGGGGAGCAACAATCACTGGCTTTCGCGTGGGAATGTAACGCTTCATTTGTTCGGCGGTGAACTCACTCACGGCAATCAGAACATCGGCGTGCTCAGCCGCGTAGTGCATGGAGCGTTTGAAAAATTGAACTTTACTTTTTTGGTGCCACTCGGGATTCGTAAAATACGTCAAATCATGAATCGTGACGACGGTCGCGGTTTGAAGACCTCGGGGCATTGAGTAATGCGGCGAATGCCAAACGTCTGACGTGCGTGGCGCACCAACTCTTCCAACAACAAACCGCTCGTAGAGAAGTCGCGCCGGTCGACTCTTTGGAATAATGTCCGCCACGACAGATTCGGGCGAACCTTCACGCCATCTTTGCGCATCGCCCTTTTGACTCACGAGCGTGAGATTGAGATTGGACTTATCGAGACGTTGCGCCAGTTCAATGATGTAACGACCAGCCCCCGCGGGCGAGCGCGGCACCGCCGACACATCGAGCGAAATCTTCATTGCCATCCCGCCAAGTGATCAAGCGCACAATTGCGCCACGTTAACGTCGCCACGGAAGCGGATCGCGCTGACTTATCGTCGCTTGTGTCCCCCTGCGAAATTGCGGCAATAAGACCCTGCGTAATGGACGACGTTGACTTTGGATCAACCTTAACGACGTGGATATTGCCGTCCACGCTCGGAACGGATGCACTGACTACCACACGCGTACCCAGACGAAGCGCTTCCACGGGTGGAAGTCCCCAACCTTCGCTGATTGGTACGTACGCAAGGAGGGACGCTGAAGAAATCAGTGCCCGAAGCACCGGGCGCTCTACCGGTGGAATCAACGTCGCGTCATTCGTCGAAACCTCGCCCCATCCGCTCGGTCCCACAAGTACGAGTGGCCCCACGTCGTAACCCGACTGTTGTGCTTCTCGGTGAGCACTAATGAGACGCTCGAGGTTCTTTCGTGGTTCTCGAGTGCCAACAAACAGGCTGAACGAGCCGTCGATGCCGCGTTGACGAAGTAAATCCCGAGCCGTCTCGGTTTCGTCGCATCCGTCGACATCGTCGACACCAAGCCGAACAAGATGCAACTGTTCTCGTGAGAATCCGACGCCTTCTAACGTGTCGCGCATCGAAGGGGAATATACGAAGACGCGTAGACCTTTCACGTTCTTCATTATCTTTAGACGTCGCTCGTGAAAACTTCGCCCCCGACGAGTAGTCAGTTCTGGTGCTTCTCTCCAAGCGAGGTCGTGGATCAACACCGAATGAATGGCGGACGAGGTTCCTCCGCGGTACGGACCCGCCATCGACGTCGCGTGCACAATTGTGGCCTGCTTCGTCACACCCAGTGCCCTGTAGGGCCAGAGCGCAGTCGTGGCACGCAGCCCAAAGGGCGACGACGACAGCGCGATGTTCACGGTGTGAACGTCATACGGTACATTTCCCTTGGCGACGACGCCGGTGACGTTGAAGTCATCCACCGCCAATTCCTTCAGTCCTTGCAGAAGACCTGTCGCATACGTGCCAATACCACCCGGGAAAGGACGTTGCAGTTGGTCGAGCGTTATGAAAAGTTCGCTCATCCTCGGCTTCCCCGATGAATAATTTCTCGATACAACGAAAGATGTTCTTTGGCTGCAACCTCGGGAGCGAAGTCCGACGCCCGCGCTACACCAGCCGCGAACAATATTGCTCGCTGTTGATCGTTGCTCCAGAGTTCACGGACCGCCGACAAAATCCTCGAAGGATCCTGCGCCGGAACGAGTAGTGCCGCACCTTCCAAGAGTTCACGGTTAACCGCCGTTGCGGTAGCGCACGTTGGCACTCCCGCAGCCAACGCCGCGATGGCGAAGAGAGGAAAACGTGCGCCATCAGAAAGATGTACCACGACACGGGCATTCGCCAACACCATTGGAGCGGCACTTCGATGTGCCACGTCGACGCGTACTCCGGCCGACCTAATACTCGATGCGGCTTCTCGACTCGCGAGAACCACGATGCGCGCGTTTTCTAACTCGGCAAACTCCACGAGACCGGTGGCGGCTCGCAAGAATTCACTGGTGGCTCCCGTCAAGTTGACGACGAGATCAGCACCGTGGATTGTTTCGCTGGCCGGTGGTACCGCCGGGGCTACGACAGCAATTTGGTCTCGTCGCATTCCGAGGCTTTGCTGCACCTCAGCACTCGCAGCGTTCGAAGAAGCGACAATATGCGCTCCACGTCGAATAAGTCGTCGTAGCTGCTTGACCCGTTGCCGGTTGTAGCGGTCGCCTCGAAGCGGTCGAAGGTCATCTACCGTGACGACGAGAGGTGTGTGCTTCGTTGGCGGGGTAGCTTCGCCCGTCACGTGGATTATGTCGACCAGCGAAAGCATGGAATCAATTGCGCGTCCTCGACCACGTTTCCAAAATGCTCGCCACCACCACCTACCACGAAGTTTAACATCAACTGGTTCCTTCGAACTCTTTCCGGTTCGAAAGCGAACCAACGAACATTCACCGCTCGCGGACAACGCACGCGCGAGGTCGTCGGTCGTATTTCCCATCGCCTCAAGAGAACCGCTGAGGTCAAGGCCCACACGTAGCGGCCGTTCGACACTCACGAAGCAAGTGCCCGGCGATGCATATCGTTGGTCCACTGGGGCCAGAGTGAAACAGCCCACGGTCCGAACGCCACGTCACTGAGAGCCACTAGACCAATGCGATTCACCGGATCGAGCAACATCAAGGCGCCACTATTACCAAAGTGCCCAAAACTTTGAGCTGGCCACTCGGTACCCATCCAGTGTTGCTTCGCGCCATGGATCTCGGGACCCAGTCCCCACGGACACGGACTGAACTTGCCAAAACCGGGAACAATGCCATCAAGCTGAGCGAGGAAGGGAGAAATAAACCGCTTTTGTGTTTCGAGGCTCACGATGTCGGGGCGAAGCCACGCGAGCGCAAGTCGCTCCAGATCGTTAAGTGAGCCTTCAAGTCCCGAGCACGGACGACCGACCAACTGCGTCGATGCCATACCCATGGGAGAAAAAAGACGATCATCAAGCCACGAGGACGGAGGATTGTCTTCGACAATTGACGTAACGGCGAGGTCAATACCAATATTTGAATAGATGCGCTTAATCCCGACGCCGATCACGGGGTCGGACTCTTCTAAACCCAAACCGCTGGAGTGTGACAAGAGATTCGCCAGCGTGGCGCCAGGTGGACCCATGGGTTCGTCTAACGCATGCATGCCCCAGTCGACTTCAATACCAAAACTGAGTGCAACGGCCATCTTTGAGACCGAAGCCCATGGTCGTACGGCGCTTCGATCACCGGCGTGCGCTATTGGTACTACGAGTCCTCCGTTGAGGCGAAAGAGTGACACCGAGGCCGCACCGGGCCAACCGTTCAAGACTGCGTTGTCCTCCACGTTGGAGATGTTACCGAAGAGCCACCTAAGGTCGTGTGCGTGATTGCGGTCCTGAGCGGCGGTGTAGGTGCGGCCCGGCTTCTGCGTGCCCTTAGTGGCGTTGTCGATCCGACATCGCTATACGCCATTGTGAACGTTGGCGACGATTTGGAAATGCACGGTCTGTGCATTTGCCCAGACCTCGACACCATTACCTATACCTTGGCTGGTCTAAACAACGACGAACTCGGTTGGGGACTTCGTGGTGAGAGTTGGCGTGTAATGGATGAACTCGCCGCACTTGGTGGCGAGTCATGGTTCGCCCTTGGCGATCGCGATTTGGCGACGCATCTCTATCGCACGCAGCGACTGCGAAACGGAGCTACGAAATCGGTCGTGACGAGCGAACTAGCAAAACACCACGGTCTGAGCGTGCACCTTCTTCCCGTAACGGACGATGTGATTGCCACCACTTTCGAGACCGCCGTGGGGCATTTATCTTTCCAGGAATATTTCGTGCAACAGCACCACGACGTCGTCGTGACCTCCATTAGCTACGAAGGAGCACCCGTCTCTACGCCCGCTCCTGGCGTTCTTGAAACGCTTCGCGACGCTTCGCTCATCGTCATTGCTCCTTCCAATCCTTTGATATCGATTGAGCCGATACTGCAAATTCCTGGCATTCGTGACGTTTTGCAGAATCGTCGAAGCAACGTCATTGCTGTCTCACCAATAATTCAAGGTGCCGCCCTTAAGGGACCAGCGGACCGTCTACTTCGAGAATTGGGATTCGACGCTTCGTGCGTGGGAGTCGCTAATTATTACCGCGACATTGTGGGCACCATGGTCATCGACGAAGCAGACGAAGATCGACGCACCGAGATTGAGGCGCTCGATATCGATGTTCGCGTGACGACCACCATCATGCACAATGAACAGAATTCGTCCATGCTCGCCAAAACGGTGCTCGCGTGAGTGATCTGCGCGTCTTTGCCATACGAGGGGTGGGCGAGATTCGTGAAGGCGATAGTCTCCACACCATTTTTCTTGAGGCGCTCGAAAGGCAAGGTGAAACGCTTATCAATCACGACGTCGTCGTCGTGACGAGCAAAGTTGTCTCCAAGGCTGAGGGTCGGGTCGTTCCTTTTGACGGGACCGACGATCACAAGCTTGCACTCATTGGTTCCGAGTCTCGACGAATCCTGCGACAACGTGGCACCCTACGAATCACCGAAACCCATCAAGGCTTTATTAACGCCAATGCCGGCATCGATCTTTCTAACACCGAGGACGGTACGGCGGTGCTTCTTCCGGTCGACGCGGACCGAACGGCGCGACGCATTCGAGCGGATCTGAAGCGAAAACTAAATCTCGACATTGGTGTTGTTATCACTGACACGTTTGGAAGGGTGTGGCGACAGGGGGTGACTGACGTGGCTCTGGGTTGTGCCGGACTGTTGCCCATTCTTGATCTTCGTGGAACGACAGATGCCAACGGACGAGTTCTTGAGGCCACCGAAGTGGCCATTATCGATGAGATTGCCGGCGCTGCCAACCTTGTGCTGCAAAAGTCAATGGGAACGCCGTTCGCGGTCATTCGTGGACTCAGCGATGATTACTTTGGCGAAGGATCCATACGCGAACAAATTGTTCGTGGTCCGAACGACGATCTCTTTCGCTAACTATTTGAAGCGAAACTACTCGCGGCCAATTCGAACGTCGCCGGAGTGAACTGCACCCTGTAACACTCGTTCGCCGCCGGCCACCACGCACGTTGGGCCGAGACGGGCGTCGGCTTCCACTACGGCGTCCGGTCCCAAAATCGACGACTCGACGACAGCGTTTTCTCCGACCACGGCACCCGGCAACAACACGGCGTTCTCCACGCGGGCGCCAGGACCAACTACGCAGCGCTTGTCAATTACGGACTGGACGACGACGCTGGTGGGATGAATCTGCGAATCGTCATGAATCCACGAACCTTCGCGAAGCGGCGGGACTAGCGGGACCGATCGAACACCCGCTAAAACGTCGAGATTTGCTCGAAGAAAAGCTTGCGGCGTACCCGTATCTAACCAATAGGCCGTATCGGCGAGTGCGAACAAAAGTCCCTCACGAACGAGCGCCGGAAACGTCACGCGCTCGACGCTCACGCGACGGTCGGCTTCAATGTAGTCAAGAACCGTAGGTTCAAAGACGTAGGTGCCCGCGCTTATTTCGTTCGAAGGCGCATCTTCTCGCTTGGGCTTTTCGACGAACGCCACGACGCGCCCTTCGTCATCGGTCGCCACGACGCCAAAGTGTGATGGATCGTCCACGGGATGAAGCGCCAGAGTCGCGTGTGCATCCTTCGTACGGTGAAAAGCCACTAGCGAACTCACGTCAAGGTCAGTGATGACGTCGCCATTGACGACGAGGAACGTGTCATCAACGCCCGCGTGTTGAGCGGCGAATCGAATCGCCCCTCCGGTGTCGAGAGGTTGTGGTTCTACCGCGTAGGTGACGCGCACGCCAGCGATCACATTCGACGGATACGCCGCTTTGAAATGGTCGGGCAAGTAACCCATGGACAACACTGCGTCCGTGACACCGTGTTGCACGAGATTTTCGAGCACGCGCTCAAGCATCGGCGTGCCAACAATCGGCAACATCTGCTTGGGCGTGTGATATGTCAGTGGTCGAAGGCGAGTGCCCTCGCCGCCAACCAAAATGACGGCCTTCACTTTTAGCCGCCCGTGGTAGTCGTGGTAGCGCTCGTTGTGGTGGTGGTTTTTGGCTTCGTCGTTGTCGTGTTCGTCGCCGGCGTTGTGCTCGTCGTGATGGTGACCTTTTTCACGATTGAGGTTGTCGTCACGGCCGTCGTCGTGGTCGTGGACGAGGGCGGATTGGTCTCGTAACCCACCATGGTCGCAACGGTCGACGAAGCGGGCGCGGCGGGCGTAACCCCCACGGGGTCAAACGCCAACGTCACTCGCATGGCTTGATTGAAATGAACCGACGCGGCATTCGTGGTTATCGTCGGCGTGTTTTGAGCCAGGTTCTTCCAGTACGCGATTTCGACAATACCCTTTTCGCCCTTGTACTTCGACGTCGAAGGACACGTTTCGCCATTCGTATAGGTCGTCGCCTTCGTAGCGACACCAACAGAATTAGGTAGAGCCAACTTCGTCGAACTAATACTGAGGCCCGCATATTCTGAAGCGAACTTGGCGAGCGTGGCATTCTTTCCTGCTTCGCTCTTAACCGTGGGATCAACCTGCAAAACGTTGTCGGCTTCAACGATGTTGCCGCCTACGTAGGTCGGATCACTTGTAAAAAAGGGCTGCGCTTCGCCACACACTTCGGTCGCCAAGCTCACGAACCACTTCGTACCAATGGCGGGTTGAACAACGGCGGCCTTGTGGGGGTGCTGGTAGGCGTAGCGGGCGTAGACCACCGAAGAGAGGCCCAAGATGACGATCACGGCCACAATTCCGTAGTAATTAACCGGTCGCGACCGGCGGTACGCCTTGCCACCACCCGACGAACCGACCCGACTTACCCATTTTCCCGTAGTGCTATTTGCCACGCGGACCACGCTACTAAAGAATGCGCGTTCCTCCGGCAAACACTGTGACTTGGGGGCGAAAGTCGTTCACCGTGAGCATTTGAGCCGTTTGTGACTTCGTGACATCAGGTTGCCGAGAATTTGGGATATTTATTTGCGCAAACGCAGATAATCCTGTCGACGAGGAGTTAAGGATCGTGAAAACCCCGAGTCAATGAAACAATTGCTGTGCCTCAATCGAAGAAAATTCTGCGTTAGGCCTCTTGAGTCGCGCTCGTAGATTTATTTTCGATTTCAAGAATGGTCGCCAAAATTTGCCACAAGGTAAAGATGCAGAGCCACAGTCCAAAGTTTGACCTCGGCACCACCTCAAAATCGCACTCGGACTTCCTTGTAAGTGCGCGTACTCATGTTGGTGACCTACACCTAGAGTTGACGTTTCCAAAGTTTTCGGCGTAACGAAGCGGCAATGAAATGGTCAATTACGAAATACGCAATGGACTCACGATCGTGCAAAGTCAAAATAATTTGTGAAATCTCAGCCTCGGCGGATGGTTCGTCCTCAGTTGCTTAAATTCCAAATCATTGAGATGCATTGCTCGGGCGCTCAAATCAATACTGCCTCGTAGGGGCGGAGGGACTCGAACCCTCACTGGAGGCGGTTTAAGCGCCTTGCCTCTGCCAATTGGGCTACGCCCCCACGCGGATCAGCAATGTAACGGTACTCGCACTTCGCCATTCGTCTCGCGGCACAAATTTTTGGTTGTTCCTAAGTAGGCTTTATGAATGGATGCCGTTCGCTTTCGGCGTACGACAACGTTCCGTTGGACGTTTCTTCTTCCGGCCGTCGTCGGTCTTCTCATGACGTTGGTGGTTCCCGTAACAAAAACGGGAGCATCGATTGCCAGTGCGAAAGCCGAGATTGCTGCTCTCTCGGCGACGCTCGCTCAACTCGAACGCCAAAGTGAAGTCCTCGCCAACAAATACGATGCCGACCGCGCGAACCTGGTTGCACTCGACAACGCCATTTACAGTCTGGAAGCACGAGAGACCACCAAAAAGGGTGAGATCGCCACCACCTCGAGTGCTTTAGTCAAGACACTCGTTCGAACATACGTCGATGGAGCTGCAGAAGCTCAGATTCTTTCGCTGTTCGATCAAGACGTCACGAAGAGCGATGCTCGAACCGTGTACCAAGATGAGGTCCTCGGGAACCTGAAGTCCCTCGAAACAAAACTGTCGTCACAAAAAACTTCCCTCGACTCCACGTTGGCCCAGGTTGCGCTTAAGCGTTCGCAGGCTGCCCAGCAAACAGCGAGCATCCAAGCAACGCTTGCAGAGAATGCTAAGAACGAAAGTTCCACCCGCGCGACACTCGCCACGGTCACGGCGGCGTATCGCACTCAAATCATTGAATACGAAGTCGCCGTTGCAGTCTCTGCAGCAAGATCTAAAAAATCGAACAAAACTGCCATCATTTCTAACGCCGTTGCCGCGGCTTCCGCCGTGGGAGGACAGACCGCGGCCAATCAAGTTCTCGCCGCCGTCAACGCTGTCAACTTGCCAAAAACAATTTCGGGCACAACAGCGGGGACAGCTCAAGGACTGGCGGCCTTAGCGGCAGCGAAATCACAAATTGGCGTGCCGTACGAGTGGGGCGGCGAAACACCTGGGCAAGGCTTTGACTGTTCGGGACTGGTGCAGTGGGCGTGGGCCAAGGCCGGCATCAGCATTCCTCGAACGTCCGAGACGCAATGGGCTGATCTCCAACACATCTCACTTAGTGACCTGCGACCTGGTGACCTGTTGTTTTACTACAACCTCGACGACGACAACAGCGTTGATCACGTTGTGATGTACGCGGGGTCGGGACCTTGGGGTACGGACACGATCATTGCCGCCGCGCATACTGGCACGCTCGTGTCGTTGGCCCCAATTTTCACGTACGGATTAATTGGAGCGGCGCGACCCTAACTACGTGTCACGTCATGCACTATTTATGCAGCGATGAAACTTGGCGAAAGGCTCTTAATCGACCTTGGGCAGAATCCAGTTCGCCACCAACTCCGGTGCACGGTCCGCCCATTCCTCTGCCGTAATCGCAAAGTGTGCGTGATCTTCCCAGGCGCCGTCTATCTCCAAGTAGCGCTCCGCCACTCCTTCGTATCGCAGGCTTAACTTTTCGACAACGCGAAGTGATGCGTTATTGCGAGGAATAATATTTATCTCGATACGGTGCAGGTGCAACGTCTCAAACGAATACTGCAATAACGTCACTACGGCTTCGGGGACGTAACCGTGGCCCGCTTGACTTTCGTCAATCCAGTAACCAATGAACGCCGACTGCAATGGTCCTCGAAAAATGGACGACAGTGTTATCTCGCCGGCGAACTGTCCGCCGATAAAAATTCCAAAACCGTACGCTGTACCGAGTTGACGCTCGCGCTCTCGCATGGCGCAACGACCAACGAAACTACGTCGGTCTTCCGGCAAATGTCCAGAGTTTGCCGCACGTGGTTCCCATTTAAGTAGCCAGTCGTGGTTACGCGTGCGCACCTCGAGCCAACTTTCGTAGTCGTTATCCGTCAAGGTACGCAGCACAAGGCGCTGCCCGTGCAGCACCAACGGGGCGTAATTCGCTGTACGCATGCTCACGAAGGTCGCGACTCCATCGCTCTATCGTTACAGGTTCTGGCTACTCGGTGCCGAATCAGCGCGGAGTGTCAAAACGAGGCCGTCCAGAATGTCGTTTTCCGAGCTCAGCAGTTCATCGACACGAAAATGGTCCATCACGGCCTCGAGGATCATGAGGCCGCTGACGAGGACGTCTTCTCGTCCCGGTGTCATGCCCGGATGCTTCAGTCGCTCCGCGGGCGATTCTCGTTCAAGCGTGAGACGCCATTCGTTGACTTGCTCACGTCCAACAATCTGGTGGTGCACCAAATCTCGGTCGTACTCAGCAACCGCCTTGGTCAATTGAACCAGCGTCGCTACCGTTCCGGCGAGCCCCAGCAGCTGGGTCGAACCAACGATTTGATCGAGACGAGGTTCCAAAGTAAGAACGCGGCTCAATTCATCGTGAATCATTGATCGAGCGGCTTTTTCCCGCGATGGCGTCGGCGCTTCTTTCCCCAGCGCACGCTCCGTCACGCGGACGCATCCAATTTGCATTGACACTCCGACAATCTCGTCGTTAATCATGGTGGCAAGTTCAGTGGAACCACCACCGATATCAACAATCAAAAACGTACGACTCGGCACTTCTTGGAGGCCCGCCGTAGCTCCGGTGTAGGAATAAAACGCTTCATCATCACCACTCAACACTTCGGCGGCGATGCCGGTGGAGCGCGACGCTTCCTGGAGAAATTCGCCTTGGTTAAACGCATCTCTAACCGCTGACGTAGCGACGACTCGGGCGAGCCCTACGCCCGCTTTAGTCATGAGCTCTCGGTAATCACGAAGGGTCGAAAAGGTTCGTTCCATGGCGTCCGCTTGTAACAGGCGCGACGCGTCCACTCCTTCGCCTAGGCGAGTAATACGCATCTCTCGAATGATTGACCGGCCTGTTTCATCAACAACGAGCAGTCGTGTTGAATTTGATCCGCAATCGATCGCCGCGACGACTTCAGGCACGGACATCCTCAACAACGAGCAATGGTTTGCCCACGTGTTGAAAAACGAGTTCACCAACCGGATCACTGGCTCCGGTCAAATAATTGGCAAGGTGCGCGTGCAGACATTTCACCCCAACCCGAGTGCCCCCAACGCCGCCCTCGGGTTGGGGTCCTTCGTGGCGAAGCGTCGCGGCTCGTCGACGTTTCGAGTAGGCGTCGTGCGTGCGTTGCAGTTCCTCGGCTTCTACCAGTGTTTCGAAGCGGTGCACACCACCGTCACCTTCGAGACGACTCACTTCGTCGTGCAATACCGGATCGACGAGCCAGAAAAGCGTCGGCATTGGCGTACCGTCACGAAGATGCGGTTCGTTCTCTATTACGACGGGCTCACCCGTAACTCGTCGCACAACGACAGCAAACCGGCCAGCTAAGGGGCGTCCAACCAAGGACGAAACGACGTCGATGTCCTTGGGTGACGCGTCGTGAAACGTGGTCAATGCCAGAACTCAAGCGTTCGAAGCACTCGAGACCAGAGCCCACCACTGTGGACCTTCGCAACGACGGGCTTCGTTGTACTGCTTGTCGGAGCCAGACTCGTCGAGTTAAGCGGCGAGACCAGAGGCGCAAAGCCAGGGTCACCGCTCGAAGCACTCAGTCCGCCCTTGGTATTGCTCGGCAGTATTTGCAGGAGGGACTGGCCGGGAGCAACTAGTTGGTATTCCTGCCTTGCCAATCGAGATTCGGCACTCTTTGATTTAAGAGCCCGTTCTTGACTCTTCAGTGCACTTTGTTGCGAGTGCAACAAGTTGATCTGCGACTGAACCGTATTGAGTTCCGAACCCTGATGCATCAAGGTTGAGAATGGAAACCAAAGTGCGATGGCCGTAATAGCGCTCACGATCGCTAGTGGCACCCACCAACGGTGCAGCGTGTGCGCCGGCGCCGGATTAGCTACGGACATCGGTCGATCTCGCTAGTGCGGAGGCACCCAAATAGCGGGCTTGGTCACCCAATAGTTCTTCGATTCTCAAAAGTTGGTTGTACTTCGCCACACGGTCCGACCTCGCCGGTGCTCCGGCCTTGATTTGTCCGGCGTTCGTTGCCACGGCCAAATCCGCGACGGTCGTGTCCTCGGTTTCTCCCGAACGATGCGACACTACGTTTCGATAGCCACTTCGTTCGGCCAAACGCATCGTGTCGAGCGTTTCGGTGAGTGTGCCTATTTGATTTAGCTTGATCAAAATGGCGTTCGCCGCACCGCGCTCTATACCTTCGTTGAGCAATTCCGAATTCGTGACAAAAATGTCGTCGCCGACGAGTTGGACTTTGGATCCCAGACGCTTGGTGAGATCAATCCAACCGTCCCAGTCGTTCTCTGCCATGCCGTCTTCAATCGACACAATGGGGTACTTGCCACAAAGTGCAATCCAGTAGTCCACGAGTTCTTCGCTCGACAAACTCCGACCTTCGCCGGTCAATTGATACTTCCCGTCGCGGTAAAACTCCGTCGACGCTGGATCAAGGGCAATGGCGATATCACGACCGGGCTCTTTACCACTCGCTTCAATTGCTTCAACGAGCACCTTCACGGCGGTCTCGTTGTCGGGTAGATCCGGCGCGAAGCCACCTTCGTCACCAACGGCCGTCGCGAGGCCACGCTTATCAAACACGGCCTTTAGCGAGTGATAGCACTCTGCTCCCCATTGCAGAGCTTCGTGAAATGTCGAAGCGCCAATCGGCATCAACATATATTCTTGAAAATCTATGGAGTTCTTTGCGTGCGCTCCACCGTTAATGACGTTGAACATCGGCACGGGAAGAACGTGGGCGTTCACGCCACCGAGGTAGTGAAACAGTGGCAAATCGCTTTCAACGGCCGCAGCCTTGGCGCAGGCCAAAGAAACGGCGAGAATGGCGTTGGCACCCAGTCGGGATTTGTTGGGCGTTGCGTCCAGATCCATCATTGCGAAATCGACGCTTCGCTGGTCGACGCCGTCGTAACCCTCGAGAGCGTCGCGTATCTCCGTGTTGACGAAATTGACGGCCTTTGTTACCCCTTTGCCGTTCCAGGCCTTGCCACCGTCACGAAGTTCGACCGCTTCTTTCGAGCCCGTGGAAGCGCCCGAAGGAGCAATGGCTCGACCAATCGCGCCCGATTCGAGAAAGACTTCTGCTTCCACCGTGGGATTACCACGAGAATCAAGTACCTGGCGGCCGTTCACCAGCTCAATCGCGCTCATGAGGGACTCCTTTTACGTCGTGGGGTCGACGCCGACACCACGAAAGGTTACTCCGTTAAGCCTCATTTTCGCGCGACGGGTCATTTTCATAGTGGACTATCTCGTCTCTGAGCGCAATCGCCCGCAACCGGAGGACGCCTTCAAGATCAACTCCACACCACTGTGCTGCATCAACGAGAGCACTGAGAGCCTCCGCCCACGCGGGTGCAACGGCACTCGACGCACTCGCGTCGGGTGCCGCGTCACTGGATACCTCAATATTTGAGAGAGCTGCTTTAGCGACCTCGAGCGATTGTGACCCATCCAAAGCCGGCATGGCGAGCGATGCACGCTTTCGAAGGAGTTTCGTGTACAACGTCAGTGAAGGTGATTGCCACGCAATGCCTTCGGTGACACTTGCGCGCTGCTTCTCTTTCTTCTTAAGTTGTTCCCAACGGCTCGCGACGTCATCAGAATCCTCGACTATAACGCCCGCGAAAACGTGCGGATGACGACCAATGAGTTTTTCTCGAACACGATCGGCGATGCTGACGAGCGTGAACTGCATTTCCTCGTCGCCCAACTCCGCGTGGAAAATGACCTGAAAGAGCAAATCACCAAGTTCTTCTTCGACGTGTTGCGCCGCGCTTGCAATGTCTTCACCCTCGGCTTCGGCGACGGTCAGGTTTTCGAGCGCGTCGATGACTTCGTAGGACTCTTCGAGCAGATGACGCGTGAGCGACGCGTGCGTTTGTTCTTGGTCCCATGGGCAGTCTCGACGGAGGCGCCGCATTAAATCAACGAGGTCATCCATTGCGGGACCCGTCGTGCGTAGTTCATCAATCCACAGCGAGGTCAGGTGATCCGCCTTCGAAAAGCTCCCCAATTGCGATGCGAGAAGCGTCACTCGTTCTTCGTCGTCAAGACCCAGGTGGTGAAGAATTGTTACTTCGATTTCTGGCGATAATCGTTGCGAGAACGCGGCTAGAACTTCGGGTGAATACGTCTGCAGCACGAGCAGTGGACCGGGACCGCGAAGCATTTCACTACTTGAAAGAGCGTCTTCAATTCGTAGGCCCTTCGCCATTGGGTCACGACCCAGCGTCGAACAGGCAAGGTCAATAATGGAGACGGCCGGTTGTAGCACCACGTCAATACCCTCTTGTTCGAGAAGCAACTCCACTGTGCGTTCGGCCACAACCGGCGAACCAGGAACCGCGTAGACGACGCTTGATGATGGTGATGAAGTAGCGAGTTGGACTAAGTCTCGAACAATGGCTTCGTAGAGTTCCTCAAACGAGTTTGCACTCTCGTACAACTCGTCGTAACTCGCAATGTCAACGAAGGCACTTGCCGCCGGGTGCTGGCGCGTTCGGAGTCGAGCGACGTTAGCTGAATGCAAGGCTTCCGTGGCCCCTCTTGTTACGAGTGACGCGTCACTGGGCCCAAGGCCAATAACGGTTACGCGAGGTCGACTCACTTATAGCGAGGACTCACCAGGGCGCTGAGCAGTGAGACGCTTTGCGCGTCACTCTTCGCGGGAATTGCTGGCTCAAACGTTGCCGGTCCCGCACTGTCAACGCCCCAACGTCCGAGGTCGGGATTTACACTTATGGCGTCGGCGTACAGGATTTCCTCTTTGACGGTATTTGCGGAGTTCGCGTTCGAACTCTGCACGTCACTCAGTACTGCCGAAGCGGCTTGAGCGTAAGTTACGGGTGTCTTGGAAGTCGGTGCCACAAACAGTGCGTACGTCACACCCGAATTCGTCGTCGAGAACGGTTGCGTCTGGAAATGATTAAGCGCCGTACCAGAGACGTCGGAACGGACGCTGGCGTACACGGACGAAGACGGCAAGTAGCATCCGTCGGCTCCGCCCTTCGCGGCCGTCGTTGCATCAATGGAATACTGCTTCGCCAGCGCGGCCACGCTTTCGCCCGCCGCCTGCGCTTTTTCAAACGCACTCAGCGACTGCACCGGCACTAAGGCAACACTGACGCAAATCTCGTCATAGTTTGCCGCGTTCTTCGCAAAATACTTTTCGAGTGCCGAAGTCGTCAGTGGCGTGGACGTCGAGAGATTGTTCACCAGCACGAGGGACGCGGCCTGCGCTCGCAGTTGTTCGTTCAGCATCGAAGCGGGTAACTGCGCCAGTGTTTTAGCGGGACTGGCGGGACAGGCGTAGTTGGCGGCGCTGGCAGCGCTCGCCATCTCACCAATTAATGACGATCGCGCGGAAGCAAGTATCGATGGCGTAAATTTCAAACCAAAACGCTTCGCGGCAAATTGTTCTAGTGCAAGCCCTTCAACGCGAAGATTCGTCCACGCGGTCACGCCCGAAACCGCCATCGTTGCACCGCCAGCGCCGCTTCCCCAGTTTTCAGGATACAGAGCCGTTAAGTAACACTGAAATGACTCCGAATGTTGAATGGCCGTTAAATCAGCTCGAAGACTGGCGTCAGAGATGCTGGCGGTATTGACTTTAAGTGCAGAGTTGTCAATCCAAAAGCCAGCCACCGTGGCTCCCACGAGCGCCACGACGACAAAGGCAATTACGCGGCGCATGTTCCCCATGCTATCCAGTGCGACTGTGGGCTCTTTCAGCTAAGCGGTGGCACTAATTCACGCAACAGCTCAATTAGTGGCTCGGGTGAGGCGGCCTTGACGTCGAGTTCCAAACGCACTTCTTTTGAGGTTTCGTCGTAGGCGCGAGTCCCGTAAAGGCGGCGTAGACGCAACTGGGCCGAAAGCGGAATCTCGAGTGGCGAAAGTTTGGCCACGGGTCTCGAGCGCACGCCCACCTTCGCGGGCTGCACGAGCACTTCACGCACACCAACACGAAGACACTCCACCCGTAGTTCTGAGAGCTTGAGAAGTCCCTGTGCCGCTGGCGGTAACGGACCGTAACGATCTATCCACTCGTTCTTAACGTCATCCAACTCCTCGAGCGTCGTGATACCAGCGAGACGTCGATACGCTTCGAGTCGGGCATCGTCAGCTTCGACGTAATTTTTTGGCAAGTGAGCCTCACCCGGAACGTCAATCGAGACCGTCACCACTTCAGGTAACACCACACCCTTGGCTTCAGCAACGGCTTCGGCGACCAATTGCACGTAAAGGTCGTAACCCACGGCCGCGACCGGACCCGACTGGTCGTGACCCAAGAGATTGCCAGCACCTCGAATCTCGAGGTCACGCATCGCAATCTTGAAGCCACTACCCAACGCCGTGTTGTCGCCAATGGTTCGTAGTCGTTCGTAGGCCGTCTCGGACAGCGTGCGATCGGCCGCATGAAACAAATAGGCGTAGGCGCGAGCATTGCCTCGCCCCACTCGACCGCGAAGTTGGTGCAGTTGACCGAGTCCCAAACGCTCGGCGCGGTCGACGATCAGCGTGTTCACCGTGGGCATGTCAATACCTGACTCCACGATGGTCGTGCAGACGAGGACGTCGAAACGTCGCTCCCAAAAATCAATGACCACGCGTTCAAGCGTTCCCTCGTCCATTTGTCCGTGCGCAATCGCGATGCGCGCGTCAGGGACTAATTGTCCAATTCGTCTCGCCACTTGATCAATGTCCGAGACGCGATTGTGCACGTAAAACACCTGGCCTTCTCGCAACAACTCGCGGCGAATGGCTTCAATCACGGGGGCTTCGGAATATTCACCGACGTGCGTCAAGATCGGCCGTCGGTCCGCCGGAGGTGTCGTGACCATGGAGAGATCGCGAATGCCGGTAAAGGCCATTTCTAAAGTCCGAGGAATCGGACTCGCACTCAGCGTTAAAACGTCGACGCCGATTGACTTCTGTTTAATGGCTTCTTTATGCGTCACGCCGAAGCGCTGTTCTTCGTCAACTACCAAGAGGCCGAGGTCTTTGAACTTGACGGACTCCGACAACAGCCGGTGCGTTCCCACGACCACGTCCACCGACCCATCGGCGAGACCCTTCAGTGTGGCAGCGGCCTCACGGTCATCCACGAAACGACTGAGGAGCTTCACGTTCAACGGAAAGCCAGAAAAACGCTCCGTGAGCGTCGTGAAGTGCTGACTGGCGAGCAACGTCGTGGGAACCAGCAGCGCCGCTTGTTTGTTGTCCTGGACTGCCTTGAAGATTCCTCGAATAGCTATTTCTGTTTTGCCAAAGCCCACGTCGGCACAGACCAAGCGGTCCATGGGACGAACCGCTTCCATGTCGGCCTTGACGTCGTGGATGGCCTTCAACTGGTCCGTCGTTTCGGTGTAGGGAAAGAGTGATTCCATTTCTGCTTGCCACGCGGTATCGGGACTGAACGCGTGTCCCGTTGCCACCGTTCGTTCGCGGTACAACTGCACCAATTCTTGGGCCACGAGATACGCCGCGGCTCGCGCCTTGGCGCGAGACTTTTGCCACTCGGCGCCACCCATGCGCGAAAGCGACGGTGAATCGCCACCCGTGTAGGGAGTAAGCGCGTCAATTTGATCGGTCGGCCAGTAACTGCGTCCGTCACGAAATTCCAAAATCAAATAGTCGCGTGTGGTGCCATTTATCTCGCGAGTAGTCGATCCCGAAAAGCGCGCCACCCCGTGCTGTCGATGCACCACGTAACTGCCGATTGCCAAGTCATCAAAGAAACCGTCAACGTTTCGAGCTCTCGTTCTGGCCGCGCGATGCACCGCTCGACGACCAGTGATGTCCGCTTCGGACCACACCACAATTTCTGGTGATTCAAGCGCGAAACCGTGCGGCAATGAAGCAACAACAATGCTGACGCGAACATCAAGCACCGCCTCAGGGTTCGTGGTTACCTCTATTCCTTCGCCACGCAACTGCTCCGCCATTCGCTCGGCCGAATTTGATGATGACGCCACCACGACACCACGAGTGCCCGGTGACCAACCTTTGACGTGAGCGGCGAGACGAGCGGGGTCACCCTGCACCACCGGCGGCGACGTCACGTTCCACACAAGAGACGTCGCACTCGTCGGAACTCCCACGACTCGTAAATCAATGTTTCTGTCACCGATGACGTCGTCCCACGCTTCGTGCAAGAGGTGGAGAGGACCTTCAACGCCCCACGTGGCACCGACTGCGCTCGTCAACTCTCGTTCTTCGTCCAACAGATCGGCCAAACGGTCGCGACAGCGTTGCGGATCAAGAACGTAAAGGCCACTCGTTCCCAGTTCATCGAGCAACGTGTGGCGCTCGGGCGTGAACCACGGCAACCAACCTTCCATGCCATCAAATAGGTCGCCCCTCGAGAGACGCTCAAAGATGTCACGCGCGAAGGACGACTCGTGCACCATGCGCTCAGCATGCGCTCGGGTGTTTTCATCGGGTCGCCACTCACGCGCCGCGAAAATCTCTACAACGTCAAGGTCGCTCGTCGAGCGCTGGTCCGCAATATCAAAAATGGTGAGGCGCTCGACGTCGTCTCCAAAGAGGTCGACGCGAACCGGTTCATCGGCGTGCACGGGCCACACGTCAACGATGCCACCGCGAACGGCAATTTCGCCACGGTGCTCGACGACGTGTTCACGAAGGTAACCAAGGTCAACGAGCGAGCGGATTAAGTCGTCACGATCAAACATGGCGCCTTTGGCAATGACGAGTGGCGCGCGAATTGGTTCGGGCGTCACAATTTGCGACCACGCTCGAATTGATCCAACGATGACGCGCGGAGCGTTGCCGCAGGCCACCCGCCAACGAAGAGCGTTCCTCGCCCCCATTACCGATAAGTCAGGACTCACTCGCTCTAGCGGGTGCGTATCCCACGCCGACCAAAGCGCGACGTCGTCGCTCGCGAGCAGCGAACTTAGTGCTTCGCGTAGTTCATCGGCTTCACTCGACGTAGGTGTCACCACGACGGTGAAAGGTCGTTCCATGGCAAAGGCCGCCAACGCGAGCGGAGCGGCAAAAGAGTTAGCGACGATTTCGCCCTGGTGCGCACTCGCACGAACGAAGGGCGCAATCTCTTCGAGAATGCGAAATAGACCCGAGGACTTAGCCACGTGAGCGAAGTTGTAATCGTTGTTGCGATTCGTTAAAGGAGTGCCCCAACAACAATTCGAGTGCGTCGGCGGCGTCTGAAACGTCACGCCGTAACTGCTCGAGTCGAGCGCCGTTCAAGCGCTTCAGCACCCAGTCGGCTCCTTGTTCTTTCGTCGGCGGCTTTCCCACACCTATTCGCAATCGTGCAAAATCATTTGTCGAAAGCACACCAGCAATGGAGCGAAGCCCGTTATGACCCGCGAGACCACCACCCATTTTTAGTTGCAAGCGCCCGGGCTCAAGGTCTAATTCGTCGTGCGCGACCACGAGGTGTGAAAGATCATTTAGCGACGTTCTTCGAAGAAGCGGCGTGATGCAGGCGCCTGACTCGTTCATAAACGTCGTGGGCACCGCCAACGTGACTCGACCAACGGGTGCGTCAAATGATCCCGAAAGACATCGTTGTCGAGACTCAAGAGTGAGACGAATATTGTGACGGCGCGCGAGTTCGCGCACCGCGTCGCCTCCCACGTTGTGTCGTGTTCCTTCGTAGTCGCTTCCGGGGTTAGCGAGACCGAGCAATACTAAATCGCTCGCGCTGCCTCGCCTCGAGGAATGATCGCGGGCGCGTCGAAGCGCCACGGCGAACTACTCAGTCGGCGCGACTGTGACCGTCTTCGCCGCGCGTCCAGCGTGCGTCGTCACGACCGTAATGGTCGCGTCCATCGCGGACTCAACGCCCGCGGGCAGCACGACGTCACTCACGCGGATAGAGGCACCCACCGTGAGGTTGTTGATGTCAACGTCGATGTGCGTCGGAATCTGACTCGGACGAGCCTTGATTTCGATGCTGAACAATTGCTGATCAACCTCCCAGTCCGCGTGACGAACTTCCACCGCGTCACCAGTGACGTGCAAAGGCACTTCCACAATGACGGGCTTGTCAGGGTCAATGACTTGGAAGTCAATGTGAATCACGGTGCCGCGCACCGGGTGACGCTGAATTTCACGGGCCATAACCGTGTAGGCGGTGCCTTCGGCGTCGAGGCTGATGAGTGAGTTAAGACCCTGGTCGCCCGACACCGCGGTGCGAAAGGCCTTCGCGTCGACTGAGACGGACACTGGTGCAACGCCTTCGCCGTAGATAACTCCCGGGATAAAGCCCGCGTGACGAAGTCGACGCACGCGACGAGAACCCAACTCTCGATTGGGCGTAACGCTCAAAGTGGCTTGCGACATGGAATCCTCCAACAAAAATTGCTCGACGCCCCGAAGGGTTCGTACACAGGGTTCTCAGTCTAGCCGAGCCGCGTTAAGGGCTCTTTTGCTATACGAGGTTCTCGCCACCAAAGAGTTCTGAGACCGAGGTGTCATCAAAAATTGCCGAAATCGCGTCCGCCACAATGCTGGCAATACTCAGTATTTCCAACTTCTCAAAGCGTCGTTCGGGCGGTAGCGGCAAGGTGTCGGTCACAATGACTCGGCTCACCGGTGCGTTAAAGAGTCGGTCTACCGCTGGGGGTGAAAAGACCGCGTGCGTCGCCATTACCCAAATCTCGCCGGCGCCTTCAGCCTTTAGGAGATCACAGGCCGCGACAATCGTGCCGGCCGTGTCAATCATGTCGTCAATGAGAACGCAGTGTCGGCCCTCGACGTCACCCACGATGTGGCGAGCTTCGGCGACGTTCGTCGTACCGCGTGGTCGCGACTTGTGAACGAGCGCTAGGTCACAGCCCAAGTGTTGGGCGTAACGTTCGGCGACCTTGACTCGTCCCGCGTCGGGAGCAACGACCACGAGTTCGCGGGGATTCGCGTTGGCTTTGAGATAATCCTCGAGCACGGGAGCGGCCACCAAGTGGTCGACCGGCACGTCGAAGAAACCTTGAATCTGTCCAGAGTGGAAATCAACGGAGAGCACGCGGTCAACACCCGCCACTTGGAGCATGTCAGCTACCAACTTTGCGGTGATGGGCTCTCGACCGGTGGATTTTCTGTCTTGTCGCGCGTAACCGTAGTTAGGAATCACGGCCGTGATCCGCTTCGCCGACGCGCGTTTGGCGGCGTCGATCATGATGAGTTGTTCCATCAACGCGTCGTTCACCGGGGACGAGTGTGTCTGCACAATAAAAACGTCGGCGCCACGAATAGAGACGTCAAAGCGGCAATGAATTTCACCATTGGCGAATTCGCGAAGGTTGACTTCGGAAAGATCAACGTCTAAGAGTGAGGCGATCTTTTCGGCGAGTTCGGGGTGCGAGCGACCAGAGACGATGACCATTCGTCGCTTCGAAAGTGTCTCCACAGCCTCAGCGTAGACGTTTCGAGAGGGGTCTTTAGATGCTGCGAACCGTGTGGGAGGCGACAACTTCATTGTCTCGAACTTCGGTGCCGGGTCCAAGGACACTGAACGATCCGACACGAGCGTTGGACCCGACGCGAGATGTCACGGCTTCCACGCTCCCTAGAACCGAATTGGTCCCGACGCTCACGTCCGTGAGGTACGCGTTCGGGCCAATTTGCGCGCCTTCGCCAATCGTGCAGCGACCCTTTAGGACGGTGCCGGGCAGCAACGAGACGTCCACGCTTAGCACCACGTCGGCGTCAACGTAGGTCGAACTCGGGTCCCACATCGTGACGCCGCGGTGCATCCACTGCTCGTTAATCCGGTGACGTAACTCACGTTCAGCGCTCGCTAATTGTGCTCGGTCGTTGACGCCGGCGGCTTCGGTCGGGTCATACAACAGGAACGACCGGGTCAGGTGACCCGCTTCGTGCAGCACGCTCACCAGGTCCGTCAAGTAGTACTCGTGTTGAGCGTTCGCGCGTCCGACTTTACGAAGGGCCGGGCCGAGCAAGCTTTGTCGCACCACCATGATCGACGTGTTGATTTCGTTGATAGCGCGTTCTTCTTCGTTCGCGTCTCGCTCTTCAACAATCCGGGCGACTTTATTGTCCTTGCCGTAGACGACGCGACCATAACCAGTGGGGTCGTCGACTTTGGCCGTCAGCACCGTCAGTGCGGCGTTGCTCTCTCGGTGGTCGTTAAGAAGAACTTGGATTGTCGAAGATCGAAGAAGCGGCGTATCTCCGGGAAGTATTAATACGTCACCGTCGCTCGCACCAATTGCTTCGTCGATGGTGGTGAGAGCCGACGCCACCGCGTGGCCCGTGCCTAGTTGTTCGACTTGTTCGACGAACGTCAACTGCGCGTCAGCGCTGGCTCGGTCCGTCAGCGATTTTTCAACCCACGCCGCACCGTGACCAACGACGACGACGGTCGCTTGCACGTCGTCGTGTGACGCGGCGTCCAAGACGTGCAGAACCATCGGGCGCCCACAGAGATGGTGCAAAGGTTTGGGTCTCGAAGAACGCATTCGGGTACCTTCACCCGCCGCGAGAATGACGACACACGTAGGACGACTCACCCCTCCATCTCTAGCAGTTGTGCCGTACGATGCTCATTATGGAACGAATAATTTACGATGAATTCTCGTTCTTCCACGAGAACATCGCCGAATGGTCACTTGACGTTCCTCCTCCCATCGTCTCGCGGTTTTTTGTCTCGATTGACGGACTTCGCCAACTGAGCGGACTTCGCTGGGGCGAAGGTCCGGCGCAACTTTCCTTGTTGCACGGCGGTGCCCAGAATGCTCATACCTGGGACACGGTGGCTCTGGCATTATCGCGCCCCCTCGTGGCAATTGATTTGCCCGGTCACGGCCACTCCGATGCCGGGCCCTTTGGCCACGGCGCCATTTCCTCCCACGCTCACAGTGTCGCCGTGGCGCTCGAGCAACTGATCGAAGGACCTCGACCGCTCGTGGGAATGTCACTTGGAGGCATGACGGCAATGTTGCTCGCAAAAGAGCGACCCGACCTCGTGAGCAAATTACTCCTCGTCGACATAACACCGGGCGTCAATCGCGACAAAGCTTCACACATCACGAATTTCGTCAACGGTCCCAAATACTTTGATGATTTTGACGCACTGCTTGCTCGAACGGTCGAACACAATCCCACCCGCAGCGTCAGTTCGCTGCGCCGAGGCATATTGCACAACGCTCTACAGCGAGATGACGGCACCTGGGTGTGGCGCCATCAGCAGCACGAAGCGAGCACGCTGGAATCGCCCAACGTTGAAAACCTTTGGGACGTGCTGGAACAACTCCCCCAACCGGTCACGTTGGTGCGAGGCATGGCCAAAGGCTCCGTCGTGGACGACGAAGACGAGGCCGAATTCAAAAAGCGACGACCCAAGGACGTCGTTGTGCACGTGGAAGGTGCCGGCCACTCAATTCAAGGCGACGAGCCCGTGCTCTTGGCGGGCGTCATCGAGGAGTATTTGCTTGAGAATTAGTGGCTGGCGGGGGAGGGCTCGAACCTCCAACCTACGGATTCAAAGTCCGGCGTTCTGCCAATTGAACTACCCGCCATTGCTGGTACGAAAACAATCTTCCCAGATTCTTAAGGAATCTACGATTGCTCTTTACACCGACCTATCACACTAGATGGTGTCAGCACTGAGAAACGAAGAGAACGAACCATGACCAGCCAAAACCCAACCCCGCTCTACGTGGCGATTGTCGATGACGATCCCGCGATTCGCCTCTCTCTGGGCCGAGCGCTACGGATGGAAAATTATGACGTCGAGATGTTTGAAGACGCTACGAGCGCCCTTCGGGCCATCCAGCTACGGGTGCCTGACGCCATTGTGCTTGATCTCCAGCTCCCCGACCTTGACGGCGTCGAGGTGTGCCGCCGTATTCGACGAGCCGGCGACGCCACGCCAATCTTGATGCTGACGGCTCGAGACGCGGTGAATGACCGCGTGGAGGGACTTGACGCGGGAGCCGACGACTATCTCGTGAAACCGTTTGACCTTGCGGAACTTCTGGCGCGACTTCGGGCGCTGCTTCGACGGAAGGGTTTTTCGGAGAGCGGGGAAACGCTTCTTCGTTTCGAGGACCTGACGCTTAATCCCCAAACGCGAGAGGTGTACCGAAACGAGCGACGTATTGAACTCACGCGTATTGAATTTGACTTGTTGGAGTTACTCCTCAACCACCCTCGACAGGTACTCACCCGTGACCAAATCCTCGACCTGGTGTGGGGTTACACCTTTGACTCAGGAACGAACTCTCTGGCCGTGTACATCGGATACCTACGACGAAAACTCGAAGAAGGAGGTGAGGCGCGACTCGTTCAGACAATTCGTGGTGTGGGTTACGCGCTTCGTACCTCGTGAGTTTTCGTAATCGAGTCATCCTGGCCAGTGCCGCTACGGCGGCTATCGCCGTCTTGCTCGCCTGTTCGGCGTCTTTTCTTTCGACGCGAAACGCCGTTTTGCATTCGGTGGATCAATCACTTCTTGCCGCATCGCAGAGTTCGACGCACCCGTTTGGTGAGGGCCAAGCCGTAAGTGGGGCCTACTTTGAAACAATTCTTCCGAATGGACAGGCGTATCCCGAGTCGAATTTGCCCATTGACGCAGCTATTAAGGCCATAGCAAACGGCACCGCACCGCAATTGTTGCGAACTGTTCGTGTGGGTAATAACTCATATCGCGAACTAATCGTCCCTCTCGCCAAAGGTTCCGTTGTGCGCTGCTCAACGGGCGCGTGCGAACTGACCACGTCGGTAGCCCAACTCTTCAGCGTGAACGTCACCGGGCAACTTGGCGAACTGCACACGTTGGCCGCCACGCTCATCTTGGTGGCACTGGGCGGCGTGTTGTTGGCGCTCGCCCTCGGTCTCGTCATTGCCCGAGCAGCGGTTCGTCCACTGGTGGACGTCACCAACCAAATTGAAGATATCGCCGAGACGAGTGACGTGAAAGCCCGCCTCGACGAAGGAAACTTCGATGAACTGGGACGACTGCGACGCGTCTTTAACCGACTGCTACATTCCGTAGACCAAAGTCAGAGTCTGCAGCGCCAATTGGTCGTGGACGCCAGTCACGAACTTCGAACACCACTGACGTCGCTTCGCACGAATGCGCAAGTTCTTTCACGAGCCAGTGAACTTTCCCATGATGACGTCCAGCAAATTACGTCGGACATGATTGCCCAAGTCGATGAATTGGCGGCACTCGTTACTGACCTTGGCGAACTCGCACGAGGTGATCGGAGCGAAGGAACGATTGAAGTCCTTCGACTTGATGAACTCACCGACGACGCCGTGGAAATCGCGCGCACGCACGCACGTACGAAGGACGTCACCATTGAATTTGAGGGTTCGGCCTGCAACGTTGAGGTTCGACGTGATCGGCTAACGAGAGCCGTCAACAACTTGCTGAACAACGCCATTAAGTTTTCGCCCGTTGGTGGTCGCATCGTGGTGACGTGCAAGAACGGCTGCGTGGTCGTAGAAGACAGTGGGCCGGGCGTCCCCGAAAATGAACGCGCGAATGTCTTTGATCGTTTTTGGCGCTCGCCCAGTGCGAGGGCCCTGCCGGGTTCGGGACTTGGTCTCGCCATTGTCGAACAGGTTGCACTTGAATTTGGTGGCGGCGTGAGTGTGGGAACGTCTGACACATTGGGCGGAGCAAAATTCACGCTCGCCATTCCTGAGATTGATTAAGAAAACCTCGCCTCTCTTCAGCAATTCTTAGAAGGATTGTTCCTTTGCTTAACGTTTTCCCGTGAGAATGTAAGGAAACAAAGGACATTTCGTTCATGCCCCCACACATTCGAACCCCCCAACAGCGAGACCGGAGATTCGCCCGCGTTCGACGATTGACTCAACTGGTGTTCTTGGCGGCCGTCGGTGGCTCCGGGGCCATCGTGGCCTACGCCGCGAACGCGGCCTCCCACGCCGTAACAACGATTCCCTCAATCCCAACGACAACGGTTCCCTTAAAAGTCACCACAACCACCAGCACCGGTTCAACGAGTTCCACGGTGGGCTCCAGTGGCTCGACGACCAAAACCACGACGGGTAGTGGCACGACTGCCACGACACCCACCACAACGTACGTTGCACCCACCACCGTTGCCACGACGACCACGACTGTTTGCTACTCCTCACCCTCCGGTCACCAGACCTGCTACTAGTTCCATGAAAACTTTCGAAACCTGGGGTTTAACGGGAGTACTGGCCCTCGAGAATCCGCACCACGAAGACGCCGCGATGGAGCGACTCCAGTATTGGATCAAACAATTTGATGACAGTTGCAATCGGTTTCGAGGTGATTCAGAAATTTCGATGTTGAATCAGGCAAACGGAAAATCAGTTCGCGTCAGTGCCACGTTTGAACGTGCGCTGCGAAGCGCCCTCTACTCGAGCGAACTCACGAACGGACTCTGTGATCCGACCATCCTCGGCGCTCTTGTCAATCTGGGATACGACCAAGACTTTGACGCCATGGCCGGCCACACAAGCGCCGTTCGCGACGAAGCAAAACCGTCGCCGGGCGTACGCGTAATTCACTTCGACCCCGAGAGCCACACCGTACGTTTGGACCAAGGCGCTCAACTCGATCTCGGGGCCAGCGCCAAGGCGCTCGTCGCCGACATCGTTGCGGACGAGTGCGCGTCGTTCGGTGGCGCCCTCGTCGAAATCGGTGGCGACGTGGCGGTGCGCGGCCAGGGTTCCGCCGGTCCCTGGGTCATTGGCATCAGTGATTCCTTAGACATCGAGGGAAACGAGCCGCGCATAGCGTTCAGCAACGGAGGCGTCGCGACGTCATCGACCAACGTTCGTCAGTGGCGAGCTGGTGAGCGTGTGGTGAACCACATTGTTGACCCACGAACGGGTGACTGCGCACTTGGTATGTACGCAACGGCGAGCGTGGCCGCGAAGGACTGCGTCACCGCCAACGCCTTTGCGACCGCCAGTCTTCTCTGGGATGAAGAAGCGGGCTACCACATTGCCCAGGCGGGTTGGTCTGGGCGACTCGTGCGTCACGACGGTGACGTTGATGTAGTTGGCGGCTGGCCCCAAGAAGAGTTAGCGGCGTAATGCTGGCCCTGACGTCTCCTTATTTCTGGTACACGACTCGCGCTACCGGCATGGTTGCACTCATTTTGTTCACGATTGTGGTGACAATGGGCACACTCGTCGCCAATCGAGTTGGTGGTACCTACGTTGGCCGATTCGAGATCAACGAATTGCACCGTTCACTTTCCATCGTGGCCATGCTCTTTTTGGTCATTCACATTCTCTCAACGGTTCTTGACAGCTATGTCTCCACCGGACTGATTTCTGCCATTGCGCCTTTTACTTCCTCGTACCGAAGACTCCCCGTGGCGATTGGCACGATTGCCTTTGACCTGATGCTTTGTGTTTGGGTGTCGAGTCTTTTGAAAGTTCGCATTAAAAACAGTTCGTGGCGCTTTATTCACTGGTTCTCGTGGCTCGCCTTCGCGAGTGCTGCCACGCACAGTTTCTTGACGGGTAGTGATTCGCACAAGCCCTGGGGGCTGGTGGTCATTGGCTTGTGCGTTTTCGTGGTGGCCATGGCCGGGCTATGGAGATTTTTTGGCCGACCCGTTCGCGCCGCCGGTCGAACCGCGTTGTCGCCACTTGCTCGTGCACCTCTCGCAAAAGCCTCGAACAACCGACAGGTTTCAGCGCAAAAGGTCGTGCGCCGACGATGATTGCTCCATCGTCGCTCCCCCGACTCATTCATCAAACCACGAGGCGCCCACTCACATTGGTCGAACACGAGCTGACGTTCGCTCCGTCCGGGGTAGTTATCGACGCGATGAAGGAACTCGAGGCTTCAGGATTAATGGGCCGTGGCGGCGCCGGTTTTCCTACGCATCGCAAAGTTGCACTACTTCGCACGCAGCGCAGTCGCACCAAATACGTCGTCGTCAACGCCATGGAAGGTGAGCCAGCTTCTCACAAGGACCGCTCGCTCATCGCCGCCAATCCCCACCTGGTACTCGATGGGGCAGAAGCGTTAGCCGCGATGATTGGTGCCAAGCACATTGCGGTCTGTGTCGCTCGTGAGTTTTCGACCACGATCAATCACATGGAACGAGCAATCCACGAACGCCAGCGCCGAAGTCAGCGCGGACCGGTCGTTGAACTGCACACGCCACCTGGTCGCTACGTTGCTGGTGAAGAATCCGCCCTCGTGCACTGGCTCGACGACAATCAGTGTCTACCGCAGTACCGACCCAACCGACCAAACGTTTTGCACATTGGTCAGGGTGCGGTGCTTCTTGACAATGCGGAGACGTGCGCCAATGTGGGCCTCATTGCTCGCTACGGCGCCGAGTGGTTTCGTTCGCTCGGCACCTCCGCACACCCGGGCTCGTTACTCGTCTCAGTAACGGGCGCTGTTTTGCACCCGACGGTCATGGAAGTGGCGGCCGGCACCCCCATTCGCCAAATCTTGGAAGCGGCGAAGGCCGACAGCGATCCTCAAGCACTCTTGCTCGGTGGCTACAGCGGCGAATGGATCAGCGCGCGCGACATCGATCTTCCCTTTGACAATGCGGCACTCAAGACAGTGAATGCCTCCGTCGGTGCCGGAATCATTTTCGTGCTACCCCAATCAGGTTGCGGAATTGGTGAGATCCACAACATCGTGCGATGGATGGCGAATGAGAGCGCACGTCAATGTGGTCCCTGTGCGTTCGGGTTGCCGTCAATGGCCGACGACGTTGGTCTGCTCTTGTCGGGTTCGAAGGACGCCAGTGCTGCGCTGCGACGACTTAACGAACAAGCGACGCAGATTGATGGTCGAGGCGCTTGTCATCACCCCGACGGTGTGGTCCGATTCGTTCGTTCGTCGCTGCGCGTTTTTGACGACGACATCAGAGCTCACGCGAGTGGTCGACCATGTGCAGGAGCTCGTGGGCCGCGCTTTGCCACGGTCCCGCGACTCGAACGAGGAGATGAACTCGTATGGGAGTAAAACGTCGTCCTTCCACGTTTGTGCTGAAGGTCAATCCCATTTTGTGTGACGGCTTTGGTCACTGTGCGGAACTCGCTCCCGAACTCGTCAATGTCGACGAATGGGGCTATCCAATCATTCGTCAAGAACCCACGAAGATAAATAACGCTGGTGCTTACGAATCAGCGAAGTACGCCGTTCGGGGATGCCCACGACAAGCACTGCAGATCGAAAAGATTATTGACGCTCAGCCTTAATTAATTCAATGCGATTCCCGTGCGGATCGTGCACGTAACAACGCGTCACTCCTTCAATTTCGTAGTCGGGGATTACCTCGACGTCGTGTTGGTCAAGTATCGCGAGTAAATCGTCGTAACCATCCACCTCTAGTGCCACGTGCGCCTTTTTGGCGGGTACGAAGTCAGATTCCACACCGAGGTGCAGTTCGGTACCCTCGTGGTCGTACCAGCGTCCGCCACGCTTGGCGAGCGACGGCGGCTTTTCCAGCACCCGAAAGCCCAGCAGGTCAACGTAGAAGGTGTCCGCGAGGTCTTCTCCCCCCGGAGGAATGGCGAGTTGCGTGTGGTCGATTCGAAAACGCATGAGTTCTCCTCAATTGGCGGCCCTATTTCGAAACCTAGTAGCGTCATACAGGCCATGGGATCATTGATTAAAAAGCGCCGTAAGCGCATGCGTAAGAAGAAGCACAAGAAGATGCTGAAGCGAACTCGCTGGCAGCGTCGCGCCGCTGGCAAATAATTCTCTTTTCTAGACAATTTTCGGCACTGTTGCCGTCTGTTCCACGTGAACGTCTCCCACAGGGCTTGGCTCGTCCCAGCGCCGTTCGCCGCCTTGCACGTGCCCTTCAACGTACACGGTGGAGCCCGAACCAGCGAGAAAAACCGGTCGTTCGAATCGCTCCTCGACCCAGTTCATGAGCTGATCGAGCCGAGGCTCAATAAGTCGAGCCGGCGCTTCCAGGGCATTTCGTCCTTCCACCAACTGGTCTTTCGCGCGCATTTCGTCATAGGCGTCGTAACACGCTGTCGTGTCAATGCCAAAGTCCGGCACAATCAACGTCACGTCGCGAGCCAGAAACTCGAGGTCCGCTATCTCTTCGCCAATCCCACTCACAAGCGCACGGCCACCACGGAGACAAAATGGCACGTCACTGCCAAGACGAAGTGCGGTCTCTATGTCGTCGCCGTAACCCGCCCATCGAAGAATGGCTGCCGCGTCGCTCGATCCTCCACCGAGTCCTCCACCAATGGGAATGGATTTGTGAAGTGCCACGCCCGCACGCTTACCAACGAATGCCAAGGCGCGCCGGACAATGTTGTTTTCGTCCGTGGCAACACCCGCTAATCGAACGTAGTCTTCGCCCGAGAGACGAAGGTAGCTGGCATCTTCTTCGATGATTAATTCATCACAGAGATCCAGCGAAACCATTTCGCTGCGTACCTCGTGATAACCGTTTTTTCTCACACCGGTGATGTCTAAGAACCACGTCAACTTCGCTGGTGCGCGCAACGTCGTCATCGTGCCGCAGCTAGCCGAGCAAATTCTTCGAGTGTCAACTCCTCGGGACGTCTCGTCCCCGCCACGTCCGCCTTCGTAAATGTCTCTTCGGTGGCCCAAGCGTCGAGTGATCGTCGAAGCATTTTCCGTCGATGCGCAAACGACGAACGAACTACGTCAAAGAGAGCTTCCTCGCTCACGAGGCTCGGGTCAATGGCAACACTCGGTAGCCGCGTAATTGCTACGAGTACCGAGTCGACTTTTGGTTTGGGATAAAAGACTGTTGGCGACACCTTCCCCACGACGTGGGCTTCGCCGAAGTACTGCACACGTAACGAAACAGCACCGTACGCGTCGTCACCAGCGTGCGCCGCCATGCGCTCACCGACTTCCTTTTGCACCATGACCAAGAATCGTTGCAGCAGTGGTTGAGTTTCGAGCAGATGCACCACGAGAGGTGTTGCAACGTTGTAGGGAAGATTCGCCACTACAACGGCTTGGCGACCTTTCAGAATTTCGTCGTAGTCAGCCTCAAGTGCGTCCATGTGGTGCACCGGTATGCCGAGAGGCGAAAGAACGCTCCTTAGAGGTGTGAGTAAGTGACGATCGACTTCAATGGCCTCGACGGTGGCACCGGTTTCTGCTAGCGCCAATGTCAAAGACCCAAGCCCGGCACCAATTTCAACCACGAGATCACCTGGACCAACTTTGGCGAGTCGAGCAATCCGACGAACCGTGTTCGCGTCAACTACGAAATTCTGTCCCAGAGCCCGCGATGGAGAAAGGCCGTACTCCTGCAGCAGTTCGGTCAGAGCCTTTCGCGAGTGCGTCACCAAACAACTATTACTCGAACAACACCTCGCCACAATGGAGCGAGCTCCGCGAATTGAGTTTCCGAGAGGTCCACGACACGCCCCGTGGCCGAACCTTGCGTATCAGTTACGAGACAACTGATTTCTCGCGAGCTGTGTAGGACCCGAACCACGATCCTCGTTCCGTGTGGCAAGTACGACGTGGCGCAACGTCCCGGCACGTAGGAATACCACGTCGCTATACCAATGCGGTATTTGACTGCTGGCTTGGGCTTGGGTTTGGGTTTGGGCTTCGTCGTCGTGGTCGTTGCAATTGTTGTTGTCGTTGTGGCACCTGGCGAGGTCGTGGTCGTGGATCCCGGCAGCGTCGTTGTCGTACTCGTTGTTGTGGTCGTGTCCTTGGGTTTGGTTGCTACGGGCTTCTTCACGGGCGTCTTTTTTACAGTGACGGGCGTTTTGGTGACGACCTTGGGCTTGGCGGCCACGTGATGGACCGTGACGACCGTCTTTGGCGCCACCTTTACGGCCACGGCCGGATGTTTAAGCGTCGTGGGAGTAACGACCTTGCGGGCTGTTGTTGGCGTGACCACCTTGGGCGTGGTCTTGACTTTGGGCGTTGTGCTCGTGGTGTGCGAGGAGCTGATTTGATCCCCGACGAGTTGCTGCGAAGCAACCGTCGTCGGGGTGGCGTTCAGCCCAGCAACGCCCGACGACGAATTGAGCAGGGCGACCGAAGCGACCGGGGCGATCGCCAACATGACAATAAGAATCGAGCGTTGGAACGCCCGTCTTGAAACTGTCCTCAGAAGTCCGCCCTTCCTCGGGGACATGGTGGCAGCCAGAACAACGCCGCCCTCTTACGCTAGGCAACGTCAACGACGAAGGCAACCCAGCAACCTCTCAGTTTTCGAATTACCTGATAAAGACGGGGCTTAACGCGAAGAAAGTCCAAACAATCGCGCAGTATTTTGGGTCGTACGTTCTCTCAGGATTTCGACGTCTTCACCGCGGACGTTCGCAACCGCTTCACCAACCACTGCCACTCGAGCGGGCTCGTTGGGCTTGCCTCGAAATGGCACTGGGGCGAGAAACGGACTATCGGTTTCAACATGGATGCGGTCTAGGGGCACGAGGCGAGCGGCATCTCGAAGGGCCTCGGCATTCTTGAAAGTAACAATGCCCGAAAAAGATATATCGCAGCCCAAATCGAGGCAGGCCTGTGCTTCGAGCGGTCCACCGGTAAAGCAGTGAATAACTGTTCGCTCGGGCGTCCCTTCTTCCTCGAGAAGTCGATAGAGATCATCCCAGGCGTCGCGGGCGTGAATAACCAGAGCGAGGTCCAATTCGTGAGCGAGTTGAATTTGTTCTCGAAACGCTCGTTGCTGCACTTCTCGAGGCGAGTGTTCATAAAAGTAGTCAAGACCGCACTCGCCGATGCCGACAACCCGAGCGTTCTTGTCTCGAGCCAACGCCGCGATCGACTCGGTGCCTTGCAGGGCGTCGTGGGGATGAAGTCCAATCGTGGCAAAAACATCGACGTGCTTCGTTGGTTCGTTCGCTAACGCAATGGCTTCGTGCGACGTCGTGATGTCCGTTCCAATGACGATGACGCGGTCAACACCACCCTCGTACGCCCGCTCGAGCGTGTCATGAACATCGGAACGAACATTGTCGTCACCGCGCAAAAACTGATCCTGCAGATGACAGTGTGCGTCAGTCCAATAGGTCATGCGTCGGACTTAATCCGAGGAAACAGCGGTTCGCCCTTTTGCACGAGGAGACCCTCGGGGTAACGACCCCAGGAAGCCTCATCAAGAAATGAAACTTCAGCCGGTGAGCCTTGTAGTCCAATGCGGCGCCAGATTTTTTCCGCTGTTTCGGGCATGGCGGGGCTGATCAATATTGCCGTCAGACGCAAGACTTCAAGGGCATTTCCCATCACGGCATCAACCTCAACTCCGGATTCCATTTTCCACGGAGCATGTTTTTCCAGATCGGCGTTGGCGGCGCCAATGAGTTGCCACGCCGCTTCGAGTGCTCGATGGGGCGCAAATTCTTCCCACGCTGCGCCGACTTGTTGAACGACATCGTTGGCCACCGCTCGAAGTTCGGCGTCAATCGTTGGAGCCCGACCACGACCATCGCATTTTGAACCAACGACGGTCGCCACGCGGGCCACGAGATTACCCAAATTGTTGGCCAAGTCGGTGTTGTAGCGGGCGATGATTCCCTCGAAGGAAAACTCGCCGTCGTTACCAAAGGGAGTTTCACGAAGCAAGTAATAACGAATAGGGTCAACCCCGAATTCGGCCGTCAGCGTCCGAGGTGCAATGTCCGTTAATTTGATGCCCACGTCCGAGGCCATGCTCTTGCCGAGTTTTTTTCCGCCGACGAGGAGCCAGCCGTGCACGTGCACGTGCGCCGGTGGTTCGAGCCCAGCCGCCATGCACATCGCCGGCCACCACACACAGTGAAAACGGATGATCTCCTTACCCACTATGTGGTTCGAAGCAGGCCACCATTTTTCAACCTCGTCGTGGTCGCTGCCGTAACCAATGGCCGTCAAGTAGTTAATCAACGCGTCGTACCAAACATAAAAGACGTGCTTTTCATCCCAAGGAACCGTGATTCCCCACGTGATGGATGTTCGCGTGATGGAGATATCTTTTAGACCACCCTTCACGAACGAAATTGCTTCGTTGAATTTCGTTTGAGGTGTCGTGAACGTCGGGTGTTCTTCGTAGTACTTCAGAAGTTTGTCTTCAAACGCACTGAGGCGAAAGAACCAGTTCTCTTCCTGCATGGTGATCACGGGGCGCTCGTGCACCGGACAGTTGCCATTCACCAATGCCTCGGGGGTGTAGTAGTCCTCGCAACTGACGCAGTACAACCCCTCGTAGACATCCTTGTAAATAAAACCGTTTTCGTAGATCTTGGTCAAGAACTTCTGCACACTTTCGTGGTGTCGTGGCTCCGACGTTCGAATGAAATCGTCGTTAGAAATATTGAGGTCATCCCACGCCTCGATGAAACGTTGCGAAGTTTGGTCGGTCCATGCTTGTGGTGAAAGACCTTGTTGCTCCGCCGAATCGGCGACCTTTTGGCCGTGTTCGTCAGTACCCGTCAAAAACAATGTTTCGTCACCCACAAGTCGGTGCCAACGCGCCAAGGCATCGGCATTCACCGTGGAATAGGCGCTACCCACGTGGGGAGCGTCGTTCCCGTAATAAATAGGTGTGGTGACAAAGAAGCGACTCACGACAGTAAGGGTACTGACTTATGAGGGATTGTTGTCCCGATCGGCCAGCGCCATTTCGTAGACACGACGCTGGGAAACACCTAAATCACTGGCGATGCCCGCGGACGCGTCTCGAAGACTCAGTCCCCTCGAAAGTTCGTCGCGTATTGCCCGCAGGAGGGTTTCGTCGCTAACGGGCGCTTGTTCGGGCGCTCCATCCAGCACCACCACAATCTCGCCCAACATGTCACGTCCCGCGAGCATCGTCGCCACGTCAACAAGCGCGCCCCGTATGACTTCTTCGAATCGTTTCGTCATCTCGCGAGCAATTACAACTCGTCGCTCGCCAAATTGATCGGCCAGTTCGGTGATGGTCGTCAGGATTCGTTGGGGTGATTCAAAGAAAACAATCGTTCGAGATTCATTTCGCCACGCGTCGTAACGTTGTGCTCGCTCGCCTTGCTTACGAGGAAGAAAACCCTCCATGCAGAATCTCTCCGTCGAAAGACCACTAATACTTAGAGCGGCAATCACCGCCGAAGAACCCGGCGTTGTTGAAACCGTGAGATCCGCCTGCGCTATTGCCGCGACGACCCTGGCGCCCGGATCACTTATACCGGGAGTACCCGCGTCGCTTATCAGCGCAACGGTCTGACCCTCGCCTACCCGACGCACAATTTCGTCACACTGACTCGCTTCGTTGTGCTGATGCAGCGCAAAAAGGCGGCCACTGGTGGGGATTTCGTAGGCCGCAAAGAGCGTCCGGCTGTGTCGAGTGTCCTCGCAGTACACCGCGTCAGCTTGTTCCAGCACATCGAGGGCGCGACGAGAAATATCCGCCAAATTACCAATGGGTGTCGCGACAATAACGAGTTGGCCACTCATGCGATTCCCAGATGTTGGCTCATGGCTGAGACGAATTCGGTCATTATCGAGTTGCTCCTCAGTTGGCTTTTAGTGACAGCCAGCAACTAACATTGTCACCTATGTCAAAGCGGACGGTAAAGCGCAAGTTACGCGCTAAAAAGAAGGCCAATCACGGCAAAAAGCCGAATTGTGGTCGCGGCTAGCTCCACGCAGCCTTAGAGTTTTCCGTCCCACGCGCAGTTTCGTTCTCTAAGAAGCTGCACTAACGACGTCGGTCGGTCGCTGATAATGCCGTCAACGCCGAGGTCCAAGAGCGTTGCCATTTCGTCAAGGTCATTGATTGTCCACACGTGTACGGCGATACCCGCTTGATGCGCTGCCGCTACGAATCCTTCGTCAACGACCCGCACGTCGCCAAAACTTGCCGGTACCTGCAAGGCACATACCGGCAAGGACGGCGGGGTC
>Ga0181534_10000098_pt1 | contig 63968 bp, 50 predicted proteins | sample PEATcosm2014_Bin_37_FD_119758 | JGI IMG/M metagenome (GOLD analysis project Ga0181534, IMG submission 119758) | Peatland microbial communities from MTU Mesocosm Facility, Houghton, MI, USA - PEATcosm2014_Bin17_10_metaG | ecosystem: Environmental > Terrestrial > Soil > Wetlands > Peat | place... | reverse complement strand
TCCATGCCTTCGAAACCGTAGGTGGCGGCAATCGACCCGGTGGTCTTGTCGGAGCCGGTGCGCAGAATGAAGTTGGCGCTGGCGCCGGGCTGGCCGGAGGAGAAGATGGCGCCCGTACCGCCCTGTACGACCTCGACACGCTCAATGGTGTCGTCGATGCGCACCAGGGAGCTCGAGTCCATGAACGACAGGCTGGCCGTTCCGTAGAGCGGGGAGCCCTGGATCATGGTCGTGAAATACGGGGAGTCACCGCCGCCGTTCGGGAAGCCGGCGATGTCGATGTTCGCGCCGGTCTGACCGCCTGAAGACTCGGGCCACACGCCGGGCGAGAGTTTGAATACTTCGGCCGTGCTCTGCGGATTCGCCTGTTTGATCTCGTCGAGGCTCACCGACACGATGTTGTAACTGGCATCGATCTTCTTCACGCCGCCGCTGGCGTTGGCGGTGACGACCACTTCTGACAGCGCATCGTTGGAGGCGGGAGCTTCGGCAGCTTCCTGCGCGTAAACGGGCGCGCCGATTCCGCAAAGTATGCCGGCCACCGCGGCGGCGACACTGACGGAACCAATCGGAGCTTTCGTGGCAAAACCGGACTGACGCGTGCGTGTGACGCGTGCCCGGTCGCCTGACACTGGCATGTTCATGCATTCCCCCTCGGAAGAAAAAGCAGTGAGCCGACCCTCGACCCAGCTGCTGCACCCAAAATAGAAACCTGGCAACGGAAGCGGCGTGCGTCGCATCGACGCCACGACGGTCCCGAGGCGGGGAATGTAATGCCTACGGCGCTTACGGACAAGTGTTGTTACGTATTCGCAACATGCACAGGGACGGTGCAAATCGGCCGCCAAGCCTAATTTATTGTTGTCCTACGACTATCTCGTTGTGTGAGGCCGACAAGACACCCCCCTTTCGGGTAGTCCAAGCTCGGCGGTTGCTGTGGCGATAAAGCTTGCGCACTGCGCTGCAGCAACATGTTGGCTTAGGGCCGGCTACCTCTTTAGAGCTAAGACGCCGCCGGAGCCTGGAAAATCTTCAGCGCGGCGTATTGCAGCAACATGATGGTCTTGCCGTCGCGGATTTCGCCGTAGGCAATCTTTTCGAGGGCGGCCTCGATGCTCAGCTCCAACACTTCGATGTCCTCTTCCTCAACACCGCCGCCCGCGGCGAGTCGCTGTGCGGCCGTGTATTCGCATACGAAGAAGTAGACGATTTCGGTCACGGAACCGGGTGACATGTAGGCTTCCATGACCTTCTGCACGTTCTGGATCTCGAAGCCCGTTTCCTCGCGCAACTCGCGGGTGATGCATTCGGCAGGGTTTTCCTTGTCGAGCAGCCCGGCGCAGGTCTCAATCAACATGCCCGATTCGTTCCCGTTGACGAAGGTGGGAAGACGAAACTGACGCGTGAGGATGACTGTCCGGCGTGCGAGGTTGTACGGCAGGATGGTGGCACCGTTTCCGCGGTCGTACGCCTCGCGGCTCTGCGTTTCCCAGGTGCCGTCGCGTTTTTGCAGGCGGAAGGTTACTTTTCGCAACACATACCAGTTGTTCGACAGCACTTCGGTATTGAGTACTTCGACCGCGGGGTTGAGGGACGGCACTTTTTCGGCTCCAGTTGCTTCAGGGGAGGGACAGATTATCGTGCAGAAACGTGCAGGGTCAAGAAAATTCGTGCAGACTGATCCCATGCTCACCCGCCAGCGCAAGGAATATCTGCTCGATTTACTGCGGAAAACCGGGCAGATCGTGGCTAAGACGGTGAGCCAGGAGCTGGGGTTGTCGGAGGACACCATTCGCAGGGACCTGCGCGAGCTCGCCGCGGAGGGCAAGTTACAGAGGGTGCATGGCGGGGCGCTGCCTGCGTCCGCGGCGGTCGGAGATTTCGCGGCCCGGCAGCAGCTGGCACCGGATGGGAAGGTGGCCATTGGGCGGGCGGCTGTGAAGTTGGTCAGGGCGGGGCAGGTGGTCATTCTCGACGGTGGCACCTCCACCTTGCAGTTGGCCAAGCATTTGCCTACGGATCTGAAGCTGACGGTGGTTACGCATAGTCCCACCATCGCGGTTGCGTTGGTGGATCATCCGTTGATTGATGTGGTGTTGATTGGGGGGATGTTGTTCAAGCATTCCGTCGTTGCGGTGGGGGCTGCGGCCATTGAGGCGATTGCGCGGATTCATGCGGATGTGTGTTTTATCGGGGTGACGGGAATTCATCCGCAGGTGGGGCTCAGTACGGGGGATCTGGAGGAGGCGCATGTGAAGCGCGCGTTGATTGCCAGCGCGGCTGAGACGTATGTGTTGATTTCCGCGGAGAAGCTGAATGCGGCTTCGCCTTATGTGATTGTGCCGACTGCGGACGTGTCGGGGATGATCGTGGAGCCGGGGATTGCGGAGGAGGCTTTGGAGCCTTATGAGCGGATGGGGCTCAGTGTGATTCGGGCTTAGGTTGCGAGTAACGATCCGCCGCTGGGTCGTAGCCTGGCGGGGGGGCGCAGCAGGGCTCCGGGATGCCGATCGCGGCGCGGCCTAATGATTTCGGGTGGGGTGTGGGGCCCGGCGCAAATAGTAGGGTGTTGGTTTGGCTGGCGCTGTTGGGTCGGGTGGCGTCGGTGACAGCGGTTGGGGCGCCCGAGCCATGGGTTGTTGGGGCCCCTGCGGTTGGCGCGCCCGGCATAGCGGTTGGTGGGATCCCGGCGGTTGGCGCGCCCGGCATAGCTGTTGGTGGGATCCTGGCGGTTGGCGCGCCCGGCATAGCGGTTGGTGGGATCCTGGCGGTTGGCGCGCCCAGGGCAATGGTTGGTTGGGATCCGGCGCTTGGCGCGCCCGGCATAGCGGTTGGTGGAATCCCGGTGGTTGGCGCGCCCAGGGCAATGGTTGGTTGGGATCCGGCACTTGGCGCGGTGGCGCCGGTGGCGTTGGATTCTGCCCTTGCGGCGTTGGGGGCGGTGTAGGCATATGACCCACCTGCTTTCGTGTTGATTGCGAACACTTTGCCGGGGGGCCAGGGGTTGGCGATGTGGAAGGTGTGTGTGGAGGCTGCTGCCAGCTCGAAAGCGGTGACTTTGCCGGCAACGGCTGTCACTGTGACACGCGCGTTTCCGCGGACGTAGACGGTGCCGTGGACTGTCCAGTCGGGCGGGATCGCCGGGGCGATGCGGATGATGTCACCTTGGTCTTGCACGAGCGCTTCTGCAAGTGCTACGGACACGATGCCCATCTGCTCGATGTAGAACTCGCCACTGTTGCCCATCATTTCAGCCATGCCGTTTGGGTAGAGCTGATAGATCTGCGTGAGGGCGTCCAACCTGTTTGCCATCTCCGCCCCGAGGCCCAGGCGAGCAGCTTGAATCGAGTCATAGCTCCACGTTGCCAGGTCGCGGAAGGGGCGGTGCTCGTAGGTGCGCACGGCTGTCTCGAAGAGCGGCCCATCGGGCGTGATCAGTGAATACGGCCACACCGGCTCGAGGCCGATGTTCTCGGCGTTTAGCAATGGCGCTGTTGGGTTGTAGCTAGGGGCGATGACTTGCTCAGGCGCACGGGATTGCGCTTGGGGCACCGAGCTGGGCGCCGCTAACGCCGCCGCGTCGGAGCCCGCAGAGGCCGCCGCGTCGGAGCCCGCAGAGGTTGCCGCGTTGGAGCCCGCAGAGGTTGCCGCGTCGGAGCCCGCAGAGGTTGCCGCGTTGGAGCCCACTGAGGTTGCCGCGTTGGAGCCCACTGAGGTTGCCGCGTTGGAGCCCACTGAGGTTGCCGCGTTGGATTCACCGTTGCGCACGGGTGTGCTGGAGCCGTGCGTCCGTTCTGTGGCGGCCATTTGCGGTTCGGCGGGGGTGTACGGAGCGTCCGTCAGAGGTAGCGGGGGTGTCTTTGCCAAGGCGGCGGTCAACGCCGTTTGCAAATCGCGGTCGCGGGAGAGAGTGCGCGCGGCGGCGATGGTGGCGGGGTAGAGGGCGTGGATGGCGGCGAGGTCAGTGGTGGGGTCTAGCACGTCAGCTTGGGTTTCGTGCGCGTTCGACGGCGACGTGTGAAGCAAGCCGTCTGCGCCTGGTTTCTGGTAGGCGAGCAGGAATCGAGCGGCCTCCGCCATCAGCGGGTAGTTGGCGCGTAGGAACTGGGTGTTGCCGGTTTTCAGGTAGGTTTCCCATACCCACAAACCCACCTCGGCGCCCGTCGAAAGGGTCCGCGCATTTGCGACAGCTGGCCAGGCCAGGTCGCAGGCATGCGTGATGATCGGAAAGGGTCGCAGCCCCGGGGCTTCGTATTCAACTCCAACCCCGTTGAACCGCATCGTCTCCGGCACACAAATGCCTTCGCGGCCACCCATCTTGGCCCGCGTCCAACGGTGGATCGAGTCGAGATTGTTGCGATAGAGCGCGAAATACGGCTCATTCAACTCGGGAGCTCCGGCGCTCAGGTTGGCCGCCACCTGCATCCGCAGGTTCCACTCCCAAAAGGAGGCCGGGTCCCAGAAATGGACGTCCTGCGCGGAGGAAAACAAGTCGCCCATGCCGGCCTGCGAGCCTGGGATGGTGCCGCGGCTTTGCGCGGCTGAGTAGAACAGGAACAGCGTTCGCAGCGTTTCGAAATATTCCGCTCGGCCATCGCGCGAGGTGGCCTGTATCAAACCAACCCGTGTCCAGAAGTCGTGCCACCAACGGTGGGCTGTCTCGATGTCCACGGTTGGATCCAACGTCTGGCGAAGAGTAGCGCCGGGGTCCTGGGTGCCGTTGAACGAAGGCGATGCGATGATGACGCGGTAGTGGCCGTCGGGCATCGCGTGGAAAGTGGTCGCGACCTTTCGGTCGTCTACCTTGTGGCCTGTAACATCGCGCGCAACTACGCGAATGCCAGCCAGCGAGCCGAAGGGGAGGCCGGAGGCGCCTGGTTGCTTGTCGTCGGTCCAGTGTTCGGCCAGGGCAACTTCGGTGGTGCTGACCAGAGCGGTTGGCGAGCGAGGCTGCCAGAGGTTGAGTGATACTGTTTGCTCGACTTGCGGGTCCGCACCGGTGACATCGATGATGACCCGGTCCAACTGTGGGTCAACCACGACCTGCACGGACATGCCCGCGCCGCTTTGGCGCCACTCACCGTTGAACAGATCCAACCGCCCGCGGAATCCGCGGTCGGTGGTCATGGGTTTGAGGCCTTCGAACACGACCTGGCCGGGGGACAATCGCCCTGGCAGGGTGTCAATGCGATTGAGCTGCAGGGTCAACCCCTCAGCCGCCCAAACCGCCACCCCCAACCGCCCATTGCCCAGCGGCATCGCCTGGGTCGGCCGGATGTTGGGCTGCCCCACAAATATGTCGGACCGCGACACCGCCGCCTCAGTCCCAGCCGCCGCTGAACCGGGGGCAAGCGCTAACACTGCGAGGCCGATCGCTAAGCACGGCGTGCCCATGAGCCGAGGCCACGCCATTGATCGGATGTCATCGCAAGACGACACACGCGGCAAACGACGCGGCTCCGCGATCGTCCCGCGCAAGGCGGGAGAGCGCGGTGGTGGGCTGGCCGCCGTCAACACGGCGGGCGGGGCGGCGGTGTGGAGCCCCCGTGTTGCGCGGTCAAATCACAAACCTTTTACGCGGAACGCCTTCCCTTCATATGCGCCCAAGGTGACCTGCAGGGTGCCGCCTGCACCCACCATCAACTGGGATGCCCGTGCATCCAACACATCCGTTACTGTTGAATCCTGTGTAGCGCTCTTGATGACGACCGTCTCATCCACCGGCGTGGCGCCGAAGTTGATGGCTGTCACCTCGAGGTCGTGTGTGTCGGGCAACTGGTGGACCAACACAAATAAACCCTTGGCCTGGACGGCCGGGGCATCTACCAAGCGGCCAGCGTAGAGGCGCAGGTCCGACCGTACCTTCAACATTCGAGCCAGGCGCGAGGCGAAGGACGTCGGATTCTGGAGCTGTTTGGGCAGAGGTCCGTAGAGCGCAACCGTCACCGGCAACCCGGCCGAAGACGTCTTCGCTTTCGGGTTGGAGCCAATCAGATCGTACGACCCCCGGTTGATCCAGCGCGTATCACCGTCGGCGAGCCGGTCCTTGACTACTGCACCCGGCAGAGTCAGCGCCCCCACCAGATCCCAACCGGACAACGCAAACACACCCGGCTGGAACGCGTTGTAGAACGCCAGCAGCAGGTGCAGCTGCTTGACCTTCTCGATCTGCGCAGGGGACAGCTTCGAGATGTTCTTGATGCCCAGTGCGGCTGTGATCACAGTCGCGGTGGTGCTCGACACCCCATCCCCAAACTTCAGGTTGTAGGGTGCCTGCTCGCCAATGAGGCGGGAGTACATGTCTCCATGGACAGTCTCACGCAGCTGTTTACCCGTCAGATCATGCCCGCGAAACTGGTAGTGATCGTTCTCATGCGCCCCGTAGAACTGCGACAGGCCCATGGTGAGCTCATCGTGATTCTGCAGCGCGTGAATCAACCCGGCCGGATCGATATCGTTCTGGCGCATGAGCTGGAATATCAACCGCAGAAACTCCGCATCGCCGGTCAACAGCGCGTGGTGATAAGCCGGGCGCGTCACGAAGTCATAAGTGAGGTCCGCGCCCCCATTGGACATCTCGTGAACCTTGTCAAACGCCAGCGCCAGCTCCTGAAAGGTGAACCCACCCATCTTGCGCACCGAATCCGCGATGAGTTGGTTTGCCGTATCGGACAGCGGATGCCCCTCCGACCAGACCCGGTTGCTGTCGGCATAGCGCTCGATGCCGAGGAGCCCATTCGCATCGAGGCGCACGCCCCCGTCGCCGAGCACTGTCAACTCGTGGAGGGCGTCGCCGACCACGAGACGCTCCGCCGCAAAGGTGGGATCGAGCCAGTTGAGCGTCGGTTGTCCCTCCTTGAAGTAGTGGAGGTACACCCAACGGCGGCTCACGCCATCCGCACCCTTCACAACATCAGTTGCACTCCAGTCGGAATCCTTGACGCCGGGCGCGTAGAAAATCTTCGAAGACAACATGCCGACGATGTAATGCTTGGCCTGCAACGCATCCACCGTGGCCGGGCTGAGATTCACCGAGTTGCGTCCCGCAGGGACTGGTGGCAGCAACGCCCAGTCCGAAGGCTCGATGCGCACCATGTGGTAGATGCCGGGGTAGTCACCAACAGCCCGTTCGGCGAGGAGGAAGTCGGCGCCTTTGCCGGTGTGTCCCGGAATCACATCGCCGATCACGAGAGCGCCATGAGACTTCGCGCTCCGCACCAATCCTTTGTACTGTTCCTCCGTGCCGAAGGTCGGGTCGATCTCCATGCTGATGCGATCGAAGTTACCGTCGACAGACGGCGTGTAGTTCGTGCCGCTGATTCCGCCGGAACGCTTCATCGGGCCAGTATGAATCGCCTGCACGCCGATGGCCTGGAAAGCGCTCCACAGCCGCTCGTCCGCAAGCGTTGTCAGAACGGACGCGCCGGGCGACGCCGCAACTGTGGAAGCGGGATAGGCTGTAAACCAGACTGACGCCTTCGCCGAGGCGGCTCTCGGTTGAGGTGTGCCGTAGGGGTGCTGCCACTGGGCAGAGTTGCCTGCGAAGTGCTGCGCCAATGCCTGCGCTTGCTGCAGCATGGAATGCTGCTCCAGCCACTGGACATAAGCAGGATCTGTCGATGATGCCTCATCGGCAATGACAGAGGACGCGGCGCACAGCAGAACGGCGCAGCTGGCCCAGAACAACTTCATGCGGATTTCCCCTCAGGTGTTTTCCGGGGGGAGTCTACATCAGGGTACCCGCTCGCTGAGAGTCACTCGGGTGCCGTGGCGGAGTCCCGCACAATCAGCTCGAAATCCAGAGTGCTGTGGGGCAGGGGATTGGGCCAGCCATTGCGGCGCGGTGAGTTTTCGATGATCAGCTCCGCCGCAACCCGCGCCATGCTGGTCACCGGTTGGCGTACGGTAGTCAGCAGTGGCCAGATCATGGTGGCGATGGGCGCGTCGTCGAATCCAACTACAGACAGTTGGGTCGGCAGGTCCCAGCCCATCCTGTGGGCCACCGATATGACCGCGGCAGCCATGTCATCGTTGCTGGCGAAGATGGCGGAAGGCGGATTCGTCGCCTGCAGCAGCCGTTCGGCGCTGGCGACGCCGTCCGGGAATACAAAGTTGCCGGTTTCAATCAGCGAGGCATCGATGGGCAGGTTGTTGGCGCGCATCTCGTCGGTGAAGCCGCGATAGCGCTCTTCGGTGGCGCCGTGTCCCGGTTTGCCCAGGACGAAGCCGATGCGCTTGTGGCCGAGGCCGATCAGGTGAGCCGTGAGTCGCCGCGCAGCCAGATAGTCGTCGATCCCGATCGAAGGCGAGTCCGCGGCATGGTCGCGAGGCGCGATCCGAACCGCGGGGATCGAAGCCTCGCGCAAGGTGTTGGCAATGAGCGCGTCGTCACTCAGCGGTGGCAACAGGATCACGCCATCGAGGCGCATCTGTCGCAGCAACGTGGAGACCTGCCGCGTGAACTGCGGGCTGTCCCGGTCGCAGGCCTCCATCATCAGGTGGTACCCGGATTCTCGGCAGCGATCGGCCGCACCGGCGTGGAAGTCCGTCAGGTACGCGCCCGGCTTGTCGTAGAACAATCCGATCAGGTACGAGCGCTCGCCCGCCAACATCCGGGCGTTCAAGTTGGGTTTGTAATCGAGCAGCTCGATGGCTCGCAGGACCCGGGCGCGCGTCTTCTCGCTGACCGTTGGTTCGGCATTGACGACGCGCGAGACGGTCTTCGCGGATACTTCCGCGAGCGCGGCTACGTCCTCGAGCGTTGCAGGTTGCGGCGGCTTCGTCATGGGGGACGCAAGAGTACCGCAAGGGACGCATCAGGTGTTGGGTGGACAGCTTGCCGCTGCACCGTTTTGCCGCGTGATGCGGACGTCATCCAAGCTGATTCCGAACGCACCGGCGCTCTCGAGTGCCAGGGGCGCCGTGACCGACGTCAACGTCGCGCCCAGTTTTTTCAGGCAGACGAGCGGGACGATGAGGGTCTTCCAGGTGCCGGTTCCGGCGCTGCGGAAGGCTTCCGTGACATTCAGCCCGCTGGTTGGCGCCATCCCGCAGCGTTCAGCCGGCTCGCAGCGAATGCTGAGAGTCACAGGCTTCTGCGGCGATTGCTCGATACGGTAGTGGAGTTTGAGCACCTGATTGTCGGTGGCAGCCTTTGCGAGACTCGTTGCTCGACCGCCGATGCGGAAGATTCCGGGCCCCTGGCCCGACCACGTGGCCTGGACGCTCTGCCCGGACAACTGAGCCGTGACCGCGCCGGCCGGTGAGACCTGCGATTGCATCGTGAGTCGGACCTCGGCGCTCGGGTCGGATACGAAGATTGACCACGGGGCCGTAACGTGTCCGGCGTTGAAGAGGCTGTCGCGGTCGCTGTAGGCCCGCGCGATCTGCGCGTCTTCGGGTAGCTGGCCGAGATCCTGGGTGTCCGCGAGACTCAGTCCAAAGCCGCGCGCGAACTGAGCCCCCTTCACTTGACTGCCGTCAAAGGTCACCGGCATCGCCGTGGCGGGCCAAGAGAAACTCAGGTGTCCCGTGAAATCATAGGCTGTGCCACCCGCGGCCGGTTTGAACAATACATCCGCGATGCCGCCGCCTTCGGAGCCCGGCAGCCAGGCTGCTACGAACGCGTCGGAGAGGTTGATCTCGCGATTGACCCACAACGGGCGACCGGACAGGAACACGCTGATGACGGGGATGTGCGCGGCCTGCAATCGTTTCAACAGGTCGAGATGTGCATCGGCGGCCGTGAACTCCAGGGTTTCCCGGTCCCCCTGGAACTCGGCGTACGGCTTCTCGCCGTACACGACAATGGCCGCCGCGGGAGCGTCTTCGAGCCGCGTGACCACTTTCCCGCCGCCCGCTTTCACCGCCGCCTCGATTCCCGCCTGGATGGAGGTGCCACCGGGAAAATCGGCGTTGGTGTTGTGATTGCCCTGCCAGTCGACGGTCCAGCCGCCGCTCTGCATGCCAATGTCGTTGGCACCGATGCCGGCGACGAGAATGTTGGCGTGAGGGTCGAGCGGCAGGGTGTGGTTGTTGTTCTTCAACAGCACCAGGGACTCGCGTACGGCCTGACGCGCGACCTGGCGGTGCGCGGCTGCGCCCGGTGCGGGCAGCTGGCCCGCGGACACCCAATCCTTCGGCGACTGTTTGTTGAACAGCCCAGCGAGCATCTTGACCCGCAGAATCCGCGTCACCGCGTCATCGAGGCGCGCCTGGGAGATCTGCCCTGCGTTGACCTGTTTGATCAGGTTGGCGTACAGCTGCTTCCAACTGTCCGGCGCCATGTACATGTCGCCGCCGGCATTGAGGAAAGCAGGGCACGACCACTTGGTGCAACCCGGAATCTCCTCCTGCGCATTCCAGTCACCCACCACGAAGCCCGGGAAGTTCCAGCGGCGCTTGAGGACATCGGTGAGCAACTGTTGATTCGCATGCATCTTGATCCCATGCCAGCCGTTGTAGGAGGCCATGACGATCAGATTACCCGCTGACAGTGCTCCAACATAACCCGCGCCGTGAACGTCACGCAGAGTGCGCTCGTCCGCCAGGTTGTCGAACTGGTCACGACCGGCGATCGTCCCGCCGTCACCGAGAAAGTGTTTTGCGGAGGCCAGCGTGTGGGTTGGAGTCAGGAAGTCGGCGGTGCCGATTTTGCCTTGCAGACCATTGACCATCGCCTGGGCGTACATGGCCACGAGCGCGGGATCCTCGGAGTAGCTCTCGTAGGAACGGCCCCAGCGCACATCACGCACCACGGCGACCGTCGGCGCGAAGGTCCAGTCGACTCCCGTTGCCGCTACTTCCTCGGCCGTGGCCCGGCCGATTTTCTCGATGAGTCCCGGATCGTGGGCCGCGCCCAGGCCTACATTGTGCGGAAAAATCGTGGCCCCGCGGATTTTGGCGTGACCATGCACGGCATCGATGCCGAACAGGACCGGAATCGGCGGGTGTTGGGGGGAGGGCCGGTGTTTGGACGCCTGAAAAAAGGCTTCGGTCAGGTTGAGCCAGGCATCGGCACCCGAGCGGACATTCCGCTCCGGGGCGGCGTTGCCGCCGGCGAGAATCGATCCCAGCGGGTATTGGGTGAGGTCTTCCGGTTTGATGGAGTCGATGTCGGCCTGGATCAGCTGCCCGACCTTCTCTTCCAGGGTGAGGCTTTTGAGGAGCTGCGCAACAGACTTTTCCACGTCTGCCTGGATGGGTACCGCGCTTTTGAGGGCCGGCCACTCAGTCGGATGGACCTCCGTGGCTGCGTGGGCCGCCGCCGAAATTAAAGAAAAAAGCAATACATAATGCCGCCAGTGTGCCACCACAGCCCCCGTACAATGTTAGCGCTGACATCGCTACTAAAGCACAGGAAGCTATAGGAAGTCACTCATCTATGACGGCGCTGTCACCCTGAGTGCCAGCTCGTATACCTGGCCGCGCAGCTGAGCTCCAAAGCTCTCGTGCGGCTGCTCCGATACCAGGCTAAAGCCTCGCGCCAGGTAGATGTGCCGTGCCGCCGCGAGTGGGTGGTTGGTCCAGAGTTTCATACGCTCGTAGCCCGCCTCGCGCGCGAAGGAAATGCAGGTATCCACGAGTTTCCCGCCCAGCCGATGTCCTCGCGCGGTGGGGTCGACGAGCAGGATGCGCAGCTGCGCGGTCGTCTCGTCGGCAGCCACACAAAACACGCAACCGACCCGACGACCGTCGAGCTCCGCAATCCAGGCGTGTTCGCGCTCTGGATCGTGCTTCGCTGCGTAGTCGGCGACGATTCGGGCGACCAGTGCCTCAAAGCTGGTGTCCCATCCGAACTCGCCGGCGTACATCTCGCCGTGTGCCATGACTACCCATCCCAGGTCACCCGGCGCGCCTAGCGTGCGAATCCGGATCTGCGGTGACTCCATGAATCCAATCTCCTTGACTGAAACGACTGTTTCAGTAAATCTAGACGAGTGGTAACTCAAAGTCGAGAGCCTTCCGCCCGGGAGCAGGAGCTGTTGCAGCAGGCCTACGAATATGTCCTGCAACATGGACTCATGCGCCTGTCACTGCGGCCTCTGGCCCAGGCGATCGGTTCCAGCCCGCGCGTGTTGTTGTTTCTGTTCGGCTCGAAAGAGGGGTTGGTACAAGCGGTGCTGGCACATGCGCGCACCGCCGAGTTGGCATTCCTCAGCGAGATGCGGCCCGCCGGGGGTGCGGATGATTTCGTCGATGTGGTCCGGCGTGTGTGGCAATGGCTCGTCGCGAAAGAACACCGGCCGATGCTGGTGCTCTGGCTCGAAACCTACGCGCAGTCTCTGGTAGAGCCGCAAGGACCCTATGGGCAGTTTGCGCTCCGGACGGTCGAGGACTGGCTGGAATTGTTAGCCACTCATCAAACGCCCCAACACCGTCGCACCCGCGCGGGCGCGAACGAGCGTGCACTGGCGCTTGCGGTGTTGCGCGGCGCGCTGATGGATTTGTTGGCGAGTGGGGACGAAGCCAGGACTACGTCCCTCGTCGAAGCTCATCTCAGCGGAATAGCCGCGGCGCCAGATCGTTGAGATCGCGGCGCCAGGTCTGCCATTCGTGGGCCGTGCCTGCCGACTCGAAGTACACGACATTCACACCGGCGGCTTTGAGTGCCTTCGCGGCCTGCGTGATGCCGTGAAATTGGGCCGGCTCGGCGGTGCCGACGCCCAGCCAAAACAGTTTGAACTTCCTGTTGAATTCCGCAGGATGGGCAAACGCGCCCGCGTAAGCCGTCTGCGGGTCAAAAGTCTCGGCGACCCCGTCGTTGAATGATCTGTTACCCGACATGTCGGGAATGATGGGCCCGCTCAGCGAGGCTATCCAGGCGAAGGTCTCCGGATGGCGCAGGGTGATGAACAGTGTTTGCATGCCCCCCATGGACAAGCCTGCCATCGCACGATGCTCCCGGTCGGCGATCGTCCGGTATGAGCTGTCGATCGTCGGAATCAGCTCATGGAGGACCACATTTTCGAACGCGCCGAAGGCAGTCGCTATGTCCTGCAGGGGCGCGCGCACCGACGCATTATCTGTGGCGTAGCCCCGGTCCATCACAACAATCAGCGGCTGCGTCTTGCCGGCTGCGATCTGGTTGTCGAGTATGAAGTTTGCTTTGCCCTGACGGGTCCAACCCGTCTCGTCTTCGCCGCTGCCGTGTTGCAGGTAGAGGACTGGGTAGCGGGTCTTCAGATTCTGGTCATACCCCGGGGGCGTGTAGACCATTGCGTGGCGCCAATGCCCGGTCAGCTTGGAGAAATACCACTGCTCGCGCACTGTACCGTGGGGCACATCGCTGATGGCGTAGTAGTCGGCTCCGGCCTCCGGCACTTCAATGCCGCTCGTCTCCAGGTTGTAGCCGATGTAGGTCCGACTCGCGGGGTCGTTCACGCGAACGCCATCGAGCATGAACCAGTAATAATGAAAGCCGGGCACCGCCGGTGGCGTCGTGACCGTCCACAGACCATCGGCTCCGCGGGTCATCTTGAAAGGGCCGGCGCCCAGCCCGTCGCCGCCCTCGACCTGGACTGCGCGCGCTTGCGGCGCATTCAGTTTGAAGGTGATGGTGCGATCGGGTTGAATGGTGGGGCCGTCCGCCCCGGGCAAGGTGGTTTCGGAAGTCGCGCCCGCGGCCGGGAGCGCCAGCAGGGCCGTGGCGGCCAACCAGGTGAGTTGTTGCATTTTCAAAGGATACTCGATTTTGACGGACTCCAATGACCTGCTGCCGGGCCTCCCGTACAAACTCGATGCGGCGGTGACACGAGTGGTCGCACCGAATCCAGGTGTGATGACCGGGCCCGGTACGAATACCTATCTCGTCGGCACCGACGAGTTGATTGTCATCGACCCGGGTCCCGATGATGAGACGCACAGCCAGGCCATTCTGGCCGCCGCGACCGGGCCGATTCGCTGGATCCTCTGCACTCATACGCATATGGATCACGCGCCGGGGGCCGCGCGGCTCAAACAACTGACCGGTGCTGCGGTAGCTGCAATGCGACCCGCGAGTACCGATCACGACTTTCCATTGCAAGTGGATCGGGTCTTGGCCGATTCCGATACCGTCCATTGTGGAGTGGTGACCATTCGCGCGGTGCACACTCCGGGACATGCATCGAATCATCTCTGTTATCTGTTGATGCACAACAAGGCGCTGTTCACGGGTGATCACATCATGCAGGGCTCTACGGTCGTCATCTGGCCGCCGGACGGCAACATGCGCTCGTATGTTGAATCGCTGCGCAAGCTGTTGACGTTGGATCTCGTTGTCCTGGCGCCCGGGCACGGGCGTCTCATCGAGCGGCCGCAGGAGGAGTTGAATCGACTTATCGAACATCGCCTGCGGCGTGAAGACAAAGTGCGCCAGGCGGTACTCAGGTCGGGAACGGGTGGTGCGACTCTCGAGGCGCTCCTGCCGGCAGCGTACGCCGACGTTTCGTCGTCTCTCTACAAATGGGCGGCACTGTCACTGCGCGCCCATCTCGAGAAGCTCGTTGCGGACGGCGAGCTCAGATACGAAGCGGGACGCTACCTTACGGTACCGTGACCGGGAGGTCGATGTGACTTTGGTTGGCACCGCCGGAATACACCCGTTGCGTGGCCTTCCGATAGTCCATCGGCTTCGCGAAGAAGATGTTATCGACGTAAGTCTGAGGGTTGCGGTCGTAGAGTGGGAACCACGACGACTGCACCTCAATCATGATCCGGTGGCCGGGCAGGAACACATGACTCGCATTGGGGAGGGCAAATTGGTACTCGAGGACCTTGCCCGCCGCGATCGGCGCGGGATGCTCGAGGCTCGTCCGGTAACGACCCCGGAAGATGTCAGCAGCCACCATCAGTTGGTATCCGCCGAGCGCCGGCTGGTGGGGAACTTCGTCGGGGTAGACGTCGATGAGCTTTACCACCCAATCCGCGTCCGTGCCGGTTGTTGAGGCATGGAGGTGAACCTTTGGTTGACCCGCGATTCTCACGGGAGTCGTGAGAACAGGGGTTGTATAGACGAGCACGTCGGGTCGATCGGAGAGATTGCGCTGGTCATCTACCAGCCATTGTCGCCACGTCGAGTCGGACCAGTACACCGGCCGTAGGGGGCGCAGTCGGTAGGGTACGGGCTTCGCGGGATCCGATACATACTCGTCGTAGACTGATTTGGCCCCCGCTGGCGGCGCGAAGGACAATCCGCCGCCAGCGGTCAGGTACAGCGGCTTCAGGGGCGCCGCACAGCCGGAATCGCAACTCTGTGGCCAATAGTTGTAGCGCTGCCAGGTGTTGGAACCGGTCTCGAATGCCAACACCGGGGGGAGGTTCGCGGGCTTCGCGCCGTCCTTCAGATATTGGTCCAGGAATGGCTGCAGCACCGTCTTGCGAAACCACAGGCCTGTGTCCTGACCGAAGTGCAGTGGGCCGAGCATACTGCCGTCACCGTTGCTGCCGCCGTGGCGCCAGGGTCCGATGACGAAAAAGTTGCGGTCGTTACCGGAATCCTTCGGTTCGGTGGCTGCATAGCTGGCCGGCGCGCCGTATATGTCCTCCTGGTCCCACTGCCCATGAACATACAAAGTCGGCACGAGGAGCGGGCGGCCGGCGAGAATGCGGTCTACGGCCTGCTGCTGCCAGTAACTGTCATAGGCGGGATGTTGGCTCAGGCGCTGCCAGAATGGCAGTTGGTCCGCGCCGGCACGCCGGCCGATTTCGCTCGCGGAGCCTGCTTCGAGGAATGTGTCGTAGTCATCGAACCGCGAGCGCCAGAGAACCTCGTCCGACTTGCGCGTGGCTGTCTGTTCGTAGGTGTAGTCGAGGGCGTAGATCTGGCGAAAGGCGCCATTGTGAAACCAGTCATCGCCACGCCAGGTGTCCACCATCGGTGCGATTGGAACCGCTACTTTGAGCGCCGGGTGCGGATCAATCAGGGCCATCAGAGCGAGAAACCCGCCGTAAGAGGTGCCGATGATGCCGACGCGCCCGTTGCTCTCGGGGACGTTTTTGACCAGCCAATCGATTGTGTCGTAGGTGTCGGTCGAGTGATCGGTGGAGCTGCTGTTGAGGGGGCCACGTAGCGGACGGTTCATGACGTAGCTGCCTTCGGAGCCGTATTTCCCGCGCACGTCCTGGTAGACGCGGATATATCCCGAGACGGCGACGATGTCGTCGGACAACGGAAGGACTGATTCGAGGCGAGTGCTGTCGGCGTTGGTGACCGCTTTTGACGCACCGTAAGGAGTTCGCGTGAGCAGGAGTGGGGCGTGCGTCAGACCCTTCGGCAACAAGATGACGGTGTGCAATTTGACCCCGTCGCGCATGGGGATCATGACGTCCCGCTTGGTGAAATCGAAGCTTTCCTGAGCCGGCGCGAGTGTGGCCGGAATGTCGCTCGGCAGGTCCTGCTGGGCGAAGGTCGCGTTGGCGAGCAGGCTCAACGCGGCCACGAGGATCGGTGCGCTGGTTTTCAAGGTGTTTCCATCGGTAGAGGGAAAGGGTTGAGATTAGCATGATCCTGCGCTAGGCTCGTCCACATGATCTTCCTGTTTCAAACCGCGACTCAACAGCAGCAACCCATCCAACAGGGGCGGCGCGGTCGTGGCATGTTGAAACACTGAATTAGTCAGTCAAACGGATCCAACCGAGAGCCCCGCCGGAAACGACGGGGCTTTTTTCGTTATGAGCGAAGATCTTTTGTTCAAGAGCATTGTGCTCGGCTTGTCCATCGCTGCGCCCGTTGGGCCGATCAGCGTCCTGTGCATTCGGCGAACCGTTGTGGACGGTCGGGCCGCGGGCCTTGTATGCGGGTTGGGCGCTGCGACAGCGGATGCCGTGTACGGGGCGTTGGGCGGGTTTGCGTTGAACGGCATTTCCGTGTGGCTGGTGCGCGGACGCCTGTGGATGGCCCTCGCGGGAGGTGCATTCCTGCTCTATCTGGGAGTGAAGATATTCCGCTCGCCTGCGCCAGTGACTGGAGCGAACAGCAACAGCAGTGCGACGGGCGCCTATTTTTCAACATTTGCGCTGGCGTTGGCCAACCCTTTGACCATATTGCTGTTCGCGGCGGCGTTTGCCGGCATGGGCGCGGGCGTTATGGGTTACCGCGGCGTTTTTACCATGTTGACAGGAACGTTTGTTGGCTCCGCCGTCTGGTGGCTGGGTTTGACGTCAGTCGTCGGATTGGTACCCGCGAGCCCTTCGATGTTGGTGGCAATCAATCGGGTGTCGGGATTGTTGCTGGTTGGATTCGGGCTGTACGCGCTGGCGGGACTGTTCATTCCTTCCGGACGGTGATGTCGATTCTCTTGCGGCCGAACAAGCGGGCATCGAGCGACCAGGCTCCCGGCCCGGTCATCGACAGGCTCAGGCCCATTGCTCCCAACAGAAACGGGTTGGGTCCCGGTGCGTCATGGACGAACGCATGCGTCAGCTGCAGGCAGACCTGGAGCAGTGCCGCTACGGGGGTCCATAGGCCGACCAACAGAAGGGCACCGGTCGCCGCGGCGATGGCTTGAAAGAGTTTTCCTGACAGATCCTGCAGCGGGGGCGCGGCGCAGCCGTACAGAATCGTCGCCAGGGCCGCGGCCAATCGCAGAATGAGCAGGCCGCCGCCAGGCCAGGAGTTGGGAAATGCCGAAAACAGTCGTTGCATGGAAGCCTCGCGAAAAGCATAGCGGCGGCTTTTCGGGGCGTCCGAACTCAAACGAGTGCAGCGCCACCCATACTTTCGAGGGGGCGGCCGGGCTCCGCGCGAACTTTTTCGCGCTCTTTATATTTATATCTGCAGAATGCCCCGGCGGAAGGCCATCGTGGCCGCGTGGGTGCGGTCCCGGGCGCCGAGCTTCGCGAGTATGTTCTTGACGTGTCCTTTGACAGTCTCTTCGTTGATGGACAGGCGCGAGCCGATGGCCTTGTTTGAATGACCGGCCGCAATCAACTCGAGCACCTCGAGCTCACGGGCGGACAACGCGGCATCGGCGGTGTGACTGGCGATCTGCATCGCGACATCCGGCTGCACGCGCCGGTGCCCCTCGTTCACCGCCCGGATGGTTTCCAGCAGCTCCTTGCGCACCATTCCTTTCAAAACATAAGCCTGCGCGCCGGCCTTCAGCGCGCGCATGGCCAGAGCATCACCCGCGTAGGTTGTGAGAACGATGATGCGGGCATCCGGCCATTCATTCCGGATGGAGATCATTGCATCGATACCGCTCATGTTCGGCATCTGCAGGTCCATGAGCGTCACATCCGGACGCGTGGCGCGAAACTGCTCGATGGCTTCGCGCCCGTCGGCCGCGACTGCCACGAGTTGCAGGTCGGGCTCGGTTGCAATGAGCGCCGCGACACCCTCGCGTAGAAGCGGGTGATCGTCGACAACCATGATCCGTACGGGAGTGCCAGCCATTGGGTCTGCTCAGACTCGTCTAGTGGCCCCAGAAACGATAGCCCCTGCGCCTCTTAGCATAGGCTATCTGGGCCGGAATGCTTACTTCAACCTCGGTACCGGCCCCGCGCTCGCTCCACACGTTCAGGCGGCCCCCGAAACTTGCAGCGCGCTCGCGCATTCCCGGCAGACCCCAGTGGCCCCGACGTTGACCGCGATCCACGATATTCGGGTCGAGACCGATTCCGTCATCGCGCACGCGGATGGAAAACTGTGCGTCCGCATAGGAAATCTCGACTTCGATGGCCTGAGCGGACGCATGCCGGAGCGCATTACGCGTGGCTTCCCGGGTGATGCGGAACACTTCGTCGCGAACCGCGACCTCCAGCTCGCGCTCCTTGCCCTCCACGAGCACACGGAAGGACGGTGGCGAGTCGCTCTCTATTGAGCCGATAATCTCCTGTCCCATAGTTCCGATGACGTTGATGAAGTTGCTTTCGATCAAGGCGGTCGAACGCAAGTCCTGCACTGCATCACGGCCGTCGGCGATGGCCTCGTCACCCTGGTCCAGCGCCGTGTCGAGCGCCCGTTCTGCTTCCTCAGGTTTGCCGGGCAACAGCCTGCGAACCGCCTGGAGCCGGAACATCAAACCCTGGAAACCCTGCAACAGTGAGTCATGCAGCTCACGCGCGATGCGGGTCCGCTCGGCGGTTCGCTCCTCGAGGCGAATCTCAAACAGATGTGCCAATTGTCGCAAGCGCAGCCGATGAGCCGCAAACAGGATCAGAATGAGCACACAACAGGCCGCGGCGTAGAACCACCACGTCGACCACCACGGCGGCAGAATCGTGATGTGCAACAGGACGCCGGGCTCACTCCAGGGGCCCCGGCTGGTGGCTCCCTGGACCCGGAACTCATAGCGGCCCGGCGGCAGGGTCGTGTAGCTCGCGACCCGGCGGTCGCTCGCAACTTCGTGCCACATCGAGTCGAGGCCAGTGAGTTGATAGCGATAGCGGTTGGTGCCCGGGCTGCGAAAGCTCAGGGCCGAGAACTCGATGGAGAAGCTGTTTTCACGAAACGACAGCGTGCGCTGCGTGGCGTAGGCAATGGAGCGATCCAACAGCAGCGCGCGCCGTGGCTCGACCCCGGGCCCGGACAGCTGGAAGCCGGTGAGCACGATGGGCGGCGCGTAGGTGTCGTCGACGATCTGATCGGGGAAGAACCTGGTCGCGCCGTGAAAGCCGCCGAAGAACATCTCGCCCGATGCGCTCTGGAAGCAGGCCCACCAGCCCGTCAGGTCGTCGCCGGGCAGACCGTCCGCCATCGAGTATTGTTTGAACACCCGGGTCTGGGTGTTGAATTTGGCGACGCCGCGGTTCGTGCTGATCCACAGGTTGTGGTGGCGGTCCGCGAGAATGCAGCTGATGGCGTTGCTCGGCAGGCCGTCCTTGGTGAAGTAGCCGGTGGTTGCGCCGGTACGGGGATTCAGGCGGTACAGGCCGTTTTGTGTGCCGGACCAGATGGCATCGGGGCCTTCGATGTACAGCGAGTTGGTTTTGTCGCTGCCGGTGGCGGCGATGTCGGGATTCGGGCGGTACTCGAAGGCCTGCAACTGTTCCGTGACCGGATCGAAACGCAACAGTCCGGAGAACACGGTGCCCAGCCACAGGTGGCCCGAGCTGTCCTCGGCAATGGGCGTGGCTTCATTGCGGTCGTTGGCGTTCGAGAGATACGTTTTGAACTTGCCGTGCACGGCGTCGAAGCGATTGAAGCCGTCCCAGGTCGCGGCCCACAGCGTCCCGGTGTGGTCGATGAACACCCGTTGTACGACATCATTACTCAGGCTGGTGGGATCGGCCGGGTCGTGACGAAAGGACTGGGTGATTTTGCCGGTGTCAGGATCCAGCCGATGCAACCCCTGCCCGGATGTGCCGAGCCACATGAAGCCGTGGGCGTCCTCAATGATGGAAATGACGTCCGTGGACACTCCCTGTTGCGGTACCGAGTAATGGGTATACCGGCCGGTTTTACGATCCAGCCGTTTGAGCACACCCGTCATGCCCACCCAGAGATTGCCCTTGCGATCCTCGTACAGGCAGTTGACGAGCGACTCACCGAGGTTGGCCTCGGAATCGGCGTCCGGCGGCAGTGTCTTGAATCCCGGCTGCCGGGTGGCAAACAGGTTGGGCTCGGAGGCACCGAGCCCGGTCCAGATGTTGCCACCCCGGTCTTCATACAACACGGTGAGGCGGTTCTCCGCAATGCTCTCCGGATCGGCCGGGTGGTTCGTGTATTGCACTGCGGAGCGGCGCGCGCCATCGAGCTTCAACAGGCCATCCGACAGGGATCCCACCCACAACGTGCCGTTGTGATCCTCGACCATGGCGATTGTGCCGGTCAGTGGACCGCCGGGTGTTTCCTGATGGTTGAAGGAGTAGCGGGTGAGTTGGCGGGTGTCGCGATCGAACCGGGCGAGGCCATTGCCCGAGGCGTACAGGATCCAGAAGGTGCCGGTGCGATCCTCGTAGAAAGAGAGGTCGCGGGCTTCGGGAATGGGGATGCGCAGTTTGACCTTCCGGGTGATGGGGTCGAATTGTTCGAGTCCCCCGTTGTCAGCCACCCAGAAATTACCGCGCCGATCGGTGCCGGTGAACTTGATGTGATCGTTGGCGAGACTGTCGGGATCGGTCGGGTCGTGCGTGAATTTGACGGTCTTGCGGGTCCGCGGGTCGAGCGAATACAACCCGGAGGCGGTCGACAGCCACAGCAGTCCGGAAGGGTCTTCGCTGATGTGCCGGGCCGTGACATCCGAATCCAGGGTGCCGCCCACGTCGACGTGAAAGTGCTCAAACGTGGAGGTCTTGGCGTCGAACCGGTCGAGTGAGTGCGCGCAGCCGACCCAGATCGTGCCGGAGTGGTCCTTGAATAGAGAAAAGATGTCTACGCCGGCGAGGCTGCGCGGGTCCTGGTTGTCATGGGCGAAGACTTTGAAGTGATAGCCGTCGTAGCGGTTCAGGCCGTATTGGGTGGCGAACCAGATGAAGCCCAGGTCGTCCTGGACCAGCTTGTCCACCCGGGTTTGTGACAGGCCCTGGGTACGGGTGATCCGGGCGAAGCGCAGGTCATTGCCCGCGGTCACGGCGAGCCGCACGAGGGGCCGCCCCTCGATCGGAACAACTTCCGGACCTGCGGACGCCGTCCCCGACATACAGATCAGGGAGGCGAGCGTCGATTGCAGATAGCGCCGTGCGAACACCGGTCGGAGTTTAGCGGAGCCGTTTGATCGGCAATAGTTAACCAACTAGTCCGTTACTATTTTCGCGGCTACACTGTGCGGATGCCACCAGACGCCATCCCGCCAACCCGGGCGCGGTTGCTCGTGCTCGGTCTCATGACCGCGGCGACGCTGATCAACTATCTCGACCGCACGGTGATCAGTGTGGCGGCGCCGCTGTTGAGCCGGGATCTCGGCTTGAGCCCGGCGCTCATGGGTGTAGCGTTCTCCGCCTTTTCGTGGACGTATGCCGCGGCGCAGATCCCGGGAGGGATTCTCCTCGATCGCCTCGGCGTGAGGTTGACCTATTACCTCTCGGTCACGATCTGGTCGATCTGTACTCTGTTGCAAGGCCTGAGCGTTGGGCTGGGCACCCTCGTGGCCGCACGGCTGGCTTTGGGAGTCGCGGAGGCTCCCGCCTACCCCTGCAACAGCCGCATTCTCAACACCTGGTTCCCACAACACGAGCGGGCCCGGGCGACGGGTGTTTATTCGGTGGGGCAGTATTTCGGCCTGGCGTTTCTCAGCCCGGTGCTGTTCTGGATCGCGGGCGAGTTCGGCTGGCGAGTGCTCTTTGCGGTCGTGGGACTGCTTGGTGTTGGATTCGGGTTGGTCTGGCTCGGGTTGTACCGGGACCCGCCCGGCAATCGAGCCGCTCCGGTCCGGTTTGACTGGGCGGTGCTGCCGCAACTGCTGCGCAAGCGGCAGATACTGGGCGCATCCCTGGGACAGTTTGCCAGTAACTCCACCCTGGTGTTTTTTCTGACCTGGTTTCCAACCTACCTCGCCACCGAGCGCCACATGGCCTGGTTGAAGGTCGGGTTCGTCGCGATTCTGCCGTTTATCGCCGCGACGCTCGGTGTGATATCCGGCGGCGTCCTGTCAGATTACCTGTTGCGTCGGACCGGGTCGGCCAACATCGCGCGCAAACTGCCGATTGTCAGCGGCCTCGTGCTGGCCGCAAGCATTGTTGCGGCGAACTTTCTCGAGCAGGACAGCGCGGTGATTGCGGTGATGTCGGTGGCGTTCTTCGGCCAGGGAATGTGCAATCTCGGTTGGACCTTGATCAGCGATGTCGCACCGCTCCGGTTTGTCGGGCTCACCGCCGGGATCTTCAACCTGTGCGCGAACCTCGCCGGCATCGTTACTCCGCTGCTGGTCGGAGCCATCGTGCAGGCGACGGGCTCGTTTGAATGGGCGCTGGCGTACATTGCCCTGCTGGCCGTCGGTGGCACGCTGGCTTATATCTTTGTCGTGGGCGATGTGCACAGGGTGACGATCGATAATGATTAAAAAGTAGCGTTCTGGATCGTATCTGCGCGATGATGCCAGAATCAGTCAGCGCTGGGGGAGCGATGAATCCGGATCCGCTATTAGGGGTGTTCCTGCATTGGCTCGGCGGTCTGTCGTCCGCGAGCTTTTATGTTCCGTACAAGCGGATCCGCGACTGGTCGTGGGAGATCTTCTGGATCACCGGTGGACTGTTTTCCTGGCTGCTGGCTCCCTGGCTGTTTGCAGCCATTCAGACACCTCATCTGCTGGATGTCCTCGGCTCGACCGACTCACGGACTTTGTTCTGGTGCTGGTTCTGGGGAGTGATGTGGGGGCTCGGCGGGCTCACGTTCGGATTGACCATGCGCTATCTCGGACTGTCGTTGGGGATGGCGGTTGCACTGGGTCTGACGACGGTCATTGGCACGATCGGGCCGCCGTTGTTTCACGGGGTGATTGGCGAGCTTGCTGCAACACCGAGCGGGCGGATCACCTTCATTGGTATCGGAATCACTTTAATTGGGATCGTGCTCGTGGCCATGGCGGGGCGGGCCAAGGACCGGGACGCGGCCGGCGGCAGTGGCGGGTCCGGGGTCGCGGAGTTTGATTTGCGCAAAGGGCTGCTGATTGCAGTGTTTTCCGGGTGCCTGTCGGGATGCTTCGCCTGGGGGTTGGCGGCGGGTCAGCCGATTCGGACGGCGGCTGTTGCAGCGGGTGCCAGTCCGCTGTGGCAGGGGCTGCCGGTGTTATGTGTGGTGCTGGCGGGGGGGCTCACTACCAATCTCATCTGGTGTGCGTTGTTGATCAGGCGCAATCGGTCCGTGGGGCAGTTTGCGGGTCGCGGGGCCGGGAAACCGCCGCTCATGCGCAACTACCTGTTGGCTGCGCTGGGCGGAACGCTCTGGTACTTCCAGTTTTTCTTTTACACGATGGGTGAAAGCCAGATGGGGCGGTATGGGTTCTCGTCGTGGACGTTGCACATGGCGAGCATCATTTTGTTTTCAACCCTGTGGGGATTTGCGTTGCAGGAATGGGCCGGGGCCAGCGGGCGCACGCGGGCGCTCGTGTGGGGAGGTATTGGAATGTTGGTGGGATCAACTGTTGTGATTGGGATCGGCAACTATCTGTCGATGCCAAAGTAGCCGATAGTGGGTCAGGTCTGCGTCCAGGGGCGCGACGCGGGTGAGTGGAGCGGGGGCGGGGAGCGTTGGGTGTACCAATCGCAAGGCGCCGAATGCTACATCGGTGTGGGCGTGGCCGATGAAGACGCTAGCGTTGGGGCGTAGGCTCGCGAGGGCACGGACGAACACTTCCGACTCGGCGAATCGTCCTTCGACCAGTATTCGGTCTCTGGAGCCGATCAGATCGAGTGATACGTCGGCCATCAGCGCCGCGTAGAGGGCTACTGCGGCGCGTTGTTCGAATGAATCGTCGGGCATCGAGTCCCACCGGCCCTGGCTCTGTGGGAAGGGGCCGGAGCCTGGGGCGAAGGTTGGAAGTACCCTGGCATTGCCGGCTAACACGCTGCTGATTGCGTTGAGTAACGCGGGTTGGTCTGAACGTAGGTCCAGGCGACGCGTGTCTAGCCCGGTAAGCAGCTCGATCTCCCGGCCGCCCATGAAGCGTGCAGAGGGCACCGGATTGCCCAAGGCATCGACATTGACGAGGCAATCGCGTGACTCCGGCAAGGACGCCATGTCAAACGTGTCCGCTCCGGCATCCCGCTCGCCATCGAGGCCGGCCGCATACCGTTTGTTGAGTATGCGCATCGCTACAAACCACGTGCCTGTTGATAGAACCGTGGCTGGGTGGCCGGCGATTTCGGGGAAGCCTCGGGCTGCGTGTAATGCGGCGTTCGAATCATGGATGCCGCAATAGATTTGAGTATCTGCGGGCAGGCCGGTGCGGCTCGCCCATTGCGGCAGCAACGGTCCGAGGATGGCGCCCGCGGATCTGAGCGGGGCCATGTGTTGGGCCCAGCCTCGGGACATCGACAGGCTCGAATGTGTCCCGGTCAGCGGATTCCACAGGTCCGTATGACAGCCGAGGCTGGTCACCTCGGCAGCCGCGACACCTGACAACAACCAACTCCAGTACTGCGGCCACGGCAGCACAATCGCCCGCCCGGTAAACAGAGTTGGCTGCAACGACTCCTGGTAAAACAATTGCGCGCCGAGGTTCAGCCCCAGCGGCAGCGCAGGCGACCCTGTGTCGGGAAAAGGATCCCGAAGTGCGTCGTACTCCTCGCGAACGGCCCTCGGAATCTCTGCTTCGTAGTCCAGCGGCGCCTGGACCAACTTGCCGTCCCGAATCACCGCCGCGGCTGCACCGTGGCTCACGGGAATGAGGGCACCAACATGGGCTAGACCCGCGAACTCGCGCAGGGTTGCCTCGACCCAAGCTTCGATGCCGGCGGCATCCAGGGTGCCAATGCGGGGATTAGGCCGCGTACGGCGCTCCAAGAGTCGGCCCTCGGAGGTCCAAAGACTCAGCTTGGACAACGTCTTACCGACGTCCAGCACAATTGTGGCCCGCTCCGGCATGGGTCCCCTCTCACTCTGTCACGACTCAAGTTGAGCGAAATTTAGCGATCATGATTGCAAAAATGCGATCGCTTCGCTACAAAGACAGCATGGACACCGTGACCTCACTGCCCTTCGCCATTCCCGTCAATCGCTGGTCCCCGGAAGGAGCGGCCGGCAAATCGCCCGCCGAGTTGCTGCTGTATCGATCGAACCTGCTGGGGTCCGACCTGACGGTAACGAATTTCGGCGGCGGCAACACGTCCGCGAAAATCGCGGACCAGGACCCGCTCACGGGCGGCCGCACCGAGGTGCTGTGGGTCAAAGGCTCCGGCGGTGACCTGGGCTCGATGCAGCTCGATGGCTTCGCCACCTTGTACCAGGACAAGCTGTTGGGTCTGGAGCGGTTGTATCGAGGAGTTGCGCACGAAGATGAGATGGTGGGACTGCTGCCCCATTGCACCTTCAACCTGAATGCGCGCGCCGCCTCGATTGATACGCCATTGCACAGCTATCTGCCGTTTGCCCACGTCGACCATGTACATCCCGATGCGATCATCGCGCTGGCCGCCTCATCGGGCGGTGAAGTGGCGACCCGGGAAATCTGGGGCGGCAAGATCGGTTGGTTGCCGTGGCAGCGTCCCGGTTTTGATCTGGGATTGCGCCTGCGCGACTACGTGGCGCAGCACCGCGGCCTGCGCGGTGTCATGTTGGCCGGTCACGGCATCATCTGCTGGGGCGAGACCTCCCAGTCCTGTTATAAGAACACGATTGACCTGATAGCCGATGCCGCCCGTTATCTGAACGAGCGCCTGGTCAGACGCCCGGCGTTTGGCGGCCAGCGGGTTACGCCGCTGGCTGCGATCGGGCGGGCCGCCGAGGTTGCCTTGCTCATGCCCCGGTTGCGCGGGCTGATGCAGGGCATCTCCAAGGTGGGGCACTTCTCCGACGATGCGGAAACACTCGAGTTCGTGTGCTCGGAAAAGTTCGCCCGGCTCGCGGCCATCGGCACATCGTGTCCCGATCACTTCCTGCGGACGAAGATTGCACCCCTGACATTGGATGAGACGCGCCTGCGCGATGTGGCCTACTTGGAGAAGGTGATTGGCGAGTACCGCGCAGGCTACGCGGCTTACTACCAGCGCTGCGCCGGCCCAAATGATCCGCCCATGCGTGATGCCAACCCCGTGGTTGTGCTCATTCCGACTGTGGGTCGAGTGACGTTTGCCGCTGATAAGACCACTGCGCGCCTGGCAGGGGAGTTTTATGCGAATGCGATCAATGTCATGCGCGGTGCGGAAGCGATCGGCCGTTACCTGGGTTTGAATGAGCAGGAAGCGTTCAACATTGAATACTGGGCGCTGGAAGAGGCCAAGCTGCGCCGGATGCCCAAAGCCAAACCGCTGGCGGGCAAAGTTGCCCTCGTGACCGGGGGCGCCGGCGGCATTGGTACGGCTACAGCCGTGCGACTGTTGGCCGAGGGTGCCTGTGTGATGTTGCTCGATCGCGACGCGGGTGTGCTCGCGGAAACGACTCGGAAGTTGCAGGCGAAGGTTGGCAAGGACGTGCTGCGCTCCGCGGTTTGTGATGTTACCCGTGAGGATCAGGTGACGGCGGCGTTCGCCGGCTGCGCCCGCGAATTCGGGGGGCTGGACATCCTGGTGGCCAATGCCGGGATTGCATCCTCGGCTCCCATTGAAGAGACGACTGTTGAATTGTGGCGGAAGAATCACGACGTGCTGGCGGAAGGTTATTTCCTGACGGCGCGCGCCGCCTTCCCGCTGATGAAGCTGCAAAAGGGCGGCTCGATCGTGTTCATTGGCTCGAAAAATGGCGTGGCTCCTGCGGTCAACGCATCTGCCTATGCGTCAGCAAAGGCAGCGGCACTGCACCTCGCGCGTTGCCTCGCCCTGGAGGGTGCACCGCACGGAATTCGGGTGAATACTGTCAATCCGGATGCCGTCATCCGCGGATCGCGCATCTGGGACGGCGACTGGCGCAAGGAGCGCGCAGGCGCCTACGGAATCGATGCCGGCGAGGAGCTGGAGGCGCATTATCGCAACCGCTCGATGCTCAAGCGCGACGTGCTGCCGGATGACATTGCGGAGGCGGTTTACTTCTTCGCCTCCGAGTTGTCGGCGAAATCAACGGGCAACATGCTCAATGTCGATGCGGGGAATGCCCAGGCCTTCACCCGGTAGGAGCGGCCGAGATGGCAACGAAACTGGCGATGACACCCGATTTCATCCGTGACGCGAACGCTGCAAGACTGAGCGCACTGGAGGACGACTACGGGTCTCTGGGCCGCCAACTGCGCCGTCGTGGCCTCGACATCGAGACGATCGAGCGCCAGATAGCTGCATTTTCCGTGGCCCTCCCCAGCTGGGGCGCTGGGCGCGGGGGCACCCGATTCGCCAAGTTTCCGTTGCGCGGCGCCCCGACCAACATTCACGAGAAGCTCGAAGACTGCGCCGTGGTCCAGCAACTGTGTCGCATCACGCCGCGCGTCTCGCCGCATTTTCCCTGGGACTTCGTCAGCGACTACCGGGCTCTGCGCGACGAGGCTAGCGCTCTCGGCCTGGCCTTCGACGCGGTCAATTCCAACACCTTCCAGGATCAGCCGGGCCAGCCACACAGTTATGCCTCCGGCTCGCTGACGTCCACGGATCGCGCCGCGCGCGAGCAGGCCATCGCCCACAACATCGAATGCATCAACATCGGCCGGGAGCTCGGCTCGAATGCCATCACGGTCTGGATCGGCGACGGCAGCAACTTCCCGGGCCAGCAGGATCTGACACGCGCGTTCGATCGTTATCTCGAGTCAACGGCGCAGATCTACAGCGCGCTGCCGAATGGCTGGCGGATGTTGCTCGAGCACAAGCTGTTTGAGCCCGCCTTTTACAGCACGGTGCTGCAGGACTGGGGGTCGTCCATCCTGGCCGCCCAGCAGTTGGGTCCCCAGGCTCAATGTCTGGTCGATCTGGGTCACCATGCTCCCAACACCAATATCGAGCAGATCGTCGCGCGCCTGCACCGCTTCGGCAAGCTGGGCGGCTTCCACTTCAACGACAGCAAGTACGGCGACGATGATCTGGATTCCGGCGCCATCAACCCGCACCAACTGTTTCTGGTTTTCAACGAGCTGGTGGAAGCCGAGCTGAACCCGCGTGCCGGCTTCAACCCGGCCTACATGATCGACCAGTCGCACAACGTGACGGATCCGATCGAGAGCATGTTGGCGTCGGCCGAGGCAATTGCCTGCGCCTATGCCAAGGCTCTGGTCGTCGATCGCGGTGCGTTGCGGGACGCGCAGGAGTCCAACGACGTCATGATGGCCTTCCAGGCGCTGCGGCAGGCGTACCGCACCGATGTCTCCCCGATTGTGGCGCGCACCCGAGTCGCCGCGGGCGGTGCGATTGACGTGCTGGCGGCTTACCGCGCCAGCGGCTGGCGCCAGGAGCAGGCCGGCAAGCGTAGAGCCGTGGCGCCCGGTACCGGGATCGTTTGATCGATTATGATCGGACCCAAGGCAGGTGACGTGGGTGGGCTATGCATTCGGCGGAGCGCGATAAGCTGATTCTCGAAGCCCTGGATCAGCGGGGTTTCATTTCGTTTCAGGACCTGGAGAAGAATCTAGCTGCCTCGGCTGCCACCATCCGCCGCGACCTGCAGCGCCTGGATGAAGCGGGCCTCGTCAGTCGGGTGCGTGGCGGGGTCAAGCGGGCCGACGCTCTGCCCGAGACCAGGACCCTGGGCGGCGTTCCTTTCCACGAGAACATTCACCGCAATCGGACTCAGAAGGAAGCGATCGGCCGCGCGGCCGCGAAGCTGTGCAATCCGGGCGAAGGGGTCATGATCGACGGTGGCTCGACCACCCTGCAGATGTGCCCCCACCTCGCGGGCCTGAACCTCCAGGTGCTCACCAACTCGCTGCACATCGTGAATGCGTTGTTGGCCCAGCCGGGAACCCGGGTCCTGGTACCCAGCGGCCAGGTGTTTCCCGAGCAGAACATCATTCTCTCGGCGGCCGGGGACGACGGGATGCCGCGGTTTCATGCGCCGAGGTTGTTTCTGGGTGCCGCTTCGCTGGGTCCGGTGGGGCTCATGCAGGCGGACATCATTCTCATCACGGGCGAGCGCCGTTTCATCGAGCGTGCCGACGAAATCATCGTGCTGGTCGACAGCTCGAAGTTCGACGGACCTTCGGGACACGTTGTATGTCACCTGGAGGAAATCGACATGGTCATTACCGATGCCGGCATTTCACCGGCCCACGTCGCCATGCTGGAAAAGGCCCACGTGAAGGTGCTCATGGCGTGAGCCGAGCTTCGAGCCAAGCACTATTTTAGGGCAGGGTGCGGCGGTTGCGAGCGAGTATGGCCGAGGGCGCCTCTCCGTAAGCCTTGGAGAATTCACGACTGAAGTGACTCGCGTCGGTGTACCCACACGCGAAGGCCACTGAAGTGACATTCTGATCGCGCGGGTCCTCCTCGAGGAGCAGGCGTGCCTGCTGCAGCCGCCGTTGGCGGGCGAACGCCTTCGGAGAATAACCGCGCGTGCGTTTGAACGCGCGGTAGATGCTCCGGGCGCTCATCCCCGTGAGGGAGGCAATTTCCTCGATGTCGAACGGCGCGTTCCAGTTTGTTGCAATGTATTCCTCGACTTGGCGGACCTGCCATGGCCCCGCGGCGGGTACGTTGCATTCCAGCAGGCTGCTCAGTGTATGGCGGCAGGTTTGCAACAGGCTGATCATGAGGGCGTGCTCCAGCTCTGCTATGAACAGCAGCGGAGTCGCGGCCAGCGCGTACTCGATGTTGGCCAGGATGCTGTTGAGGATCGTCAGAAACGCGCCCGATTCCGCTGTGCCGCGGCGAAAAACCGGCTCAAAAATCAGCGGCCGCGTCACGGGCGCGCCCGTGAGCGCGACGAGCTTGCGGATCAGAACATCCGGGCGCACATGCCAGGCAACGTGCCGGAAGCCCGCGCCGAACTCCAGAGTTGCCTGCGCGGGCGAAATGCAAGACTGTGTGTCAGATATGGTGACGGGCTGGGAGTTGATCGTGGTCACACCCGAGCCGGCGCACTGTATCTGCAGACGAATCAGCGGCGCCTCGCCGCATTCGAGCGTCACTGGCGCGCAGTTTTGTATGTACCAGAGCGCGCCCGAGGGCAGCTCGTAGCAGCTCGTCCGGATCTCGAAGTCGCTGTTAGACTCCGTCCAGACACGCTGCGCGCCGAGTTGCCCCGCCATCTGTTTGCGGAAGTCCACCACGGTGCTGGCGGCAAAATCCCCGTGCCCGCGCAAGGGCACTTCCTGCGCAAAGTAATTGCGTGTTGACAGGTGCACATCCCCCTTCGTCGAACACCGCTACAACCTATAACCTGAGTGCGTCGGGTCATGCAATCGCTTTGGCGCTGAAATACAAACATGGCACGGAGTACAATGCTTGTGTGTTGCAGCGAGAGCAAGCTTGGGCCTATCGTGGAACATGGTGCAGCGCAGCGGACATGGCGAGTCAACCAAAAGGAAGCGAAGATTCCCGGGAGCAGACCACTCTGGTACGCCCGTTACCACCCGTGCGACTGGAAGTGCCGGTGGTGGGTCCATGGAACGACCTGATTGGGGGGGTGAAAGCGTTAGGGTTTGATGTTTCCCTGGCCGGCGAGGCAGATGCGCCGGACATGGTGGTGCTCGTTGTTGAGGGGAGCTTCCCGGCGACGGATGCCAACAATGCATTTATTGTGGTCTCGCGGGAGCCGTCCCTGCGCGCCGCGAAAGGGGCTATTGCTGGTGGCGCCAGCGGCTATTTCGCAGCGCCCTTTGATTTTCTGAGCCTGGGCGTGGCCATCTGCACCGCGGCAGGACAAGCACGTGCCCTGGCTTCTCTTACTGAGCGTACGGCGCGCCTGCATGCCTCCATGGAGGGCGATCAGACCGTCAGCACGGTCGTCGGTATCCTGATGGAACGGTTCCGACTGCAACGCGCTGAAGCCTACGCCCGCCTGCGCCGTTACTCGCGTACGGAGCGCCGCAAAGTTGTTGAGCTGGCAACTGAACTCGTCGCCAGCAGTGAGGAACTCAGCCGGACGATGCGCGCCATCGAATCCGGCCTCGAGCAAAGCTGAGAGAGTTTGAACTGTCTCTCAATCCGGCGTCCATTTTAGCCATCCGTTTCACGTAACGCGGCCTGGAAGCTGCTTATGCTTGAAGCGCGTCAGTTGAATCCTTGCACCCCTTGTGTCGGCCTCGCCTGACGCCCTGCATCCGCCGCCCCGTTTCGCGGTGAATGACTCTCCCAGGCCCTACACCTGCCTGGCATCGAATCACAATTATTCGTCCAGGAGTCATTCGTGGAGCCATCGAGTGCGGTCGTACTGACCTCGCCAACCATTCGGACCATTACCGCACTGCAAAGTGAGCTCGCCGAGCGCCTCGACGAGAGCGGCGGCGTTCAGATCGATGCCACTGCGGTCGACCGCGTCGATACGGCGGGGTTACAACTTCTTGCTGCCTTCGTTCGCGACCTGCGGGCGGAGATGCGTACGGTCGAGTGGGTTGGGTGCAGCGATGCGCTGCGCAAGGCGGCGACTGCGTTGGGTCTCGAAGCGGCACTCGGGCTGAGCGGCGTTACTAACTAACACTGGCCAGGGCAATGGATCTCGATCTCGCACAATTTCACGATTCGTTTTTTGAAGAGAGCTTCGAGGCGCTCGATGGCATGGAGGCAGCCCTGCTGGGGCTGGATGTCGGAGCGCCGGATCCGGAGCGGGTGAACGGTATCTTCCGGGTCGCGCATTCCATCAAGGGTGGCGCCGGGATGTTCGGCTTCAAGGATGTCGCCTCGTTTACCCATACATTGGAGACTTTGTTGGATGAGCTGCGCTCCGGCCGGATGGCCGTGACGCGCGAGATCTCCGACAAGCTGCTGCTGTCAGTGGACGTCATGCGTGCCATGTTGACATCGGTGCAGCGTAAAGAACCGGTCGATATGCAGAAAGTCGCTGACCTGCAGTTCGACCTGGAGATGATTGTGGCCCAGGGGGCTGGGGCGGCTCCTGCGGCGGCTGCTCCGCCGGCGCCGGCCGCGCCGGCCGTGGCGGCTGCACCAACTTCAGCACCTGCTTCGGCGGGTGCCGCGGCGACTTCTGCGTCCGTGCCGTCGGCGGGTACATCCGGCGCCGGTCCCAGCCGCTGGGTCATCGACTTTAAGGCGTTGCCCGAGCTTCTGCTGCGCGGCAATGACCCGATAGCCATATTCGCCAGTCTATCGGAGCTGGGAAAGCTCACCGTCAATGCAAACCTGGATGCCGTCCCGCGCTTGCGGTCTATCGATGCCGAGCGTTGTTATCTGACGTGGCATCTGGAGCTCGAATCGGATTGCCCACGCGAGCAGGTTGATGCTGCGTTTGAGTGGGCTGCAGTCGACTGCGAGCTCGCGGTTAATCGTGTTGAGGCGGGTGGCTCGCAGGTTGCCGCCCCTACGGCCAATACGGCCGCACCGGTTGCCAACGCCGCAAGTGGGACGCCGGTCGCCACACCGGCCCCGGCTGTCGTGGGCGGTGCACCAGCACAGACCAGCGCGGCAGCAACGACCGGCGCAACAGGAGCTGGCGCGGCAGCAGCGGCCGGCGGGTCGGCACAGACCAGCGCAACGGCAGCGGCCGGGGCGCCAGTAGCCGGCGCGGCAGCAACAGGCGGCGCGTCGGCGCAGAACAGCGCAACGGCACCGGGCGACGCAACGGCGGCCAGTGCGCCAGCGACGACCAGTGCGCCAGCGACGACCAGTGCGCCAGCGACGACCAGTGCGTCAGCGACGACCAGTGCGCCAGCGACGACCAGTGCGCCAGCAACGGCCGGCGCGGCAGCCCAACCGGCAACGCCGGCACCTGCCGGCGGCGCCGCGCCGAAAGCAGTTGAAGCAAAAGAGCCTGCCAAGGGTGGCGAGCACAGCTCCATCCGCGTCAGCATCGAGAAGATCGACGAACTCATTAATACAGTGGGCGAGCTCGTCATCACCCAGGCCATGTTGAGCGAGCTGGGGCGCAAGTTGGATGGCTCCGTGGCCGAGCAGTTTCGCAGCGGGCTGAATCAGCTCGAGCGCAACATGCGCGAGCTGCAGGAAAGCGTCATGCGGGTCCGCATGCTGCCCATCAGCTTCACCTTCAGCCGCTTCCCCCGGATGGTGCGCGATCTCGCCCAGCGCCTGAATAAACAGATCGAGCTGAAGATGACGGGCGAGCAGACCGAGCTCGACAAGACCGTGCTCGAAAAGATCGGCGATCCGCTCGTCCACCTGGTACGCAACAGTATCGATCACGGTATCGAGTCCCCCGAAGCCCGTGTGAAGGCCGGCAAGTCGCCCACCGGCATCGTTCATCTGGACGCCTGCCATCGCGGCGGTCACATCGCTGTCGAGATCCGCGACGACGGCAACGGCCTCGACAAAAATCGCATCCTGGCCAAGGCCCGCTCGCGCGGCCTCGTCGGCCCGAACGATGTGCTGACCGACGATCAGGTCCATGAGCTGATCTTCATGCCCGGCTTCTCGACCGCGGAGAAGACCACCGACGTGTCGGGCCGCGGCGTCGGCATGGACGTCGTGCGCCGGAATGTGAAGGAGCTGGGCGGCAAGATCGAAATTTCCAGCGAGCTCGGCAAAGGCTCGCGCTTCATCATCACGCTGCCCCTGACATTGGCGATCGTTGACGGTCAGTCCGTGTCGGTCGGCTCCGAAACCTACATCGTGCCGCTCACCTCGATCATCGAGTCTCTCCAGTTACAACCCCAGAGTGTCAACCGGCTGTCCGGACGCGGCGAGGTGTTCTCATTCCGCGGCGATTATCTGCCGATTGTCCGGCTGCACGAGCTGTTCGGGATCGAGCCCCGCGCTACCGCGCTGCATGAGGGACTCATCGTGGTCGCGGAGGGCGACGGCCGCCGCATCGGCCTGTTTGTCGACGAGCTGCTCGGCCAACAACAGGTGGTGATCAAGTCCATGGAGGCCAACTACGGGCCCGTGGATGGCGTGGCCGGCGCGACGATCCTGGGCGACGGCTCCGTGGCACTGATCCTGGATCTTTCCGGCCTCATTCGTGTAGCGACGCGCACGGCGCGGGCGGCCTGATTTCTCTTCGAGGACTGACATAAATATGACCGGCAATTCACAACAGGTGCTGACCTTCGTGCTCGGCAGCGAGACTTACGGTGTCGATATCCTGCGCGTGCAGGAAATTCGGGGTTGGTCTTCGGTAACCAAGATTCCGCACGCGCCGCCGCACGTACTCGGCGTTCTGAACCTGCGCGGCTCGATCGTTCCCATTGTTGATATGCGCATGCAATTCAACCTGGAGCGCGCCGAGTACACCGCAGTCACCGTGATCATCGTGTTGTCGGTGCAGTCGCGCAACGGCAAGCGCGATTTCGGCGTCGTCGTCGATGGCGTTTCGGATGTCGTCAACGTGGATGACGCCCAGGTCAAACCCGCGCCCGACCTGGGATCGCGGGAAGCGACGGAACACATTCGCGGGCTCATGCCGGTCGCCGACCGCATGGTCGTCCTGCTCGATATCGACAAGCTCATTGCCGGGCAGCTGCCCAACACATCAGATTCAATTGCAGAGGTTGCGTAATGGCCAGTAAACGTAAGACCGCCCCCGTCAAGGCCGCGAAGAGCCCCGCGGTCGTCATGGAATCCCCCGAGCTCATCAGCCTGCGCGCTCAGGTGGCCGCCATCGGCAAGGCACACGCGGTGGTTGAGTGTCAGCTCGATGGCACGATTCTCGCGGCCAACGACAACTTCCTGCGCCTGACCGGCTACGAGCTCGCAGAGCTGCAGGGGCAGCGCCACGAGGTACTCAGCGGCTCGGCCGATTCCTCTCTGTGGGAGAAGCTGGCGCGCGGTGAGCAGGAGGTCGGTCGATTCAAGCGCCTCGGCAAAGGCGGACGCGAGCTGTGGCTGTTGGGCAGCTACAGTCCGGTGGCCGACAAGGTCTTCCTGCATGCGGCGGATGTGAGCGAGCTCATCGAGACCCAGGGCGCCCTCGAGCAACAGTACGAGGATCAGATCCGCTCCGGTCAGGAAATGGCGCAAGCCGTGGTGAAGACGCAGGAAATCATCCGCGCCGCCACCGAGGGGGATCTGTCCCGCCGCCTCGATGTCAGCGGTCAGACCGGTGACCTGATGAAGCTCGGCAACGCCATCAACTCGCTGTTGGAAAGCGTTTCCGACATCGTATCGGGCGTCAAGAACGCGGCGTCCGAAGTGCTGCGCGGTGCCGAGGAAATTTCCCAGGGCAACGCCAACCTGTCGCAGCGGACCGAGGAGCAGTCCTCGTCGCTGGAAGAGACGGCCTCGTCCATGGAAGAAATGACTTCCACCGTCAAGCAGAACGCGGACAACGCGGGACAGGCGAATCAGCTCGCCACCGCGGCCCGCGATCAGGCGGAGAAGGGCGGTGCGGTCGTCGGCAGTGCCGTGAAGGCCATGACCGAGATCAACGAGTCCTCCAAGAAAATCTCCGACATCATCGGGGTCATCGACGAGATCGCCTTCCAGACCAACCTGCTGGCGCTGAACGCAGCGGTCGAAGCTGCCCGCGCCGGCGAGCAGGGCCGTGGGTTCGCGGTTGTAGCAACCGAGGTCCGCAGTCTGGCCGGACGCTCGGCCACCGCCGCGAAGGAAATCAAAGAGCTGATCCAGGACTCGGTCCGCAAGGTCGGCGATGGCTCCCTGCTCGTCACCCAGTCGGGCCAGACCCTGGAGCAGATTGTGATGTCGGTGAAGAAAGTCTCCGACATCGTGGCCGAAATCGCGGCTGCCTCCCGTGAGCAGTCCTCCGGCATCGAGCAGGTCAACAAGGCCGTCATGCAGATGGACGAGATGACTCAACAGAACGCCGCGCTCGTGGAGCAGGCAACGGCTGCTTCGCAGTCCATGGCCGACCAGGCGCGCGAGCTGACCGGGATGATGGAGAAGTACCAGGTCGGGGATTCCGGTGCGGTGATGAAGACGAGCCGTCCGGCTCCCAAGGCGAAGGTGGAGGCCGTCCCGGAGCGGCGCGGCCCGAATCGACCGTTCGCCAAGCCGGCCGCGGCTCCCAAGGCGCCGCCGGTCAAGCAGGAAGTTCAACAAGCTGCCCCATCGCGGGCGGTCGCCAACGGCAATGACGCCGATTGGCGAGAGTTTTAAAGAGAGCTCAATATGCCACGAATACTCGCTGTGGATGACTCGCCATCGATGCGTCAGATGGTGGGTGTCACGCTGAAAAGCGCCGGCTATGAGGTGTTGGAAGCCTGTGATGGGCAGGAAGCGCTGAACCTGGCCAAGGGCCAGGCCGCGGTGGACCTGGTCATCACCGACGTCAACATGCCCAACATGGACGGCATAACCCTCGTGCGCGAGCTGCGTGCGCTGCCGCACTACCGCGGGGTACCCCTGTTGGTACTCACAACCGAGGCGAGCGCGGAAAAGAAGATGGAGGGCAAGGCCGCCGGTGCCACTGGTTGGGTCGTGAAGCCCTTCAGTCCCGATCGGCTCCTGGCCACCATCGCCCGGATCGTCGCCTGAGGAGGGCGGATCAGATGCACGAGTGCGCTCAAAGCAGTGAGGCCGCGCAGGCGATTGCCGCTGCGGTGGCCCAGATCGAGCTCGCCGTGCGGGAGGTGCAGACTCCCGTCGAGCAACTCGGCCTGTTGATTGACCAGATGGCGAGCGGGCTCGGTGACCTGCGCACCGACAGCCATCGCAGCCTGATCGTGGATAAGCTGCAGAAGCAGGTCAACGGCAGCATCACGCAGCTGCAGTTCTATGATCGGCTGGTACAACATCTCAAGCACGTGCAGGACTATCTGTCGGGCGCGGCCGGCGAGCTGGCGAGCCGCTCGATGGCCGAGGACCCAACCGCGGATGTCTGGAATGGCTTGCGCAATCGGCTGCGCACGCGCCTGATTTCCGAGTCGCAACGGCAGTTGCTGGACGCCATGTTGCCGCCGCCGGAAGGCGCCGATCTCGACTCCGAGCAGGCCCGTAGCGAGTGTGCCGCCCAAGGCAGCGTGGAGCTGTTCTGATGGGTACGCCTGATGCAATCGTCGAGGATGGCCGGGCGCGCGAGTTTCAGTTCCGGGACGAGGACTTCAACGCGTTGCGCACGCTCGTGCGCCAGTTGACGGGCATCAGCCTTTCCGAAGCCAAGCGTGAGTTGGTCTATGGGCGGCTGTCCCGGCGCTTGCGCGCGCTGCGGCTGCAGTCCTTCAGTGCCTATCGCGATCTGTTGGCGAATGATCCGGAAGGCCCGGAGATGGTTGAGTTCGTCAATGCCATCACCACCAACCTGACCTCGTTCTTCCGCGAGGGCCACCATTTCGAGCACCTGCGCGATCAGGTGCTGCTGCCGATGTTGAAGCGCGGCTCCGGCCAGCGCCTGCGGATCTGGTCGGCCGGTTGTTCCACCGGCGAGGAGCCGTACTCCATTGCCATGACCGTGCGCGAGACAGTGCCCGAGGGCGCTCGACACGACATCAAGATCCTGGCCACGGATCTGGATTCCGACGTGTTGTCGCGAGCGCGAAACGGCGTGTATGCCGAGGACCGGGTGCGCGGCCTGCCGGCGGAACGCCGCAGCAAATTTTTTCGCGAGCATCGCGAGGGCAACGTCGTCAAATACCGGGTGACCCCCGACCTGCAGGAATTGATTACCTTCAATCAGCTGAACCTGATGAATCCGTTGCCCATGAAAGGACCGCTGGATGTCATTTTCTGCCGCAACGTGGTGATCTATTTCGACAAGGACACGCAGCGGGATCTGTTCAAGCGCTACGCGCAATTACAACGCCCTGGACACACGCTGTTCCTGGGCCATTCCGAGAGTATGTTCAAAGTGTCCGATGACTACACGCTCGTGGGCAGAACCATTTACCGGCGCAATGGCTCATGAGCCAGCTGCTGCGCTTTCCTGAGGCGCCGGCCCGGCCGGAGACGCTGCCTGGATTCGGCCACGTGCATCGCACGTGGGACCGGCACAACGAGCGCTGGTCGGCGCGCATCCTTCCGGGTGAATACTTCGTCACGCGCAGCGATGAGATCATCACGACCGTGTTGGGCTCGTGCATCTCCGCCTGTGTCCGCGACCCCGTGCTGCGGATCGGCGGCATGAACCACTTCATGTTGCCGGAAGACATTACGAATGGCTCGAGCTCCTGGCACGATCCCTCGGTCGGACTATCCACCCGTTACGGCTCGTTCGCGATGGAAAGTCTGATCAACGACCTGATGAAACTCGGCGCCCGTCGCGATCGCCTCGAGGTCAAACTGACAGGAGGCGGGCGGGTGCTCGCTTCGATGACGGACGTCGGGGCGCGCAATATTGAGTTCGCACGGCAGTGGCTCAAGCTGGAAGGACTGGCCATAGCAGGAGAGGACGTAGGCGAGACTCACCCGCGCCGCGTGTTGTATTTCCCGGCTACCGGGCGCGTGCTGATGTTTCGCTTGCGGAATGTCGATCACGGTGAAGTGGTCAGCCGCGAGAAGCAGTACCAGAGCACCCTGCGCGAGAAGCCGGCAGGTAACGATGTGGAGCTGTTCTGATGAGCACCAGCCGTCGTTTGAAAGTTTTGATTGTCGACGATTCGGCGCTCGTGCGGCGAATCCTCACGGAGCTGCTGTCTGCCGACCCCGAGGTAGAGGTGGTGGGCGCTGCCTCCGATGCCTATATGGCGCGCGACAAGATCAAGGCGCTCAATCCCGATGTCATCACGCTCGATGTCGAGATGCCGAAGATGGATGGAGTGACCTTTCTCCGCAATCTGATGCGTCTGCGGCCCATGCCCGTGGTGATGGTGTCATCGCTCACCGAGCACGGGGCGGAAATTACTCTGGACGCGCTGGCAGTAGGCGCCGTCGACTATCTGCCGAAGCCGAAAATCGATCTCGCCGCGACACTCGGTGACTACGCGGAGGAGCTGTGTGCCAAGATCAAGGCCGCCGCCAAAGCGCGCGTACGACGCTACAGCGCCGATGCTCCCGTGAGCCCCTCCGCGATTCCTCCGCGGTACAGCGCGGATGCCATTTTACCGAAGACGGGTCCGAAGCAGTTCCGTACCACCGATCGGATCATAGCCATCGGGGCCTCCACCGGCGGCACCGAAGCGATCCGCAATGTGTTGGTTCAGCTGCCTGCGGATACGCCCGGGATCGTGATTGCCCAGCACATTCCGAAGGCCTTCAGCACTCCGTTCGCCAAGCGTATGAACGCCTGCTGTCAGATGACTGTGTACGAGGCGGAGGATGGGCAGCAGGTGCTGCCGGGGCATGTCTACATTGCCCCTGGCGATCGGCATCTGCTGTTGGTGCGCGATGGCGCACGCTACGTCTGCAAGTTGGATGACGGTCAGCCCGTCAACCGCCACAAGCCGAGCGTTGACGTGTTGTTCCGCTCAGTGGCTCAACAAGCGGGTCGTAATGCCATCGGCGTCATTCTGACCGGCATGGGCAAGGACGGGGCTGAAGGTTTGAAGGAAATGCGCGACGCAGGTTCGCCGACGATCGCACAGGACGAAGCAACGTGTGTTGTTTACGGCATGCCACGCGAGGCTGTGGCCCTGGGCGCCGCGGCGCATATCCTCGGACTGCATGAAATACCCACGAAATTGCGAGCATTGGCCGAGTCGATGGATGTTACCCGCTCCAGCGCGGCCGTTTGAAATTATTTTGAGGTCGTGACATGAACGCAGTGTTGAAAGAAGAGCCGGTCGCGGAACCCGAAACGGTCTCCCGTGGCAGTGACTCGGCGCTGGTCAATGAGCTGGCGGCGCGGATCGGCTCCCTGGGGGTCGAGCTGGCCGATGTGGCCGGCAATCTCGAAGAGGTGACCGGCCGCGTTGAAAACGAGGCGGAGCAGTTCAAGGGATTGGAGAGTGCTGCCCAGACCATGGTGTCCGGCAATCGCGAGATCGATCGCGCGGCCAAGGACTCGCAACAGGCCGCCTCGGCCGCCGGCAGTGAGATTGCCGAGTCCCGCACCTTGATTGGCGGGGCCGTGCAACACATCACGGACCTGACCGGAGCCGTGACCCACATCGAGGAGCGCCTGGGCTCGTTCAGCAAGCTGTTGGAACAGGTGGGCGGTGTTGCCGAATCCATTCAGCGCATCGCTAAGCAGACACGTCTGTTGTCTTTGAACGCCGGTATCGAAGCGGCGCGCGCCGGTGAGGCCGGGCGTGGCTTCGCAGTCGTGGCGGGCGAGGTGAAGACACTGGCTGAGGAGACCCGTACGGCGACGGTTCGCATCAGTGACATCGTACGTGCGCTAGGTGAGCAGATCCAGGGTCTCATCAAGGAAAGTGGCGAGGCGACCAAACACGCCAGCAAGGCACAGGCGGGCGCGGAGAAGGTCAAGGGGGTCATCATTCGCGCCGACGAGGCCTTCAACACCGTCGGACGGGAGATTGATGCCATCGCGAAATCGACGACCGACAATCTGCAGGCATGTAATGCGACGCTGACGGAGTTGACGTCACTGGCCGAGGGTGTCGAGGCCTCTTCTGCCAACCTGAAGCAGGCGGACAAGCGCATCGAAGGGCTGCTCGCGCTGAGCGAGACCCTGATTGAGTACATTGCTGAGAGTGGCATCGAAACGCAGGACACGCCCATCATTCGCCTGGGAGTGGACACGGCGCAGCGCATCAGTGCTGCGTTTGAAGATGCCGTGGCCCGCGGGGAGATCACCACGGGTCGTTTGTTTGATGAGCGGTACCGCGAGATCCCGGGCACCAACCCCAAGCAGTTCATGACCGACTATGTCCGGTTCACCGATCGCATATTGCCGGATATTCAGGATCCCGTCCGCAAGATGGACCCGCGCATCGTATTCAGCGTGGCCTGGGCGAAGGGCGGTTACCTGCCCACCCACAACCCGGAATATTGTCAGCCGCCGGGAGACGATCCGGCCTGGAATGCGGCCCACTGTCGCAATCGCCGGTTGTTCAACGACCGCGCTGTGCAGAAGGTCGCGGCCAACACCAAGCCGTTCCTGTTGCAGACCTATCGGCGCGACATGGGTGGCGGCAAGTTCATGCTCATGAAGGACCTGTCGGCACCGATCTTCGTCAACGGCCGGCACTGGGGTGCCTTCCGCATCGGGTTCCGGCACGGCTGATCAGCGTCTGGCGATGCGCCGCCTGAGGACTTGTAGTTGCTCGCTGTCGAGGCCGCCGATCCCGAACAGGGTGGCGGCGTAGACGCCGAGCGCGAGCGGCGCGACCCACAAAGAGTCGTAGCCCTGCAGCAGCCAGGCCACCGCAGCCATGGCCGCTCCGGCGGCCAGGGTGAGCAGGGCTGAGCGCAGAATCGAGCGATCAAACACGGCGCGGGGTGTCAGGCAGATTCCCGCGATCAGCATCAACAGTTCGGTACCCGCCGTGGTGATATTGACGCCCAGGGCGCCATTGCCCGTGTGCTTCTGGAACCAGCTCACCAGCAAGGGATCTGCGGCCAACACAACCACGATGCACGTGAACTGAACGACCGTCCAGGCGCGTTGGCGTCCCGCTGCATTCAGGGCGGTACCCAGGGTCATGGTCACGTACAGCAGGAATACATAGAAGGCGAGAATCCGCAGGTTGGTTTGGGCGGCCCCGAAGGTTTCTGCGCCGAAGATGCGGACGCCGATGTCCGGAAACAGACCGCATCCCAGCGCAACAGGCATGGTCATGACAAATGCGGCACGCAGGGCTCCCCGGGTCGTGTGCATGTATTCGTCCACGTTTTCCGACCAGAGACGACACAGGGTGGGATACAACGCGCCGATGAGAGCATTGGCCGGCAGAATCAGCGGGCCCATGAGTTTCACGGCGGCGGCATGCCAGCCGATGGCTTCTTTCGAGGCCAGCAGTGACATGTAGTGAGCGTCAATGGCCGGTTGCAGGAGCAGGATGAGATTCAGGACCAGGAAGGTGTTGCCGGCGCTGAGCAGGTCCTTTACCGTGGCCCTGTTGGCTGACAGCGCTTTGATTCCGACTGTGTGCAAGGCACGCCACACTGCGTACAGCACGATCGCGCCGGCCGCGGCGGCTGCGATCAGATACGAGTTGAGAGTCCCGAAGGCATACAGAACCGGTATGGTGAAGAGGGCGGTCAGAAACTGGCCGCCGACCTGTGTGTAGGCAACGAGTTTGACGCGCTCGAAACCACGCACCACGTCCGCGCAGGTTCGTGCGATGAGCAAAAGCGCCTGCCCCAGGCAAACGAGCGCGAGTGCCACCAGCGGCAGTTTTTCACCCTGTACCAGCAGAATGAGCGCGAGGAGGGCTGTCGCGGCGATCGACGCCACGCCTTTCCAGGCCAGAGCGCTGCCCAGATAGAGGCCCGCGCGAGGGCGATCCGTTGCGATGCGCGCTGGCAGGATGCCGTTCTGTCCCCAGTCGACGAAGATGAACGCGAGGCTCGCGTAGGTCGTGAGCACGTAAAAAATACCGTACTCACCGGGGCCGATCGTCCGGGCGATGACGGCGTTCACCACGATCGCCAGTGGTATGCCCAATGCCTGGGCTGCCATCATGATCATCGTGTTGCGCGCGACGAGGGACCGTGATGCCAGCTGCGGTGCGACGGCCTCGCTCATGTCGGCTGGGGTGTCCCCAACATCCTGCGTTTCAGTTGTCCGAGACTGCGGCGGGCCCTTTTGAGCGGCGTGAAGTGATAGCCGAACATCCGGCGGATGCGCGGGTCGAGGCGATCGTAGAGCGCATCATCCAGGTTGTAGGAAGGGCTCCCATAACCGTACTCGTGGTCCGCCCGGAACATGCCGATTGTCAGCATGGTGCGCGGTTGGTCCGTGGGATTGGGCGTACCCCGGTGCCACATGGCGAGATCACGAATGAGAATTTCACCGGGGTGCAGGACGACCTTGATGGATGGAAAGAATTCCGCGAGTCGCTCGACCGGTGGATTGCGTCCGTCCTGCACGTTGGGCACGAGCCCGAACGGCTTCAGGAAGTTGCTGTCCCACATGTGACTGCCACCCGGCCAGACTTCGAGCGGCCCGTTGTGCAGCCCGCATTCCATCACCGGAACATTCACGACGAAGCCTCGTGGCTTCCAGATGCCGTTGACGAAGACCTGGTCGCCGTCGATATCGCTGTGCGGAGACTGGAGGATGGAGCCCGCCAGGCACGTGTCGCTCGAGACGTACCGGCAACGAAAGGTGTCTCCCAGCAACCGGTCGAGGATGGGTGTGACAAAGGGGTTGGCCAGCAGGCGGGGATTGCCCATGGCCCCTTCGAGGCGCGGAAAAATTCGCCAGCGGGATTTGCGATACCAGAACGTGGCGCGGCGTCGGGTGGACACCTGTGGTTTGAATTGGTCGTCGGGCGAAGTGCCGGTTTCATCGGCATGCGTGTGGCGGCAATCCTGGTAGATGTCCTCCATGTCGCGGGCCAGCGCGGCGGCGAAATCCGGCTCCAGGGCATCCCGCAGGATCACATAGCCGCGACAGGCCAGGATGGCGGCGGCGAGGTCGCCATTCTCGGGCGCAAGCTTCCCGGTGCTGCGCTCCGCGGCGCTGAGAGTAATCGCCTGCGGGGGCAGTACGTCCGGCCGGGCATCCTGCAACGCCACGCTGCTCATACGATCCGCATGACCGTACGCGCGAAGATTTTCAGGGCCAGCCATTCAAAGGCGCCGTGCGTCTCCCGATAGCGTTCGTACATCCGCCGGTAGGAGTGGATCAATTTTTCATTTCCCGTACGCCCATGCATGAGCGAGTCGGGAAGGATACGGTAGTGCACTACCACCTGGTCCAGGAACCGGCACCCGAAAGCGCGGATTGCCCTGCAGTAAAAGTCGACGTCTTCATTCAGGAGAATCTTGGCGTCGTAGCCGCCAAGTGTCTGCACGTGCTCACGACGGATTACACACGCGGAATTGACCAGCTGGGTGGGCAGGAACAGAAGGGCGGCCGTCATGACCCGGCGTGAACCGAAGCTGGACAAAAAGCGCGTCCGCCGCGCGGCCGTGGTGAAGAACTTCTGCTCATCTCCCAATGTCGTCGAGTGTGGCTCGGAAAACGGTTGGATCTGACCGAACACGACGCCGCATCGGGGATGTGCGTTGAATTCGGCGACGGCGTCGCGGTAGTAGTTTTCGGCGACCCTATCGTCGTCATCCAGAAAGTGGATATGACGCCCGGTGGCTTTATTGGCCCCGAAGTTGCGCACCAGGGCGGGTTTGCCGCCGGACGGTTTTTCATTTGGGAAGTAGTGAACGCGGTCGTCGCGCACGGTGGCGACAGCGTCGCGGGCAGAGAGGTCGGGGCAGTCATCGACCACGATGATTTCAACAGACACGTCTGCCTGGCGCAGTACACTGTTGATGGCCTCGAGGAGCAATGCATTTCGACGGAATGTTGGAATGACGACCGAGATGTCGATCATGGTGCCTCTGCGCCGTCGGCCGGTATTGACGGGGTCCGGGCTCTTTCCCACCAGCGCATCAGGCGTTGAACGCGGGCGTAGGTACCGAATGACAGGCTCGCCTTCCAGTTGTGCGGGATTTCGGTGTAGGCGAAGTAGCGGGTGCTCGTCGGACCCCAGCGCAACTTTGATACATCCGTGCCTGTGGACATGTGGAGGATGGCCAACCGTTGCTCGATGGACCATTTGATGGTTTCCACCACCAGGGTCGTCATCACGCTGTACTTCGACCAGGTCGGGTCGTAACCCGAGTAGTAGAGGTAGATCTGGTCGTTGCTCAGAAATCCCACCCGGGTCGCGACCACCGTATCCGAAATCAACAGTTGGAAGATTCGCAGCCGGCCGCTGCGAGCCTGGTCGAGCGCAAAGTCCCGCAAGAAAGCGCGCTCGGTGGCCTGCGCGAATACGTCACCGTGCTGTACCGTGTTGGTCACGCGGCTGCGCAGGGAGTGCAGGTGGAAGAAAGTCTCGAGGGCCGCAGGGGTTTCCTCGGGTGCTTGAATCACCCGCAGCTGCGACGTGAGTCCGGCGCGCTTCAGGGAGTTGTAGCAGCGGCGAATGGATTCCTTGATGTTCCGGGACCGGGAGGCCCGCAGCGCTTCCCAGGTCGTGGGCAACTCGAGGTGATAGCCCTCTATCTCGCGCCTGGAGCTGCGGGTAGCGGCGAGCAGCCTGGCCTGCGCCTTCTCCCCGTTCTCCTGGCGCAGGGCGCCCAGCTCGATCCAGTCCGCCCGGGGATACTCGCTCAGGAGGAATTTGCGGACCGCCTCGAGGGCGGCTATTTCATGCTCCGGCTCGCACACGAGGCCGCGGATCTCGGTCACATTCGGATCGTTGCCGAAGAAACGCAGCATCTGCAGGCGAATCGGTCCGAATGACGGGCGCCACGTGGACATCATGGGGGCCACGGCAATCAGCGCATTACGGGCATCCCGGACGGCGATCAGGCACAGCTCATCGCGCTTGAACAGCCGGTTCGAGCGATGATGCTGCCACCACAGCGCGTTCCAACTCGCGCAAGAGAACGGCATGTTGGGGGAAATACGCGAATGCAATGCGTCCCATTCCGCCCGGAGCGGACCCGAGAACGCGGCTTCGCCCAGCCGCTCAGCCCTGAGCGGGAAGTGCGAGATATACTGTGGCAACCGGGACTCCTCGACTTGCGTTGCCCGCAAATTGGCTCTCGTCGAAACAACCAAGGCGCGTACCTGCCGCGGAAGGTTCCGCAGCGAATGAGTTCAACAGGGGACCGTTAGCTGTGTTATGCGTCGCCGGCGTGGTCGGGCACCGGGAGGCGTTTGTTGGTTCCGATGTCTGTGGCTGAAAGGCTAGCGCAAGGTTCGGCGCCAATGATGCGACTGGCGTCCACAAACGAGACGTCTTAAGGTTTGTTCTCCAAAGTGGTCACGGCACGGTGATTGCGGCCCGTGACCCAGGTCACGCTTCGGGTTTTATGTAATGCGATTACTGCTGGTCGAAGACGATCAAATGATCGGCGCAAGTCTCGTCAGGGGACTGCGCGACGACGGCTATGTGGTCGACTGGGTGAAGGATGGCGCGGCGGGACTCACGGCGATCCAGGACGCTGCGACTCCTTATGCCATCGCCGTGCTCGACTGGAATTTGCCGCGCAAGGATGGCCTGTCGGTTTTGAAGTCAGCCCGCGGTGCCGGAAACACGGTTCCGGTGCTGATGATCACGGCCCGTGACGAGCTGGCCGATCGCGTCAGCGGCCTGGACAGCGGGGCGGATGACTATCTGGTCAAGCCATTCGAGCTGGCGGAGCTCAAAGCCCGACTGCGCAGCCTCCTGCGGCGTCGGGATGGACGAGTGAGCTCAATGCTCATTCACGGGTCGATTGTGTTGGATCCGGTCACTCACACCGTAAAGCTGCACGACGCGGCCGTGGCTGTCACACCCCGCGAGTTCGCTTTGTTGCGTGTGCTGATGGAGCGTCCGGGCGCGGTCCTGTCGCGGGCCCAGATTGAAGAGCACCTGTACGGTTGGGACACCGAAGTCCAGAGCAACGCGATTGAATTTACGATTCACAGCCTGCGGCGCAAATTCGGTAACGCTGTCATCGAGAACGTGCGCGGCGTGGGTTGGCGCATAGGGCTGGTCTCTTGAAGTCGCTCCGGCGTGGGCTGACAACCTGGCTGTGTGTGGCGGTCGCGGGTGTCGGGGCGCTCTGTGTTGCCGTCGGCAACTGGCAGGCGCATCGGGAGACGCAATCGCAACTCGATTACCAGATGGAGCAGGTGGCGCGAATCCTGGCGGCGCAGGATTTTTCCGCGCGGCAACCGCAGGCGTCGGTTGATGAGCCGGATATTTTGCCCCGGGTGAATATCACTCACGACAATGAGGATGATCTCATTGTGGTGGTGCGTGAGGCCGGCGGTCAGGTGGTCTACGCGTCGAAGTCGAATCGGCACATTCCGGGCGGGATGTTGCCGGCCGAGGCGCAGCTCGGGTTTCACATTCGGGATTTCGGTACCGGGCCGTTTCGGGTGTTCAATGCTCAATCCAACGTGTTGAGTATTGAAGTGGCGATGTCGATGGATGTGATCAGTGAGGTGGAGGGAGGGGTTGCTCTCGCTACCTTGCTGCCGATCCTGTTGTTGTTGCCGGTGTTGGCGTTGGTTATCGGGTTGGTTATTCGCAGGCATTTGGCACCGCTCGATGCGGCTGCCACGGCGCTCGCGCAGCGACCGGCTGCGTCATTTGAAGACTTGCCGGTGGAGAATCTGCCCGCTGAGGTGCGGCCGCTGGTCGAGGAGATCAACCGGCTCATGCGGCGGCTCGAGGCGACGGTGCTGCGGGAAAAGCAGTTTGTTACTGATGCGGCCCATGCGTTGCGAACGCCTTTGACCGCGTTGCAGTTGCAGGTTGATGTGCTCGATGGCGGGCAGGATGCGCAGGACAAGGCAGCCCGCCTGGCGGAGTTGCGGACCGGACTGCGACGGATCATACGGATGTCCGAGCAGCTTCTTTCGCTGGCGCGCAACGAGTCTGCTGCCGGACCGATCGCGGAGAAGTCGGATCTGCGTCGGAGCCTGGATGAGGTCAGTCAACTTTATGCTGACGCCGCGCGGGCCGGGGAGGTTCGGGTACAAGTTGAATCCGAGGCGCCGGTGTTTGTGCCCGGCAACTCGCGCCAGCTCGGGCTCATTCTCGGCAACCTGGTGGAAAACGCGATTCGCTATTCGCCTGCCGGCAGGCCTGTGAGCATCCGCTCGTCCGTTGCCGGAGGCCGGGCGCGGATTGAGGTATGGGACGAAGGTGTTGGTCTCCCACCTTCCGAACTGGAGCGCGTCTTCGAGCGCTTCTACCGCGTCCCTGGTGACACCAGCAATGGCACCGGCCTCGGCCTGTCCACGGTCGACACTATCGTCCGGCAGCTCGGCGGCAGCGTTTGGCTGGAAAACCGCACCGACACCTCCGGGCTCGTCGCAATTGTGACCCTGCCGGCAGTGTGATCAAATCAATGAATGAACGCGCAGCGGTATCGTACGTTCGCGGAGTTTTATCCGTTTTACCTTGGTGAGCATCGGAATCCGGTGTGCCGGCGGTTGCATTTTGTCGGGACTTCGATCGCGGCGGTGTTGCTGGTGGCGGCGGTGGTGAGCCAACGGGGAGCGCTTGCGCTGTTGGCGCTGGTGGTCGGGTATGCGTTTGCGTGGGTGGGGCATTTCTTTTTCGAGCACAACCGGCCGGCGACATTTCAGTACCCGTTGTACAGTTTCATGGGGGACTGGCGGATGTGGTGGGCCATTCTGACCCGACAAAAATTCTGACGGGACGGTTGTCAGTCAACCGGTCCTGACGCCGTGCTGATACGTCCGCAGTGTCGGGTGTAGTCGTCTGCCTGGGCAATCGCGGCTGCAAACGGCGAAAACAACGAAAGCAGCAATGCTTTGGGGGTGATCGCCCCGTAGACTGTTTGGATGGTTCGTGGCAACACGGTAGCACCGCACAAACGGGGGGGCGTGCCCTACAGCCGCCTCCGCGCGCTGAACCGCACTGCTGCGGTGCGGCGCGTCGTGCCGTGGATCACGTTTTTGGGACTGACTCTGTTGGCTGTTGTGATCGGGGTCACCGTCGGCGCCCGGGCGCTCATCGGCAGCTTCGAGCAGGTGGAGGCCGCGGCGACCGCCCAGAAGGCGGCCCAGGTATATCGGGCGTTTGAGGCGGACTTGCGGCAGTTGGCGATCAGCAACCGCGACTACGCCGAGTGGGATGACGCCGAGGCGTTCTACCAGGATCGTAACCCCCGCTTCGTCCCGGCCAACTTCAATCACGACGCACTGGCTGGAATGCATGTCGACGTCGTCTGGATCGTGGACGCGCAGGGCAATGAAATTTATTCCTGCATCGCCAGTCGAAACTCCCAGAACGTGATTTCGCCCGCGCCGCGCAATTATCTCGATGGCTTGCACCAGTTCGTCGCCGCGGGACGCGCGCGCGAGACCCTGCCACCTGTTGAGAATGTGGTTGTGACCCCGCGGGGACTCACTGCCGTTGCCATCAACGAGATCCGACGCTCCAACGGATCGGGTCGCACAGGCGCCCACATGGTGTTTGCCCGCTACATCCAGGAAGCTGACATCCAGCGCGTCCGTGAGACCAGCCAGTTGCCAGTCACCATGATACCGCTGGCCGCGCAGCCGCTGCCGCTGCCGCCGACAGTCCGTAAGTGGCTGGACTCAGGCAGCTACTCCAATCATGTCTTTGTCGATACAGAAGACGAGAACAGCATTTCAGGCTACGCCGTCGTGGTCGGGATGGACGCGCATCCTATTGCGCTGTTCCGCACCCGGGGACCCCGGGAATTCTACGCGGTGGGATCGCGAACGACCTGGCTGATGCTGGCCGGAATCGTTGTGTTGTTTGTCACGTTTGGGGTCGCGATAATCGGCCTGATGATGCGCTTGCAGCGCAGCTTCGCCGCGCGCCAATCGGTCGAGATGCGCTATCGCAACATCGCCGCGCAGTTGCGCGAGGCGATTCTCGTCATCGACGGCAGCACCCTGGAGATTGTCGAAGTCAATGAGGCAGCGCTGCGCGCGCTCGGTTGTGAGCGCGATGCGCTTCACACCCGTACTGTCCAGGATATTTTTCCTGAAGTGACCCGGCTGGTGTTGGATAACTGCGGGAAGTCGGAGTCGGATCGTATCATCCAACTCTCGCGTGAACGCCGGCAGGGCGGGGGTTGGGTTGACGCGGAAGTGACCATCACTCCGTTGACTATTCACGGCCGCACCATGCTGACCCTCGTCGGTCACGATATCAGTCATCGCAAGGAGGCCGAGGAGCAGGAGCGCCGCAATCGCCGCAAGCTCGCGAAACTCGCCGAACAGGATGCGCTCACCGGACTGCCCAACCGGCTGTATCTGCACAACCGGCTGCCGCAGGTGCTGGCGAAGGTGGCCGCCGGTCAGCGGCTGCTGGCACTCATTTACGTCGACGTCGACAATTTCAAGAATATCAATGATTCGCGCGGCCACGGCTGCGGCGATCAGTTGCTGCAGGTGGTGGCCAAGCGCATGCGTGCCGCCCTTGCGGCACATGACCTCGTTGCGCGTATGGGTGGCGACGAATTTGTAGTAGTTGCATCGTTGCTGCCGGATGCTGCGAGCATCGAAAGTCTCGCTCTGCGGTTGCGCACTGCGGTCAGCGCGCCAATCGCGATCGATGCAGAGGCGCTGTCAGTAACGGCAAGTCTGGGCGTCGCTGTGTTTCCGAACGACGGGCCTGACGTCAAAACGTTGCTCAAACATGCCGATATCGCTCTCTATCAGGCGAAGGAAGCAGGGCGTAACTGCCATCGATACTTCTGCGCTGACATGGACCTGCGGTTCAGTGAGCACGTCGCTATCGAACAGGCTCTGCGGCACGCGGTGGGCACCAGTCAGATCTTCATGGAATATCAACCGGTCATTGACCTGCGAACCGGTCGCGTTGCCTCACTGGAGGCACTGATGCGCTGGCGCCATCCCGAGCGGGGCGTCATTCCACCGGGTCAGTTCATACCGGTGGCCGAGAAGACCGGCCTGATCGTCGAGTTGGGATTGCAGGCGCTGACCGAGGTGGTGAGGCAGATTCGCGCCTGGCTGGATGCCGAGGTGCCCATTGTGCCGATTGCGGTCAACGTCTCGCCGTTGCAATTTGACCGGACCCATTTCGCCGCTGAAGTGGCCCGCGTGGCCGCCGCGGCCGAAGTCGATCCGCGCTGGTTGAAGTTTGAAATCACCGAGTCGGCCCTGATGAAGGAGCCCGACAAGCTCATCGGCACGTTGCAAACCCTGCGCAAGTTGGGCTCGCACGTGTTGATCGACGATTTCGGCACGGGTTTCTCGAGCCTGAGCTATCTCGATCGCCTGCCCGTGGATGCCCTGAAGATCGACCAGGCATTCGTACGCAACCTGGAAGGCGCGAGCGCCAAGACTCCCATCATCGATGCGGTGCTCGACCTGGCGCAGCGGCTGCGCCTGACCACGGTCGCCGAGGGCGTGGAAACCGCCGAGCAGGCCGCGATGTTGAAAAGTCGGGGCTGCGACTTCGCGCAGGGTTATTTTTACAGCAAACCCGTCGCCGCACGGCATTGTTTGAAAATGCTGCAAGAGCTGAAGCGCGAGCGTCCGCTGACGGAAACGCTTTTGGTGCGCGCGATTGCCGCCGAATAGACGGCGCTAGCGTCTGGCCAACCGCAGGTTCTGCAGCTCGGTCACGAGTTGTTGCAGGCGCGACAGGGACGCCTGGGGATTGCGCACTTCCTGTGCCAGCTCGGAGAAGAGCTGGACTTCGCGGTCCTTGCGCTCGTGGATATCCCAGAAGTTGACCGCCAAGCCCCGGGTTGTAGGGTTGGCGTGCACCTCGATCCACCGGTTGGCCGGTGGGGCGAGCATCTCGAAGGATACCGAGCACGGTTCCTGCAGGGCAGTCCGGAATTGCTCTTCGAGCACCGAGCCGCGCGCCTCGGGAAACACCTCCCAGTAATTTCTGCCCGCGAGGTCCGCGTCGGGTCTGCCGAGGAAATCGAGGGCGCGCTGATTGATATAAGTTAAATGCCAATGCCGGTCGAGTGCATAAAAGCAGCCCGACATGCTCTCGAAAAGGGTGACGCGCTCGGTGAGCGCGTTCTGTTCGGCCCGGTCGCGGGCTTCACGACCGGCCGCGTCGGCGCGCAGCTGTGCAGCCCGCAGCATGGAGCCGATCAGGGCGCGTAGCTCGCGCTCGGTATAGGGCTTGGCCAGAAACCCGTCGGCGCCCTCGTCAAACCCCTCGATCCGGTACTCATCCGCGGCGCGGCCCGAAATCAACAATACCGGGATGGCGCGGGTGCCGGGGCTCTCGCGCAGAGTCTTGAGCAGCTCGACCCCGTCCATATCCGGCATGACAATGTCCGAAACAACGAGGGCCGGCTTGGCACGGATGACCGCCAGCAGCGCCTCGTTGCCGTTGTCGGCTGTATCGACGAGATACTCGTCCGACAATTTCTGCGCCAAGTGGTCGCGGACCGTGACCTCATCCTCAACGAAGAGAATGCGTGGCTTGGCCGCGGTCGCACCTTCCGCCATCTGGCTTTCCCCTTGTGACCCGCATGATCGCTCGAAGCAAGACTCATGCCGGTCCAGGCAACGCTCGAGCGTTCAGCAGGGGTTGAGGTCCCGGGTGGATGACCGGTCCGTTCACAGATCTCGACGGTACTTATGATTGCACAGTGGGCGGTTGCGAGGCCAATGTCGGGCACCCGGCCGGCAGGCCCGCCGGACTGGATATAAATCCATTGGCGCTTGCCGGTGTTGGATCACGGTTTTTTTGTGGATGCATTGCGGTTATATTCTGTGTAAAGATCCCAACCGCTCAGTTGGAATACAACAATTCAGGGAGCCAATCATGTTGACATCGCCACTTGGTCGGTGGGCGTCGCTCACCGCGTGCGCCGCTTCTATGTTCATCGGTACCGCATTCGCCGGGCAAATGCATCCCGGCTCAGTGCCAGGGGAGAAGGCCACCCAGGCACCCAATGCGGCCATTTTCACCTGTGAGCTGCGGCCGTTCGACCAGAGCGCCGGGCCGTGGTGCTACACGCCGAATACCATTCGCAAGGCCTACGGAATCGACAGTCTGATCAACAAGGGTTACTCCGGCAAAGGCCGCACGATCGTCATCATCGATGCGTTCGGCAGCCCCTCGATCGCCTCCGACCTGGCTCTGTTCGATGCGAAGTTCGGCATTCCGGCGCCGCCCGCACTGAAGATCATCACCATGCCGGGCACGCCGGCGTACGATCCAACGGATGCCGATATGGTGGGCTGGACCGGTGAAATTGCGCTGGATACCCAATGGGCCCATGCCGTGGCGCCTGGCGCGAACATCGTGTTCATCGCCGCTAAGAGTGATAACGATGAGGATCTGTTGGCGGCGCTGAACTATGCCATCAATAATCGCCTGGGCGATGTCGTGTCCATGAGCTTCGGTGAGAGCGAATCGTTCTACGGCAATCCCGATGGCCTGGATCTGCTGGCCGCCTGGAACAAGGCGTTCACGAACGCGAAGAACGCTCACATTACTCTGTTCGCCTCCGCGGGTGACTGGGGTGCAACCAATACGTTCGATGCTGAAGGCGACACGCTGCCTTTCCAGAACATCTCCTTCCCGGCCTCGTCGCCGCTGATTACCAGCGTCGGCGGCACCAACCTGTTCTTCGGTTCCGCGACTGCCGCGAATCCGGATGGCACGTACCAGGGTGAGCAGGTCTGGAATGATGGCTATGGCGCCGGCGGCGGCGGCATGAGCTCGCTGATCGATGAGCCGCTCTTTCAGACTCTCTTTGTTGGTCCGGCGGTCAACAAGACTCTGCACAAGCATCGTGGCATCGCCGACGTTTCGTACAACGCGGGCGTTGCTGGCGGCGTGATCACGTACTGGGCTGAAGGGTCTGGGGGTCCCGGCGCCTACCTCTTCGGCGGCACCAGCGCCGGCGCGCCGCAATGGGCTGGCGTGATCGCGGATCTCAATCAGATTCGTGGGCGGTCCATGGGGTATCTGAATGACCGGCTCTACCTGTTAGGTGGCACCGGGTTGCTGAACAGCCTGTTCCATGACGTACGGGTTGGAGATAACTCCTTCAATGGTGTGGATGGGTATTCCGCTACTCGCGGTTATGACCTGCCCACCGGGTGGGGCACTCCGAACTTCGGTGTGCTGGGGACTGTGCTCGCCGACCCTAACAACTGACCAGACGCCTGCGGCGGGGACGCTAAGTCCCCGCCCGCAGAGCCTTCTGAAATTCGGCACTCTGCAGCATCGAGCTCACCGTGTTGACGAGGGCGTCGGAAAGAACCTCGTAGTAGTTTTCCAGCTTGTACGAGCGCCCGAACCGGGTTGCATCACCGGAAGCCGTTCCGCTCCACAGCGTCTGGCCGTCCTTTCCGACCACCGTCAGATGTACGGCGACTGTTGATTTGTAGGTGCCCGTCTCCCTGACAAAAAACTGTTTGACCTCGCCCTTCAGGGTCACGGCGCCGCCGCTGTCGACTGTTTTGAGCCCTGCCTGGTCGAGCAACTCCCGCATGTGCCGGCTCACGAAAGCGCCCACGTCGTCGGTTGTCGTCACGGGTTTCGGCGTGTCGTCTTCGCGATTCTCGCCGATGGTCTGCGGATTGGGACGGACGTCCTGGAAGGGCTCAACCTGAATCGGTGCCTGGGACATCTCCACGGTCCCCAGCCTGAGGTCGGAAGTCGGAGTCCACTTCAGCGGGACCTGCTGTAACAGGGCGGTTTTCGCCTGGGCAGCCAGTGTCAGGGTCGTCAGAACTACGAACAGTAAAGCGCGCATGGATGAGTCCTCCTGCGGCTATGATATAGGATCACCCATGATCGCCCCATTCCTGCTCTATACCCTGGCCGCATTGAGCCACGCGCCGTACGGTGTGACCGCGAATGGCGAGCAGGTGGACGTGTTCACTCTGCGCAGTCAGACAGGAATGGTCGTTCGCCTTCTGACGTACGGGGGCGTCATCACGGAGATCTCCGTGTCGGATCGCAAGGGAACGCTCGCCAACGTCGTGGTCGCCTTGCCGGATCTCAAAGAGTATGAGGCACACCCCAACTTCAGCAGTCTGTTGGGACGGTTTGCCAATCGGATCGCGGATGGCGGTTTTACGTTGGATGGGGTGCGTTACGATCTGCCGAGCAATGCGCAGGGGATTTCTTCTCATGGCGGGCCTGGTGGGTTCGGTACCAGGGTGTGGCACGCTGAGCCCGTGAAGGATGGGGTCGCGTTGAGTTATGAGAGTGCTGACGGGGAGAACGGCTATCCAGGGAGGTTGTCCGTGACCGTGAAGTACCTGCTGACCGACACTTTGCGGCTCCAATATACGGCGCGGACGGACCAACCCACGGTGGTGAACTTGAGTCACCACGTTTACTTCAATCTCGCGGGTAGTGACTCGGTTTTGGGTGAGTCGCTGCAGGTGTTTGCGGATCGGTACACGGTGTTTGATGCCCGCAAGGTGCCGACTGGAGAGATTGCTCCGGTGGCGGGCACGGCGCTGGATTTCAGACGGCCGAGGGTGCTCTCAGACTTCAGTCTGGATCACAACTTTGTGTTGCATCACTCCCGGGCGGTCCGATTGGAAGATCCCGCGAGCGGGCGGCGGTTGGAGATTCGCACCACGCAGCCAGGGCTGCAGGTGTTCACCGGGCGCAAGGCCGGGATTGCGCTGGAAACACAGCACTTCCCGAACAGCCCCAACCAGCCGGGTTTCCCGTCCACCGTGCTGCGCCCCGGCCACGTGTTCCGGGCGGAGACGGAATATCGATTCAGCGTTTTTTGACTTTGGGTTTCTGGCAGAGCGCCAGGAAGCCGGCGGCCATGAAGCCGGCCAAGCGTTCCTTGACTGCCGCGAAGTCTTCGGACTTGCACAATCCGTCGGAGAGCTTGTCGATCCGGCCCGTACGCGCCAGCGTATGCATGAGCGCTCCGGTCACGAAGTCGTACCCCCAGAAGATGTCCTCCCTGGAGCAGCCTTTCAGTGCGCGGCTGAGTATGTCCACCAGTCGCAGCACGACCGGATCGAAGTGCTCATCCATCAAGCGCGCGCCGATCTCCGGAGTGTTGCTCACCTGGGCCACGAAGGCTGCGTAATTCATCCAGCCTTGGCCCCCGGCAATATAGAGGTCGAAGTCGGTATCCAGAAAGGCTCGCAGCGCGCCCTCAACAGTAGGATTGTCGCCAGCCTGAGCCTCGTAGCGGTCCAATGCTTCCATGCGCCGTTGGCTCGTTACGTTCGCCCGGCGAGCAAATACCGCTTCAAACAAGCTGGCCTTGTCCTTGAAGTAGTAGTGCATCAGTGTCGTGTGTACCGACACCTTGTTTGCTACATCCTTGAGCGTAACTCCGTGCAGACCGTGTTTGGAAAACAGCTCCTCGGCTGCATCCAGCATCTGGTCGAGTGTCGCCGCGCGCTGCTCCGCCTTGCTGCGCTGCTCACGCTTCAATTGCTCTCTCCGGACTGCTCGGCATAGTCGGTGCGCAGCCGCACCTTGTCGATTTTTCCCGTAGCCGCCAGTGGCATACGCTCGATGCAAATGATCTTCTCGGGCAGCCACCAATCCGGGACAGCGCCGCGCAATGCCTGCAATACCCGTTCTGACTCGATCGCGTGGTCCTTGCGCGGCTCGAATATCAACATCGGGCGTTCCCCCCAACGCGGATGAGGGACGCCAATGACAGCCACCAGCGCGACTTCCGGCAAGCGTCCGACAATCTCCTCCATTTCAACCGGGTTGATCCATTCGCCGCCGGACTTGACCAGGTCCTTGGCACGGCCGGTGATTTTGAGGTTGCCCAGAGTATCGATGCTGGCGAGGTCGCCGGTATCGAAGTAACCCTCCGCGTCGACTTCATCCTGCTCACTGCCCCAATAGCGCGATCTGACACTGGCGCCTTTGACTCGCAGATGTCCGGTGACGTTGCGCTGCTCCGGGAGCGTCTTGCCACTTTCGTCGACGAGCTTGAGATCCAGACCGACGGACACTCGGCCCGAGCCGCGCGCCGCACTGACCGGAGAACTGATCGTTCCGAGGGGCGACAACTCGGTCATTCCCCAACTCGTTTGCACGACGGCGCCCAGACGTTGTTCCATGCGTCGAATCAACGCATCGGGGCAGGGGGAGCCACCAATCAGCACCCGCTGCAACGCCGGCAGCTCGCCGCCCGTTTCGTCCAGATAGTCGAGTACTCCGAGCCAGACAGTCTGCACACCAGCAGCCACTGTTACGGACTCCTCAGACATCAACTTCGCGAGGCTGCGCCCGTCGGCGTTGCGCCCCGGCAGAACCAGCCTGGATCCCACGGCAGGCGCGGCGAAGGGAATACCCCAACCGTTGGCATGAAACATCGGGACGGCAACCATGACAGTATCCGCGGACGTCAGCCCAAAGGCGTCCGCCTGCAATGCCCGCATTGTATGCAAATAGTTCGATCGATGAGTATATACCACGCCCTTGGGAGGGCCGGTCGTCCCCGAGGTGTGGCACAGCCCGGCGATGGAATCTTCATCGAATTCGCCCCAGGTCACCGGCTCACCGTACACCTCCAGCAGTTCCTGCAGACCGTATTCGGCTTCCAGCCCCGCGACTGCCAGCCGAGATGCCGCTCCCGCGTCATCCATGTGGATGACGTACTGCAGGCCCGGGCAGGAGGGCAGCAGCTTGCCCACCCATTCGGAAAGGCCGGCGCCCACCGCAATGGCACGGTCGCCCGCCTCGTTGATCATCCCGGCGAGGTGAGTCAGGCTCATCCGGGGATTGAGCGTGTGGCATACCAAACCAACACCCATGACGGCGAAATACATCTCGAGATGATCGAGTGTATTCCAGGCGAACGTGGCGACACGCTCGCCCGGTTTGAGCCCCATCCGCAACAGTCCGCCCGACAGCCTGTTGCTGCGCTCACGTAAATCGGCGTAGGTCGTCCGCGTTACGCTCCCCGAACGCGCGGCAGCCACAACCTGCGCGTTGGCATGCCACTTGGCCGCGTGGGTGAGGAATTTGTCGACAGTCAGGCGATACACAATCAACCTCAGAACGTCTTCTGGACGCGAATGCCGTACTGGCGCGGATTGCCGGCAAAGCGCAGGCCGGAAATGATCGACGACACGTAGTGCTGGTTGGCCAGGTTGGCGCCGTAACCCGTCACTGTCCAACTGCCTTTCTCGTATGCGAGCTGCGAGGACAGCAGGTTGCGCGCGCCCAGGCGATCGCCCAGCTCGGTGTTTTCAAACAGAGTGGCCCACTGTTGGGAGATGTGCCCGAAGTTCATGCGCGGCGTCAGGGTGGCGCCCTGGTTCAGGTGGAAGATGTATTGGCCACCCACGTTCAGAGTGAACTTGGGCGCGTAGGCTTGCTCGAAGCCGTCGAGGTTGACGCAACCGTTGCCTACCGGACCTGTATGCGGGTTGCAAGGTGTCAATGACGGTAGTCGCGAATCGCTCGCGTAGAACGCGCCCAGCTTGCTGCGTAATACGCTGACGCCGAAGTCGAGAGAGAAGTCGCCGAAGGCTGCCTGCGTCTGCTCTTCTACGCCGTAGATCTTCGTTTTCGCCGGATCATTCAACTCGAGCGCCAGGGTCGGCGCGTCGGGTTGGCTCACCGTGACCTGGAAGTTGCTGTAGTCATTATAAAACAGGCTCACCTGCGATCTCAGGTGGTCGTTCAGGAAGGCGGCTTTCCAACCGGTCTCGTAGGCAGTCACCGTTTCGGCGCGGAACGGCTGGACGGGAGTCAGCGACGACGGCACGTTGAGTCCGCCCGGCTTCACGCCGGTGCTGACGAAGGCGTACAGAAAATGATCGTGATTGATCGTCCAGTTGATCGCCGCCTTGCCGGTGGCCTTATTCTCGGTCAGGGTCTGGAAATCCGGCACACTGACGCCCAGTTCCGGGAAGCCTTCAAAGACCCGGTTGGTGGTTCTGAACTGCGAGTACCGGCCGCCGAATTGCAGCTGCACACCTGCGGGCAGGTTGAAGCTGAGTTGCGCGAACTCACCGACGCTCTGCTCCGGGTTGACGCCTGAGATGGTGATGTCGAACACGCCGGGCGGAACGCCGATCACAAAGCGGCCGTCGGGGAAGTCGTAGGTGTTGTGCTCGTAACTCGCGCCTACGATCCAGGTGAACGGGCCGTGATCCGGGGAAATCAGATTGATTTCCTGGGTCCAGACCTGCTCATTGACGGAGTCGATGAACGTTTCGGCCGGGACGCTGGTGCCGTCGAGATCGCCGCCATAAGTGGTGCGGCCATTCTGATAGCCGGTGATGGATCGAAGCACGATGCCATTCGCGAATGAGTAATCCGCGCTCAGGACCGAGCGGACCCATTGGTCAATCGCCACCTGGTGCGCGTTCGCTGTGATGTGGAACAGATCGTTGGTTGCAGTGGCCGGATCCGCCGGATAGGCGCCCTGGTCGATGTAGTTGTAGTCGGTTTTGAACAGGACTTTGAGTGCGTCGACGGGTTTCCACAGCAAGCTGGCCCGGAAGCTGCCTTCCTGCAACTCGCCGTGATTGCCGTCATAACCGCCCACGTAGGTATAGAAGCTGTCGCGTCGTTCCGTGTTGAACGCCAGGCGGGTCGCGAGCGTGTCTGATATCGGCAGATTCACGGCACCCTGGAGCAGGGCGTCGTTGTAGTTGCCGTACTGGCCGGCAGCGAAGCCATGGACACCTTCGAAGCTGGGGTTGGTTTCAGTGATGAAGACGGCGCCGCCCGTGGCATTCTGTCCGACGAAGGTGCCTTGGGGGCCGCGTAGGATCTCCAGGTTGGAGATGTCGTAGTACGGTTCGTCCTGGAAGTAGCCCGGAAAGGTCGGGACGCCGTCGCGGTAAGTGATGACGCCGGTGGAGGTTTGCGTGTTGTGCTCGCCTTTGCCGATGCCGCGAATGTTGAAATCGTTGCCCTGGCCGAAGTTCTCGATAACCACCGAGGGCGCGATCGCCTGCAGGCCGTCGACCGACATGATTCCTTTGTTGGTCAGGTCGGTGCCGGTCAGCACGCTGGCGGAGATGCCGGTGGTTTGCAGATTGGTGGAGCGTCGTTCGGCGGTGACGACGACTTCTTCCAATGATGGTGGCGGTGAGGCTTCCTCGGCCGCTGAGACGGCGCCGGCGGCAAGCGCCAGCGCCATGTGAATTCCGTAGACCTGCGTTCTCATGTCCATTTCCCCCTCAGTGAACGATTGGTATATACTAATTCTGTCGCGAGTGAATATTATATAGCGACTGAACATAAGCGAAGAGGGGGCTGTTCGCAATGTCTATCGACATGCGCCGCGCGGGCGCCGGGGGCGATTCGCGAACCGCGGCGGCTGGGGGTGACGGCCGCTACCGCTACTTCGTTGCCGTCAGCCTGTGTGTTGTCTACACGTTCAATTTCCTGGACCGGCAGTTCCTGTCCATCCTGGCCGAGCCGGTGAAACACGAGCTGTTGTTGTCCGATACCCAGCTCGGCATGTTGACCGGGCTCATGTTCGCGCTGTTCTACACAATGTTCGGCATACCCGTGGCCGCCTTGGCGGATCGTTACAACAGGGTGCGGATCGTTGCGATTGCCTGCGGGTTGTGGAGTGCCTTCACGGCCGCATGCGGTCTGGCTACCGGGTTTGTTTCGCTGGCGCTCGCCCGGATGGGCGTTGGCGTGGGTGAGGCCGGCGGGGCGGCCCCTTCCTATTCCCTCGTTTCCGATTACTTTCCGCCCCAGGAACGTGGTAAAGGCCTGGCGATTTTTTCCCTTGGCGTACCCATCGGGACGATGTTGGGTGCCGCCAGCGGGGGCTGGATAGCCGCACACTATGGGTGGCGAGCGGCATTTCTGACACTCGGTGCCGCTGGTCTCGTGTTGGCGCCCATTATTCCATTGCTCGTGCGTGAGCCCGCAAGGGGACGGCTGGACCCCCCACGCAGCGATCAGCCGCCGGCCTCGGTCATCACGACTATCAAGGTGTTCGTCCGGTCGCCCACGCTCGTGCTGACAGCCCTGGCGGCGGGCTTCACCGCGGTACTCATCTATGGGTTGTTGAGCTGGATGCCGGCCTACCTGATTCGGGAGATGGGAATGAGCTTGGCGCAGATTGCGAGCTCATACAGTGTTGTTGCCGGAGTGACGATCGGACTCGGAACACTCGTTGGTGGCTACGTGGTGGACGCGGTGGCGCCCCGCCGCCCCTTCCTCTACGCGCTGTTGCCAGGGTGCGCGGTGTTGCTGGGGTTGCCGTTCTTGTTCGGCCTCGTGCACGCGCAAACCTGGTCGGCTGCGCTACTGTTCATGGCGGGCCCTTACGTGCTTCTGAACTGTTACCTGGCACCGGCGTTGGCGGTGATCCAGAACGGGGTGGCCGCCAATCAGCGTGCTGCCGCGGGCGCGATCTTTCTGTTTGTGTTGAATATTATCGGGCTGGGTTGCGGGCCTCTGCTGGTCGGCATGGCCAGCGACCATTTTGCGCCGGTTTATGGGACGCATGCGTTGCGCATTGCGTTGTTGTGTCTGGCGCCGGTCTTTGTTCTGGTGTTCCTGGTGCAACTGGCTGCGGCATGGAGTCTCAGAAAATGATGCATGGGCTGTTGTTTTCCATCCTGCTGGTCGCTACTCACAGCGGTCAGCTCTCCGGCGTGACGGTGGATCGTGAGGTTACCGTTTACAAAGGCGTTCCGTACGCCGCGCCGCCTGTTGGCGAGTTGCGATGGAAGGCGCCAGAGCCTGTCGCGCCGTGGCAGGGCGTTCGGGCCGCAACGGAGTTTGGTCCCGCCTGCGTGCAACCCAAGTCGACGGGAGTGAGTGTGTACACGGACGATCCTCCTCACATGAGTGAGGACTGTCTGTACCTCAACATATGGCAGCCCACCAAAGTAAAGAGTGGGGCGCCCGTGATGGTGTGGATCCACGGAGGCGCATTCCGCAGTGGCCACACGGCAAGTCAGATCTACGATGGGACCGAGTTGGCCCGCCGCGGCGTCGTCATCGTCTCGACGAGTTACCGGCTGGGCATCCTGGGATTCCTGGCTCATCCGCAGTTGAGTGCCGAGTCGCCACAGCACGTGTCGGGAAACTACGGATTGCTCGACCAGATCGCCGCTCTGAAGTGGGTGAAGGAAAACATTGCGGCATTCGGGGGTGATCCCGCCAACGTAACGATCTTTGGCGAGTCGGCGGGCGCGTTGAGTGTCATGGACCTCGTGGCCAGTCCCCAGGCGCGGGGGCTGTTCAGCAAGGCGATCGCCGAAAGCGGCTATATGGTCTCCAACACGGAATTGCGCAAGAGCCGCTACGGCTTGCCTTCCGCCGAGGACATTGGAGTCGCGACCGCTAAGGCTCTCGGTGCAAGCTCCATCGCAGAGCTCAGAAAGCGCGCTGCGGTGGATCTGACGGAGACCTCCAGCAAGGGCGGATATGTGCCATTGCCGGTGGTCGACGGCTGGCTGTTACCGGATCAACTCGTCGATATCTATGACCGTGGCGAGCAGAACCACGTCCCTATGTTGGTTGGCTTCAACGCGGGTGAATTGCGCTCCCTGCGCGTTCTGTTGCCGCCCATTCCTGCCAGTGCCGCCGAGTACGAGAAACAGGTGCGGGAGCGCTTCAAAGACCTGAGCGCGGCGTATCTGAAGCAATATCCGAGCACCGACGTGCCGGACAGCGTGTTGGCGGCCAGTCGGGATGGATTGTATGGCTGGACGGCGCAGCGGTTGGCTGCGAAACAGGCGGCGATTGGGCAGCCGTCCTACCTGTACTTTTTTACACACTCCTACCCGGCAGAGGTGGACCTGCAGGCGTTTCATGCCAGCGAGATTCCCTTTGTGTTTGGCCAGATCGGACCGAAAGTGAAGTTGCCGGGGACGTGGCCCAGGCCGCCGGATACAGATGAGGAACGGGCGCTGTCGAATGCGATGATGGACTACTGGACCTCGTTCGCCCGCACGGGCGTTCCAGCGGCGAACTGGAAGCCGTACGCGCAAGGTGAGTCTTACATGGAGCTGGGTGCGAAGCCGGTTCCGGCGGCGCATCTGTTGCCGGGGATGTATGCTTTGACCGAAGAGCTGATCTCGCGGCGGCGCCGGGCTCCGGATCAATTCTGGTTCACTAACATAGGGTTGGCGACGCCGCCCACCAAGGTACCGCAATGAGTATTGATTTGACCGGACGGGTTGCCGTAGTGACGGGCGCAGGTGGAGGGCTGGGCCGCGAACACGCGCTTCTGCTGGCGCGCCGTGGAGCCAAGGTCGTAGTGAACGATCTGGGCGGGTCCGTCGCCGGAGTCGGTGGATCTGCAACTGCGGCCGAGGCTGTTGTGGAGGAAATCCGCGCCGCGGGCGGTCAGGCTATTGCGAACGCAGCGTCCGTGACGGACTTTGCCGCGGTCACGGACATGATTGAGCAGGCACGCTCCCTCTGGGGCAAGGTCGATATCCTGGTCAACAACGCAGGTGTGTTACGCGACAAGACATTCGCGAAAATGAGCCTCGAGGATTTTCGCAGTGTGATTGATGTTCACCTCATGGGTGCCGTTCACTGCACCAAGGCGGTTTGGAATTCGATGCGGGATCAGGGTTACGGGCGCGTCGTCCTGACCACGTCTTCATCGGGCCTCTATGGCAACTTCGGGCAATCCAACTACGGGGCGGCGAAGCTGGCTCTGGTCGGACTGATGCAGACGCTCGGACTGGAGGGTGCGAAGCACAATGTTCGGGTCAACTGCCTGGCGCCTTCGGCGGGGACCCGGATGTTGGATGGACTGATGTCCGAGGAGATGGCGAAAACGCTGTCGCCCGGATCTGTCAGCCCTGGAGTGCTGGCGCTCGTGGCGCAGAACGCGCCGAATCGGATGATTTTGTGTGCGGGTGGTGGCAGTTACGAGCGGGCGTACGTCACGTTGACGCGCGGCATTTACGTCGGTACGGACGATCAGGCCGCGGAAACGGTGGCACAGAGCTGGGATGCGATCGGCGATCGCGCGACCGAGACACTCCCCGAAATGGGTTTTCAACAGAGCCAAGTGGAGTTCGAGAAGGCGACCCTGGC
>Ga0181534_10000097_pt1 | contig 64456 bp, 60 predicted proteins | sample PEATcosm2014_Bin_37_FD_119758 | JGI IMG/M metagenome (GOLD analysis project Ga0181534, IMG submission 119758) | Peatland microbial communities from MTU Mesocosm Facility, Houghton, MI, USA - PEATcosm2014_Bin17_10_metaG | ecosystem: Environmental > Terrestrial > Soil > Wetlands > Peat | place... | reverse complement strand
CGCGGCCAGCGTTCCGTTCACGTCCAGCGTGGTCAAAGGCGTGAGCGTGTTGATGCCCACCAGGCTCGACGCCGATTGATAAATGTTTGAGTTACCCTGGGTCAGCGCTCCGGTCCACAAAGGAACATAGTTGGCCGTGCCGGTGCCGGTAACTGTGCCGCTGGTGAGAGGGCTGAATGCCGGGTTGGTTGACTTAGTCGAGTTAGCCGACTGGAACTCTTCCTGAGTCACATAATCGGAGGCCGCGCGGCCGCCCAAGCTAGAAGAGTCTGCCGACTTGAAAGCGTACGGAACGCTGGCTAGAAGAGTTCGCGGCAACTCCGGCTCATCTGCAACGCTCACGCCCAGCCAGTGCGCCTGCGCTGCGGCAAATGCCGTCTGCGGCAATCCATTTTCGTTCACCGTGCCCAACAGCGCTGCGTAGCTTCCGTCGGCAGAGACACTAACTCGCTGCGTCTCTGCCCACAGAGGCTCGCCGCCTTTCTCTTCGGCGTAAATGCGGAAGGTAGCCTCAATGCTTTCTCCTGCATGGCCCGCGATGCTTCCTGTCGCGCGAATCTGCTGTGGGATAACCGGAGCCGTATTCGCACTCTGTGCGCGCGCGTAACTCGGGGGAAACACCGCAACCATCGCCGCCAACAGCAGCAATCGCATCGTCTGCCAGGAGTCCGGAGAAGAAATCAAAGAAAACACTTGTTCTGAAGCATTATTTGCAATTCGCATCATGACCTCGCTTTTTTTGCCGGGCGGTTATGCGAATCGAGCGCCGGCGGTTGACAGGGATTCGAGATGATCTCGGTGCACAGTTTCGTATATCCCGCGGAAAGCGGCAGCGCAGCCCAATTTGGTCCGTGCTGAGGGAATGAATATACGGGACGTAATACGCGTGTGAATTTTGCGGAGTTCAATGATTCGGGGCCGGCGGGGATGCGGACCCACGAACTCAGGCCATGGCACGGTATGTGTCCAAGGAAACAATAGATGGGAGGCGAGAGAGACGCAAGTAAATTCTCTCCCACCGCTATTTCTGTCATCTCAACAGGTCGGTATTACAAAATTACAAACCCCGCAGCCGCGCGCAGGCATCGTCCAGCTCGTGGTCTTTCTTTGCAAAGCAGAATCTCAATAAGTTGTTACCGCCTCCGGAACGAAAGAACGCCGAACCGGCAACTGACGCAACCCCTGTGGCTGCCAGCAGATTGCGCGCCCGCTCGGCAGCGGATTTCCCCGCAAGCCGCGAGGAATTCGCCAGCACGTAGTAGGCGCCTTGTGGAACGCTCGGTTCCAGCCCGGCATCCCGCAGTGCGCTCACCATCCGCGCGCGCTTCCGTTCATGATCGGCCGCCAGTTGTGTATAAAAGCTGGGCGGAAGCTCCTCTATTCCCGCAGCCGCGCCATGCTGCAACGCCGAAGGGGCGCAGACATAAGTCAGGTCGTGAAAATAAGAGATCGCTCCCAGCCACTTGGAGCTGGCGCAGACATAGCCGAGCCGCCAGCCGGTTACGGAAAAGGTCTTGCTAAAACCGGACAAAACGATGGTTCGATCTTTCATTTCGTCCAGCGAGGCGGGCGCTACGTGCCGCTGGCCGTCATAAACAAAATACTCGTAGATCTCATCGGTAATCAGGAACAGGTCGTGTTCTTGGACAGCCGAGGCAATTGCCTCCAGCTCAGCACGGTTAAAGACCTTGCCGCTAGGGTTGGCAGGCGTATTCAGCAAAATCGCGCGTGTACGCGGGGTGATGGCAGCGTTCAACGCATCGGTGTCCAGCGCGAAATCCGGCTCGGCCAATGGCACAATCACCGGCTTGATGCGCAACGAGTTCATTGTTGCAACATGATAGCCGTAAAACGGCTCAAAGATCAGCACCTCGTCGCCGGGGTTGAGCAATGCCATTGCAGTTGCATGCAGCCCGCCCGTAGCCCCGGAAGAGACCAGAATCTCGGATTCGGGATCGTAGCTCAGCCCGTAATCGCGCTGCTGCTTGGCGGCGATTGCGTTGCGCAGGCGGGCGATGCCGTCCAGGCGCGTGTAGATGTTATGGCCGTCTTCAATCGCTTTGAGCGCCGCAGCCTGCACCGGGGCGGGCACCGGCGTGTCACAGATGCCCTGGGCCAGATTGATGCCGCCGATGCGGTCGCACTCCAGGCTCATAGCGCGAATTTCGGACTGAAGAGCGCCCGGAGCAAGCTGGCTCAGGGCGCGGCGGGGGCGGGTGTGGGATTCAACTGTTTGAGGCACGGGGAAGTTCTCCGGAACTTATGCAAATATCTTACATTCTGACTACCTCAGGTGGCAGCCCCCTTTCCGGCGCCGCCCCGCGAATCTTTGCGCCACCCAGCGACGATTCGCGATAGAATAGTAGATGGAATGACTCTCCATCAGCCTATCCCGGCTCTCCTCTAGCGGCGCCCGCCGCCGATGCTTGTTCTCCGCCCATTTCTCATCCAGTTGAATATTTCAAGATTCCGCGTCCTATACGGGAGGGTTTGCAATGATTGATCGTTTGGAACAGATGGAGCAGCGCTACGACGAGTTGTCTGCTCAGATGGGTTTGCCCGAGGTCATCAATGACCACGAAAAATATCAGAAGGCTGGTAAGGCGCTGCGTGAGCTGACCGAGCCAGTGGCAAAGTTTCGCGAACTGAGGCAAGTGCGCCAGGGACTGACCGAGGCCCGCGCGATGCTGGCCGAGAGTGACGCTGAGATGCGCGCGATGGCCGAGGAAGAGATTGCCGTGCTTGCGCCGCGGGAGCCGGTGCTCGAAGAAGAGATCAAGGTGCTTCTGCTGCCCAAGGACCCAAATGACGAGAAGAACGTGATTCTTGAAATTCGCGCTGGCACCGGGGGCGACGAAGCCTCGCTCTTTGCTGCCGAAGTCTTCCGCATGTACACGCGCTTTGCCGAGCAGCACCGCTGGAAGATCGAACTGCTCTCGCTCTCGGAATCGGGCGTTGGTGGGTACAAGGAAGTGATCGCGATTATTGAAGGCGAGCGCGTCTACTCGCAGCTCAAATGGGAGAGTGGAGTCCACCGTGTTCAGCGGGTTCCGGCTACTGAAACGCAAGGGCGCGTGCATACCTCAGCGATCACCGTGGCCGTGCTGCCCGAAGCCGAAGACGTGGACATCAAGATCGAAGCCAAGGATATTCGCATTGATACCTTTTGCTCGTCAGGACCGGGTGGGCAGTCAGTCAATACGACATACTCGGCGGTGCGCATCACGCATATCCCGACTAATACCGTAGTTAGTTGCCAGGACGAGAAATCGCAGATCAAGAATCGCGAAAAAGGAATGCGTGTGCTGCGTTCGCGGCTCTACGAGCAGGAGATGGAGCGGCAGAATGCCGAGCTAGCCAAAGAACGCAAGCAGCAAGTAGGCACCGGCGACCGCAGCGAGAAGATTCGCACCTATAACTTCCCGCAGAACCGGCTCACCGATCATCGCATCGGGCTGACTTTACATCAGCTCGATCTGGTGATGGAAGGCCGTTTGCAGCCGATTGTTGATGCGCTGATTTCGCACTATCAGGCCGAACAGTTGAAGGCCGACAGCCAGGCCGCGTAGGCAAGGAAAGATGCTCCCGCTTCGACTATATCCCAAGCTTGGTGAAACCGAATTGAGGGACGGTCCTTATCCAGAGCGCGCCGCTCTCGATTCGGAAGTGTTGCTTCTTCACGCGTTGGAACGGGATCGAATCTGGCTTATGACTCATCGCAGCCAGGGCATGCCAGAGGAGGCTGGGAAGCGTTTTTCGGAATCTATCAAGCGCCGCCTCGCCGGCGAGCCGATTCAATACATTACCGGCGAAACGGAGTTTTACGGCCTGCCTTTTCGCGTTACACAGGATGTGTTAATACCCCGCCCAGAGACCGAACACCTTGTAGAGACAGTTATTGCTTTTGCCGCACAATTCAGTAAGCCGCGGATCGTTGACATCGGCACTGGCTCAGGCGCAATCGCCATATCATTGGCGCATAAGTTGCAGGATTCGCAAATCACCGCAATCGATATATCCGGCGAGGCGCTGGCAGTTGCGCGCCAAAATTCAAAGCTCAATTCAGTTGATGAGACCATTCGTTTTTTACGAGGCGACTTACTCGCGCCGGTTACTACAGAGAGGTTTGAGATCATTGCCTCTAACCCACCTTATGTGCCGAGCGCAGACCGCGATTCGCTCTCAGTTGAAGTTCGCGATCATGAACCGGCGCTAGCGCTTTTCGCAGGTGAAGACGGCCTGGCAATTTATCGGCGCTTGATTCCTGCTGCGTATGCGCAGCTTGTCTCTCGCGGATTTCTTGCTCTTGAAATTGGCTACGGCCAGCAGGAGGCGATTCGCGCTTTGCTCGGCGAATCAGGATTCGCTGAGATTGAATTTCTGCCCGATCTGCAGCAGATTCCCCGCGTCGCGTCTGCACGGAAGCCCTGATTTCACGACGCTCGGCCGGTTTTGTTCAGTGCGCTATAGAAGCCAAGGTCCTTGTCAGAAATCATTTTGGTGATATAGAGAATCTGCCCGTAGTGCATAGCAAAATGCTCCACAACCTGATAAACAGCATCAAGCCCAGTCACGTTGTATCCCTGAATTTCGTAGCGCGCCACAAGATCAGCCTCAGTGAGTCGCGCCAATACTTCGCCTGCCCCCTCAATGGTTTTCCCCAGTCTTGCCAGTAGCTCCGACACAGGAACCGATCCGGTCTCGGAAAACTCTGCCGGGCGGTTGCGAGTATCCTCCAGGCGACTGAACGAAGCCACAAGCCACTGATACGTATTGCCGTTGAGATGCAGTATCAGGTTTCCGATGCTATTGCTAGACGCATTGGGCCGGCTCCATACCTGTTCATCGGTAAGGGATTCGACAGAACTCCGCAGGCGCGGCCAATACTCTGCCAGCAGCTTGCGGCGGGAGTGTTCGAGGAAGAGCGCCGTCAAGTCATTGGCGATGGCTGTCACTGGAAAGCTCCTTTGCAATATTTTTCCATAACTCACAGGAAGGTATGCGGAGCGGCAGGATACCTAAAATCCCGGCGCGCGCTCCGCAGCCACGCCGAATGCGCCTTCAAGCGCCATGCCCGCCTGCGTCAGCGTGCCTTCGTCAAAGAGCCGGCCAATCAGCGTAACCCCATGTGGCACACGGCGTGGCGGCGAGAACTTCGGCAGCGGATGCTTCGGGTCGGGCGCCCAGTCGCTGCGCGCCTCCGCGACATGCACAAAGCCCGCGCGCAGCGTCAGCGAAGGATGCCCAGTGAAATTTGTAATCGTCAGCATCTCATCGCGCAGGGACGGAACCAGCAGCAGATCAACTTCACCAAAGACCCGGGCCATCTCCTGCGCTACCTTGCGCCGCAGCCGATCGGTCTGCACAAAATCCACCGCCGAGAGGAACCGAGACTGACGGAAGACATTCGGCCAGCCGTCAGGAACCTGCATCTTCAACTGGTCAACGCCGTGGCTCAGCGTCAGCTCCTCAAAGGCCGCGGCGGACTCCGCAAAGAGGATCAGGTTCAGCGAGTCATACGGCCAGTCGGGTATCGAGACCTCAACGGCGGTCATGCCGAGTTTCTTCACTGTCTCCAACGCGGCGCGGTCCACATCGGTGGCAGGATCCTCGTTCATCCACTTGGGAAAATACCCGACTCGCAAGCCCGTCACATCAGCCCCGGCATGAAACCCGAGTCTGCTCGGTGTAGACACGGACGCCAGATCCCCGGCATCCGGCCCGGAGATTGCATTCAGCACCAGTATCGTGTCTTCCACCGAGCGCGCGATTGGACCGAGCTTGTCCAGCGACCAGCAGAGCGTCATTGCTCCGGTGCGCGGCACACGGCCAAAGGTGGGGCGCAGGCCGGTCACTCCGCAGCGCATCGACGGGCTGACAATGCTGCCTTCCGTCTCGCTGCCGATGGCAAAGCCGACCAGCCCCGCGGCCGTTGCCGCTCCCGGCCCGGCGCTCGACCCGGAAGAGCCTTCTTCCAGCAGCCAGGGGTTCATCGTCTGCCCGCCGAACCAGATATCATTCAGCGCCAGCGCGCCCAGGCTCAATTTGGCCACGAGCACGGCTCCGGCGGCGTTCAGCCTCGCGGTTACGGCGCCGTCCGCCGCAGGAATCCGATTGCGAAACGGCTCCGCACCATAGGTCGTTGGGATATTTGCTGTATCGAGTAGATCTTTTGCGCCCCAGGGAATGCCGTGCAGCGGCCCGCGATAACGGCCTGCGGCAATCTCCGCATCCGCCTGCTTTGCCTGCGCCAGCGCGTGGTCACGCGTCAATGTGATGACACACCGCAACTTGGGATCGAAGCGTTGCAGCCGCTCCAGATAGATATTGGTCAGCCGCTCGGAGGTGAGCGCACGGCTCTCAATCCATCGCGAAAGCTGCGTTACCGGAGCGAAGGCGATATCCTCATCCTTCGCGGGCAATGGAAGATTCGCGCTATTGGAGCGAACAAAATCGAAAGGCGATTCCTTGCGCGATGTGACGGTGAAGTCAGGCCACTGAGAGTACAGCGGTCTCCACTGCGTGGCCGGCACGTCGGACGGCTCCAGCGCCAGCTTGCGCGGACCCGTGCGGCGCTCATAGACCGGCGCTACCTGCATCCGCCAGTTGCCCGCAGCCTGTGCCCGATCCGCAGGGGTCATCGTCACCTGAACCAGTTTTTCCGCTTCTTCAAATGTTCTGACGGATACCTCGGGGCCAACCGGCGGAGCGGTTCCAAATGCTGGCGGCGCGCCCGGTGGTAGATTGCTGTCTTGGGCGGCGGGTGTCTGCGCGGCTTGAGCCGGCAAGGCCGCTCCCAACAGGCCCATTGAGCTGTAAGCGAGGAAATCTCTGCGTGATCCTGGCATTGTTTCACTCCGGTTGGAAGATATTTTGCCCGGTGCAACGGCGGGATAAAGAGAATATACCTTCCCGGCGCAGGCCAATTGTCAAAAGTGGATTGCTGAATCGGCGCGACGGGGACTAGAATTCCTCATGAAATCGTTTTCACAGAAATAGACAAGGACCAAATCATGCGCGCTTTCGCTTCTTTCACCCCGACCATCCTGGCTCTGAATTGTTTTTTTTTAACCGCCTCATGCCAAACTCCTGCCACACCGCAGGTGTCGCAGACACCGCCGATGGGCTGGAACAGTTGGAATTATTTTGCGGATAAGGTAGACGACAAGGGAGTGCGCGCCGCCGCCGACCAGATTGTCGCCACAGGCATGAAAGATGCAGGCTACGTCTACGTGAATATCGACGACACTTGGGAGGGAGAGCGGGACGCGACGGGTGTGCTGCATACAAACGCGAAGTTTCCCGACATGAAGGCACTGGCCGATTATGTTCACTCCAAGGGTCTGAAGATCGGCATTTATTCTTCGCCCGGGCCGAAGACCTGCGCCGGTTACGCAGGCTCGCTGGGCCATGAGGAGCAGGATGCAAGGCTCTACGCCCAGTGGGGCATCGACTACCTGAAGTACGACCTATGCAGCTATATCCCCGATGTGATGGAGAAGCAGGCCCCCGGCGACCGGGCGGCGCAGATGCGACTGATGCAGGCGGCCTACGAAAAGATGCACCAGGCGCTCAAGGCGACCGGTCGTCCGATTGTTTATTCCTTCTGCCAGTACGGCTGGGATGCGGTCTGGGAGTGGGCTCCGGCGACAGGCGGAAACCTGTGGCGCACTACCGGTGACATTACTCCCGAATGGGACCGCATCTACGCTATCGCCAGCCAGCAGAACGGACTGGAACAATACTCCGGGCCTGGCCACTGGAATGATCCAGACATGCTCGAAGTGGGCAACGGCAAACTCACGCTGGCGGAGAATCGCACACATTTTTCGCTCTGGGCCATCCTCGCCGCGCCTTTGCTCGCGGGCAACGACCTGCCCAATATGAAGCCGGAGATCAAGGAGATTCTCACCAACCGCGACGTGATTGCCATCAACCAGGATGCGCTTGGCCTGCAGGGTTCCAAGGCCTATGCCGATGGCGAAGTCGAAGTCTGGACACGCAAGCTCTCGGGCGGCGCGCTTGCCGTGGCCGTCATCAATGTCGGCAGCGACCGCTATTCCACGCACCCCTTCCACCTGAATCTCGGCAAGCTGGGGCTGCATGGTCCGCAGGCCGGCAAGGATCTGTGGACCGGCAAGGCCGTCACATTGAAGGATGGAGAGCCGATAGAGCTGAGATACCACGATCTCCTGCTGGCCCGCCTTGACGCGCCGAAATAATGCAATGTATCTGGAAGGATTGATCTGGAATAGGTTGCTGCACGGGGGGCAATCTCCCACGGGGAGATTGCCCCTTGTGCTTTGCTCAACACAAACCTCTGGCAGCAATTCGGCGCGGATTTGCATCCTACCGATTGCCGGGGTTCTCCATCTGCCCACTCTGGACCTTCTCTTCCCGAAAATGTTAACGATGTATTAATTCTTTCTTGACGAACGACCATCTGATGGCGCATTAATTCATTTTGACGATCTGTTCGGTAGTGATCGCCTGGATTCCTTCGAAAAGGGGGGAATATGTGTAGAACTTACGGATACCGTCGGCTACCGGCCACAGTAGCCATCGCCGCCATCGCTTTTTCACCGTGCGCCACAATGGCGCAAACTGCCATTGCTGAACCCGTCTCCTCGGTGCAATCCCCTGCCCACTCCCTTCAGTTCGAGCCGACTCCCGAGCAAGTTGGCGATACATTTGTAATGCATCAGCGCTACCAGGCGGCCATTGAGGCATATAAGAACGGTCCGCGCAACTCCGCGATCCTATGGAACAAAATAGGCATTGCCAACCAGATGATGCTGAATCACAGTGAAGCGTTGCGCTGCTATCAGGCCGCTCTCAAGCTGGATCCCCACAATCCGCATGTGCTCAACAATCTGGGCACTCTTTACGACGCCGAAAAACGTTACGGCGACGCCGAACACATGTACCGGCGTTCGCTCGCTGTTGAGCCTAAATCCGCGCTGGTTGAGAAGAATCTGGGAACGGCGTTGTTGGCGCAGCACAAGTACAAGAAGGGCTGGGAGGCATATCAGGCGGCGTTGGCGATTGATCCGCATGTCTTCGAAGGCGATCCGTCGCTGCGCGTGGATAACCCGGCCACAGTTGAAGAGCGCGGCGCAATGAACTACTATATGGCGCGCGGCTGCGTGCGCGCGGGAATGAACGACCGCGCCATTGAGTACCTGCGCAAGGCCCTCACTGAGGGCTATATCAACTCAAAAAAGCTGGTAGCCGACAACGAGTTTGTCAGCCTGCACGGACTGCCGGCTTTTGAACAACTGGTGAGCGCCGAACAGTCGCAGTAAGCGCTCTGTCGTCCCGCGGGTCTCTTCCGCCGTCTATTCCATCAGCGGGCAAAAAGGTGTCTGCCTGCCGTAGGGGTAGAGATGAAGATTCGCAGCTGGTTCATAATCACGTGCAGTTTCGGAATGGGCATTGGCGCAGGCGCGCAACAGTCCTCAACAGCTCCTGCCGTTGCGCAGCAAACTTCACCTTCAGTGCCGGCGCAAGTTGCCCCTCCAGATTCTTCCGGCCGGGAAGGCCGTCCACGCGGAGATCGCGGTGGCTGGATGGGCGGGCCGGGCGGCGCGCGCGGAGTCCTCGGCGTGGTTACCGAAGCCGCTGCGGACCACTACGCCATCAAGATCGATACCGGCGAGGTATATACCATTCACTTCAGTGTCAATACCCGCATCCTGAAAGCGCCTGCGGGTTCGCGGCCGCAGAATGGGCGCGGGGAAGGCGACGGCTCTCAGCGCCTGCCACCGGAATCCATCAAGCCCTCCGAGATCAAAGCCGGCGACTGGATTACCGCCAGCGGTGAAGTGGATGCCGCGAAAAAATCTATCGGCGCGGTCTTCATTCTCCAACTCGACCCGGAACGCGCTAAGCAAGCGCGGGAGATGCAAGCCAACTACGGCAAAACCTGGGTGGCGGGTAAAGTCACAGCCATCGATGGCGTCAAAGTTACGCTCCAGGGCGCAGTGGATAACGCCTCGCATAGCTTTATCGCCGACGAAAACACCACCTTCCGCAAGCGCCGCGATCCCATTACGCTGGCCGATATTGCGGTAGGCGACAATCTGCGCGTGGAAGGCGCAGTCAAGGATGGAGTTTTTGTAGCCGCATCGGTTTTAGCGATGGGAGCGCCACGCGGAGAGCAAGGTCCGCCGCCGACACTTGCGCCGTCCAAATAGACATTTGGCGCTGATCGGTTCGCAAGCGGCAGTTTGTAGAGAGCCGCTTGGTATTTCTCTTCCGGTTATTCCGACAATCAGGCTCACTCTGCGGATTTGAGTGCTTCCTCAGCCCAGGCGACAGCCTCGATATAGCACTCGGCTACCCAGCCCTGGTTCAACTTGTTGGCTGCGCTGATCTCATCGCATTTTGCCCACTCGCCGCGCTCGTAGCTCTCGACCCAGTGCAGCAGGCTGCGTTCCGGGCTGTCTTTACCCAGCAGCGCTGACGAGATTTCTTCGCGCAATGGCAGCATCGGCGCCAGTTCTTCCATACGTATGCGGAGCATGGCAGGCAACAGGCTGAATAATCCCAGCAGATATTGCTCGGTTGCAATCAGAGAACAAAGACTCGCTGCCATCTCGCAGAAACGCGCGCGGACAAACGCCATGCGCAGGATCTCCGCTGGCTGGCCCGCGTTCAGCTCACTGGCTATGGCCAGCGTGGCAATGCGGCGGAAGGCGTCTTCTCCCACTACGGTCAGCGCCATCTCAATGGATTTGACCTCCTGGCGCATCGCGCACATCGGCGAGTTGACCAGCCGGAGCAGGCGATATGTCAGCGCGGCATCGCGCTTGACCAGATTGCTCAACTGGCGAAAATTGAGCGTCGGGCTTTGCAGCAGATGGATGATTTCCAGGTGAAAGAGGCGGTTGGCAGGGACTTTGCGATTTTGCAGCAAAACCGGCCGGCAGAAAAAATATCCCTGGAAGAGGGTGAAGCCTTCGGAGCAGGCTTGCTGGTACTCCTCCTGCGTCTCAATTTTTTCCGCCACCAGCGCGACAGTGTAGCGCTTCAATTGGTTGAGCAAGACCTTCCGCTCTTCGCGGTTGGTCAGCGTGTAGTCGATCTTGACGTAGTCCGTCAGTTCCAGCAGCGGCACAAACTCCGGCCTGAATGTAAAGTCATCGAGAGCCAGCCGGAAGCCGGAAGCCTTCAGTTTCTTGCAGGCATCCACCAGTTCGGGGGTCGGCTCCAGGTTTTCCAGCACTTCCAGCACGGTCATTCCGGCGGGCAACACATCCACCAGCTGTTTGGTTAGCGCTTCGTAAGTGCAGTTCACAAATGCCGGCAAGCCGCCGGTCAGCAGCTCGAAGCCGAATATTACTGTGTTGTCGAGCATTGTGCGCGTTGCAGCGTCGCCGTCACCCCGGAAGACCGTCTCCGGCCCGGCGCGAAACAGCAGTTCATACCCATGCACTTTGCCGCGAAGATCCAGAATCGGCTGGCGAGCTACATAGCGTAACGGGCTTTCTTGTTCCGGTGGCGCTGCCGCCGGGATACTCGCCACTGCGCCTTGGTTGGCCATGCTTACCGTCCCTATTGTTCTTATCGGTAAGCCGGGCCGCAACTTGAACAACTAAAGTGCGAAGTGCCTGTGCATTCCGGCGCAATCAGGAACCGCCCGCAAGGCTTAGCCACCCATGAACATGCCCCCGTTCACATCCAGTACATGCCCGGTAATGTACCCGGCCGCCTCAGAGGCCAGAAAGCCAACTGCCTGAGCAATTTCCAGGTCTGTTCCGGCCCGCCCCAGCGGAATCTGCGCCATCATTGCCGTGCGCTGCTGTTCGTTCAGTACCTCGGTCATTGGCGTTTCAATGTATCCCGGCGCGACGGCATTCACGGTGATTCCCCGAGAGGCTACTTCCCGTGCGAGAGAGCGTGTCAGGCCAATCAGCCCCGCCTTGCTCGAAGCATAATTGACCTGCCCGGCCTGCCCAGTGCGGCCCACCACACTGGAAATGTTGACGATTCGCCCCCAGCGGTTCTTTAACATTGGGCGAAGCAGCGCCTGCGTCAGCAGAAAGGCGCCGGTCAAGTTGGTTGCGAGCACAGCATCCCAGTCGGGCCGTTTCATCGCCATCATCAGCCCGTCGCGAGCAATGCCCGCGTTGTTCACCAGAATCTCCACCTTGCCGAAGCGTTCCAGCACAGCTTTTGCGCCAGCCTTGATCGACTCCTCGCTGGCTACATCCAGCGCAAAGGCCGCTGCCTGCCCTCCGGCCGCCTCGATTTCCGCCACAACTTCGGCTAGCTTGGCTTCATTCCGCGCTGCTAAAGCAACAGCAGCCCCTGCCCGCGCCAGCTCCAGCGCGCATGCACGTCCAATTCCCTGCGATGCCCCGGTGACCAGTACAATTCTTCCCTGCAAATCTGCCATCTCTTGTTTGAATCCTTAACGGCACATGCCAGCGTACGGCGAGTGCCAAGCACTATTGAACTGATTATAGGGCGATGGCCTGGGCGGGGGTGGGCAGATTCAAGTCTGGTACCGACCAGCCGATTACGAAAATGGCGGTTTAGATCCTCCCCGCACGTCGCGATGTGCGGTTGGCAAGGAGAAGAGCGGATGACTCAAGGTGTAGAGATTGCATTGCGGGAACATGGAGAGCAAGCGGACCGGATCATGGCATTCGTGGCGTGTTTTCTGCTGCCTGTTAGTCTCGGGTTCGCGTTTCTGCACAATAGCTGGTTGGAGGCGGGAGTAATTGCTCCGCTGCTGAGCGGACTGGCAGTGGCCGCGTGGCGCCTCGGCAAGGGGTCGCTGGCATCCCGGATGACGATGGGCTTTGTGTTCATGGCCTACTCGGCACTGATGATCGACCAGGCGCACGGGGTGGTGGAGACCCATTTTGGAATTTTTGCCCTGTTGGCGTTCTTGCTCTGTTACAAGGATTGGCGGCCAGTAGTCTTTGCCGCAGTTGTGATTGCTGTGCATCATCTACTTTTTTGCCAGTTGCAGATGATCGGCTGGCCGGTATGGGTTCTGCCTCACGCGCACTCGTTTGTCATAGTGCTGATCCATGCGGCTTATGTGGTATTTGAAACAGGGGTTCTGATTTATCTGTCCTTGGTGCACCATCGGCAGGAGCTGGAAGCAGCGCATCTTGCGGGCCTCGGTTCGAGAACGCGCTCGGACGGGGTAATCAGCCTATCGGCCTTCGACCTGGAATATGCAGGCAAGGCCGGCGAAGGGGTTGCCGAACTGCTGGGGAATATCTCCGATGCGGTGGTGGAGACTTCATCTTCGGCGGCCCTGATCTTCGAGCTTTCGGACAGCATCGAAGCGGCTTCGCGGCAGTTGACGACAGTCAGCGACGGGCAGCGGAGCAACTCCGCCACTGCCAGCGAATTGATGTCTAGGGTAGAGTCAATGACCGCCGGAGTGGTGCAGCAGAGCGGAAACATGGCCGATGAGGTTGAGCAGGCCGTGAAGCGGGCGGAGAATGCGCTGGAGAAAATCGAAAAGGGCAGCCTCGCAATGGAAGACATGATGCGGGCAATGGAGGCCACACGGGAACAGACGCAACAGATGGCCAAAGTCTCCGACAGCATTGTGCATATTGTGAGCGGGATCGAGGATATCTCCGGGCAGACGAATCTATTGGCGCTGAACGCGAGCATTGAGGCGGCTCGGGCCGGCGAGGCAGGGCGGGGATTTGCGGTTGTAGCGAACGAGGTGAGACGGTTGAGTGAAATGACTTCCCGGTCTGTATCGGAGGTTCAGAATTTTGTTTCTGGGCTGCGAGCGTCAGTGGAGAGTGCAAGCAGTGCTGTTCATGTAACCGAAGAGAAGGCCTCGCAGGGGCGGGGATATATCAAAGAGGCGAGTAGGCATTTTGGGACCATGTGTGGAGATCTGAGCCAACTAGCGGGACAGATGCACTCACTGGAGACGAAGATGGGTTCACAGAATGAGCTGACAAGCGGCGCAACCGAGGCGGTGGAGCGGACAGTGGCGATGATTGAGGAAGGGACGCTGACTATTCAATCGGTCACAGCGACTGCAACGGACCTTCGCGATACGGCGCGGAGACTAACGCAGGCAGTGCAGAGGTTTGAAACAGCTTAATTGCGAAGAATTGAATTTCCGCACTGGCCGTGCCGCCAGCGCGATCGCTGCCTACGCGGTTTCTAGCGCGCACGCGCGCCCAATTCCCTGCGATGCCCCGGTGACCAGTACAATTCTTCCCTGCAAATCTGCCATATTTTGGTATTGAACTCCGTGAGCGGAAATCCGCGGCCTTCCGTCGTTCATTATAAGTGGCGAGGAATGGTGGGGTTAAGCTCACATTCTGAACCGTTCCCAGTCCAACTGCTGAGTTTTATCCTCTCACATGAAAGAGATAGTCCATGCGCACGTGCCTGCTTTTCGCGGTAACAACTCTCGCTTTATCCCTTGTTGCCCAGCAACCTTCCACCCAGCCTGCTGCTCAATCCACGGCCCTCACCATTTACAACGAAGATTTTGCCGTGGCCAGAACACAGATTGACCTTGACCTGCATCCTGGCCTGAACGAAGTGACGACTAATCAGGTAACGACGCAACTGGAGCCGGATTCGGTTGTATTGCGCGATCCGGCCCAACATGATTCGCCCAAGAAACCGACGTTCCACATTGCTGAGCAGAATTACGATGCCGCTGTCGTGACCCAGGAGTGGTTGTTGCAAAAGTACGAAGGCAAGACCATCGAGTTCCAGTCGGCAAGGAATTATGTCGTAGACGGAAAAATAATTCCGATTCCCGATATCCAGGCCAAAATTATCCGCGCACCTCAATCGGGCGGTCAATACCAGCAGAACCAAGGGCTGTACGAGGTGGACGGCAAGCTGCAATTCCAGCTTCCGGGCACGCCGCTGTTTCCCGCTTCAACCGACGGCCTTTTGCTTAAACCGACGCTGCGCTGGCAGATCGAGAGCGAAAAGGGGCAAAAGCTTAGCGCAGAGCTGGCCTACATTACCGGCGGACTCAGTTGGGAGGCAACCTACAATGTCATCGCACCGAATGTGGGAGAAGCCTTAACCGAAGAGAAGGCAGATCTCATTGGTTGGGTGGCAATTCACAACCAGAGCGGGACAGAATTTCCCTCCGCCAGAATCAAGCTGATGGCTGGCGATGTGGCAAAGATCGCACCGAAGAATAACTACGGGTACGGCTCAGGCAGAAGCATTCTTTCAGCTCAGACTGTGACCGTGAATGGACAGGTGGCCCAAAAAGCTTTCGACGATTTCCACCTTTACGATCTCAACCGTACCGTCTCGCTCCGCGACGGCGAAATCAAACAGATCCAGTTTATTGAAGCAGCCGGCGTCGCGCTGGCCCGCAGCTATTCTTACGACGGAGCAGATGGAAATCAGAATGCGAACGGCTACGGAGGCAACTTTATTCAGCAGCAAAATTTCGGGCTGAGCAGCGATAACACCAAAGTCAGTATCCTTGAAGAATTTAAAAATTCGCAGTCCAACCACCTGGGCATCCCTCTGCCCGCCGGTCGCATCCGGCTGTACCGCCGCGACGCAGACGGCCAGATGGAGTTTGTCGGCGAAAGCACCATCAACCACACACCTACCGAAGAGAATGTAAAAATAGCCACCGGCAGCGCCTTCGATATTAAAGGCGCACGCCGCCAGACCGACTATGTGATTGATCAGAGCCGTCGCATGCTCACCGAGTCCTTCGAGATCAAACTAACAAACCAAAAACCTCAACCCGTCAATGTCAACGTCCTGGAGCACCTTTACCGCGGCGATAACTGGGAGGTCACCGCCAAGTCCGGCGAATACACCAAGCTCGACAGTCACACAATTCAATTTCCAGTTGCAGTTCCTGCCAAAGCAGAAGCCAAGCTTACTTACACCGTCCACTACACCTGGTAGAGAGCGAGATGCATTCGGCCAATTCTTCAGAGCATACTGGCCAAGATAAAGAAGAGCCTCCGGTCGTGACAGGACCGGAGGTGGGAAAAGGGGATTAAATTTTTCAAATTATTTCCTTGACACACGTTTCAAATCAATCCATACTTTCCTCACGGGTAACCAGAATCGAAACTCTGGTTACCTTGAAAAACGCAGAGATCGCAAATACCCCACTGAGGCTGCCGTTGACCCGCAACGCTTAAACGGAGCTTCACAATCGCCGCTTGAGCTTCTGTTGAATGAGGATAAAGTCCCGGATAATTGGGAATACACCCTCGGACCAGCAAGAAGGTAAATCTGTCGCAACCGAATAGAAGCGCCTTCTGGATGAGAAGAAGTTCAGGGCCTAGTCTGGTTGCCGTCAAGTATCCGGTTCAACCGACTGGAGTTCCACTCCCGAAGGCATGTGGCTTTAGCCGCAACTGTGTTGAAAACTCTCTTCACTTCCTTTGCCTTAAATCAATTGACACTTGCCGGACCATGCTGCTCGTAGAGGACATGGTTCTTTAGAAAGAGTTCTTACGCCATAATCCTGTCTCGGCAGGATTGCAGGAACTCCCGAAGGCGGCGCTGTCGAACGAAGGAACAAGGGCAGGTCAAACTCCTCAAGCCTACTGGCTTGAGAGCTGGCCAGGCGAGTTGCTCACCTCCATCGCATTCGCATCGTCAATTTGATCCATCCTGCATCTTTCATCAAACCAGGGAACTGGTATGAGGCAGTGTCTTCTCATTTTCACGGGACAGTTGCCTTATATGTGGTTCTCATCCGTGGAGGTTCCCCCTATGACGGATACGCGCAGCGTTCCCCTTGCACAGCATCAGGATCAGCAGTACGACCCTGTCGAAGTAACAGCAACCAGCCCGGTTGACGATGACGGAATCGACCGGCGCAATTTTCTCAGTTGCATGTCCTGGGTTGGCGCCGGGCTTTTGTGGACGATCGCCGGTGGTGTGCCGGTCTCTAAATTGCTCGCCGCTACAGTCGGCAAAGCAGACGGCCAGGCGCTGCATGCACAAGCCAGTTCTGATCTGAGCTTTATTCAGATCAGCGACACTCACATTGGTTTCAAAGCTGCTAACCAGGATGTCTCCGCAACGCTGAAGCTGGCGCTCGACAAGATCAACAAGGTGCCGGGTACGCTGGACCTGCTTTTGCATACCGGCGACATCAGCCACTCCTCCAAGCCTGCCGAGTTCGATACCGCTCAGCAACTCATCAAAGGCGCCAGAGTTGGGCAGGCCTTCTATGTTCCTGGTGAGCACGACACAGAAATTGACGACGGCGCACGGTACATGGAACGCTTCGGGAAGGGCACAACCGGCCGCGGTTGGTACAGTTTTACGCATAAGGGCGTGCACTTTATCGGTCTCAACAATGCCTTGGACCAGACCGACGCCATGGGCCGGCTCGGCCCCGAACAACTGAAGTGGATGAAGGCGGACCTGGCGGGGTTATCGGCTTCAACACCCATCGTGGTCTTTGCTCACTATCCGCTCTGGATGATGTACCGGGAGTGGGGATGGGGCACCCAGGAGGGAGCCGAGGCGCTTTCCTACCTGAAGCGCTTTGGCTCGGTGACGCTGCTCAACGGACATTCCCATCAAGCCACGCAGAAGGTGGAGGGCAATGTCTCTTTCCACACCGCCGCTTCGACTGCATACCCGAAGCCCGCGCCGGGCAAAGCGAAGAGCGAAGGCTGCATCCTGGTGCCCGCCGGAAAGCTGAAGAGTGTTCTGGGCATCACCGAGGTTAAATACATCGCCAGGCGCAGTCATCTGGCGATCGTCGATCCCTCGCTTGAGGAGGGTGCATGAGGCGCATCCAAATCGCATTCAGCGGCTGTCTCATTGCAATCGCTGCTTCGCTACTGCTGGCGCGCGTTCACCCTTTTGGAGACGCGGGCCTGTATGCGACCAACAATACGGAAACTCCTGTTCTCGCGCACGCCCATGTTCTGCCTCAAGTACAAACCATCCTGGAAGAAAAGTGCGCTGACTGCCACTCAAACCGGTCTAGCGCGCCTCTCTATGCCCGGTTTGCGCCGGTGTCGTGGCTGGTGGAGCGCGACATCCTCGAGGGCCGCAAGGCGATGAATCTTTCTCAGTGGGAAACTTATTCCGCGGACTGGCAACAGATCATGGCGGCAAAAATCGTGCAGGATGCGAAGTCGCACAAGATGCCGCTCTTCCAGTACCAGATCATTCATTGGGGCACGCAGATTACCGATGCGGACGTAGGGGCCTTTACTCAATGGACGCGGGCATTGCGGGGCCTGGGAGATGAGAAGCAAATTGCCATGGTAGGCGACCCTGTACGCGGCAAAGCTGTCTTTGCAAGGCGCTGTACCGGGTGCCATGCAATGACGGAGGACCGCGAAGGCCCAAGGCTGGAAGGGGTCTACGGGCGCGTCTCCGGCAAGGTAGCAGGTTTCGTCTACTCTCCGGCGCTGAAAAATGCACACATTGTCTGGGATAGCTCGACCCTTGAGCAGTGGCTTACTGACCCTGACACGGTGGTTCCTGGGAACAACATGGAATTCCCCATAGCCAAGCCGCAGGACCGCTCGGATCTGATCAGTTATTTGAAACAGAGTCCGAGCCAATCCAGGTAATCATCTGGCCGGCGCGACAGCTACCGGCCCTCTTCGAGTGGCCGGCGCCGGCTGCACCAGTTCGTCCGGCCACACATAGGCTGCCATGCGCCGCGCGTAGTAGAGAACCGGCTCCTCATCGCCGAGCTGGATTCCCAAGGCGGCAGGCAAGTCGTTCTGCTCGATCTGCGCCTCGGCATCTTCGAGTGGCGAAACAACCGCGTGAAGTCCAGCTCGTACGGTCCGCCCGGAGCGGTCCAGCGAATAGACCGAGTAACGCTCATTGAGGAAGTATTCCAGTGATCCGGGACGGCTTTCGAGCAGCCGGCGCGACAGACCCAGACCCCGGTAGCGGGCTTTGAAGACTACGGCAGGGCTTGCAATCATGCGCCGGCTATAAAACTCGAACTCACGCTCAGTTCGCTGCTCCAATTGCATCTCCGCCCAATGATAAGGATGGCCGGAAAAGATGCAGGCAGCACAGACGGCAAACAGGTTGCTGGCTTCCGTCGAGAGAAAATAGACTCCCTGATCGCCTCGCTGCTCCTCTCGCACGCACAGGCGCACAGCCAGCTTGAGAAAGCCCCGAGCGCCAGGGATTTGCGGAATACCGCGGACTTTGATCCGGTCCATGCGGTGAGGAATAATTCCCAGCCAGGCCGAACCTTGAAACAGATCCGGCAGTAAGCCGACAGGCAGCAGCGGGGCAACGTTTGCTGGCGAAACCGGCCAATGAGCAAAGAGCGTGTCATTCCAGCGCTGGGAGATCGCCCAGCGTCCGGCAGGCAGCGGACGGGGCCGGTGCGATGTGCGGATCATGAATTCGCGCATGGAACCTCCCCGTAAACGCCTACTCGCGCACCGGTACGGCCAGAAACGGCAGATTGCGGCCACGGCGCCCGGCGCGTCTCACCCTGGAAGAAAGCGACCCTTCAACAATTTGACCGATGGAGACAGCCGCAGGGGGGATGCGAAGCGGTCCTATGACGTATTCTGTTCGCGAGCCTACCTTCATGTCCAGTGAAACTTTTGCTTCTTCCGGCGCACGCAACCAAACCGATGTCTTTGCCGTCCATGGCGCCGATCCCGAGGTCCTGGCCTATGCCATGGCCAAGTACTCCCGCTCTGCGCTCTCGATGCGCGAATCCCTGACCGAGATCAGTAGCCAGCGCGCGGAGCAGTTTCTCAATACCTTTTATTTTCAATATGGCCATCGCTCCATCGCCGACCTGGCGCATATCGCTTTCGCCATCGAACGCCTGAGCCTGCTGGCCGCCATCGTGCTGGTGGACGAGCAGCGCTGGGACGGCCAGGAACGCTCCACCCGCTACCAGAATTTTCTCAAGTCCGGCTGGTATCTCCCTGAATTTGGGGAGGATTCAGCCTCGGCTCAGCTTTACCGCGATACCATTGGCCAGCTCTTTGACACCTATCAGCGGACCACTGCTGCGGTGCATGAGACGCTGCGACGAAGGGTCAGTTGCCCGGAGGGCATGAAGCCGGAGGCCTACGAGCGCACCCTCAAAGCCCGCGCCTTCGATCTCGCCCGCTACCTGCTGCCGCTGGCAACCAACACCTCGCTTGGCCAGATCGTGAATGCCCGTACGCTGGAGACGCAGGTCTCCCGGCTGCTCTCACACTCCGCTGCCGAGATCCGTGACCTGGGGCTGAAGCTGCGAGACGCTGCTACCGGGCCGGCGTGGAATGTCCATGGCCAAGCTGGAGCTGCATTCGTTGAAAAGCTGCACGGGTCACCTGAACTCGCCGCCGAAGCCGCCGCGTTGCTCACCCGCGAGGTCCACACAGCGCCCACGCTGGTCAAATACGCGGAACCGAATGCCTACGCACAGCAAACCCAGTCCGAGCTTACGCAGGCTGCTGTCGATCTTCTGGCTGAAATCCCCTTCAAAGATCAGCCCCACGCAGTGGTCGATCTCGTCGAACGCACAGAAACCCTGGAAGTCGAGCTGGCCGCGACCCTTCTCTACTCGGTCAGCCACCATTCCTACCGGCAGATTCGCGATCTGCTCGCCCAATTCCCGGAAGCCCGCATCAACGAAATCGTCGAACTCGGCCTACGCCATCGCGGCCGCCACGACGAGGCACTCCGCGCCTTTCACGCCGGAGCAGCGCTGCGATTCGACATCCTCATGGACATCGGCGGCTTCCGCGACATGCACCGCCATCGCCGCTGTGTGCAGATCATCCAGCCCTTCACCACGCTCCACGGCTACGAGACCCCCACCTGCGGTGACCTCGCACCGAGCGACGAAAACGGACCGATTCATTTGTTGGCTGAGGCAGGCGTCTTGGCCGACTATCAGTCAGCCATTGATCAGGCGCACGCCGCCAGCACGAAAATCGCTGCCAGCGCGGCCCCGGAAGCCGCGCAATCCGCCCTCTACCTGCTGCCGCTGGCTACGCGCATTCGCGCTCTCTTTAAAATGGACTTCGCCGAGGCCCAATATATCTCTGAACTCCGCTCTGCGCCCGCTGGCCACTTCAGCTACCGCCGCGTCGCCTGGGAGATGTATTTAGCGGTGCAGCGCCAGCACCCTAGCCTAGCAAAGCACATCCGCGTCACTGACTTCACCAAGCCTATCGACCTGTTGCAGCGATAGCAGGGAGGGTAAGCAGAACTCAGAAGCTTCCACATGTATTCTGAGTTCCCGCTGCTCCGGTAGACTGGAAAGGCAATGGCAGAGTTGAACAGATGGAGACAGACCGCGCTGGCGGAAATGCTGGCCTTGGGACTCATAGCCGGAACCACCCTCACAGGCTGCGGTACGCCCGCTGCGCCCGAGCCGCCCTCGCTCAACCTGCCAGCGATTGTCCAGAACCTCTCCGCAACCCGCGCCGGGAGCGCGGTTACGCTCGCCTTCACCCTGCCCCGCAAGACCACTGACAAGCTTCTGCTCAAAGGCAATATCGACGTCCGCCTCTGCCGTCAGGAGACCTCCGCGCCCTGCAAACCTGTAGGTGCTATCGCGCTGACCCCAGGAGTCGAGGGAACTCTCGAAGATACTTTACCTGCCGAATTGGCCGCAGGCACGCCCCGGCCTCTCACGTACTTTGTCGAACTGCGCAACCGCAATGGCCGCTCCGCAGGATTCTCCAACCCCGCTATGATCCTGGCCGGCCAGGCACCCCCACCTGTCGCCGGCCTTACAGTTGATCTCCGCAAGCAAGGCGCGCTCCTGCGCTGGACCGGCGACACGCCAGCTCTGATTCGCCTGCACCGCAAGCTGCTCACCCCGCCCTCTGACAAGCTCAGTCCAGACAAATCAAATCTGAGCGAGTCCGGTACAGACAAATCCAGCCCCGGGAAACCGTCCAGAAAACAGGGAATCCTTGCCCGCTCCCCCGAGCCGATCGATCTCACCCTGCTCGTCGAGCCGCAGGGCGCAGGCAATCCGGCCCAGCGCAATCAGGCTCTCGACAAGTCTATCCGCACCGGGGAAGCCTACGAGTACACCGCCCAGCGCGTCGCCCACGTTACGGTCAACGGCCAGATTCTGGAGCTGTCAGGCCCGCTCACCGCTCCTGTACGCATCGAGGCCAAAGACATCTTCCCGCCTGAAACCCCCACAGGACTTGCCGCCGTAGCCACTTCGCCCACTGGTGGCCTTGAGGCGGCCATCGACCTTAGCTGGCAGCCGGTTACCGACGCCAACCTCGCCGGCTATATCGTCTATCGCCGCGAAGGCGACGCTACTTGGCAGCGCATCTCCCCCGCGCTGCCGACTGTTTCGCCGGCCTTCCACGACGCCCAGGCCCAGCCCGGCCACACCTACCGTTACACTGTCAGCGCTATCGGCCAGAACGGCCAGGAAAGCCCCCGCTCCTCCGAGGCCGAAGAGTCCATGCCTACTCCCTGACGCCCTGCACCAGAGGATTATTGCCATGAAGTACTGCCGATTTCTGCTCGATAACCAGCCCCACTACGGCACGGTGGAAGATCGTGACGGTGGACCCTGGATTACTGACCTGACAGCCGCGCCCGAAGAAGATCTGGCCTTCCGCCTGATCCACGGCCGTTCAACCTCAATCAGTTTCAGCTTCGAGCCAATGCCACTCAGCCAAGCAGAACTCCTCCCACCCGTCACCCCGTCCAAAATCATCTGTGTCGGCCGCAACTACCGCGACCACGCCAAAGAACTCGGCAACGACCTGCCCACCGAGCCGCTGCTCTTCTTCAAGCCGCCCTCGGCGCTGCTCAGCCCCGGTGGCGTGGTAAAAATGCCGGCTGTCAGTTCCCGCGTGGACTACGAAGGCGAACTGGCGCTGGTAATCGCAAATCGCACGCGCAACTTGCAGCCACAAGACGATTGGCGTTCCGTCATTCGCGGCCTCACGCTGGCCAACGACGTCACCGCCCGCGACCTGCAAAAATCCGCCGGCCAGCCCACCCAGTGGACCCGCGCCAAGGGCTTCGACACCTTCTGCCCTGTCGGCCCGTGGGTTAGTGATGAACTCGATGTCGCCGCCGGGCTTACCCTTGAAACCCGCGTCAACGGCCAACTCCGCCAGCACGGGTCAACACTGGATTTCATTTTCCCCATCCCTGAACTGCTCGTCTACATCTCGTCCTTCCTGACCCTCGAACCCGGCGACCTGATCCTCACCGGCACTCCTTCCGGCGTCGGCCCGCTCTCCCCCGGCGACAAAGTGGAGATAACAATTCCCGGCCTCGGCGCGTTGGAAAACACTTTCCAGAGGGATGAATTTTCCTCTTGATGTGCGCATTACAGCGCTGCAACTACGCAGACTCAAGAATCTTTCCGACCAAGATCGGCGTTTGTGGGTACCTATCCTCCCTTTGGTGTGTAAGCCACCCTGGGTGAGTGCATTGGGATGATCGCATGAGTGGACCTCCCTCTCCGATGAGAAGTGGCAAGGCTCACAAGAAACATGCAGACATCCCTTGCGCTTCTACAGGGAGTCGAGGTACAGTCTTGTAGAAGTGGATGGGGAAGCTGTGACCGACCCGCATATCGATCTTCCGCAAGGCACATTGGATTTACTCATTCTGAGAACACTTGCCCTGGGACCCCAGCACGGCTGGGCCATCTCGGAGCGGGTTCAACAGATATCGAACGATGTACTGAGGATTCAGCAAGGTTCCTTGTATCCGGCTCTGCACCGATTGGAACGCCGCGGCTGGATCAAGGCTTCGTGGGGCACCTCGGAGAACAATCGCCGCGCGAAATACTACGAGCTTACTAGCAGCGGTAAAAAGCAGCTCGAAGTGGAAACGGAAAGCTGGCGAAAGCTAACAGCAGCGGTGGCCCAAATTCTTGAGAGCGTGTGAGGTTGCGCAAATGTTCAATGACCTGAGGATTCGCCTGCGCTCGATTTTTCGTAAAGCTGCCGTGGAAGCGGAGTTGAAGGATGAACTTCGTTTCCATTTCGACAATGAGGTTGAGAAATACAAGCGCACCGGCATGGCCGACGAAGAAGCGAAGCGATCCGCGCGTCTTGCTTTTGGCTGTGAAGAACAGGTAACGCAGGACTGCCGCGACGCACGCGGAACCCGCATGGCGGAGACGATCATGCAGGATCTTCATTACGGGCTCCGCTCCATACGCAAGAACCGCGGATTTTTTTCTATAGCTGCACTGACACTGGCCCTTGGCATAGGCGCCAGCATCGCCGTCTTCAGCCTGGTGAATGCGATCCTGCTCAAGCCTTTGCCTTATCCAAACGCAGGGCATGTTGTAATGATTTGGCGCGAAGGCCCACTCGCAGGGGTAGGCGACATGCCATTTGCTCCGGGAGAGTACAGCATCCTCGCTCGATCGGCAACAGCTTTTCAAAACCTGGGAGCTTTCAAGAAGGACTCCTTCAATCTAACCGGCGTAAGCGATCCAGAACTTCTTGAAGGCGTACGGGTAACAGCCGGGTTCTTCCCCACCCTGGGTGTGACGCCCGCGTTGGGGCGCATATTTATTCAAGAAGAGGACCAGGCAGGTCGTGAACACGTAGTTGTGTTGAGCAATCGCCTGTGGCGAAGCCGCTTTGGAGCCGACCCTGGCATCGTGGGCAAGACCGTGCACTTGAATGGTTCTCCATATTTTGTCATCGGAGTCATGCCGGCAAGCTTCCAGTTTCCCAACCAAGAAGGCATCCCTTCCCTGCTTGATCTACCCAGGGAGACCCAACTCTGGGTACCGCTGGCCCTACCCGCAAATCCTCGTGGCGCCAATGAACTGGGAGTCATCGGAGAACTCAGGCCGGGCGGAACTCTGGCCAGCGTTGAACAGGATCTGACGATTTTCGAAAGCGTTCTGGAAAGACTGATTCCACAGGAAAAAAACTGGGCCTCGCATGCAGTTCCACTGATGCGGCAAACGGCGTCGGATGCGCGGCTTCCCGTCCTATTACTGCTTGGCGCCGTAAGTGTTGTGCTGCTGATCGCCTGCGCCAATGTGGCAGGACTCACGCTGAATCGCTCATTGGGACGCCGGCGTGAGCTCACCCTGCGGGGAGCGCTGGGTGCTGCCCGCAGCCGCATCATTCAGCAACTGATGACTGAGAGCTTGATACTGGCATTAATTGGTGGTGGGCTGGGCATCCTGCTGGCCGAGGTGTGTCTCCTGATGGTGAAGAACTTTGCTTCTGGCGCGATTCCCCATCTGAATGAGACTGGGCTCGACCTGCGCGTTATCACATTTGCGGTTGGCGTTACGTTCGCCAGTGGGCTGTTCTTCGGGTTGGCGCCTGCCATGGGAGCCACGCGAATGAACATGGTCGAAGCACTGAAATCGGGCGGACAGCGGTCAGGAGGCAGCGCCAGCGCGCCGAAGATGCGCAATGCTTTGATCATCGTTCAGGTTGCAATGGCAATGGTGCTGGTGATCGCCGCCGGACTGCTAGTACGCACGTTCAATTCCATGCTACGCGCCGACGCCGGGTTTGACGCCACGCGCGTTGTCACGTTCGAACTGCCCTTGCCGGCTCCGAAATACCAAGATACCGCGCGCATGGCCGACCTCTATCGCCAGGTGCTCTTGCGCCTTCAATCCATTCCGTCAGTACAAGGCACAGGATTTGCATCGGTTGTTCCCATGGGCGGTGCTCCGGACGGAACAGTCATCCGCATGCCGGAACATCCACCCGTGAATAGCGCGGAGCAACCGTATGCGAACTACTCGTTCGTTTCGCCTGGGTACTTTGCCGCCATCGGCGCGCCTTTGCTGCGCGGGCGAGACATCAACTCCACGGATAGCCTGAATACTGTCCCGGTAACCATTATCAACGCAGCGCTGGCGAGGAAATTCTTTCCAGGCGAAGATCCGATCGGCAAGCAGGTGGGGGTTGCGATGACCAAATTTCCTGCAAGAACGATCGTTGGTGTGGTTGCGGATACCAAACAGGCATCCCTGCGCGAACAGCCCGATCCAGAGATGTTTGTACCAGCAACGCAGAACGAGATCAAGGTGTGGCCATCGATGCAGACCATGCAGTTCGCAGTGCGCACGAAAATCGATGACGCATACATCGCTGTAAGCGTGCGTCAGGCTGTCCATGCCGTCGACCCCGATCTGCCGGTGGCAAAGTTCTCTACGCTCTCCACACTGGTTGACACATCCATGACAGCCGACCGGTTTTCATTAATACTCGTTGGCGTATTGGGCATGCTGGCGCTGATTTTGACCTCAGTCGGCATGTACGGTGTGATTTCATACTCGGTCCTGCAGCGCATGCCGGAGATCGGTCTGCGCATGGCGCTTGGCGCCAAGAGAAGCCAGATCTTCGCCATGGTTCTTTACAACGGAGGCCGTTTAGCCATCGCCGGAGTCACAATTGGTCTGATTGGGGCTCTCGCCGCAACACGGCTTATGGCACGTTTTCTCTATGGAGTACAACCAACCGACCCGTTCACGTTTGCGGCGGTGTCCTTTCTGCTGATCCTGGTGGCACTTCTGGCTTGTTACCTCCCAGCCCGGAGAGCCATGAAACTCGATCCCATGATCGTACTGCGTTACGAGTAGCCCCTCACAGCAGCTCCCAACCCCTTCCTGAGTTCTTGTTAGAATCTCGCAGAATCTTCAAATCACTCGTCGATTCAAGATTAGTAACGAGATGCCGGCTAATGTTCATCTATCTGCAATTGCAGAATTCCCGCCTCAGCAGAAATTATCTTTTCTGTGCGTAGAATCGAAACCGTATGAACTAGGGGAAGGACAGCAATCATGAGCAAAATGCACAACCCGGCCAGCCCTGGTGAACTGCTACGGGAATTCCTTGGCCACAGAACTGCGACCGAGCTTGCTGGTCACATTGGCGTAACCCACGCCACCTTCTCGCGCATTCTCAACGGATTCACCGCAGTCACGGTGGACCTCAGTAGTATGCGCCTTGGCGAGGCACTGGGGCTTTCTCTGGATTTCTTCTCTAAAGCGCAGCTTCAGTACGACCTGTGTATCGAATCACAGAAAGAGCGGCCAAAGATCAGGCCTTTGGCCGCATAGAGATAGCACCGGGGCAGCAAGCAAACCTGCAAGTAACTACTTCTTCAGCCCCAGCGCCTCGACAACCTTCTCATCTACTCTTGCGGGCTGGCCGTCTTCTTTGTCGACTACACCGAAGTCGCCGCGATAATCCCACATCGTCCAGCCTATGCCATCGGCCTCAAGCGCGGTGCGGACATCGCGCAGCCAGTTCATGCGCGAGCTTGCATCGGCAACTCGCTTGTACGAGCCGAACTCGTTGCAGATCAGCGGCACATGATTGGCCTCTCCCCAGGCCGTGGCCTCGTCGATCAGCAGCTTGATGCGATGCCCATCCCAGTGGTCGAGCCAGTAGTTTTCCAGCCGGAAGCGATCGGCGGGGTCGGGAATCTCCTTAAGCAGCTCGGCCATTGAAGCCTCGGTCGCGGGATAGGGGATGTTGTGCTCGTAGGTCCACCACGGCACGCCCCAGCCTGCTCCCTGATGCGTAAATTCGTGGGGATCGTAAAAGTGGAAGTTGTAGATCACGTTGCCATCGCTCAAGGGGTGCTGGGTAAGCAGATCCTGAATGTCGGAGTAATTAGGCCCTGTGGCGATGATGGTGTTCTGTGGCGCGGCCTCGCGGATGGCCGCCGCGGCCCGAGCCTGAATGCCGGCCCAGCGATAGGAATCGTTGACCTCCGGCTCGTTCATCACCTCGAACAAAATCATGTCGGGATTGCGCGAGGCGTAATGCGCGGCCAGCCTGCGCCAGAGCGCGACAAAGCGGTCCACTCCGTCATTGGCGGTGCGCACTTGTGTCTTGTAGGCGCTTTCAGGGTGGATGTCGATCTGCACGGCCAGGCCGTTGGCCAGCATGGTATCCACAGCGCGGTCGAGGCGGGCGAGAAAATCGGCATTCATGCCCTCTGCGCCATGCGGCCACTGCTCCAACGGTACCGGATCGATACTCAACCTCGCGTTATCAAAACCCAGCTTAGCCATCAGCGCGATGTCGGCGGCGTCAATCTGCTTATCGAGATGAGCCGCAGTGTAATTGTTGGCCGATTGGGCAAACCAGATCGAAGCATTGATCCCGTGCCGGAGATGCCGGGCGCGTGCAAAAGCGGTCTTGGAGGCTGCGGAATCCTGGCCGAAACCGGGGAGCGTAATCAGAAAAAGTAAAGCAACGAAGAGAAAGAAAGTGCGCATGGGTGGCGACTCCAGGGTCAATTCACCGGATAACGATACCACCGTAGACACGGAGCAGGAAACCAATAATTTCAGGCAGGTAAAAGGCGACCGTCGATTACCGAGAGCCGCCTCTGTTTTTTCGTGAATAAATCGACTATTGGCCGGCGGTCAAATTTGAACCCGCGTCTACTGCAGCAATCTGCTCGTAGGTAGTGCGCAGGTACTTATGCGGATTCACCGGAACATTGTGGACACGGACCTCATAGTGAAGGTGGGGTCCGGTGGCGCGGCCAGATTGGCCCACATAGCCGATTATTTGGCCGCGAATCACGTGCTGGCCGGGAACCACGGCAATCGAGGAAAGATGCCCGTATACGGTCATCACATCGTGCCCGTGCGCCAAAACCACCTGGAGGCCATATCCGGCGCCCATCGAGCTGCCGGTCACTTCTCCATCGCCAGCGGCCCGCACCGGCGCACCATATGGACCCTCAATATCAACACCAGAATGGAATTTTCCTTCGCCGTTGAAGGGATCTTCGCGCTCGCCGAAGCTCGAGCCTACCCGGCCTTCCAGAGGCCAGAGCGAGGGCGCATCGGCCAGTTCGGTCCAGTCGCCATCGAACGACGGAGAAAGCCCGCCTTCAAGGGCACGCGAGACCCGGCCTGAAAGCGCCTGGGCGCGCAGGGTGTAAAACTGATCGATTGAGAGCTTGACCTGCTGCTGGCTGGGGTCGTCTGTAACTGCGAGCGAGGCGGGTGTAGGAGCGGCAGCTGCACTGGAGGCCTCGGATTTTCCGGCAGCCAACTTGTTCTGGCGCAATCCGTAGAGCGCGGTCACCTCGCTGGCCAGCGCGCCCAGCGACGCCACCTGCACATCGCGGTCATGCGCAATCTGCGCCATTTGCTTGTAATTCTTGCGCAGCGTCTCCCGCTCTTCACGGACTTGGTTAAAGCTTTCCGTTTTGAGCAGCATCCGGGTGTACGAGCCGGCGAGGCCGACGATGGTGAATGCTCCCACCACTGCCGCCACAACAAACCCATACGCATAGTGAAGCGGCAGCGGGATTTTGCGGACCCGGCCATCTTCATCGCGAGCTACAAATAAGATGTAATAGCGCTTGCGCAGCATTTTTTACCTCTCATCTCTGCTGTTAGCAGAGTCGCAATTCGCTGCTAAATCGACAGACGTAAATCAGATTCGAACCATGCAAACCTGGGAGCCTTGCGGCGAAACAACTACATACCCGGAGGGGGTTTCACCCCGAGAACGCCTGCTTAGGCTACCAAACCGGACACCGGCGGGTCAATAAAATAAGCCTAAGAATTCTTGCTGTCCTGGAGCCGGAATTTGCACTGGAACCGCAACAAAATCAATCCGAAACGGGAAAACCCGGCCAGCTTGCCCTATCCTTCTCGGTAGGCACAAATGACTCGTAACGTGACCCGATTAGCGAATCCCGATTCCCAAAGTCCTAGTATCGGCGGAGAGCTTGCGTTGCTGCGCCAGATTCGCCGTCGGGCCACTGCGAACTCCTCGACAGGCGTTCGCCTGGGCATTGGTGACGATTGCGCCCTGCTCAGAGTGGCAGCGGACGAGGAGCTGGCGGTAACGACGGATTTGTCCATCGCCGGCCGCCACTTCCGCCTCGACTGGCATCCGCCGCAGGCCGTGGGCCACCGGGCGCTGGCGCGAGGCTTGAGCGATCTGGCGGCGATGGGCGCACGGCCGGTAGCGGCGTTTCTCTCGCTCGCCCTGCCGAAAGAACTGATAAAAGGGAAAGGCCGGGAGCGGCCCTGGGTCGATGGATTTCTGGAGGGATTGCTGAAGCTGGCCGCAGCCCATAAAACTCCGCTGGCTGGCGGCGATCTGGCCGAGTCGCCGGTCGCTGTGGCGGATATTGTTCTCGTGGGCGCGGTCCGGCGGGGAAAGGCTCTGCTCCGCTCCGGCGCGCGGGTTGGGGATTTGCTGTATGTCACTGGCGCGTTGGGAGGGTCGGCGAATGGATTGATGCTGCTAGAGAAGCAGGCCGCAGCGCGTCCCGGCAGCAACCCGCCGCGTATTCCCCGAAAACTGCAAGCTGAGTTGGCATCGCACCTCCATCCGCAGCCTCGCATTCAGCAGGGATTGGCGCTGGTCCGCCGCAGGTTGGCAACCGCCGCTCTCGACCTCAGCGACGGACTCTCAACCGATCTGGCTCATCTCTGTGAAGAGTCCAGCGTTGCTGCAGAAGTGGATGCGGAGGCGCTGCCGATAAGTCCCGGCGCAACTCTGGCCCAGGCCCTGAACGGCGGCGAAGATTACGAGCTGCTGTTTACCGCCTCCGTATCAACCCGCATTCCCCGCGTTCTTGCCGGAGTTCGCATCACCAAAATCGGGCGGATTGTGAAAGCCCGCGCAGGCAAACCCCTCATTCATCTGCTGACTGAAGAGGGCGCGCAGCCGCTTGAAGCGCGAGGATGGGAGCATTTTTCGTAAGTTGTCAGTAAATCATGTAGAAGTCGAGAATGTTGTCGGAAGAGCTTCCAATCGACTCAGCCAATCGTTGAAGTGGGGACATTCCTGCCGGATCGTGGGGATGCCAATTTTCCTCGCTGCATCCACGCCAAGCAAGACCTTCTCATAGTGAGGGAATAGACGCACGATCCTCTTGGATGGGGCAGTTTCGACAGAGTCGTTAATCTCTTCAGGATTTTCAAACCCATTGCGAATAGCCAGGAATGCGCCGGCGAGATCGCTTCTTCCAACCGTATGAGCGAATCGATTCGGATCACTGAACAGGATAGCTTCAAACTCATGCATCATAACCAGCGGTACAAATCGTCTAGTGTCAAAGCTTGCTCCCATTTCCTCGGCAATATCAGTGTGCAAAGCATCTTCAACATAGGTAGCTTTCGCCGATGCGGAGTTTTTGTTCGGTGCATCCGCACGGCCTGGCCAGTCGCGTGGCAACCCGTAGTAGTCCACGATGGTTGTGGCGATTGCGCCCGGATCTTGCTTTAGGTGTCGCAGAATATCGCGTTTGGCAGCTTGCCATGGACGGATGCCGCCACGCTGCTGGCGAGGGTTGCCTAACCGTCTCGCACCTACCGAAATGTATCCAGACGGTATCAGATGCTCGGCGAGAACCAGATTGACGAAGGTCTCTTCGGTCTGTCCTTCGACATGGACGAGCATCCGGGTCATCGCTATTCTTTCCCCGGCACGCCAGAGAGTTCACCCTTTTCCCAAAGCTGGCCGAGGCTGTACTCCTTCAACCACTCGGCCAACGGCTCCGGCTGCAAGCGCTGAATCGTGGTTGCGCCCTCGACCCGATCAGCCACCAAAATGTCCTCAGGATCGAAGTAGTCCAGTAGTAACGACGACTGAGTTGCGACGATAACTTGGGTATCCTTAGACGCTTGCTTGATGAGCGAGGCAAGCAGGGCGATTGCATATGGATGCAAGCCAAGTTCCGGCTCATCGATGAGAATGACAGATGGACGGGATTCGAGAGGCTGAAGAAATACCGTTGCTGACGCAATAAACCGCAGAGTGCCATCCGAAAATGACGAGACATCAAAATAATCATCTGTGCCGACATGCCGCCACTCTAACCTGATCTTATCCGGATTAAGTTTCAGTGGTTCTAGCTGGAAGTCTTCAAAAAACGGCGCCGCCAGTCGCACAGTATTGCGAATTTGTTCGTACGAATCTCTATACCTCTGACTTAAAAGATAGAGAAATGCCGCCAGATTTCCTCCGAGACGAGAGAGTTCCCGGTTATTGTGTAAGTCATTCGTTAATCTGAGCGGTGAGTTTTCCCCTGTATCATTAAATCGGTAACGATTAAGTGTCGAAGTGCCTCCGGCAAGCCAAACGGCAGAAACGGTCCCAACCAAAGTATCTTTCACCGTAGGGGCGTATGTGGCAAAGGTGTCTCCTCCATTCGGGGACTTGAGGCTTACCGACAACCTTTGCGTCCTTTTTGAACCAAAATACAGTAGCTTGTCTGCACCGCCGTAGTAGGCGACATAAGAGTCCAACTGACCGGCATGTGCTACGCCAAGAAAGATAAACGCTTCCAAAAAGTTAGACTTCCCCGACCCATTGGCTCCAATCAGCAAGTTGATTGGCCGCAGGGGCAAATCCTTGATCGAGCGGATGCTCTTGAAGCCTTCTATCGTGATGGATTGGATCATATCGGAGGCCATAGCGTTCCTAAAATCTGTGCTTTCAGCGGGTAGGCTGGGATTATGACATCTCCGCCGATGATACCGCAGATGGTTTGCGCCGCGCATTGCCCAGAGCGGCACACCGCACAAGCAAACCTCATTTTAGCGCCGAATTCGGCCTGTCCGCTGTGGTACATTTTGGCTAGTATGTTGAAGCGTATCCCTATATTTCTCTTGCTGCTGGCGTTTATCGCGCCGGATGCGCTGGCTTTTGCGCAGAACAGCAAATCGAGCACATCGAAGAAGAGTTCCAGTACTGCGTCCGACGACTCGGGCGTTTTTCCGCCGGAGAGCACACCGGCGGCGCAGCCGGCCGCCAGCTCCCCTGCGGCGGGTGAGCCTACCCCGCATATCACCACTGTGACCGCTCCGCCGCAACTGAATGATCCCTGGCCACTGCACTCCAAGATTCTCTGGGCCGCGCTACTGGCGCTGACCTTCATCAGCTATGCCGGGCTGTATTTTTTCTTCGAAATGCTGAAGCGCATGGGCATGCAGACCGGCTACATTGAAGAGGCCGCCAAGGCGGCGCTCGAAGGCTCCAAGGCCGCGCAGGACTGCGCAAAAGCAGCGCAGGATTGCGCGAATGCGGCGCTGATGCAGACCCAATCCTTTATCCAAGCCGAGCGCCCTTGGATTCTGATCACCGTTGAGCCGTCGATGAAAGTGGAAAACGGCTTCATGGTTACGGCTACGAATCGCGGACGCAGCCCGGCTAAAATCAGCCTCGCCGCAGACCGCATCGTGGTCGCAGTCGATGAGACTCAACTGCCCGCGGCCCCCGAATACGCCAAGGAAGAGTCGCCGAACAGCCTGCCGCTGCCGATGATTTTGCTTCCCGGAGAATCCGCCGGCGTGCGCTCCTTCAGCCGCGAAGATGTGAAATGGGTGGCCAAGACGCCCGAGAGCATGCGCCGCGTCGAGTTCTGGCAGGAGAAGATTTTCCTGTATGGAAAAATCGTCTATCGCGACCTGATCTCGGCCGAGGGTCAGGGTACTCACGAGACCGACTGGTGCTGTTGGTATATCCACGGCGAAAAGAAAAGCGGCATGATCATCGCTGGCCCGCCGGATTACAACCGGCACAGCTAAAAAATCCGCAATCGAACTAGAAACTGAAAGGCCACCGCTCCCGGGATGGAACGGCGGCCTTTTCCTTTTGAACCGAGGAAAAACTTACTTCTTCAGTTCAGCCAGCGCTGCCAGCACCTCTTCGGAGTGGTGCGAGGGGTCAACCTTGGTCCAAACCTTGACGATCTTGCCCGAGGGATCGATCAGGAAGGTATTGCGGTTGGCGATGGTCCAGGTGGCAAAGTGGCCCAGTGAGCCGTATGCGTCCACCACCTTGTGCTCGGGATCTGCCAGCAGGCGGAAGGTCAGCCCCTCCTTGGTGCAAAACTGCTTGTGGCTGTCTGGAGTATCGACGCTGACGCCTAGAATCACTGCATTGTCCGCGTCGAATTTGGACTGATCGCGCTGGAAGTTGTGCGCTTCGATGGTGCAGCCGGTGGTCATGTCCTTGGGATAGAAGTAGAGCACGACCCACTTGCCGTGAAAGCTATCAAGAGAAATCTGCGAACCGTCTTGCGAAGGAAGTGTAAAGGTGGGAGCAACCTGCCCAACTGTAGGCAGGGTTTGATCGGCCGCATGGACCGTAAACAGCGCAACCGTTGCTACAGCAACAACGGCGATGAAGGAGATGAGAAGAATCTTTTTCACGGGGAAGCCTCCAGGGGTTTGACGGGGAATGGAGCAGGAGAGATGCAGACAATCTCGCCCGGTGTGCGTTAATCGCGCGTTGCAGCCACGATGGCAATACCCGCTTTGGCGGCGCGGTTGAGCAGCGCTTCGCGGTCAAAGAGCAGGGTACGCCCAGCCTCGACAGAAAGGCAACTGGCTCCGGCCTCGATCATTGTTTCAATTGTGCGAATGCCAATCACCGGCACGTCGAAGCGCATGTCTTGATTGGGTTTGGCGACTTTGACAACAGTCAGCTTGCGTTCGAGCGTTGTTTCTGCGGCGGCATCGGAATAGTCCGCGTCGTCATTCAAGGATCGCATGAGCCGCCCGGCCCGCTCAATCGCCGCGTCGGTGCCTTCCATCGCCTCGACGGCCACGCAGGCCTGCGCGGCGACGACGACTGTCTGACCAATGTCGAAGCCGGCGACGGCCCGGGCCACGCCCCGCCCGTATTCGATATTTTTTCGCTCTTCCTCGTCCGGTGCGCGGGCTGTCAGCACACCTTCGGCAGCCAGCAGCGGCTCCAGAAACGCCGTCGAGCTGATCAGCTCAATACCTTCATCGCCGAGGACCTTGGCCACCGCGCCCAGCAGCATGTCCGTATTCCGTGTGCGCAGGTTAAGCAGCAGCTTGGCGAGGCGCCAATCAGGCCGGATGCTCGAGAAGATTTGCTTGTGCTTCACCTGTCCGGCCATTACAGCTTTCGAGACCCCTTCCTTGTGGAAGGTCTCAATAAGCCGCGACAGCTCGCCGAGCGAGAGCCAGTGGACGGTGATGCCGGTGTCGGCAGCAGCGCGCTCGTCAATCTCCGCGTCGGTCTCTTCGCGGATCGCGGCGACAACAACCGCCAGCCCCTGCGCCCGCGCCGCGTCCAGCAGCAAAAACGGAAAGCGGCCGTTGCCGGCAATGAGGCCGAGTTTCATAACGAACCTCGTGTTGCAAAGACCCCGCGGCAAAAACAGAGCACCAGCATGGATTTATCGGAATTCATCAGGAGACCTCCGGCGGGAGCAGGTGCAAAGGGTCGGAGAGTCCAATGTCCACCCAGCCACTACTCCAGATAAACTCTGCTGAACGATTGATATATCCAATGCTCTTTTGAGTTTCAACCAGGCTATGCCCGTAGTAAAACCTATTTGCCGAAAAGAAACGTGGCGAAATTGAAAATTCTCCGTTTGAATTGATGAATCCCACATCGCACATGACCTCATTCGGCTTTGGGACGGCATCTTTTTCTAACTCGGCCCTAACTTTGGCGAGTCCTCCCAAGAACTGATCCGCTGAGAGGAAAACTGGGTCAATGATCAAATCACCCTGTTGATTCACGTACCCCTTTCGCTTATTGATCTCGACGACTGCCAATCCTTCCGAGAACTCATAGGCCATATCGAATCGAGGCGAAACGACAAACTCGGCATCCCTATTAATGTGACCCCATCCACCATCTTTCGAAACACGCGCCAAGCCTTGACGGAAAGAACCTGCCATCCCTCTCTTGCAAATAAACTGAGGCGGAATTGCCATCGATCCATTGGAGCCAATATATCCCCATTCATTTCCTAATTTCACCGAAGCGAGTCCTTCAGAGAAAGCTCGTGCCTCATCGAAGAGAGGTGGAATGACTTCGGTCCCAGATTTATCTATAAACCCATAGAGATTCCCTTTTCTTACGCAAGCCAGCCCATCGCCAAAGTGACTTACACTGCCATATATTGCAGGAACAATGACGTTCCCTTCCATGTCGATGACCCCACGGCGACCTCCAGACGAAAACTCCGACAAACCTTCGGTGAACTGTAGAGCCTGAGCGGAACAGGGCGATATAACCAGATCCCCTTGTTCATCAATTGCGCCCCAAAGATCTCCTACGCGTACGGAAGCGCGCCTGCATCGAAAAGGATGCGCGTGGTCATAAATTGGCGGGACAACAACCTCGCCTCGTTCATCAATATATCCAGACTTATAGCGCTTTCTGCTACGCCCCTCGCGCACAAATATGGGGAACAATCGTCTGTCAGACTGGGATTTCTCCATATCGTCTTTACTTGATTACCCCGCGCTCACTCCGTTCCAGAAAATCAGCCAGCACCGCCGCGTCTTCGCCTTCCAGCGCCTTGATCTTTTCTAGAGCCTGCGAGGTATTCAGCTTGGCCGCCAGCAGCAGCCGGAAAGCCTTTTGCAGCGTCTTCAGGCGCTCGGGCGAAAAGCCGCGCCGCGCGAGGCCGACTTTGTTGATCCCGAAGGCTTTGTTCTCGCGGCGCGATGAGGTCAGCGAATACGGCAGCACGTCTTGCGTCACAATCGTTCCGCCGCCGATGTAGGCGTATTTGCCCACAATGCAGAACTGATGCACTGGGCTGAATGCGCCCACGGTGGCGTAATCCTCAATGATGACGTGCCCTGCGAGCGTGGCCGCGTTAGCGAGAATGCAATGGCTGCCCACCTGGCTGTCGTGGCCGATATGCGCCGAGGCCATGATCAGGCAATTTGACCCGACGCGGGTGACGCCGCCACCTTTGGTGGTACCGCGGCTGATGGTGACATTCTCGCGGATAGTATTGTCGTCGCCGAGAACCGTCTCGGTCGCTTCGCCAGCGTACTTCAGATCCTGCGGCGAGATGCCCACGGCGCAGAAGGGATGAAAGGTATTGCGCGCGCCGATGCGCGTACGCCCATCGAGCACGACATGCGAGATGAGCACACAGCCCTCGCCCAACACCACCTCAGGACCAATCGTCGAAAACGGGCCAACCGAGCAGGAGTCCGGTACGACTGCTCCAGGGGCGATGACTGCGCTGGGATGAATACTCATTCAGTCCCCGCAGGCTCTGTTTCTGAGGCCGCCGTCTGCACGACCTTGGGGACAATCTGGCAGGTGAGCGTGGCCTGGCAGGCCAGCTTGCCTTCGACAAAGGCTTTGCTCTCCATACGCCCCACGCGCGTCTTGAAGGCCAGCACGTCCACCTCAATGCGCAACTGGTCGCCGGGGGTTACCGGGCGGCGGAATTTGGCGCGCTCAATGCCGGTAAAGACAGCCAGCTTGGTTTCGCGGTCGGGCAGGCCGTGCATCATGATGATAGCGCCGGCCTGGGCCATTGCCTCGATCACTAGAACCCCTGGCATGATGGGATGGCCTGGAAAATGGCCCTGAAAAAACGGCTCGTTAATGGTGACGTTCTTGATCGCCACTAACCGCTTGGCAGGTTCGAACTCGACGACGCGGTCGATCAGCAGGAAAGGATAACGATGGGGCAGAAATCCCATGATCTCCTGGATGTCAAAGGTCATTCACTTGCTCCGGAAAGCGGTTGGTGCGATGGACGCTCGACCAAATTATAAAACCCGCAGCCTCTTTTCGTTCTGATCAACACCAGCTTAGCTCGGAGAGCGATTTCCAGCGTAGAAAGCCGCACTCCCGCTGCCAGGAATGTATCGTTCAATCAGTATGAATCGAAGGGCAGCAGAAGCGGAGATTCCTGAGGAGCTGATCCGGCTCGCGAGCCAACCGCGGGTCTGTGTGCGCCGTGCCGGTGTGCCGCGCAAAGGTGCTCGGTGTGTTGTTTACTGGATGCAGCGAGCCGTGCGCGTCGTCGATAATCCTGCGTTAGACGTGGCGATAGAAGCCGCCAATCTCCTCGGCCTGCCGGTTGTGATCTACTTCGGCGTGATCCCAAATTACCCCAACGCCAATTTACGGCACTATCACTTTTTGGCGCAGGGGTTGATCGATGTCGAAGCCGACGCAGCCGAGCGAGGCATTGGTTTTGTGTTGCGCCGGCATCCCGACAACTCGCTGGGGGCCTTTCTCGATGAAGTCGAGGCCGCTCTGCTCGTCGGCGATGAAAATCCCTGCCGCGAGCCGGAGCGTTGGCGTAAAACGCTGGCTGCGCGGCTGCGCTTGCCTTACTGGACCGTAGATGCCGATGTGGTGGTTCCATCCAAACTCTTTCACCGCAGCTATGTGCTTCTCCATCACTTCCGTCCGCATCTCAAGGCGCAGTTGCCGCAGTTCCTGGTTGCGCCGAAGAAGATCGAACCGCTGCATCCCTGGCAGCCCTGGAAAGAGATCCCGTCGTATCCAACAAGCAATGACATCACCGCTGGGTTCACAAAGCTCGACCGTACTGTTGGTCCCGTAGCCAGCTTCACAGGCGGCTCGCACGCGGCTCTGATGCGGTTGCGTGATTTCGTCAGCAACGATATTGCGAATTATGAGGAGAAGCGTAATCATCCTGAAAGCGCAGGCACCAGCCGCCTCTCGCCCTACCTGCACTTTGGCAACATCAGTCCGCTGACCATTGCGCTGGCTGTCGAAGACGCCGTCGCACAAGGTGAAGCCTCGGTGAGCGCCCGCGACCGCTTTCTCGACCAACTGATCGGATGGCGGGAACTCTCCGTGCTCTTCGTCCGCCACACACCCAACTACGACACCTGGGAGTGCGCCGCGCCGTGGGCAAGGAAGACGCTGCTCGAACATGCTGCCGACCCGCGACCGCATTGCTATACCTTCGATCAGCTAGAGCGGGCCGCGACCTCCGACGAACTTTGGAATGCCGCGCAGAGACAAATGGTCGCGACTGGCTGGATGCACAACTATATGCGGATGTACTGGGCCAAGAAGATTCTGGAATGGGCGCCGGACCCCGCCACGGCTTTTGATTGGGCGGTGATTTTGAACGACCGTTACGAGCTGGATGGCCGCGACCCCAATGGCTACGCGGGCATCGCCTGGGCGATTGTCGGCAAGCATGACCGCCCCTGGTTCAACCGCCCGGTCTTTGGCCTCATTCGCACAATGACTGGCGCTTCAACTGCCAAAAAATTCGACGCCGGAACCTATATTCGGCAGAATCCCGCCCGACCGCAGGTGATTATTTCTTGATGCGCTTGTCGGCGTCGTCGATGCTCCAGAAATCCGGCGCAAGCTCCAGGTTATAGCTGCCCTTGATCAGGAATTTCTGGCTGACCATGTCGTCATTTTTGAAGCGCGTGACGGTAAAGGCCGTTGGCAGTCCGTCAACTACGTGGTAATCGTCGTACTCCTCGGCGTCGAGATTTTTGTCTTTATAGACCGGATCGCGCCACTCAAAGCTGCGGCGCAGCGGCAGGTGGGTCTGTGCGTCCATCAGAATCGTCACCGCTTCATTTTCCGCCGAGATCAACGACACCTGCTCGGCCAGATGCCGTTCGGCCAAGTGCTGGCCTTCGTAGATCAGAATCGTGCGCGGGTCTTTGAGCCAGACTTTGACGGCAGTTTCAATCGAGTGGTCGCGGCGGCGCAGGTAATCGTCCACAATATCCTGCGGCAGAGGAGCCTTGCCCTTATATGTAACTTCCCATCCAGTGCGTCCGATGTAGAACTGCACCACATCGCGGTGCTTGGTGAATTCGACGCGGTCGTGGTCAGGCCAGGAGTGGTATTCCCAATAATCCGTCTCTGAGCCGCTGGGTTTGCCATGATAAAAGCTGGCTGTCCGTCCCTGCCGCAACTGATTCTTCATGTTCAGCCAGGCATCGCCGCCCATCGCCTTCACCATCGCGTCCAGCGCCGCGCGGGCCTGCTGCGCGTTCTTGTCGCCCGCGTCGCTGCCCGTGCTCTGCGCCCGCAGAGGCGCCGTTAGCAGCATCGCTCCAACCAGACTCACCGCCAGCGCTGCCGGCAAAAACCTGCGCATACAAAGCTCTCCTCTTATCCCACCAGCACTGCGCCGCCATTTACGTTCAATATTTCGCCGCTGATGAATCCGGCCAGCGGAGTGCACAGAAACAGCACCGGCCCGGCGATCTCCCTTGCACTTGCCGCCCGGCCTACAGGAATGCCCGCGGTAATCTTCGATCCCAGTTGTGGATCGTCCAGCGCCGCGGCCGACATTTCCGTCGCCACCCAACCCGGCGCCACGCAGTTTACGCGTATCCCCTTGGGCGCCAGCTCACTCGAAAGGCTCTTTGTCAGACTGATGAGCGCGCCTTTGGTCACCGCATAGTCCGCGTGATTCGCCTCGCCGCGCTGTCCGGCCGTCGAGCTGATCAGCACAATATGCCCGTCTACTTGAGCGAGTCCCGCCGCCTGATGCTCCATTTGCGCCACTGCCGCCTGCACCAGTCCGAAGACGGAGTCCAGGTTGACGCCGAGCGTCCTGCGCCATTGCGCCTCTTCCATGCGCGCAATCGGCACATCCAGGGAGGGCCAAATGCCGTGGTTGGCTACCAGCACGTCCAGGCGGCCAAAGGCGCGCACCGCCGCAGCCACTAGCGCCCGCCCATCCGCCGGAGTGCTCAACTCCTGCTCAATGGCCACACAGCGCCCTGGGCCGCCGCACTCCGCGGCCAGCGCCTCGGCCTGTTCACGGGCCTGGCGATAGCTGAAGGCCACCTGCGCTCCCGCCTCGGTAAACAGCCGTACGGTTTCCGCGCCGACACCGCGCGAGCCGCCCGTGACCAGGGCGGTTTTGCCTTCCAATTCCAATGAAACACCAGCCATACGGCTGACGCTATCGTAGATAGCTGGCCAAGCGCAAGCGCAGATCAAGAAAGGGGCTGCTGCGAACCGCGTCCTGAAACTCCTTGTCCAGATCCGGTTGCGGAAGCGGATCGGTGGCGGGCTGCGGAATAAGCTCCTCTTTCGGCTCGTTTGCGCGCTGGGCCGCGGCCGCGGCGGCATGTGCGCCGCGCACAGCCTTCTTGCCCTTCACAAATACCGCAAAAACTCCCGGCGTATTCTCTACCGTGGCAATGCCACAGCGATTGGCCGCGCTCAGTCCATCCCGGCGCATCAGCTCTACGCTGAAGTTGCGGGTCTCGGACTGGCAAAGCGGAGCTTTCTCGACGCGCACTGCGAGAAACGGCAGATTCTGCAGTTGATTCGAGAGCTGCACGTCGCCCCGCTCGTCTGTCAGCAACTCCTCCAGCCAGATCCGGCGGTCAATGTCGTTTTGATCGTACCCGCCCACCAACTGCACATGGACATGAACCAGCGGCTGGCCGCTCACACCATCCAGAATATGGATAGTGATCGGTTCGGTGTGGACTACCGGGAAGGTTTCGTCGGCGCGAGCCGCAAAGGCGGCGAAAAGAGCAATGGCAAAGGCGAAGCCCCGAAGAGCAAGAGCCAGGGTACGGATCATGAACATTTCCTCACTCTGAACTATCGGCTTTGCCGTTTCTAACGAGAGTTCTCTAATGCCGAAAGTCTTTCTGCGGCGTAGCCGGACAGCCCGGAATCCCTCGCTGCTACAATCGAATGGGCGGAAAACGCCGATCTAGCGCTACTTTTGAGTGAACGCGAATTTCTCATGACCCTCCGCCTCTTCAATACCCTGACGGGACAACTGGACGAGCTCGTCCCCGGCGACGGCCACCAACTGCGCATGTATGCCTGCGGCCCTACGGTCTACGATTACGGCCACATTGGCAACTTTCGTACCTTCCTGCAGGTTGACATCCTGCGCCGCTTCCTCAAGCTGACCGGTATCGCGGTTCGCCACGTCATGAACATCACCGACGTGGACGACAAGATCATCCGCAACGCGGCGTTGGCCGGCATTCCCATCAGCGAGTACACCCCGCAGTTTGAGCTGGCATTCTTCGAAGATTTGGAATCCCTCAGAGTCGAGCGTCCGGAGGTGATTGCTCGCGCCACTGAGCATATTCCCAAGATGGTGGAACTGGTGGAGCGGCTAGCGCAGGCCGGCGCGGCCTACCGCAGCGAGGACGGCTCGTGGTATTTCAGGCTGGCTTCTTTTCCAGAATACGGCAAGCTGAGCAAGAAGGATCTCTCGGGCATTGAAGACGGCGCGCGCGTCGACGTCGACGAATACGAGAAGGATTCGGCCCGCGACTTTGCACTTTGGAAGGCGACCAAGCCCGGCGAAACCGGATGGGAGACGGCAATTGGCGCGGGCCGTCCCGGCTGGCACCTGGAGTGCTCGGCGATGGCGATGGAGTACCTGGGCGAGAGTTTCGATTTGCACGCCGGCGGCGAAGACCTGATGTTTCCGCACCATGAAAACGAGATTGCGCAGAGCGAGAGCGTGACCCACAAAACGCTGGCCCGCCATTGGATGCATGTGCGTTTTCTGCTCGTTGACGGGCGCAAGATGTCCAAGAGCGAGGGGAATTTTTATACACTGCGCGATCTGCTGTTGAAGGGTTACAAAGCGTCTGCGATTCGCCTTGCGCTGGTCTCGGTACCCTACCGGCATCAGTTGAATTTCACCTTCGATGGATTGATTGAAGCGACCAATGCCATCGAGCGGCTGCGAACCTTTCATCAGCGGCTGGTAAGCGTGACGCTCGCTCCGGGGACAAATCCGGCGCTGGCAGCAGCGGCGGAGAAAGCGCAGGCCGATTACATGGCTGCGCTATCCAATGATCTGAACACTGCGGAAGCTCGCGCGCCAATCTTTGATCTCATCCGCACAGCCAACACCGCCATCGACCAGGGACAGCTTTTTGCAGGCGACCGGGATGCGATTCTCGCTGTCCTCACCAGCTTCGACGCGGTCTTTGACGTAATTTCCGACCACGACGCCGAGCCAACGAAACAAGCTTTGGCCTGGGCCAAGAAGGCCGGCAGACTAAACGAAGTGGCCCCTGAATTGCTGGCCCGCCAAGGGTTGACCGATGAAGCGATCGACGCCCTGGTGGCCGAGCGCACGCAGGCCAAGAAGCAGCGCAACTTCGCCCGCGCCGACCAGATCCGTAATGAGCTGGCGGAAAAGGGCATTGTGATTGAAGATTCAAAGGATGGCGTACGCTGGAAGCGGAAATAACGGAGTTACCAGTGGAATTCGAGATCGATTTCGAGTAGGAAGACAACGGTCGTTGGATCGCGGAAGTAGTTTCCATCCCAGGCGTTCTGGCCTATGGAGCTACGCCGGAAGAGGCGCGGTTGCGTGCCCAATCGCTTGCTTTGAAAGTAATTGAGCAACAGGCGTAAAGCAGAAGGAGATTCTCCAATGGAAGCGAACGAAGCCCAGGAGTTGCAGGAACACGCCGAACACGGCGCGCATGAGTCGTCATTGCGGCCGGTGGCCTTTACCATGAGTGTGCTGGCCGTACTGGTGGCGGTGACCACCGTGCTCGGCCATCGCACCCACACCGAAGCCGTGCTCAAGCAGGCTGAGGCCAGCGATACATGGAACGAATATCAGGCCAAGAAGATTCGCGCTTACGACACCGACTTGATGAGCAATCTGCTCAGCGTTGTCACCATCGCCGATGAGAACGCGGCAAAAAAAATCGTAAAAGGCTACGCAGATCACAAAGACAAGTGGGCCGAGGATCTGAAAGAAGAACAGCAGGAGGCTCAGGCGCTCGAAGACAAGGTGAAGCAGGCTGAGAGTCAGGCAAAATTCTATGACCTCGGCGAGGCGCTGCTGGAGATCGCTCTGGTCATCAGCTCCGTCACTCTGCTCACGCGCAGCCGCATCTATTGGTATCTCGGCATCGGCGCTTCGGTGATAGGGGTTGCGTCAGTAGTCTGGGGCCTTTTGATCCGCTGAGAGTGGCCTGCATATGCTACTCTCTTTTCATCATGAGAAGTTATGCGTTGATTGCATTCATCTTGATTGCGAGTGTGGCGTTCCACGCGCAGGGGCCAGCCAAATCGCCAACCGCGAACCAAACTCCTTCGTCATCGTCAGCCACTCGCACATTCTCGAGCGACGTTGGCTTTGATATCTCCTACCCCTCGGACTGGACCATCGTCGACATGACTCCCGCCTTGCCGATGGTGAAGTCAAAGATCGAGGGAGAGGAAGCGACCACAAAAGAAAAGAGCCACACCAGCTGCGTGCAGATTTTCTTCAACGCGAAATCAGGTGAGCCGGCATCGGTATTCCTAGCGGTAGGTGCAACAAAGGGTTGTCTCGGCGCTGAACCGGACTTGAACGCTTATGCGCTGGGGACAATGAGTACGCTGAAGGAGAAATATCAACTCACCGAAACGGAGTATGGCACTTTTACGCTCAAGAAAACAGTTTTCTGGGTGATGCGCACAAAAGCTGCAAAAATTGACCATCCGGACGCTGTCGAAACCATTGAATATCTGGGAGCGGTTCTACCCAAGGGAATTGTTCTCTGGTCAGCGCATTGCAAAAATGAAACGGCAAAGGCGGAGTTTGAACATGCTCACCTCCGTTTTCCTGATGGAAGCGACACAGCGATGATTCCCGCCGAGGCCTTTCGCGCAATCAAGACTGCGACCAAAACACTTCCCGATACCAAAAGCGAGGGGACAACGCAATCCGCCACATTTACCAGCGACCAAGGATTCAGTTACTCCTACCCTGCAAACTGGGAAGTTGCCGACTCCAAACCCATTTTGCCAATTGCGCAAATGAAGGCGGAGGAGCAAGCCACCAATAAAGTCGAGAAGACGGCGGCCTCGTGTATGCAGGTCGCACTTTTGCTTCAGCACGGGAGTCCGCGCTCGGTCATATTGACCCTCGCGCTTGAGTACAGTTGCCTCGGCGAAACGATGAAACAGGGCGATCTTGCAGCGCTCGGTTCAGGGATAGCGGAGTCTGTCGGCAAGAATGTAAATGTCAAAGACCCGGCCTATGGCGCCTATAAATTAGGGAGCCATGACTTTTGGATAGAGCGGGCACAGGCAAATCCCAAAGACCATCCCGAGCGGAGTTTCACGCTGGAAGTTACTTGTACCATCTTGAAGAAAGCGATGGTCTGCTGGATGGGATTTGCGAACGATAAAGACGCCTTGGATACATTCGAGGGTGGACGAACTGGGCTGGAAGGGGAACCGCCTGTTCCTTTGGTTCCCCCAAGTGCATTTAAGGAAAGAAAGTAGCTTTTGGTATTGCAGTCTGAGGGATAAGATCCGGAAAAATCGGACAGATAAAACTGCAAATCATTCTGGTTAGAGAGCCGGAGCAAAAACAAGCAGGCCCTACTCCGCCGGAAGCTGCTCCAGTTCTTCAATCTGTAGCGCAGTCGCCTTCTTTTTCACCTGCGCTGAAGTGAGCAGAAACACGGCGACAACTATCCCGGCCATTCCGGCAAACTCGGCCCTCTCAGGCCGCTCGTGCAACAGCAGGATGCCGAGCAATACAGCGACCATCGGGTTGACATAAGAGTAGGACGAGACTTTGGCCACCGGCACGTGTTCCAGCAGATAGATGAAGCTGGTATAGCCCAGCAGTGAGCCGCCGGTGATAAGCCAGGCCAGCGATCCGGCGGAGGTGGCGCTGAGATGAAACTGAGGCCACTGGCCCAGCACCGTTCCCAACGCAACACAAAATGCTCCTGCAATCACCATCTGCCAGGCAGCGGCGACCAGGCTGTTTACCGGCAGCCGCGCGCGCCGGGAAACAAGGCTGCCAGCGGCCCAGAGGAGCGCGCCAACCAGCAAGGCGGCGAGCGCCCAGAGAAGAGTTTGGTCTCCTTTGAGTCCGTGCCCCAGCGACGGCGCCAGCAAAACGCCCAGGCCGATGAAGCCCAGCAGCAATCCAAGCCAGCCGCGCCTGGGCAGCGGTTCGCCACCCGGCAGCAACATCTCCGCCAGCGCTACATAGAGAGGAATAACCGCGAGAACCAGCGAGGCCAGCCCGCTGGGCACAGTCTTCTCCGCGTACACCAGTCCTACATTGCCGCCGCCTAGAAGCAGCAGGCCGATTATGCTGAGGGTCAGCATAGTTTTGGGCGGCCACATAATGCGCAGCCCGCGCCAACGGCACCAGACGAGCAGAATCAGGCCCGCCGTAAGAAACCGCGTCCCTGCCAGCAGTAACGCAGGCATCTCGGCTGCGCCAATGCGGATAGCCGTGTACGTGGAACCCCAGAAGAAGTAGACGCTGGCAAAGGCCAGCACAATTGATACCGTGCTGGCGGTTTTTCTAGGCAAGAAGGCTGATTTGAGATTCGTCATCGCTACTCTGATGGTAGCGGGCGCAGCCCTCAGCCGCCTCCGGTTTCCTGCGACCAATTCGGATTTCGTGGACAGAGGACGAGATTCGTCAAAGCCCTTTCTCATCCATCGAATCGATGGTTCTGAGCAGATACGCCGGTGTGCAGCTCCAGGCATGGCAAAAGCTGTTGATATGCACATCGCCGTAGGGCGAGGCCAGCGAGTCGGCTGGGTTATAGACCTCCCAGAATGTATCGGCCCCCGCATTCACCATGCCGCCCCAGTATCTCTCGATAAGTGCTAGAGCCTCTGCCTCCATTCCGCAGGCCAGCATGGCGCTCACAACGTGATGGTAGAGGTACGGCGTTGCCGGAGTAATTACTCCGGCGTGCGCAAGAGCATTCCGCATCGCAGTTGCTCCGGCCGCTTTGTCTGGTACATCGGCGAGAATCAGCCACGCCTGCGTGGCGAGCGATACCTGGCGGTCGGGTCCACTGATGTAAAGTTGCTGAGCCGCATCGAAGAAATGTTCCTGCGCAGCGTGGGCCATTCGTCCGATAATCTGCTGGTATTTGGTTGAGTCTTCCGCGTAGCCGAGCAGATCGGCAAGCTTTGCCGCCTGGCGGTAGCAATACAACAGCACACCATGCATAGATGCCGTCCGGTCGAGCCTTTGCTCCCAATCGATAAAAACCCAGATATTTTTGGGTGCAATCAACAGGCCGTCGGCGTCCACGCCCGCGCCAACAATCTCAAGCTGGCGCTTGGCCGTTGGCCAAAGATCCCGTCCGCAATCCCTGTCGCCGGAATTCAACACGTAGTCATAAAGCGCCGCGACATACAGAACCGCGTAGTCGAGAATGAAGTCCCCAGAGGCGCGCGGCGCAGGCTTTTCAAAAACGCAGGCGCGCAGCAAGCCATCTTCTCTCGGAAAGGCCGCGAAGAGATACAAGCAACGCTTGACGAGGGCGAAGTTGCGGAATGTCTTGTAATTCGCGAGAGCCTGCAGCCGCATATCGCCGATCCAGAGCCGCTGATCCCGCCGCGGACCATCCTCAAAGGTCGTCTGCATGCAATCGCGCAGCGTCGCCAGGCTGATCTCGTCTATCTTTCGCACTCTCTCTGAAGCGCCCACCGGCAGCGGCGATGGCCTGTTCACGGCAGAACTCACCGCATGGGCGCGGAAGTTCCGGAACTGCGCCTCATACCCCGGCGATGTACCCAGAATCTCAACCTTCACATAGCGGAAGGCGTAGCGTCGCGGCAGCCGCACCTGCTGTGGCAAAAAGTCGATGGTGAGCGTATCCTCGGGTAGCCAGCCTTCCCCGAGGATACCTTTATAAGGGTGGAGCGGCTCCGCCACATCTCCCGGCACCTCGCCAAAAGTGAAGCGAAGACGGGCAGGAGCGTCCACATTGCGGCCCACGCCGCTGATCTCAAAGGATAGATACCCGGTGCGATGAGATCCGAAATCCAGAATGAATTCTTCACCTGGCTTGAAGGTGCGGTTTTCAATCGCCGCCGCAGGGCTGGCCACTTCCATGCGCCAGCGCAAATATTTTGAGGCGTCTGCCTGCGGAGTGACCACCGCGATTGGAAGCTGAATCTCTTCGTGCAACTCCGGTTTCAGCGACTCCGCCAACCGGACCCAGCGGGAGTACGGGCTGTCATCGCTTGATCCCTGAGTGTCGGAGGCCGGTGGCTCCGTCCGCGGTTGCGCCGCCAATGGCAAAGCCGACGCCATCATTAACTGCCCGGTTCCGCGCAGCAAATCTCTTCTGGAAATCATTGCGACCTCACGTCAATGAAAATTCATTTGCAAAGATACTAGACGGAGGGCTTTGCTGTCGTCGCGATCCAGAAGCAACAGGAGAGAGCCGGCCGAACAACTACACCATAACTATTTGTTGAGCAGAAAATGCAGTCTCCAATCCGCTGCAATCATCTGCTTTCTGCCCGCTTCATCGGGAGTATAATTCCGGCAACGATTTATCCTCTCCAAGTTCTCCGGGACATCTGAGTTATGGAGGCGCGATTTGGCCGAGAAAAGACGAAGATCTCGCGTGTTTGTGGGGTCTTCGTTTGAGAGCTTAGACTATGCACGTGCGATCCAGAACAACCTGGATTCGCCTGACGTCTCTGTAACGGTATGGCAGAAAGGCGTCTTCAATATCGCCGCCTATGGGCTTGAGAGCGCACTTGCGGCGGTCAAATCACACGATTTCGGCGTATTTGTTTTTGCGCCCGACGATCAGATAATCATCCGGAACCAGAAACATAGAGCTGTCCGGGATAATGTGATTTTCGAGCTGGGTCTTTTCATGGGCGGGCTGGGACGAGAAAGAGCCTTCGTCGTTGCTCCCAGTGGGGTCGATTTGCACCTGCCGGCGGATCTGATGGGCTGGAATGTTGCGCGCTACCATCCCAGTTCCGATCCCAAGGACCATGTATCGACTATGGGAGTTGCGTGTAATCAGATTCGCGATGAGATTCATCGGCTGGGAAATTTCCGGCCTGGCTCGCCGACTGAGAATGTGTCCACGATTGTAAAGATTGTCGAGGATACCCTCAAACAAGCCTATCGGATTCCAGATTTTTCCAGACGTAGATTGTCTATCATCAAACCCGGCGGAGGGCCTCCTGCCCGCAAATCTGCGGATAGCAAGGGAGGTCACAAAAATTTGACTATCCGGAAACTGGCCGCCGTGGGTGTGTCTGGCGCCAAGAGCACAAAACTCAGGGCTTCTAAGAAGGCGGGCCGCAAGTCGAACGGTTCCAAGCCAAAAGACCGCAAGCAGGCTTCAAGGTAAACTACCGGATTTGAATGGCAAAATACAGTACAGAACAACTCATTGTGCTAGTTCGCTGACTTTGATTCCTCTGGCTGTATGTGAGCGGTGGATCTTCTTTGAATTCGTATAGGGGTTGAGGATATCTTTGGCCCCGACCTCATTAACTTGTTCATTTATCGTAATTTCTTCTCCGTAGAAAATATCTGGTACGCCTATTGACACATATTAAATACAGATGTAGTATGTATTAAAGATGCATTATTAATTGTGCCTGATATGCATCTGAGGAGGCCTATATGTTGAACAACTTTCTGCGAATTCAACCAAGCCCAGCTTTCTGGACTCACTCATGCCACATACGGACCGGCCATTTTCAAGAGCGGCTTCTCAAGCGCCCAAAGGCCCGTATGCTGTGCAGGGAAAACCCCCTCGGCCTGGAATCCGGTTCATCCGGGTTGCTGACACATCGAATGTTCAGGAAGAGATGTATTGTCAACAGGTGTAGCACTTTATCCTCTTCCAATATAGCGCGGGAGGCGGGGCGGGAGTCTCATGAGGAGAAGCGAACCTCTGGAGCGGAGAAGAGTTCAGATGCCTGTCGAACTGCGGGGCATGCCGATTCAGGGCATGCCCCATTTTTTGGTGTTCCGGATCTGAAATCCACAATCTGCAATATGTTTACTCTTGCATATGCACTCTGCAGCCGATAGGATATGTACTGTATGCGCAGGACACCCTATAGCGGTTGTTTTGGGCGGGCAAATTTCTAGCACGGAATGAGGATCGAAAATGGCGAAATCTGAGGGGGGAGTCGCGGTTCTGGAACTCCCAGCGACAAAGAGTGAGGATCAGGAAGAAAAGAGACTGAACCTGATTTTATCGGCCGGAGCTTATGCGGACTTGGCACGGATGGCGAAACAGAAGCGTACAACGATGACTGAAATCGTACGTCTGGCGCTTGGGCTGACCAAGGTTGCTATTGCTGAAGCAAGCCAAAACCACAAACTGGTTGTAACCAAAGAAGATGGGACGGTGCTGAAAGAACTTATCCTGCCAGGATGAAGCCACTCTTAAATTCCCGGATCGAATGAACTACCCGGAAAGAAGCCAAAATCATCCGGGGAGTCATCCGTCAACTCCTCATGCCCAGGGCTATTGGAGGGATCATTGTCGGATCCCTCCAGAGTCTCGCGCCGAATCTCGCCAAAGCGAATGATCTCCTTTGGAGTGTCTTTAGGGATGTTGAGAATATTCGGGAAGTCATGCCTCAACTTCTCAGGTTTAGGCAGGCCCAAGGGCGCAACTCCATGGTTATTGGAATCAGGTTTCTCGGGCGGTTCAAACCTGACTTCCTGAAGGAGGGGAATTACCAACTGAGGGATTTTCATGGGCAGCCTTGTTACACCATCCAAAGAGGAATGCCCAATAGTACATGAAGCTTCGGCGCTTCAAAAATGAAAAATCTCCCCATTTACTACTTGATAAATAAAGATTCTGCGCGAAACGGACCACATTGCGGCGGCGTGCACGATTGGGATTCCGCTCATAAAACACACTTGTTGGATGCTTTAGTGACGGTTCTAAATGGATTGACCACTCATCGGAAACCGGCCCGCTGTGAGGGCTGCGTTTTTTCTATACAGTCCTACTAAAAATGGTCTATCCTCAACCCAGCAGGATTTACATGCAGATTCGCGCCATACACGGATTGAGCTGCGCACCAGTCGCCAAGCGCTGGTCCAGGTCGCGCGCCCGCATTATCTGCCCGCGCAAGCACCTGCGCGTACTGCCTACCCGCACTCGACCTAGCTGCTTCGGCGGCGATTAGTCCCCGGCTGCCGAAGATCTCCGCCTGCCCTACGCAGCCCCTGTATTTCCGCGCCCTGACGAGACAGTGCAAGATGGCTGCGCAACAGAACGATCCCCGCCCAACGGGGTCAGGGGCCGTGCCTCATCCACCGGGATCAAGCGCCGGCCAAAGATGGCATATCTGCCGAGGAGAGATTTATATGACTAAGCAAGAGCTTCATGCGCAATACGGACCGAAGCTGGTTTGTACCCTGCCCGGCCCCAAAGCCAAAGCCGCGGTAGCTGCCGATGAGCGGCTGATCTCGCCCAGTTACACACGCTCTTATCCTCTCGTAGCGCAGAGCGGACGCGGCATTCGCGTCACCGACGTGGACGGCAACGAATTTATCGACTTTGCGGCCGGCATTGCGGTGAACTCCACCGGACATTGCCATCCCGAAGTGGTTGCGGCCATTCAAAAGCAGGCCGCTGAGCTGATCCATATCTCCGGCACGGATTTCTATAATCTGCCGTTGACCGATCTGGCTTCTCGGCTTTCGGCCATTGCCCCTATGCCGGGTCCGCATAAAGTCTTCTACGGCAACTCCGGCGCGGAAGCTATCGAGTGCGCGCTGAAACTGGCGCGATACCACACTGGCCGCCAGCAGGTAATCTCCTTCTTTGGAGCGTTTCACGGGCGCACCATGGGCGCGCTCTCGCTGACCGGCTCCAAACCCCAGCAGAAACGCCGCTTCTCGCCGCTGGTTCCGGGCGTTACGCATATCCGCTATCCGTACGCATATCGCGGATGTACCGGCGGAGCGCAAGCCGAAGAGGCCTTCAGCCTGGGCTGCGCGCGCTTCATCGAAGAGAAGCTCTTCAAGACAATTCTCGCGCCGGAAGAAGTGGCGGCGATCTTCATTGAGCCGATTCAGGGCGAGGGCGGTTATGTGGTTGCGCCCGATAACTTCCTGCGCGAGCTGCGTCAGATCTGCAATCGCCACGGCATTCTGCTGGTGGTGGACGAGGTGCAATCCGGTGCCGGGCGCACCGGCAAATGGTGGGCCATCGAGCACTCCGGCGTCGAGCCGGATATGGTCTGCATGGCCAAGGGCATCGCCTCGGGAATGCCGCTGGGCGTCTGCCTGACCCGCGCGGAGATTATGGACTGGGTACCCGGCTCCCATGCATCCACCTTTGGCGGCAACCCGGTTTCGATTGCTGCCGCGCTGGCAACGATGGATATTCTGGAGCGTGAAGGGATTTCCAATGCCGCTCGCGTCGGTGGCTTGATGCTGGATCGGCTGCACGGCTGGAAAGAAACTCATCCCCTGGTCGGCGATGTGCGCGGACGCGGCCTGATGATCGGCATCGAGCTGGTGAAAGATAAGGCTACCCGCGAGCCGGCCACCGCGCTGCGCAATCGTGTAGAAATGCTGGCCTTCGAGCGCGGCCTGATGATCCTGGGCTGTGGTGAGACCTCAATCCGCCTCTGCCCGCCGCTGATCGTCAACGAGCACGAGGCAACAGTCGCGCTCGACATTCTGGAAGAGGCGCTGACGCTGGTGGAAAAGGAGTATTTCCCTGCCAGTGAACTCGCAGGGGCAGCTGTTTAATAGCACTGTAGCAAGATGCATAAGGCCGGCCTCGCGCCGGCCTTGTTTTTTGCTAGCGGTGTGCGGGAGTTGCGTCTTCTACCGATCCAGAGGAGAATGGGTTGCGATGGAACCACTGGGCAAGATCGGACAAGTATTTCGCTCACTCACTCTCGACGGCCTTGAGTGGATGGCGCGTACACGCGGCTGGCGGCCAGATCTGCCCGCGCATCTGACCATTGGAGTTGAGGGCGAGGACGCGGCCTTCTTTTATCTCACGCGCAAGGGATACGCAGTGGTGGCGAGACGCTGGTCTTCGGGCAACCGGCCCGGTGACATTGATTTGATTGCCTGGCAGGGCGATCTGCTCTGCTTTTTCGAAGTGAAGACCCGCACCGCACAGGATGCGACACCGGCAGAGGTTGCCGTTGACAGTCACAAGCGCAATATTCTGCGCCAGCTTGCTCGCCAATATATCCGCCAATTGCCACAGGAGACACGACCGCAGGTTCGCTTCGATGTGATCAGCGTCTATCTTGTCCCTGGCGAGAAGCAACAGATCATCCACTTCGAGAACTCATTCGGCTGGGATGAGCGGCGAAGAGATTTCGACTGAAACCGGCATTACGGGAAAGTTTTCCGTATAACATGACCAAGTTAGTCACAAAGCGCTAGAATACACTCATGAGAACCGCAAAGATCAGCGAATTGAAGGCTAAACTCAGCGCCCATATTCAGTATGTGAAGAATGGCGAAGAGGTCTTGATCCTAGACCGCAATACGCCGGTAGCGCGCTTGGTGGCCGTAGGGTCGGCCGAGGGGCAAGACGAGCGCCTTCAGCGACTGATTGCAGCGGGCATTGTCGCCCCGGCCTTGGAGCCGCGCCAGGAGGGAGAATCGTGGCCGATGCCTCCTGGCCCGATGATTTCGCGTGAAGTGATGGAACAGGTCTGGCGCGAGGAACGGGGAGATTGATGGGACAGCCAGCAGCTTATTGGGACTCCAGCGCACTCATTCCGCTCTGTATAACGCAGCCGCAATCGGCGAACGCGGTGCAGATGTATCGCAGCTTCGCCATTCTGACCTGGTGGGCATCACAAGTTGAAATCATCAGCGGGCTGACTCGGCTATTGAGAATGGGCCAGTTGTCGAACAATGAGTTTGTCAACGGCAAGCAATTGGCGTCTAGCCTGATCAGAAAATGGAATGCGGCTGGATTTTCGCCGAGCGCTGCGCCCGCAGCCTGTGCTCTGCTCGAACTTCACCCTCTTCGCGCCGCGGATGCTTTGCAGTTGGCGGTTGCGCTGGAGGTATGCGACCGGCAACCCCATGGATTCTCTTTCATTACTGCTGATCGCCGCTTGGCAGATGCTGCCGGCAAAACTGGATTTGCAGTGGAATACCTGACTTAGAGGGGCGCTGAAATGACCTGCCCATCTCAGCCCTTCGCGTCCTCGAACTCCTCGTGCCAGGCCATCTGAATAGCTTCGAGCTTTGACTCGTTGGATTTTGCTGGATCGTCGTTGAATCCGGGCAGCTCCGTCACGTAGCGATGGAGATCGGTGAAGCGCACCGCCAGCGGGTCAAGATCAGGAAATTTCTCCTGCAGTTGAATGCCGATCTCTTCGGCGTCGGTCCATAGAATTTCGCGCGGCATCTAACTTCCCTCCGCGAGCGTCAACGGCTTGCCTTCCGAGACATAGTTGCGGTTCCACTTGGGAATCTCAACCTCGTAACTGCCGGGGCGCGTGATCACTGCCTGACAGCCGAGGCGCGAATTCAACTGCTGATCGGCGGCCATGTCCATGCGGTCCAGTTCATCGTCGTCCGCGGGGCTGATACCCTCCTGATCCTTGATCCACAAATGGCATGTGGTGCATGCGCAAACGCCGCCGCAGGCGTGGTCGAGAAAGACGTCAAAGTTCTCCGCCACATCCAGAAACGACATCGGCTTGCCGTGGTGATCATAAGGCAACGTGCCGAATTCAAACTCGACCGTGCGGCCTTCGGGCTGGAAGGTAACACGCACCAGTTTCTCGGCGGGGATATTCTTCGTTGTTGCTTCACTCATAAGATTCCTGTCCTTCGTGCTAACTAGCTAGCCTGCTGACTCGCTGTTACTTGAACTCCGCCGGCGCCATTGCGTGCGGCGCGGTAACTTCTTCGCCTAACTCTTCACCCGCCGCATCCATCGTCTTGCCGCGAATCGCCGTCGAGACCGCTGCTTCCATCATCAATTCGGCAAAGCGGCGTGTAGCCTGATCGAGAATCAACGTTGCTTCGCGAATCGCCTTATCGTCTTCGCCTTGCTTCGCGTTGATCAGATAGTCGCGGGCGACAGAGATTTTTGCCTTCTCGTCGCTGGTCAACTGCGCCCATGCGGGACTCTTTGGCGCGCGCTCGACAGCGGCAAGAATCGTATCGGCCTCGTTGCGAGCCTCAATCAACAGGCGCTTGGCAAAGTCCGCTTCGGCATTGTCAAAGGAGTCGAGAATCATGTTCTCGACCTGCTCGTCGGTGAGTCCATACGTGGCCTTGACTTCAATCTGTGCCGCCAGTCCGCTGCGCTGTTCGCGCGCGGTAACCTGCAAAATGCCGTCAGCATCGATAAGGAATTTGACCTCAATGCGCGGCAGCCCGGCAGACATCGGTGGAATGCCTTTGAGGTCGAAGCGGGCCAGGGAACGGCAATCGGTGGCCATCTCGCGCTCGCCTTGCACCACATGGATCGCGACGTTGGTCTGGCCGTCCACTCCAGTAGTAAAGTGCTCCGTCGCCGAAGCGGGAATCGTCGAATTGCGCTGAATGATGCGAGCGACCGTTCCGCCCAGAGCCTCGATGCCCAGCGAGAGCGGCGTCACATCCAGCAGCAGCATCTCTTCTGTTGTTTTGGAAGCGCCAGCCAGAATATCCGCCTGCACCGCCGCGCCCAGCGCGACCACTTCATCGGGGTTCAGCTCGGTGTGCGGGCGCTTGCCGCGGGCGCTGAGTTTGAAGAGCACATCGACAAGTGCACGAACGGCAGGAATGCGCGTTGATCCCCCTACGAGAACAACTTCATCCACCTGCTCGGCAGCAATCCCGGCATCGGTAAGAGCCTGTTTGCACGGCCCCGCGGTACGTTCAAGAACCGGCTCAATCAACTGCTCGAAGACCGCGCGGGGAATCTCTCTCCGATAGCGGTCGCCGTTGGGCAGCTCGATGTCGAACCGGGCTACTTGTTCTGCGGAGAGCAGAATCTTGGCTTCAATTGCGGCCTTGCGCACGGCCTGCACTGCGCCAGGATGCTGGCGGAGATCGATGCCATGTTCGGAGTGAATCTCATCCAGAGCAATGGCCAGCAGCAGGTTGTCGATGTCGTCGCCGCCCAGGTGTGTATCGCCATTGGTGGACTGCACCTCGAAGATGCCGTCGCGCAGCTTGAGGATGGAAATATCAAATGTCCCGCCGCCTAGGTCGTAAACGGCGATGGTGCCTTCCTTGGCGCGGTCCAAGCCATAGGCCAGCGCCGCGGCGGTCGGCTCGTTCACCAGTCGCAGCACTTCGAGTCCGGCCATGCGCCCCGCATCCTTGGTGGCCTGGCGCTGGGCATCGTTGAAGTAAGCGGGCACAGTAATAACCGCTTGCGTTACAGGAGAGCCGAAGAACCGCTCAGCATTCCGCTTGAGCTGCCGCAGAACGTAGGCCGAGATCTCCGGTGGCGTAAACTTCATTTCGCCGAGTTGAATACGCGGGACTTCTCCCGGCTCAACATCGTCAGCCACTCGAAAAGGGAATAGCTTCAACTCTGCCTGGATCTCTTCAACACTGCGGCCCATCAGCCGCTTGACGGAATAGATTACCCGCTCTGGAGTTTCAATCAACGCTTTGCGCGCGGTGTTGCCAACGGTAATGGTTGGCCGGTAGCCTTCCGGCGGCACAGGGTCGGGAATCGGGTCGAGTGCAACTACCGATGGAACAAGATTGGAGCCATCGACGCCGGGAATGACAACCGGCGCCTCGCCCTGCATATAGGCCACGAGCGAGTTCGTGGTTCCCAGATCGATTCCGACTACTCGTCCTTCCGCCATGCTTCTCAGTTTCCTTTTTCTGTTTTCCGCGCCCAACTGGGAGGGTTCAGAACATACTGCGCCACGCCTTTGCCAAAGGACCAATCGACAAATGTATTCTCTGTCAGCACGGTCATTACATCGTCGCCGGCCACGCCCACAGCCTGCTCGAGTCGCTCCGCGATCCGCGCATAAAGCGCCTGCTTCTGCTCGACGGTGCGCCCCTGGCTCAGGAAGATCTGCACCAGGATAAAGCGGTCAGTTCGCTGCATCCCCATAAAGCCTGGATCAATGAACATCTCATCCGGCCCATGCGGTGTGACCAGGATAAAGCGGTCACCCTCGGGAATGCCGATGGTCTCGCGCATTGCCTCATAGACCGAAGAGGCGATAGTCTGGCGCTGTGCGGGCGCCGTGGATGCGGCAACAGAGATGCGGACTAGCGGCATCGGTTAGTTCCCCAGAACTTCGTTTACGTCGCGAACCAGATTGCTCAGATAGCGCCGCCGGTCAAGCAGCGCCACCATCTTCTCCTGTAGCGTTGGCCTTGCCCCTGCAGCGCCTGCGTCCCACAACTGCCACTGGCCGCGCAGGTCACGGTCTACCTCTTCGAGCAAGCCGGTGAATTTTTTCTTTGCCGTTTCAAGATCGGCCTGCAATGCAGCGTCTTCTTCGCCGATCTTGCGATTCATGCGCATCTCTTCGAGCTGCATGTTCAATTCAAAGACCTCTTCGAGTAAATCGGCGGGAACGCGGGACGGGCCATTTTCACCTGTGATGCGATCTTTCCCGCTGTGCTCTTCGCCAATCTCCGCGCCTTCGAGCTTCAGTAGATATTCGGTGCGATGAATGGGATCTTTCAGCGTGCGATAGGCGTCGTTGAGCAACGCTGTGTCGGCCAGGCTCCATTGCTTTTCGTTTTCTTCAGCGCGGGCAAAGCGGTCGGGATGCAGCTTGCGGCTGAGCCAGTAAAACTCGCTTTCAAGGTGCGCCAGATCGATCTGAAAGCCGCGCTCCAGGCCGAAGACATGAAAAAAATCGCCCCCCGGAGGAGGCTGTATCTTGCTGCAATGCGGGCAAAAGAGCGTGGCGTCGTTATGCGCGACCGAACACGACCAACAGGCAACCGGAACCGCGGAATCGAGAACCTTGAACATGAATGAACCCTTGCGACGCTACGACGAGAAAGACGAACCGCAGCCGCAAGAGCGCGAGGAGTTCGGGTTGATGAAGTTGAAGCCCTGGCGCATCAGCGTCTCTTCGTAATCGAGCGTCATGCCGTGCAGATAGAGAAATGATTTCGGATCGACAAAAACGCGCACTCCGTCGAAGTCATAGATACGGTCACGCTCGCGGGCCTTGGTATCGAACTTAATCGAGTAAGAAAGCCCCGAGCAACCGCCGCCCAGCACACCGAGGCGCAGGCCGCCTTCTTCCGGCGAAACATTTTCCTTGGCCATCGCGATGCGAATGCGCTGGATGGCGCGCGGCGTGACTTGTAGCCCTTGCGACCCCTGCGGCGAGGCTGACCCTGCCTTCGGCAGTTCAACAGCAAATGTTTCCTGCGAGGGCTTCGTCTCGATTGTCACCATGTTCGACATAGCTCTCTTTCCAACTCCCCAATTCCGCAAAACACTGCTGGGACGCGCCGAAGGCGTCCGCCCCACCGCAGGTGGCAGGTGGTTAGTGCGCAACGGCGACCGCAGCCGCAACATCCGCGGTCTCTGCGACGCCGTTCTTCTTCTTCCAGTCGCCGATGGCGGCGCGAATCGCATCCTCAGCCAGCACCGAACAGTGAATCTTCACCGGAGGAAGCGAAAGCTCCTTCACGATGTCGGTGTTCTTGATTTCGAGTGCGTCGTTTACCGTCTTGCCCTTGATCCACTCGGTGGCCAGCGAAGAGCTGGCAATCGCCGAGCCGCAGCCGAAGGTCTTGAACTTGGCTTCCTCAATCACCTGGGTCTCAGGATTGACGCGGATTTGCAGCCGCATCACATCGCCACACTCCGGCGCGCCGACCAGGCCGGTACCCACTTCAGTTGAACTCTTGTCCAGTTGCCCCACATTGCGCGGGTTGTTGTAGTGGTCGATGACCTTGTCGCTGTATGCCATTTTGGTTCGCTCCTTCATGTCGCGGGGGAAGCCGCGGGTGTTTAGCTTTCAGCTATTAGCTCTCAGCTTTCAGCTTGTTCGGCTCGTTCATGAGCTGATAGCTGAAGGCTGAAAGCTGCTTCTCTAGTGCGCAGCCCACTGAATCTTGGTCAGGTCGATGCCTTCCAGCACCATCTCATAGAGCGGCGACAGAAGACGCAGGTGCTTCACGATGTCAATCACCTTCGCGGCTACATAATCCACTTCCGCCTCGGTGTTGAATCGGCCCAAGCCGAAGCGAATTGAGCTATGCGCCACATCATCGCCGAGGCCCAGAGCCTTCAGTACATAGGATGGCTCGAGTGTGGCCGAAGTGCAGGCGGAGCCGCTCGATACCGCAACGTCGTTGATGCCCATCAGCAGCGACTCGCCTTCGACGTAGACAAAACTCATGTTCAGATTGCCGGGCAAGCGATGCTCCCATGAGCCGTTGATGTGAACGTAGTCCAACTCCGCTTCCAGCTTATCCTTGAGCCTGTCGCGCAGGCCTGTCAGATAAGCAGCCTCGGTCGCCATCTCGCTATAAGCGATCTCGCAGGCCTTGCCCAGGCCGACGATCCCCGGAACGTTGAGCGTGCCGGAGCGCATTCCGCGCTCGTGACCTCCTCCGTCAATCTGCGCGGCAATCTGCACTCTCGGATTGCGGCGACGAACATACAGCGCGCCCACGCCCTTTGGTCCGTAAATCTTGTGCGCGGAAAGCGAGAGCACGTCGATGTTGTCGGCGATCACGTTGACAGGAACCTTGCCAACCGCTTGCACCGCGTCGGTGTGGAAGATGACGCCCTTTTCGTGGCAGAGTTTCCCGATTTCAGCAATGGGCTGCAGTACGCCGATCTCGTTATTCGCGGCCATGATCGAGACCAGGATGGTCTTGTCGTCCATCGCCCGCTTCAGGTCGTCGAGATCGATCAGTCCGTCGGCCTTTACCGGCAGATAAGTCACGCGATAGCCGTATTTTTCGAGGCGCTTGCAGGTATCCAGCACCGCTTTGTGCTCGGTAACCTGAGTGATGATGTGGTTACCGCGCTCACGATACATCTCGGCAATGCCCTTGATGGCCAGGTTGTTTGACTCGGTTGCGCCGGAGGTGAAGATAATCTCCTTGGCGGTTGCGCCAATCAGCTTGGCAATCTGTTCACGGGCCGTTTCAACGGCTTGCTCAGCCTCCCAGCCAAAAGCGTGGTTCCGGCTAGCCGCGTTGCCGAATTTGCTGGTGAAATAAGGCAGCATCGCCTCCAGAACCCGCGGATCGAGCGGGCTGGTGGCGTGATTGTCCATATAAATCGGGAGGCTGACGCCTGCCGGCACTTCAACCTGGGTGGCAACTGTGCTCATCTTGAACTCCATCCTTCGCCTCTGTTCCAGCGCCCATCTGCCGGAAGGGAAAATCTTGTCTTACAGCGTTAATGAAACCAGCTTATTTGCATCGCGCATTCTTGCCCCAGGCTGCTCGTTCTCCGTCAGGTCCATGATGCTGATGCTCTTCAACACTCCGGCAATGGTGTCGTTCACCCGCGCCAACGGTTCTTTGATGGTGCAACTGGGGGTCAGGTCACAGGATTTTGCGCCCTTCGTGCAGGAAGTGATGAAAAAAGGCCCGTCAATCGAGTGAATCACCTCATACGCCGAAATCTCTCGCGGATCCCGCGCCAGCGCATAACCGCCATTCATGCCGGCATGTGAGCGCAACAGGCCGTCGCGCGTCAGTTGCTGCAGAATCTTGGCCAGCAACTGGGCAGGAATCCCATAGGCGTCGGCCACGTCCTTGGCGCTGAGCGCAGGCGTCTCCGGATGCTCGGCCAGGTACTTGAGCGCCATCAATCCGTAGTCCGCTTTTTTGGTCAGCTTCAGCATTGAATATCCGACTGGTTAAGTCCGTGTTCAGTATACGACCGATTCTGTCGGAATTACAACCCCGCATGTGAATTTTCATCTCCCGCGCCGGGAAATGGCTCCTTGTCAAAAAGAAATTCAACAAATATAGATTCCAAATTTCCGAAAAGCCCGCTACAATCTGGCGGAAAGAGTTCCAATTCAACTGATAGCGAAGAGATGCCAACCCTCTGCAAACATCCCAAAGTCCGCATCGTCTCCCGGCACGAAGACTCGGAGTTCGTCGAGTGCCTGGAATGTGGCGAGGTCTTCGACTCCGACGAGTTCCGCGATATGGAGATTGAAGAAACCGTCGAACCCGAAGAGGCTTCAAGCGACGCATAGAACCTGTTCGGTTTCCGGAAGAACCACGCTCCTGCCGCTACTCTCTCCGCCAGGGGTGCTGGCCGTCCCGTATCATGAGAAGAGCAGTTGAATCCTGCGCGGCGTTTCATTCGTCCAAGAGAAACAACACTGTCTTGGCATTTGCGCGGCGCATGCTGGCCTCTTCTCACCTGAAGGGTCCGGCTGGAGATTCGCCGCTGTGCCCTGGCGGTCGCCGCCAAGATCTGCAACCCTGCAAAGAGGGCCGCGGCGGTGCATTTTTGCCTTCTTGCAAACGCAGACGATTACGATGAGCCGAATCCGGCTCCGGAGCGAGTACCTGCCCTATGATGTGGATTGTCCGGCTTGCGCTGAAGCGGCCCTACACCTTCGCTGTCTTCGCGCTTCTGATCCTGATCCTCGGCGCCTACAGCATCGAGACGATGCCGACGGATATTTTTCCGAATATCGACATCCCCGTCGTGACCGTGGTCTGGAATTACAACGGACTCTCGGCGCAGGAGATGGCGAACCGCATCGTCTCCAACAGCGAACGGGGCATGACCACCACGGTCAGCGACATTGAGCACATCGAGTCGCAATCGCTGAACGGTGTTGCAGTCATCAAGATATTTTTTCAGCCGAGCGTGAATATCGGCAACGCGGTTGCAGAGGTAACCGCCATCAGCCAGGTGCAGTTGCGCAGCTTGCCGCCGGGCTCAACTCCGCCATTCATCATTCAGTACAACGCGTCGAGTGTGCCGGTGCTGTTGCTGGGACTCAGCGGTCAGGGGCTGAACGAGCAGCGGTTGAACGATATTGCCACCAACGGTATCCGCACCCAACTGGCCACAATCGAAGGGGCGCAGACACCGTTCCCTTACGGCGGCAAGCAGCGCCAGATCCAGGTGGATCTGGATATTCCCGCCCTTCAGGCCAAGGGACTTTCGCCGGCCGATGTGGTGAATGCCGTCTCCGCGCAGAACCTGATTGTCCCCTCGGGCACGATGAAGATCGACCGCTTCGAGTATGCTATCGAGACCAACTCCGCGCCTTCGGTCATCGACGAGCTGAACAATCTGCCCGTCAAGACCGTAAACGGCGCAACCATTTATGTTCGCGATGTGGCCCACGTCCGCGATGGTTTCCCGCCACAGACAAATATTGTGCGGGTGGATGGCAAGCGCGCCATCCTGATGAGCATCCTGAAGACCGGCTCGGCCTCCACGCTGGACATCATCGCTGGCATCCAGAAGAAACTCGCCTACATCAAAGACCAGCTACCTCCGCAACTGCGGATCAACGCGCTCTCCGATCAGTCTATTTTTGTGCGCAGCGCCATTGATGGCGTGGTGCGCGAGGCCATTGTCGCCGCCTGCCTTACCGCGGTTATGATCCTCGTCTTCCTGGGCAGTTGGCGCTCCACGCTGATTATTGCCGTCTCCATACCGCTCTCGATTCTCTGCTCCATCACCATGCTGGCGATCCTGCACGAGACCATCAACATCATGACCCTGGGAGGTCTCGCGCTGGCTGTCGGCATCCTGGTCGACGACGCTACCGTGGAGATCGAGAATATCAACCGCAATCTGGAAGCGGGCAAGGAGACTGAACAGGCCATCCTGGACGGAGCCGCGCAGATTGCTACTCCCGCGCTGGTCTCAACCTTCGCCATCTGCATCGTCTTTGTGCCCATGTTCTTCTTGAACGGCGTGGCCAAGTACCTCTTTGTGCCGCTTGCTGAATCCGTGGTCTTTGCCATGCTGGCCAGCTATCTGCTCTCGCGAACGGTAGTGCCCACAATGGCTAGGTACTTGCTCCACAGGCACGACGACGCCGAGGTTGCAGGCAAGCAGGCAAGCAGAAATCCCTTCACCCGCTTCCAACTGGCCTTTGAGCGCGGTTTTGAGAGCGTTCGCCTCGCCTATTCGCGCCTGCTTGCGCTCTGCTTGAACCATCCCAAGGCTTTTCTTGTACTGTTTTTCCTGGCCTCGGCTGGTTCGGTGGCGTTGCTCGCACCCTGGCTAGGCCAGGACTTCTTCCCTGCGGTCGACTCCGGGCAGTTCAAGATTCACGTCCGCGCCCGCACCGGAACGCGCATCGAAGAGACTGCCCTGCTTTGCGATCACATTGACTCGACCATTCGCGAAAACATCCCGGCCAACGAGGTGGTCAGCATCGTCGATAACATCGGCCTGCCCTACTCCGGCCTGAATCTTTCCTACTCGACTTCAGCGCCTATTGGCCCGGCGGATGCGGATATTCAAGTGCAACTGAGCAAGGACCACCACCCCAGCGCAGCCTATCTCGAAAAGCTGCGCCCGGTGCTGGCGCGTGAGTATCCCGGCGTCACGTTTTACTCACTGCCCGTGGACATCGTCACGCAGATTCTCAACTTTGGCCTCTCCGCGCCCATTGATATCCAAGTTGTCGGGCCGAATCTGGATGGCAATCGCGACCTTGCCGAGCGCGTGGCAAACGAACTCCGCAATGTTCCCGGCGCAGCCGACGTGCGCATTCAGCAGCCTTTCGATGATCCCAAGATGACGGTGGACGTGAATCGCACCCGCGCGGCGACCGTTGGACTCGCGCAAAAAGATGTGGCGCAAAGCATTCTGGTTGCGCTCAGCGGCAGCTTCCAGACCACGCCCAGTTTTTATCTGGACCCCAAGACTGGAGTCACGTACAACGTCGCCATTCAGTCTCCGCAATACAAGCTCGACACACTGGCCGAGTTGGAGAGTCTGCCGGTTACCAGCTCAGCAGCCGGGCAACCCGTCACAGGCGCTTCCCAGCCCGGCGCGCCCGGTGCTGCAGCCCCCCCGCAGGTGCTGGGTAATCTCGCTTCGATCGTTCCCGGAACCGAGATGGGAACAGTGAGCCACTACGACGTGCAGCCGGTAGTCGACCTCTACGCCAACGTAGACGGAACCGACCTGGGTTCGGTAACCAAATCCGTGGAAGCCATCCTAGCCCGCCACCAGAGCGAGCTGCCGCGCGGTTCGCACTTTACCCTGCGCGGCCAAAGCGAGACGATGAAGAAGTCCTATATTGGCCTTATCGTCGGGCTGGCCTTTTCTATTCTGCTGGTCTATCTGCTGATCGTCGTCAACTTTCAGTCCTGGCTTGATCCGTTCCTGATCATCTCCGCCCTGCCCGCTGCGCTGGCCGGCATTGTCTGGCTTCTCTTTCTCACCCATACCCGGCTCAGCGTTCCCGCGCTGACCGGCGCCATCATGTGCATGGGCGTGGCAACATCCAACTCAATTCTTGTTGTCAGCTTTGCCCATGAGCAGTTGCTGAAACTCGCGGGCGACGCTCGCAAGGCCGCGCTGAACTCCGGCTATGTCCGCTTCCGCCCTGTACTGATGACCGCGCTGGCCATGATCATCGGCATGGTGCCCATGGCCCTGGGCCTGGGCGACGGCGGCGAGCAGAATGCGCCGCTGGGCCGCGCGGTTATCGGCGGACTGCTGCTGGGCACCGTTGCCACGCTCCTCTTTGTCCCCACATTTTTCTCTGTTGTCCACGGCTGGTTGGAACGCCGCCGCCAACAGCATCACGGCACTGCGGCAGTAGCAGCTCCGCAGGCATGAACCCCGATTTCAGAGTAGATTTACTGGAGAACCGTATCCATGAGCGACGAACAAAAAACGGGGAGTGACGGACACAAACCGGAACTTCACAAACTAGAAGACCACGAATCTGCGCCGGAGCAAGCCCCGATTGCCCCCGGCATGGCGATGGCTGGCATCGTTGCTGTATTGGTGATCGCGGCGCTTCTCGCGGGCTACGGGATCTTCACCCGCCTCTCCGCCGACAAGGTGCTTGCCGACCGCACTACGGAACTGGCTGCGCCCACCGTGCTGGTTGCGCCTGCTAAACCCGGCTCGCCGGTGGACACCTTT